>Ga0307374_10015011_pt1 | contig 10483 bp, 6 predicted proteins | sample OX3MG_FD_202532 | JGI IMG/M metagenome (GOLD analysis project Ga0307374, IMG submission 202532) | Soil microbial communities from Risofladan, Vaasa, Finland - OX-3 | ecosystem: Environmental > Terrestrial > Soil > Coastal area > Acid sulfate soil | place: Finland: Risofladan, Vaasa | collected...
AGCGCCGCCGCCGCTCCGGCAACCGCCGCCGCGACCGCTCATTGCGCCAAGTGCAACTCACCGCTGGCTCCCGCCCAACGGTTCTGCCCCAACTGCGGCACCCAACGGCCCGAGTAGCGACGCTGGTAGCCGGCAGGCTGGACCATCGAGGTCCAGCCTGCCGGCGGCCTCAGCTTTTGATCTGGGGGTTCTTGGTCCGTACCCGTTCATGGAACTCTTCCATCACCCCGATGAAGGAGTTGTCGCGGGGCCAGAAGGGCGGGAAATCGCCCTGCCGCTTGATCAGCATCGCCGGGATGCGCGGTCCCGTCCCCCCGGCAATGGGCGGTGGGAGCCGCCTGGCCCCCAGCCAGAACTCCCGATGGTCCGGCTCCGCCGTCAGCGGCTCCCGGATCGGGATCGTGTAATACGAAGGGTCCGGGACCAGGGGTTCGTCGCCGACCGCCATGGACACGGCCAGGATGCTCCCCAATGGGGTTCGGGCCAGATCGGCGCGCAAACGCTCCCGTTCCAGCCCCCGTAGCTGGAAGAGCCGGAATGGATCGTTGTCCAGTTCGGAGGCCAACAGGTAGCAGAGACCCGCGACGTGCTTGCAGGGATCGCCATAATCGGGACACGAACAGGTGGTCCGGAAATCGCGCCGGTCGTGGGGGAGGAGATGGAGATCGTGGGCGGCGAAACACTCCTCGATTTGATCGGGCATCTCGTTCATCAGGAGCGAGGTAATCAGATCGGCCCGTGAACCCAGGGCGTCGATGATGGTCGGCCAATGTTTGGCGTCGATCTGAGCCAGGGCGATCGTGGTAGTATACCGCGGCTCCTTGTAGACCCCGAAATAGGGATTGATGTTGCCCCGGATAGTCGCCGTAACCTTCCCGCCCGCCAGTTCATGCTTGAGAATGCGCCCGGGGCCGGCATAGGATCGCCCTCGGGCGAGCCGTCCCGGATCGGTGAACCGTTCCAACGCCTGCATGAATCGTTGACCCCACCAGGTGCGAGTGATTCTGGCCATCTCCCTACTCCACCACGGCGCCGCGGCGCAGCGCGATCAGATCCTTGAACGCCTCGTTGTCCAGCTCGGTCAGCCAGCCCTCGTCGGCCCCCACGATGGCGGAGGAGAGCCGCTTCTTGTCCTCGATCAAGGCATCGATCTTTTCCTCCACCGTCCCGATGGTCACGAACTTGTGGACGAAGACGTTCTTGGTTTGACCGATCCGGAAGGCGCGGTCGGTCGCCTGGTCCTCCACCGAGGGGTTCCACCAGCGATCGAAATGGAAGACATGACTGGCCTTGGTCAGATTGAGGCCCACCCCGCCCGCGCGGAGCGAGAGGATGAAGGCGGAGGCGGGGCGCTCCGGATCCTGGAACTCGGCCACCATGCGGTCGCGCCCGGCGGCGCTGGTACCGCCGTGCAGATACAAACAGGGACGGTGGAGGGCACGGGTCAGAAAGCGGTCCAGAGCCCCGCCAATCTCGGTGAACTGGGTGAAAATCAGCATGCTCTCCTCGCTCTCGATCGCTTCCTCCGCCATCTCGGTCAGCCGTTTGAGCTTGAGCGAACGGGAATCGGTGAAGGGACTCCCGTCCTGGAGGAACTGGGCCGGGTGGTTGCAGATCTGCTTGAGCTTCATCAGGGTCGCGAGGATCAGTCCCTTCCGTTGGATCCCCTCGGCCTCCTCAAGCTGAGCCGCCACGTCCCGTACCACCGCCTCGTAGAGCGAGGCTTGCTCGGGAGTCAGATTGCAGAACATCTTCTGCTCGATCTTGTCCGGGAGGTCGTCAATGATCCGCTTGTCGGTCTTGAGGCGGCGGAGAATGAACGGCTCGACCAGCTTCTTGAGCACGTCTTGCCGGGCCAGATCGTTGTTTTTCTGGATCGGAGTCTCGAAGCCCTTGCGGAACTGGGTCTCTTTCCCCAGATAGCCGGGATTGAGAAAGTTGAAGATCGACCACAGATCGCGGAGCCGATTCTCCACCGGAGTCCCGGTGAGGGCCAGGCGGGAACGGGCCGGCAGCTTGACAATGGCCTTGGTCTGCGCCGCGTCGGGGTTCTTGATGTTCTGCGCCTCGTCCACCACCAGGCGCCGCCACGGTTGCCCGCGGAGCAGCTTCTCGTCCAGGCGGGCCAGGGCAAACGAGGTAAGCACCACGTCGGCGTCCGCCCGCGCGGCGGCAAACTTCCCGGCCTCCTTATCCCGGCCGCCGCCCTGGTGGACCAGCACCCGCAACCGGGGCGCGAAACGCTCGATCTCTTTCCGCCAATTCCCCAACACCGAGGTGGGGGCGATGATCAGGGTCGCGCCCTCCCCGTCGGGAACCGGTTCATCCGCCAGCAGCCGAGCGATCACCTGCAAGGTCTTTCCCAGCCCCATGTCGTCCGCCAAACACGGCCCCAGGCCAAGCTGTTCCAGATAGCTCAGCCAGGCCACTCCCCGCTTCTGATAGTCACGCAGCGTCCCCTGGAGGCCGGGCGGATCGGGGAGTGGGGCGAGGGCGCTCTTATCGCTCAGGCGGGCCAGCATATCCCGGAGCACCTGGTCGTGGTCCCATTCAAGATCGTCGCCCGATTCGCTCGCCGCCTTCAAAACATCCAGGAGGGTCATCTCGGCTGAGTCCTCGGCGCGATTTTGCCAGAACTCGATCATCTGCCGCATCTTCTCCTGGTCCAGCTCCATCCACTGGCCGCGGAAGAGGACCAGCGGCGTTTTGGCGTTGACCAACTCCGCCCATTCCGTCTCGCTGATCGGTTGGCCGCCAATCGAGAGTTGATACTGGTAGGAGATCAGAGTCTCCATTCCCAGCCGGCTCGCGGTCGCGGCGGTAGAGCTTTTGCCGGGTCGGGCGGCGGTTTTGAGGCGGATACGGGCCCGGCGCCGGCCCTCCGGAGTCCACCAGGTGGGGACCAGCACCCGGTAGCCGGCGTCCTCCAGGATCCAGGCGCTCTCCTTGAGAAAGGAAAATGCCTCCTCCAGGGAAAGGGACAGGCCGACCGGTTGAGCAGTGGCCATCCCATCGCGGATCTTGGGGTAGACGCGGGCGGCGTAGCCCAGGGAGAGCAGCAAGTGCCGCTCGAAATCGGCCCCGAACCGCCGACCGATTTCGCCTCTCGTTTTCGCTGAGAGGCTCCAATAGTCGGCCAGCGGCATCTGGTGCGAGGGATCGCGGCGCGAGGCAACCAAAAAGTGGAGGTGCCAGCGATCCGGATCATCGGGGTCCGCCTCCTGGAGACGGAAGCACAGGGTGAAGTCCATCCCGGTCTCGGCGGTGGTGAGGCGAGAGCGCCAGGCTGCCCACTGCCGGTAGTCCTCCAGGGTGGTCACCCTGTAATCGGGAAAAGTCGCCGCGCGTCCGGGGAACATACACTGGTGCACGAAGGTATCAGTCACCTGCTTCTCGAAACTGGCCGGGAGGGGGGTACCGGCGGCGATCTGGTAGAGCATGTTCTCGGCGAAATGGCGGAGCAGCGGTTCGGGCGCGAATAGCGATGCCGGCCCCGGTTGGTGCGAGGCCGCCCGGCAGGCGGCCGGCATGGCGGCGGCGAACCTCGGCACGGCATCCGCGTAGAGATCGGAGACCCACTCCCAGCCATGATACAGATGGTCGGTGCCCTCCGGCGGTTTCCGGCCCTTCCGGGCGCGGCCCTCGGTGTGCTGGAGACGGAGAGCGGGGATAAAGCGGTCGCGGCTGATGATTTCCTTGAGGAGTTGGGTGAATTGGTGCCAGAACAGTAGATCGGCCCCAAGCTGGAAATCTCCCTCAGCCTGAAAGGCCAGAAAGTGAAGGTCATTGAGATTTCGGATCACGAAGGGTGCCGGCAGGCAGCACACTTGCCACCAGGCAAGTTCTATTCCCGCCGGGATCTCGGTCTCGACGTAGGGGAGGAGTTCATACGAAGGCAGCGGCGCCCCGCCCGCGCTGGGAAGGAGGAAGGCAATCTCCCGCGCCTGGGATACCAGGGTGGCGCGGGCTGGGGCGGCCAGCCCCAGCGGCCCGGAGAGAAATTCGGCCAGCCCCTCGCTGCCAAGCTGCCGTGGATGCGCCTGGCCTCTCGTCTTGGCTGGCCCATCGGTCTCCACCCAGAGGTAGAAGGCGCCCCTCTGGACGAACGCTCCCGGCTCCTCGGGAAGCCAGGCGCCATGTACGCACCGCATACAACCCTCCTTCCCGGCCCACGCCCTTCTAAAACTTGTAAAAGTGGTTGCGAATCTCGAACTCGACGTCCTGGGCGGCGAAGGATGCCTCCTCGGCCCGCCGCACTTGCAAGTACGCCCGCCCCATCAACTCACCCATCGCCTCCCGCAACAACTGATTCGCCGCCAGGTAGTCCAGCGCCTCGCCCATGCTGGTGGGCAGCCTGCGGATCCCTCGTACCTGCCGCTCCTCGTCGCTCAGGCTCGCCGGGTCCACCTCGCAGGGCTCTCCGGGACTGAGAGAGTTTTCGATCCCATCCAGACCACAGGCGATCAGGGCCCCAAGGGCGAGATACGGATTGGCGCTCCCATCGACGGTTTTCAATTCCATGTTATAGGTCTGTTCCTCGCGTCCCCAGAAGGGCGAGGCCACCCGCATGGCCGCCTCCCGATTGTCCAGACCCCAACTGGTGTAGGCGCTGCTCCAGGCTTTGGGCCGCAAACGGCGGTACGAGTTATAGCTAGGACAGGTGAGAGCCAGCAGGGCCGGGAGATGATGGAGGATACCGCCGATGAAGTGCCGGCCCAGATCGCTCAGCCCACGAGGGTCGGACGGTGCGTAGAGGAGATTCCGAGTCATTTCACGATCCCAGATACTGATATGCAGGTGGCAGCCGCTGCCGATCTGGTCGGGGAACGGCTTGGGCGCGAAACTGGCCAGCAGGCCATGGCGGAGCGCCACCCCGCGCACCGTGTCACGCAGCTTGATCTGGTTATCGGCGGCCCGGAGCGCGGACGCATGGCGAATGGAGATCTCTTGCTGACCGGCGCCATACTCGTTGATCGCCTGTTCCACCTGCAAGCCCTGGGTCTCCAGCGCCTCAAGCATCTCGTGCATCACGACCGCCGAAAGGTCCAGGCCGATCGCGCTATAGACCGGCGCGTGGTCGAAGGGCACGTATGCGCCGTCCTGCTCGCGGGCCAAATAGAATTCGTTCTCGAAGCTGGCCTGGATGGAGAAACCAAGGCGGTCGGCGCGGCCAATGATCTCCTTCAGGAAGGAGCGGGGACAGGCGCCCCAGTTGGCGCCGTGATGGTTCAGCTGATCGCAGAGCATCCCGGCGCTACTGGGGGTCCAGGGAAGGAGGGTGAAGGTATCGGGATCGGGAACCAGGCGGATTTCGCCCACCGGCTCCATCCCCTCGATCTCCACCATGTCCTCCAGGAGATTGATCGCCATTTGGGCGCGGGTCAGGCCAACCCCCTCGCGGATCTTGGCGGCCAGGTGCGCGACATGGATCGCCTTGCCGCGGGTGACGCCGCTAAAATCGCAATAGAGGAAGCGGACCAGCCGCACCTTCGCGTCCCGTGCCTGCTTCACCAGATCTTTGTGGTTCACGCCCTCTCTCTCCCTGCCGCTGGGGGGAATATGTGCCCCAATGGTACCAGACTGGGACGGATCTTCTGGCTCGCCTCCCCGGAGCCGCCGGTTTAGGAGCGCGAGCCTCCTGATCCGCTTGGCGCGATGGCAGCCTCTTCCTAGGAGCGCGAGCATCTTGCTCGCCCCGTTGGCGCTTCCGGCACGCGATTGCATCGTTGCGCCGCCCGGCGCCATCACGCAGGTACGTCGCCCTGGCGCTCGCGCTCCCAGGAAGTAGCCACCGCCAAACTCCGGTACGCCCCGCGCGGTATCGCTCAGCCTCGCGGATCCTCCGGATCCTCGGCCAGACCATGCCGGATGGCGTAGACCACGGCCTGGGCGCGGTCGCGTAAGCCCGCCTTGCTGAAAATGTTGTTGGTGTGGGTCTTCACCGTGGCCTCGGTGATCACCAGCCGTTCGGCGATCTCCCGGTTGTTGAATCCCCGCGCCACCAGTCGCAATACCTCGACCTCGCGCGGGGTCAGGTCATCGGGGAGCGTCGCGGCCGAGGCACGGGCGGGCGTGGTGGCCCGCCCCATGGCCGCGTGGATCACCCGGAGTTGCACGGCGGGCTCCAGCAGGGCCTCGCCTTCATGGACGGTGTGGATGGCCTGCTGGATCTCCTTGGCGCTCGCTCCTTTGGTGAGATACCCACGGGCGCCCGCCTCAAGAGCGCCGAAAAGGGAAGCGTCATCGGCATAGGTGGTGAGGACGACGACACGGGTCTCGGGATGAGCCCGCACGATCTGCCGGGTTGCCTCGACTCCGTCCAGCCGCGGCATGCGCAGATCCATCAGCACGACATTGGGGCGCAGTTCGTCCACCAGGCGCACCGCCTCGATCCCATCGGCCGCGCCGCCCACCACCTCAATGCCGGGACTCAGACCAAGCAGCATCTCCAGACCCTCGCGCACGACCGTCTGATCATCGACCACCAGGACGCGGATCGACGGCGCGCTCATGTCGGCAGCCAGAGGCGGACCCGGAAGCCGGTCGCGGTCGGTCCGGCCTCCAGGCGTCCGCGGGCGAGCGCCGCTCGCTCGCGCATCCCCTCCAGGCCGTGACCGCTGCCCGCCAGGGGAGTGGGGCGGGCCGTTCCCTCGTCCTCCACCGTAAGCTCCGCCTCGTTGGCCGCGTAGCGCAGGAGGATAGCGACCGACGAGGCCAGGGCATGCTTCCGCACGTTGGTCAACGCTTCCTGCGCGGTGCGGTAGAGGGACAGACGGGCCTCCGGCGTAAGAGGGTTCTCCGCGCCCTCCACGGTAAGACGGCACGGGATGCCCGTGTCGTGCTCGAAGTCGGCGGCCAGACGCGGCAACGCTTCCGGACCCGGCAGTTCGTCCCCGCGCAAGGCGCCCACCGCCCGCTTCGTCTCCTCCAGGCCGTCACGGGCCAGGCCACTGGCCCGCTCCAGGGCGGCCACCGTCGCCGGGTCGCCCGGGCGCTGCTCGACCAGCAGGCGCGTCCCCTCCAGTTGTACGGCAAGGGCCGAAAGGGTGTGGGCGAGGATGTCGTGAATCTCGCGGGCGATCCGGGCCCGTTCATCCAGGGTTGCGGCGTGAATCTGGGCATCGCGTCCGGCCAGAACCTCCCGCAATAGAGAATCGGTCTTCACCTTCTCCGCTCGCAAACGACGGAAGCTGGACATCGCCAGATACGCGAACACCAGGCCGGCCGTCGATGAGAGGAGATTGCCGGGGTCGAACGATCGAGACTGCGCGACCGCGACCGCCTCGTAGCCGATCGTGATCAGGGCGGCCAGGATCGGCCCCACCGGCGTCGCGAGCCGGCTGGCCTGGGTGATCGCCACGATGGTCATCATAATTCCAATCCCAAAAAGAGACATGGCCTCCATGGCCACTCCACCCGCGCCTGACAGGCCAATGGCCGTGGCGAGAGCCCACGCCGGGATCTCACGGCGGAGCGCGGCGAAGGGAAAGGCCACGGCGAAGGTTAAGGCCGCCAACCAGGCTAGGAGCGCGTGCGGACCGGCTCCGTGGGGCGTCCCCCGCGCCACTCCGATAGGCACGATGATCGCCACGGCCAGGGTAGTATTCCGCACCGTCCTCTCGGGGAGCAGCGACCCGGCGGGGATCACCGGCATGGTAGCCGGCCATGAGCGCCCTGGTCGGTTCCGCTCTCCCATTAGCTGTTTCCTTGCCTGAAGAGCCGCCATACGGACGGGTGACGGCGTGCCGCCTGCAGTGCAGTATAGTGGACAACCCGCGCTTCCCTCTAGAGAAGCGCGGGTTATATAGAGTGGGTATGGCCGGTTAGGCCGCCAGGGCTTGCCGGGTCTGGCCCGACCGAGAGACCCAGAGTACCCGCGCCGCCAGTCCCACCGTGCGAGTCGCGACCATCGCGATGGCCATCAGGACAAAGGCGGCGGTCCAGGCACCCGCCCCGGTGATTTGGTGGTCGAAGGAAAATTGGCCGACCTGCTGCTGCCATACCGAGCCGGCGGCCCAGCCGAAGGCAAGACGTCCACCAAAAGCGACCAGCCACACGGCGGCGTAGGCGATCCCCGCTTGGGTCATGAGCCGGCCGGTCCGGCCATCACGCTCGACCCGGACCAGGCTGATGGCGAGCAACCCGAAGGCCACGCCGATCAGGGTGCAAATGATCTCGAAGGAGAGGTCGCCGCCCGCCGTGGGAATCCCCTTGAGGTAGGAGAAAGCAACCGCGACGACCGCCACGAGGGGCATCAGGAACCGGTGGAGGCTCACGGAGTGCCGGCCGAGTTGCGTGGCGATGACGAAGAGGGCCAGGCCGCCGAACAGGATGACTTCGGTGATGTTCATGGTCCGTTCCTTTCAGGTTTCGAGTGGCTATCCCAACACCGTTAAGTCTAAGCCCGGAGCGGCGCGGCCACATCGGCCCCTGGATGGATCTTCGCGAGGAGAGTGCTCTCCACCCTGGGGTGGACATATCATTGTCCATTCCACGGGCATTCGGCATACTGAGACAAGACGCCGATTAGGAGGAGAGCGCGGGGATGAATCTTCGTGGATGAGAGCAGGGAAATCCCAGTGAGTCTCCCCGAGCTTCCAGACGCGCCTGCTTCCCAACCACCGCCCTTTCCGGTCGATGACCTCACCACGGCGCCGGGCGATCAGCCGCTGAGCGAGGTCAATCTGCGGACCAGCAGCCTGCGCCGCCAGTTCCGCCACGACAACACGACCGTCCCACTGGCGCCCGAACCGAACCAGCCGATGGAGGTCTGGGCGAGCAGCGGGGAAGAGGTGCGTCTCCAGCGAGCGGTGGTTCTTTACACGGTGGATGGAACGGAGCCCGATCTGGACTCGACCGCCGTGCCCATGGAGGCCGCGGCGGTCGACTGGGACGCGCGGACGGGCTACCTGACCCGCTGGCGCGCGACCTTGCCGGGCCAGGGCGATGGAACCGAGGTGCGCTACCGGATCGCCGGCTGGCAGGGGATCGCGCCACCGCCGGCCGGCGCGGCGCCGAACCTGTGGGCCCATGATGGCCAGGGGTTCTGGTTCCGCTACCCCGGTCTGTCTGGGATCACCACTTTCGCCTACCGGGTCGAGCCGGCGGGGAAGGGGATGCCCGCCTGGGTACGCGACGCCGTGATCTATCAGATCTTCCTCGACCGCTTCCATCCCGGCACGGTGGATGGCGCCTTCCCGTCCGACCTCGGGCCGCGCGCCATCCACGGCGGCACCCTACGTGGGGTGACGCGGGCGCTCCCCTACCTGGAGGAACTGGGGGTGAACTGCCTGTGGCTCTCGCCCTTTTGCCCGGCGCCCTCCTTCCACCGCTACGATGCCACCGACTTCCTGGCCGTGGATCCGGTGCTCGGCACGGAGGATGATCTGCGCGCCCTAAGCGGCGCGGCCCATGAGCGCGGAATGCGAGTGATGATGGACTTCGTGCCCAGCCATTGCTCGCGCCGGCATCCAGCCTTCCTCGCCGCCCAGGCCGATCCGCGAGCGCCGACCGCCAGTTGGTTCACCTTCGAGCGGTGGCCAGATACGTACCGCTGCTTCCTCGATCTCGTTCCCGATCTGCCTTCTTTCAACACCGCCGATCCGGGCGCCCGTGCCTACCTGATTGGGAGCGCCATTCAATGGGTGCGCGACTTCGGGATCGATGCCCTGCGCCTCGACCACGCGATCGGACCCAGCATGGACTTCTGGGTGGCCTTGCGGACCGCCACGCGGGCCGCCGCGCCGGAGACCTTCACGGTCGGAGAGGCGACGGACAGCCCGGACGCCCTGCGACGCTACCGTCATCGGCTCGACGCGGTGCTGGACTTCCCCCTGGCCGGCGCCCTGCGGCATACCTTCGCCCTGGGCGACTGGGATGTGGGGATGCTGGACGGATTCCTCGACGCATCGAGCCGGTTTATGGCGAGTGGACCCGGCACGGTCAGCTTTCTTGACAACCACGATATGAACCGCTTCCTTTTCCTGGCTGGGGGCGACACGCGCCGGCTCAAGCTGGCGGCCCTCTGTCTCTTCACCCTGGAACCGCCCCCCACCATCTACTACGGGACCGAGATCGGGATGTCCCAGCCCCGCGACGTGCATAACACGGCGTTCGGCGGTGACGCCGAGGCGCGCCGAGACATGCCGTGGGATCCCGAGTTATGGGACCACGATCTGCTCCGGTTCTTCCGCGCGCTGATCCGCCTCCGCCTTGACCATCGGGCCCTCCCGGATGGTGAACGGCACACGGCGTATCTCGATGTCGCGGATTCGACCTATGCCTACGTCCGTCGCGCCGCCGAAACAGTCGAGGAGAGGACGCACGATCTCCTGGTCGTTTTCAATCTGAGCGACCAGACGCGGCCCATCGCCCTACCCGAATTCGCGGTAAGTGGGCCGGAGGCGATTCTGCTCACCACCGGGAATGAGGTCGAACTGGACGCATCCCAGGGTCTGGCGATCCGTCTGGCCCCGATGTCGGG
>Ga0307374_10015015_pt1 | contig 10482 bp, 12 predicted proteins | sample OX3MG_FD_202532 | JGI IMG/M metagenome (GOLD analysis project Ga0307374, IMG submission 202532) | Soil microbial communities from Risofladan, Vaasa, Finland - OX-3 | ecosystem: Environmental > Terrestrial > Soil > Coastal area > Acid sulfate soil | place: Finland: Risofladan, Vaasa | collected...
CGCCCGGACGTGCCCCTGCTCCGGGTGCTCGGGGTCGAAGTCGACATCGACCGTGAAGTCGCGGAACTGCCCGCGGACGTTCGTCACCATCATGTGCCGTGCCGAAAACTGCACGGACGAATGCACCGGGTCGAGACCCCATGTGGCCATGTCGCTCCTTTGGCGCGCCTGCGCGCCACGATCGTCTGGCGGCCTGCCGCCGCTGTTGTTGCACTCGCAACGTTCTGCTCGGACTATAGCACCGCACTCGTTGCAGATGCAACTACATCGCCGGCGAGGTATGATTGTTGCCACGGAAGGGGTACGGGAGCAGTCCATGGAGCAGAGCGAGATCGCAGCGGCGTCCGGGGAGGCAGGCGCCGCGGAGGGTTGGGCGTCGGGCACGGTCATGGAGCCGGTGACGGCCGCGTGCGCGGAGACGTCGACCGACTCATCGACGGACCCCGCCGGCGGCTTCACCCGCGACCTGACCGACCCCGGCATGCGTGCCTGGCGCGGATTCCTCCAGGCGCACGCGATGCTGCTGCGCCGGCTCGAGGCCGAGCTGTCCGCCGGGACGGGGATGTCGCTCGCCCACTACGACGTGCTCGTGCAGTTGTCGTTCGCGGAGGGACGCCGTCTGCGCATGCACGAACTGGCGAACCGCGTCCTGCTGAGCCGGAGCGGGATCACGCGCGTCGTCGACCGCCTCGAGGAGGACGGCCTCGTCGCACGCATGGCGTGTCCGTCGGATGCGCGCGGCGCCTTCGCGGTGCTCACAGATGCCGGCCTCGACCGGTTGCGCGAGGCCACGCCCGTCCACCTCGACGGCGTCCGGCGTCGGTTCGTCGAGCCGTTCGCCGAGGACGAGCTCGCCGCGCTGTCGGTCCTGCTGGAGCGGCTGGCCGCCGCCCAGGTGCCCGCCTCCGCCGCCGGCCCTCGCCGGGCCGTGGAGTCGCAGGCGCGACCCGTCACCGCCGGCTGACTGCCGCCGGCCGATCCCTTCGCCACCGGTTGACGGCCGCAGGGGGACCTCGACCTGCGGCCCGCCCGCGAGCCCGCGGCACCAACGGCCCGTCCGCTCTACCATTCGGCCGAGATGTTCGACGCCTACGGCGACTTCAAGCGCCAGCTCCCCGACAGCGATCCCCAGGAAACCCTCGACTGGATCGACGCCCTCGATTCGGTCGCCCGCACGCAGGGCGCGGACCGCGCCCAGTTCATCCTGTACCGCCTGCTGAAGCGGGCCCGCCAGCTGGACATCGGCCTGCCGCCGCTGACCCAGACCCGCTACATCAACACGATCTCGCCCGAACAGGAACCGCCCTTCCCCGGCGACGAGGAGGTGGAGCACCGTATCCGGCGGATGGTCCGCTGGAACGCGGTCGCCATGGTCCTGCGGGCGAACAACCTGACGGCCGGCATCGGGGGCCACCTGGCGACGTATGCGTCCGCCGCGACCCTCTACGAGGTGGGCTTCAACCATTTCTTCCGCGGCAAGGACGCGCAGGGGATGGGCGACCAGGTCTTCGTGCAGGGGCACGCGGCGCCGGGCATCTACGCCCGGGCATTCCTGGAGGGCCGCCTGAGCGTCGACCAGCTGGACCACTTCCGCCGCGAGGTGGTGCCGGGCGAAGGTTTGAGCTCGTACCCGCACCCGCGGCTGATGCCCGACTTCTGGGAGTTCCCCACCGTCTCGATGGGCCTCGGCCCGCTCGCGGCCGTGTACCAGGCCCGCTTCAACCGCTATCTCCAGGCGCGCGGCATCAAGGACACCAGCCACAACCACGTGTGGGCCTTCCTCGGCGACGGCGAGATGGACGAACCGGAGGCGATCGCGGCGCTCGGCCTCGCGGGCCGAGACGGGCTCGACAACCTGACCTTCGTCGTGAACTGCAACCTGCAGCGGCTCGACGGCCCGGTGCGGGGCAACGGGAAGATCATCCAGGAGCTCGAGGGGCTGTTCCGGGGCGCGGGCTGGAACGTCATCAAGGTCGTGTGGGGCCGCGAGTGGGACGAGCTCCTCGCGCGCGACGTCGACGGCGTGCTCGTGCACCGGATGAACGAGACGCTCGACGGTGAGTTCCAGAAGTACTCGGTCGAGTCGGGGGCGTACATCCGCGAGCACTTCTTCGGGGGTGAACCACGGCTGCAGGCGCTCGTCGCCGACAAGTCGGACGACGAACTGCAGCGGCTCCGGCGCGGCGGCCACGACTACCGCAAGGTGTTCACGGCCTACGCGGCCGCACTTGCCCACCGCGGGGCACCCACGGTCATCCTCGCCAAGACGGTGAAGGGGTGGACGCTGGGCCCGGGAGTCGAGGCACGCAACATCACGCACCAGGCCAAGAAGCTCTCGGAGGCCGAGCTCCGCATCTTCCGCGACAGGCTCGAGCTTCCCATCCCCGACGAGAAGCTCAAGGAGGCCCCGTACTACCACCCCGGGCCGGACGCGCCGGAGGTCCAGTACCTGCTCGAGCGACGGCGCGTGCTGGGAGGCCCCCTGCCGCGGCGCGTGGCATCCCCGCGCCATCTCGATGTCCCGTCCGACTCGGCGTTCGAGGAGTTCCGCTCCGGGTCGGGCGGCCAGGCCGTGTCGACGACCATGGCGTTCGCCAAGCTGCTCCGCAACCTGATCCGCGACCGCGCCATCGGCCAGCGCGTGGTGCCCATCGTCCCGGACGAGGCCCGCACGTTCGGCATGGACCCCCTGTTCAAGGAGGTGGGCATCTACGCTGCCCGCGGCCAGCGCTACGAGCCCGTCGACTCCAACCTCGTGCTCTCGTACCGCGAGTCGGCCGATGGCCAGGTCCTCGAGGAGGGGATCACGGAGGCCGGCTCGATGGCCTCGCTCCAGGCTGCGGCCACGAGTTACGCCACGCACGGCGAGCCCATGCTGCCCTTCTACATCTTCTATTCCATGTTCGGCTTCCAGCGGACCGGCGACCAGTTCTGGGCGCTGGGCGACGTGCGCGGTCGCGGCTTCCTGATGGGGGCGACGGCCGGGCGGACGACGCTCCACGGCGAGGGGCTCCAGCACGACGACGGCCACAGCCTGCTGCTCGCCTCGGTGTATCCGGCGATCCGCGCCTACGACCCGGCCTTCGCGTACGAGACCGCCGAGATCATCCGCGACGGCATCGCGCGGATGCTGGGCGGCGACGACACGTCGTACTACATCACGCTCTACAACGAGAACTACGTGATGCCGGCCTTGCCCGAGGGCGCGGCGGAAGGCATCGTGCGTGGCCTGTACCGCTTCCGCGAGGCGCCCGCGGTCGAGGGTGGGGCCCGCGCCCGCGCCACGCTGCTCGGCAGCGGGTCCATCATGCAGCAGGTCCTGCGCGCGCAGGACCTGCTCGCCGAGCGATACGGCGTGGCCGCCGATGTCTGGAGCGCGCCTTCCTATCAGCAGCTGCGCGCGGACGCGCTGGCCGTTGAGCGGTGGAACCGGCTCCATCCCGGTGAGCCGCGCCGGGTGCCGTTCGTGACTTCCGCGCTGTCCGAGGCGGGGGCGAGCGGGCCCATCGTGGCCGCATCGGACTTCGTCGCCGCGGTCCCAGACCAGGTGGCGCGCTGGATTCCCGGCACGTGGGTTTCGCTCGGGACGGACGGCTTCGGCCGAAGCGACACGCGCGAGGCGCTCCGGCGCTTCTTCGAGGTCGACGCGGAGCACATCGTCGTGGCCGCGCTGTCGAAGCTGGCCGAGGGCGAGCGGATCGACCGCGATCTGGTGGGCGCGGCAATGTCGGAACTGGGCGTCGACGGCGAGGCGCCGTTCTCGCTGACGTCCTAGAAACGCCGCCGGCCGGATGGGCCGGGTTCAGCCGGTGCGGGACGCGTCTGCCGCCGGGCCCTCGATGGCATGCGCCACGCGGGTCAGGAACCAGCGGGCGGTTCCCCGGGCGCCGATGTTGAGCAGGGCACGGTCCAGGATGACGCCGATCTCTCCGCCCGGGGGCGCGTAGTACCCGTCGAGGGTCAGCTCTCGTTCCGACACGACCAGCGTGCCGACGAAGACCGGGAAGAGCGGAGCGAGCGTCGCGGACTTCCAGCTGACGTCCACCGCGAGTCCGGGCCCCTCGTCGCGCGGCCACCCCAGCTCGACCACGGCGGCCTTGTGCAGCACCATGTGGCGCGCCTGCTCGCGCATGGGCAGGGCAAGGTCGCTCTCGAATCGCCGCACGGACCGGTCGGCGGGCCCGTCGAGGGCGTCGCCGAGCCAGGCGGCCGCGCCTTCCTCCAATTGACGACGCGCAGCCGCGAGGTCGCCCGTCCATGGCTGGACGAGGCGGAGGTGGACTGCGTGTTCCACCGGTGCGGACGTGGGAAAGCCAGTCGACATGCGCGGGTGATTCTGCCGTGCGGGACGAACGCCACTCATTGTCGCGGCCCGTCCCGGCCTGCCAATCTGCCGAATGGCCCTGCAGGCGCCATCCGGCCGGCGGGGCAACCTGCCGGACGGGTAGGACCCGCGGTCAGCGCCGGGTCGGCGCGCCGGGGCCGGGGACCGGTCCGGCGCCCCCGACCAGCGCGGCGAGGCCCCACAGGTCGCGCCACTCGTGGTCCGGCCGCTCCGGTCCGGGCGGGGCTTCGACGTGCCGGTTCACCCAGGCCGTCTGCATGCCCAGCCGCCGGGCCGGCCCGATGTCGTACCGGAACCCGAAGGCGACGTGCAACACCCGGTCGGGGGGCTCGCCGATCTGCTCGAGGGCCTGGCGGAAGACGGTCTCTGCCGGCTTGTAGGCGCGGCAGTCCTCGGCCGTGACGACCCGGTCGAAGGGCACTTCGAGGTGACGCAGCGTGTGCTCGATGATGTCCCGGTCGGTGTTCGAGACGATCACGAGGTGGAGGCCGCGCTCGCGGGCCTGGCGCAGCGCCGGGCGCGTGTCCGGGAAGGGCTGCCAGGAGCGCATCGAGCGAACGAGCGCCTCGCCGTCGGCCGGATCCCAGGCGTAGCCGCGCTCCTCCTCGTAGCGGCGGAGGCTCTCCCACAGGATCTCGCGGTACGGCCGGTACGCCTGCTGCACGAGGTCGAACTGGATGGCCTCCCACCGATCACGGAGCTCCTGCCCGGGCCGCAGGTCGGGGTCGCCCCGCCGGAGCGCCAGCTCGTACAGGAACGCGCCGGCTCCGCCCTCCCAGTCCACCAGCGTGCCGTAGCAGTCGAACGTGGCCACCACGGGCGTCGCCTTCCCCATTGCTCCCTCCCCATCCGAGCGGGGTCGCGGGTTGCGACCGGCAGCCGCAACCCCCGCACCCGCGCATTTCAGGTCCTTCGGGCCTACCGCGCGCAACCCCGCCCGTTTCACATTCCCTGCGGACTCGCAGTAGGGGGTGACCGTTGGATCCGATCATGCTGGCCCGCGCGCAGTTCGCGCTGACCGTCATGTTCCACTTCATCTTTCCCGCGATCACGATCGGCCTCGGGCTGCTCATCGCGGTGCTCGAGACCCTCCGGTGGCGCACGGGTCGCGAAGTCTACGACCGGGCGGCGACGTTCTGGACCAAGCTCTTCGCACTCACGTTCGCCGTCGGCGTGGCCACGGGCGTGGTCATGGAGTTCCAGTTCGGGACGAACTGGGCCGCCTATTCCCGCTTCGTGGGCGACATCTTCGGGTCACCGCTCGCCGCGGAGGCCATTCTCGCCTTCTTCCTCGAATCCGCCTTCCTGGGGCTCCTGCTGTTCGGGCGCGACCGCATCTCGTCCCGGCTGCGCTGGTTTGCCGCGGCGATGGTCGCCCTCGGCTCGACGCTGTCGGGCTTCTGGATCGTCGTCGCCGATTCCTGGATGCAGACGCCGGCGGGCTTCACGATCATCGACGGCAAAGCTCGCCTGACGGACTTCTGGGCGGCCGTCTTCAATCCCTCGACCATGCCCCGCTTCATCCACACCATCGTGTCGTCCTGGTCGGTGGGCGCGTTCATCATGGTCGGCGTCGCCGCGTGGTTCCTGCTGAGGCGTCGGCACCTGGACGTCGCCCGCACGAGCATGACGATCGGCGTCACGGTCGCGCTCGTCACCGCCGTCCTGATGTTCCTGACGGGCGACATGAGCGCCCGCGAGGTGGCGCACGAGCAGTCCGCGAAGTTCGCCGCGATGCAGGGCCTGTACGAGACGACCTCGGGCGCCGACATGGTCATCTTCTCGCTTCCGCCCACGCAGAACCCGGGGCAGGCCTACCAGGCCCCGGCGATCGTCATCACCCGGCTGCTCAGCTTCCTCACGTTCGGCAGCTTCGACTCGGTGATCAAGGGGCTCCAGGCGTTCCCGCCGGCGGACTGGCCGCCGGTCGCCATCACGTTCCTCGCGTACCACAACATGGTCGTCATCGGCACCATCATGGTGCTGGTGATGCTGGCGCTCGCCTGGTACACCCGGCGGGGATCGCTCGCGAGACACCCGAACTGGCTGCGGCTGGCCGTCCTGGTGACGCCGCTGCCACTCGTGGCCCAGCAACTGGGCTGGATGACGGCGGAGATCGGCCGGCAGCCGTGGGTCGTCTACGACGTGATGCGCACGAGCCAGGGGGTGTCGACCGCGGTGAGCGGCCCGGACGTCCTGGTCTCGCTCGTGCTGCTGGCGGCCGTGTACGCGGTGCTCGGCAGCCTCTGGCTGTTCCTCCTGCGCCGCGAGATCCTGCACGGGCCGGAGCCCGTGACCAGCGCCGTGCCGGTCGTGGAGCCCGCGGCCGAGACGGAGGCCGAGCGGGCTGAGCGGGGCCTGACGCCCCGGGGGGCCTGAGCCATGCCCGATCTTGCCTCGATCTGGTTCCTGCTCGTGGGCGTCCTGCTCGTGGGCTACGCCGTCCTCGACGGCTTCGACCTCGGCGCGGGAACGCTTCATCTGTTCGTCGCGCACGACGACGAGGAGCGACGGACCGTCATGCGCGCCATCGGCCCGGTCTGGGACGGCAACGAGGTGTGGCTGCTGACCGCGGGAGGGGCGCTCTTCGCCGCGTTCCCCGCCGTGTACGCCACCGTGTTCTCCGGCTTCTACCTCGCCCTGATCCTGCTCCTGGTCGCGCTGATCTTCCGCGCGGTGTCCCTCGAGTTCCGCTCGAAGCTGGAGACCGCGGGATGGCGGCGCGCATGGGACGTCGCCTTCTCCGTGGCCTCGTTCCTGCCCACCCTGCTCTTCGGCGTCGCGATCGGCAACGTGCTGCGGGGCGTGCCGCTCGATGCCGCGGGCGACTATCGCGGAGGGCTCGTCGGCCTGCTCAACCCGTTCGCGCTGACGGTGGGCCTCCTCGCGAGCTCGATGTTCGTCATGCAGGGCGCGACCTGGCTCTCGCTCAAGACCGAGGGCCGGGTGCACGCCCGGAGCCGGCGGGCCGCGCTGCTCGCGTGGCCGGCGTTCGTGGTCCTGTGGCTGGTCGTGACGCTGTACTCGCGCGCCGACGCCGGACACCTGTGGACCAACTACGACAACCCCGTGGCATGGGTCGCACCGGTGGCGTTCGTGGTCGTGGCCGCGGCCTTCCCCGTGGCGCTTCGGGCCGGCCGCGACGGCCTTGCCTTCGGGCTGTCGTCGCTGTCGATCGCGGCGCTGATCGGGACGATGGGGATCGGGCTCTATCCGAACCTGCTGCCCGTCACCGGGGAGGCCTCCCGGAGCCTGACGATCCACAACGCGGCGTCGTCGGACCTCAGCCTGACGGTGATGCTGATCATCGCCCTGATCGGCATGCCGCTCGTCATCGGCTACACCGCGTTCATCTACTGGCGGTTCCGGGGAAAGGTGGACCTGCGCGAGCACGGGTACTGAGACCGGTCCGATGGTGCACTCGCGTTGACGCCGGGCGTGGCCCCGGGGTGGGCTGACGCCGTTCGGGCGGATCCGTTCGGCTAGACGGCGGACGCGGCCCGATGCCGCCCGGGCTCACGCCGGGCGGGCCCCATGACCCGGCGCATGCGGGGCATGTGCCACTTCGGACCGTGCCATCTGGCCATCAACGCGCATGGCCTTGCGGCACCGCGAGGACGTGCTCTCGCGGTACTGATGCACAGGTGCGCATCTGTTCATTCTTCGATGCATGGATGAGATCTGCATCATGCAGGCGGCCGTGCTGAAGACGCTCGCCAACCCCCGCCGGCTCGAGATCATCCACCGGCTGGCGGAAGGCCCGTGCGAGGTCGGCCGTCTCGCCGAGGAGATCGGCGTCTCCCAGCCCAATGTCTCGCAGCACCTCGCGGTGATGCGAAGCGCGGGGATCGTCGAGGCGGAGCGGGACGGCCGCGAGGTGCGCTACCGGCTCGCAGACTCCGAGATCGTCAGGGCGTGCGACATCATGCACGAGGTGCTGATGCGCCGCCTCACCCGCCTCGGCACCCTCTCTTCGACCACGTCCCAGTTCCCGGCCGCAGTCCTCGTGGGCGCGGTCGCAGACCACGTGTGAGGCACAGATGGACGAAACCCTCTCGATCGTGCTCTTCTCCGGCACCGACGACCGGCTGACCTCGGCAAGCGTGTTCGCCGCAGGCGCCGCCGTCCTGGGCCGTCCCGTCCGGATCCTCCTCCAGTACTGGGGGCTGCAGGCGTTCCGCGCCGACCGGATCGGATGCGCCGGGACCGTGTCCGCCGACGCCGGCGAGGGGGCGATCGCGTTCGCCGCCGCCAGGGACTCGCACCAGGTGGACTGGGCCGAGACGCTGCGCCAGTCGAAGGAGCTGGGCGAGGTCGAGATCCATGCCTGCTCCCAGTCCATGGATGTGCTCAAGCTCCAGCCGTCAGACCTCGATCCGATGGTCGACGGCGTTGAGGGGATCGCGGGCTTCCTGGCCGCCGCGGGGGACGGCCAGCTGCTCTTCATCTGATCCGGACCCGCGGCCGGTCGGGCACAGCCCCGGCGGAAAGGAAGGACCCATGACCACACTCGAGATCGCCCAGCGCGTCGACGCCAAGGGGCTGTCGTGTCCCATGCCGATCGTGAAGACCGCGCAGGCCATGAAGACGCTCACGAGCGGGCAGCTGCTCGAGGTTCTCGCGACCGATCCCGGTTCGACGAAGGACTTCGAGGCATGGGCCCGGACAACCGGCAACGCCCTGGTCGAGTCCGGCTCGGACGCCGGGGTCTTCCGTTTCGTCCTCCAGAAGAAGTAGGAGCCGCGCCATGACGATGACGCTCGAAGCGCCCGTGGAGGCGCCGGTCCCGGTCCCCCAGCCGGCTCCCGCCGGCGAGCCTGCCGTCCAGCACCACGACATCCTGCTGATCGATTACAGCGGGGAGCTCGAGAAGGTCTGGGCGACCATGCTGCTCGCCTCCACCGCGGGGGCGATGGGCGTCCAGTGCAAGGTGTTCGTGACGTTCTGGGGCCTCCAGGCCTTCGTCAAGGACTCCCGCCGGGTCACCGGCAACAACTGGATGCAGAAGCTCATGTCCGTGATGCAGCGCCCGGGCATCAGCCACATGAAGCTGTCGAAGATGAACTTCATGGGGATGGGGCCCTGGATGATGGGCCGGCTCGCGAAGCAGCAGAAGAGCGCGAGCCCCAAGGAGCTCCTCGAGGTCGCCCAGTCGATGGGCGTCGAGTTCATCCCGTGCCAGATGACCATGGACATGTACGGCCTCAAGGCCGACGACCTGATCGAGGGCATGGCGGAGCCCGTGGGCGCCGCGACGGTGATCGGACTGATGGAGCAGGGCTGGTCGCCCCTGTTCATCTGAGAGCCGCAGGCATCCCGCACGCACCCGGACGAGGCATGCACGCATGACGATCAGTTCCCACCGCGTGACGGTCACGCGGACGATCGACGCCCGCGGCAGCTACTGCCCGGGCCCGCTGATGGAGCTCATCCGGGCGATCCGGCAGGGGACTCCGGGGGACGTCTTCGCCGTGTGGTCGTCCGATAGCGGATCCAGGGTGGACATCCCCGCCTGGGTCGGCAGGGGAGGCCATCGCCTCGTCGGTGTCTACCAGCGCGAGGGCTACGACGAGATCGTCGTCGAACAGCTCCACTGAGATCGACAACACGACGCCGGCCCGTCCGCGCCGGTAGAAGGAAGGAACCACGTTCGTGGCTGACACCGAGAAGCTCGTGTTCATGGTCACGCGAGGGCCCGACGACGCGGAGCCCGCGACCATCCCGTTCGTCATGGCCGTGGCCGCCCTGGCCTCCGACGTCGAGGTCGTCATCGGCCTCCAGGCGAGCGGTGTCGAGCTGGCCGTCCGCGGCCGGACGGACAAGGTGGAGGCCCGCGGCTTCCCGCCCCTCGCCAAGCTCATGGAGGACTACCGCCAGCTCGGCGGGAAGCTCCTCGTCTGCGGTCCCTGCGTCAACGCCCGCGAGATCGACCCGGCCACGCAGTTCGTCGACAACGCCGAGGTCGTGGCCGCCGCCCGGTTCGTCGCCGAGATCACCGGCGCCACCAACGCCCTCGTCTACTAGCCACCGACAGGCGCCGAGGCGCCACAGGAGGACTTACCAATGCCAGCAGCAACTCTCCCCGACACCGAGCTCGAAGGCATCACGGCGGCCAAGGTCATCGACGCGCGCGGCGC
>Ga0307374_10015016_pt1 | contig 10481 bp, 10 predicted proteins | sample OX3MG_FD_202532 | JGI IMG/M metagenome (GOLD analysis project Ga0307374, IMG submission 202532) | Soil microbial communities from Risofladan, Vaasa, Finland - OX-3 | ecosystem: Environmental > Terrestrial > Soil > Coastal area > Acid sulfate soil | place: Finland: Risofladan, Vaasa | collected...
GCCGGGCGGCGCGGCCGGCGCGGCCTGGTGGACGTTGTCGCGGCGGCCGGGCTGACCGGCCGGGGCGGCGCGGGCTTCCCGACCGGGACCAAGATGCGGGCCGTGGCCTCGGGCCGGGGTCCGGCGGTCGTGGTAGCCAACGGCATGGAGAGCGAGCCAGCCAGCGAGAAAGATCAGGCTCTGCTGGCCAGGGCCCCGCACCTGGTCCTGGACGGCGCCGTGCTGGCCGCCCAGGCGGTCGGCGCCGACACCGTCCATCTCTGCCTCGAACGGACCCGGGACTGGCAGGTCGATGAGGTGCTCCGCGCCATCGAGGAACGCGACCAGGCCCGGCTGGACCCGATCCGGCTGCTGGTGCACGAACTGCCGCGGCACTATGTCTCCAGCGAGGAGACCGCCCTGATCCGCTGGCTGAACGGCGGGGAAGCCAAGCCCATGGCCACTCCGCCGCGACCGTTCGAGCGCGGCGTGCAGCGCCGGCCGACGCTGGTCGACAACGTCGAGACGCTGGCCAACGTCGCTCTCATCGCACGCTTCGGGCCGGACTGGTTCCGCGCCGCCGGCCATCCGGACTGCCCTGGCACCATGCTCGTGACCGTTACCGGCGCGGTGGCGGACCCCGGTGTCTACGAGATCGAGACCGGCAGCCGGGTCGGCGACGTGCTGGCCATGAGCGGCGACCGCGATTCCGGCAGCGTGCTCATCGGCGGCTATTTCGGCACCTGGCACGCTACGGCGGACCTCGAGCGGCTGCCGATGACCACCGCGGGCCTGCGGCCGGCCGGGGCGTCTCCGGGCGCCGGGGTGATATACGCCCTGCCCGCGGGCAGCTGCGGGATCACCGAGGCGGCGCGGATCCTCGGCTACCTGGCCCGCCAGGGCGCGGAGCAGTGCGGCCCGTGCATGTTCGGACTCCCCGCCATCGCCGAGGACTTCGCTCAGCTCGCGAAGGGCAGGCCAGAAGGCGACCCGCTCCAGCGGCTAGCCCGCCGGATGCCCGTCATCACCGGCCGCGGCGCCTGCCGCCATCCGGACGGCGCAGTGCGGATGGCGGCCTCCGCGCTGACCGCGTTCGCCGGCGACGCTCGCGAGCATGCAGCCGGGCGGCCCTGCCTGGGCGCCCATCGCCGCCGGCATCACTCGGGCGGCCCGCCGATCCCGCGGCCCTGGGCGGAGGATGAATGGCGATGACGCAGAAACTGCGCCTGGACCCGACCGCCTGCACCGGGCACGGGCTCTGCGCGGACCTGCTGGCCGAGCGCATCGAGCTGGACGAGTGGGGCTTCCCGATTATCCTCGGCGATGTGCCGCCGGGCCTGGCCGCCCACGCACGGCGCGCGGTCCGGACCTGCCCGGCCCTGGCCCTTGAGCTCCTGCCCCCCGAGGATGACTCCCGACATGACCCGCGCGAGGAAAGGGCGAGACATCGTGGCCACGACAGTTAGGCGGCGGCACCGGCGCCAGCCCGAGGTCCTTGACGGCGCCGAGGGCAACGAGCAGCTGACCGCGCTGACCGGTGCCGTGCTGCTGATCGGCTTCGCGGTGGAGGGCCTGACGGTCGTCGCGGTGCACCAGCTGCTGACCCTGCATTTCTTCTTCGGCATGCTGCTGGTCGGGCCGGTGGCGCTCAAGATCTGCTCGACCGTTTACCGGTTCGCGCGGTATTACGGCGGCGCGGAGCCCTACGTCCGCAAGGGGCCGCCGGCGCCGCTGCTCCGCTTGCTCGGCCCGTTCGTGATCATCACCTCGGTGGCGGTACTGGGCTCGGGCGTGGCGCTAGCGGTGGTCGGCCCGGACCAGATGGGACTCTGGCTGCTGCTGCACAAGGCGTCGTTCGTGCTCTGGTTCGGTGTCATGACCATTCACGTACTGGCCTACGCTTGGCGGCTGCCGCGCATCCTGCTCGGCGAGCCGGGTAGCAGAGCCCGGATCGCGGCACCGGGCGGACGATTTCGATGGCTCCTGGTGGGCACATCGTTGGCGACCGGCCTGCTGATCGCCTTGTTGACCATTCACCTGGCGACGCCCTGGGTAGCCAGGCTGTCCGGCCACTGACACGGAGTACGCCGCGCCTTTCGGGTGACGGCGACGGCAGAGGAGTTTCATGCGCAGCTCGGTCACCTCGGGATCTGATCCCGGGACAGGCATGCACGCTCACGAGCGGCCGTATCCCGGCGGGGGGCACCGCGGGGGGGCGCACCGGCCGCCGAGAGGGGGCAGGCCGCCCGGCAGGCGGCTGCGGGACCGGCGGTGGGTCCGGATCTTGCTGATCATGCTCGTGGTCTTCTTCGGCTGGTTCTCGTGGTCGATGGGTCGTGCGCTGACCACCCCGGGCGGCGGCACCGTCGCCCAGCGGGTCGCGGAATGGGCCCGTGACCACTATCTGGGGCCCTTGGTCACCCTCGGGGAATGGTTCACCTATTCGGCGCCGAAGGTGGGTGGCAAGCCAGCATTCTCGCTGACCGGCCCCAGCGCGGGCGCTCCGGTGCCGCCGAAGCACGTCAAGCACAGGGTGCGGCCCGGGTTCGCCGTGCCCAAGCGGCTGTCCTCACCCGCCGGGACGCCGCTGCCGGGCGAGGGCGAGTGGCGTGCCCTCTACCGGGTCAATCACGTGACGGCCATCTACGGCACGTTCCTGCGTCCCGACAACGTGCACACGTCCTACGCGGCCGCCATCATTTCCATGAACCCGCACCTGCTCCGCTTCCAGCTGCGGCCGGGTACCGAGGATCCCGGTCCGGGAAACTGGGGCGCTTCGGCGGACATCCCGCCCGGCGCCCGGACCGGCCTGGCGGCCACGTTCAACAGCGGATTCAAGATCGCCCAGTCCGGCGGTGGCTTCTATCTCAACGGGGCCTACCGCGGGGTGCTGACCAAGGGCGAGGCCACGATGGTCTATTACCGAAGCGGGGGCTTGGCCATGGGCGTCTGGGGGGATGGCCCGCACATGCACATGACGCACAACGTCGTTGGCGTCCGCCAGAACCTGCACCCCATCGTCCTGAACGGGCAGATCCCGGCGTCGGTGGACTCGAACGTCCAGACCAACTGGGGCGCTACGCTAGGCGGCGGCTACTACGTCTGGCGCTCGGGCGCCGGGGTCACCCGCGACGGCCGCATCATCTACGCCTACGGCCCGGCCCTGAATGTCCGCACGCTCGCCGAACTGCTCAAGCGGGCTGGCTGCGTCGAGGCAATGGAACTGGACATCAACCCGGACTGGACGAACTTCATGTACTACAAGCCCGGCAACGATCCCGCTAACCCGACGCCCGTGGCCATGCTGCCCAATCAGCTAGAGCCGGCCGCGCGCTACTACTCCCTGGCCAACCGTGACTTCACCGCGGTCTTCGCCCGGTGACAACTCGACCCTCGGAGCGCCGTACGGCACCGGCCACGGCCACGACGACGGTGCCGACGACGGTGCCGCAAGGCGCGCAGATCGCCGAGCCGGCGCTGCTGCGCGGGCCCGGCGCTGCCCGTGGCCGGCCCGGTGCCGCCCTCCGCTGGCTGACCGCCGCCATCCAGACGTCGCGGCCGCGGCAGTGGCCGAAGAACCTGCTGGTCCTCGCCGCGCCGCTGGCCGGGGCCTCACTGGGACGCGGCGGCGTCTATGCCATCGTCGCCATCGTCGCCTTCACCGCCGCGTCGTCCGCCGTGTACTTCGTCAACGACGTCGTGGACGCGGATCGCGACCGGCGTCATCCCGTCAAGCGCAAGCGGCCGGTCGCCGCCGGGACGCTCTCGGCCCCGCAGGCCCTGGCCCTGGCCGTCGCCGCCGCCGGCGTCGCCCTGGCGTCCGGCTTCCTGATCAGCGCACCGTGGCTCAGCGTCACGATCGCCGCCTACCTCGCGGTGTCGTTCCTGTATTCGCTGGCGCTCAAGCACGTGCCCGTGCTGGAACTGGCGTGCGTGGCGTCCGGCTTCGTGCTGCGCGCGCTCGGCGGCGCGGACGCCACCCACGTCCCGCCGTCCGGCTGGTTCCTGACGGTGATCAGCCTGGGCGCGCTCATGGTGGCGGTCGCCAAGCGCCGCGGCGAGCTGTCGTCCCTCGGGCCGGAGGCGGCCCGGCACCGGCCCGTCATGCGCTGGTATAGCTACGGGGTGCTGTGCACCGTCGGGCGGGCCATCGCGGCGGGCATCATCGTCTCCTACGCGCTGTGGGCGGTCAGCAGCTTCGGCGGCATGCGGGAGGTGTGGCATCTGGTCAGCGTGGTGCCGCTGGCCGTCGCGCTGGCCAGGTTCGACTGGCTCAGCGTGCACGGGGCGGGCCGGGCCGTCGAGGACCTGATCGTGACCGACCGTGTCATGGCCGGCGCCGAGGTGGCCTGGCTCGTGACGTTTGCCCTGGGTCTCTAGAAACACGGACCCAACCAGCGCCGCGATGGCAGCCTGGCCGGTGCTCAGAAGTGACTGCGAGGGAGCTGCTGTGATGTTCGAGGCCCTGGGACGGCCAGCCCGGATCCTGCTGCTAGGCGGAACCAGCGAGATCGGGATCGCGATCCTGGCCGCGCTGAACGCTCCCGGTGACACCGAGGTGCTGCTGGCCGGCCGGGACGAGCAGCGACTGGAGGCCGCCGGCAAGGAACTGCCGCTGCGCGTCAGCACGCTGGCGTTCGACGCCACCGCGCTGGACACCCATCAGGCCGTCATCGACGCGGCCTTCGAGGGCGGGGACGTGGACCTGGTCATCTCGGCGGCCGGCGTCCTGGTGCCGCAGGAAGTCCTGAACCGCGATCCGCTGCAGGCGGGGCGGCTGGTCGAGACGAACTTCACCGGGCACGTCACCACCCTGCTGGCCGCGTCCGAGCGGATGCGCGCGCAGGGCCACGGCGTCATCGTGATCCTCTCGTCGATCGCCGCGATCCGGCCTCGCAAGGCGAACCCGGTGTACGGGGCGGCCAAGGCCGGGCTGGACGCCTTCGGCCGCGGCCTGTCCGACGCCCTGGCCGGCAGCGGCGTCCGGGTGCTGCTGGTCCGGCCGGGTTTCGTGATCGGCAAGATGACCCGCGGCATGCCGGCGGCGCCGTTGTCCACCACGCCCGCCGCCGTGGGCGCGGCGGTCGCCGCGGCGCTGGCGGGCGACGGGGACATCGTCTGGGTGCCGCGGGCGCTGAGCGTCCTGGCCATGGGCCTGCGACTGGTCCCCCGGCCGCTCTGGCGGCGCGTCCGGCGGTGAGCTGACTGCGTCACGGCTACGCCAGGCGGAGTGCCCGGCAGGCCGCGGCGAAGCCGGCGGCCGACCCGTACTGCAGCGTCGCGCTGGCGTGCCCGTTATTGGCCGTGGAGTTGGTCGACCTGATCCGCCCGCGCGGGGTGAAGACCTGCGTGAACGCGTCGTCGGTGTTGGCCACGGCCAGCACGGGCCCGTGCCAGCTGCCGGCGAAGATGATCTCGAAGGGCAGCGGCCGGGGCGAGCCGCCGGAGAGGTCCAGGGAGGTACGGGCGCCGTCGGTGCGCAGCCAGGCGTGGATCTGGCCGGTGAGCTGGAAAGTGTAGGTGACCCCGCTCTCCGTGCAGAGCCTGGCGGTGCCATGCAGTGTGTCGCAGCCGCTGAGCTGGCCGCAGCCGACGCTCCTGTGGCCCGAGTTCTCGAGCAGGCCGCCCTGGAGGTGGGTGAACAGCACGTAATGGCCGCCGTTGCTGCCCTGCACCGGGCCGAAGCCATTCCACTGGCCCAGCGGCGTGAACCGGTCACCGATGCGCAGGATCCAGGGCGTAGCGGCGACATTGACCATGAGGAAGACCACGACCACCAGCAGGATCAGCTTGAGCAGCTGGTGGCGGCGTAGCCGGCGCGGCTGAGTCGACCCGCGAAACGAAGAAAAGCTCGAGCTCATGGATCGCTCCCGCCGTAATGAACTACCCGCAATGTAGCGAATGTGCCCGCGGCGATCCAGGCGGACGGCGGCCTTGCTCAGCATCGGCTGGACCGAGGGCGTCCGGGCCGGGGACTAGCGCCGGGCCTGCCGGGCTCGCCGGGCGACCGGGGGGACGTGCTACGGCGTTACCAGCGGTCGTGAACCTGAGCCCTGATGCGCCGGTCGTAGATGTCCTTGATGCTGGCTAGCTGCTCGGCGGACAACGGCGGCAGGTCGGCGGCGGCGGCGTTCTGCCTCGCCTGCTCCGGGCTGCGGGCGCCCGGGATCACCGTGGTGACGCCCGGCTGCTGGATGACCCAGCGGAGGGCGGCCTGGGCCGGGGTGGTCCCGGCGGGCACCAGCGCGGCGAACTCCCGCGCCGCGTCCACGCCGGTGTCGAAATCGACCCCCGAGAAGGTCTCCCCGGCGTCAAACGCCTCGCCGTGGCGGTTATAGGTCCGATGGTCGCTGGCGGCGAAGGCGGTGTCGTGGGTGTACCGGCCCGACAGCAGCCCGGAGGCGAGCGGGACGCGGGCGATGATCCCGACCCCGGCGGCCCGCGCGGCGGCCAGCGCCCCGTCTAGCGGCTTGCGCCGGAACGCGTTGAGGATGATCTGCACGCTGGCGGTGCCCGGCCGGGCGATGGCGGTCAGGGCCTCGGAACAGGTCTCGACGCTCACCCCGTATGCGACGATGCGCTGCTCGGCAACCAGGGTGTCGAGGGCGTCGTAGACCGCGTCGCGTGAGTAGACCGGCGTCGGCGGGCAGTGCAACTGGACCAGGTCGAGCGTGTCCACGCCCAGGTTGGCCCGGGACCGGTCCGTCCAGGCCCGGAAGTTGTCCAGGGTGTAGAGGGCGGGGTCCAGGGCTACCCTGCGGCCCATCTTGGTGGCCACCATCATCGGGAGCCCCGGATTGCCGGCCAGGAACTGGCCGATCAGCCGCTCGCTGCGGCCATCGCCGTAGACGTCGGCGGTGTCCAGGAACGTGACGCCGCAGGCCGCCGCCGCGTCGAGGACGGCCAGCGCGTCCTTGTCCTCGATGTCGCCCCAGTCGGCCCCGAGCTGCCAGGTCCCCAGGCCGATGACGGAGACGGCCCGGCCCGTGCCGCCGAGAATGCGTTCTTCCACGATTGGGATCCTAGTGCCCGGCCGGGGTACGTCGGGGTGGCTAGGCCACCGCGTTGGGGCTGACGCTCGCGGGCACGACCGCCAGCAGCCAGGCCCCGATGCGGTCCAGCAGGGCCGGCTTCGTGCCGGACTCGGCATGGCCGAAGCCGGGGACGATCCACAGCTCCTTGGGCTCATTCGCCGCCGCGTAGAGGTCCTCCGCGTGGTCGATGGGGAAGAAGTCGTCCTTGTCGCCGTGCACGATCAGCACGGGGGTGGGCGAGATGCGCGCCACGGCGTCGGTGGGTGACATGGGCACCGGGTCCCACCGGCCGCCGCTGATCCGGGTGTTCAGGAAGGTGCTGGCGAACATGCGGCCTAGCCGGTTCTCGATCGCGAAATGCACCCGTCGCATCGGCTTGGTCCCCCGGTAGTACCAGCGGCCCGGCCCGCTGACGGCGACGACCGCGTCGACCCCGCCGCGCAGCCCCGCGTGCCGCAGCACGGTCGCGGCCCCCATGGAGAACCCCACGGTCACGATCCGGGTGTAGCCCAGCTCCCGCGCGTAGGCGACGGCTACGTCGACGTCCTTGATCTCCTGGTCACCCAGCGTCGACCGGCCGCCGGAGCGACCATGGCCGCGGAAGTCGAAGCTAATCACCCCGCCGAACTGATTCAGCCGCGTCACGATCTTCCAGACTGCCCCGTGCTGCCAGTTCAAGGTGAACCCGTGCGCGACCACGATCCCCAGGTCGCTGCTACCAGCCAGGTGAACGGCATCGATGGGGACACCGTCCTCGGTCACGATCGTCTTGGCGTTCGCCACGGGCTTGCTCATCTTTCTATTGTGCTCGCCTGGAGTCCGCGACAATCTGATGGATGCCTCGCGCTGGCACCGGCCTCGCGAGCCGCCCGCCGGCTGGAGGCCGCGTTCATGCCGATTCTTGACCAGCTCATCACCGCCATCCGGTCCCGCGCCATCGAGGTCGTGGACCTGACCGCCCGGCTGGAGTCCACGACGCCGGTGATCAGGCTCCCGGCTCCGTTCGGCAACACGGTGCCTTTCTCGCTGCGCGAGGTGAGCCGTTATGACGACCGCGGCCCGGCCTGGTACTGGAATGACATCACGATGGGCGAGCACACGGGAACGCACTTCGACGCGCCCGTGCACTGGATCACCGGGCGGGACGGCGAGGACGTCTCGCAGGTTCCGGCGGCCAGCCTGATCGCCCCGGCGGTGGTGCTGGACTTCAGCGCGCAGGCGGCGGCGGACCCGGACTTCCTGCTTGAAGTGGATCACATCAAGCAGTGGGAGGCCGACCACGGGCCGCTGCCCGAGCGCGGCTGGCTGCTCTACCGCACCGGCTGGGACACCAGGTCGGGCAGTCAGGAAGAGTTCCTGAACGCCAGCGAGACCGGCCCGCGTACCCCGGGTGTCTCGGTGGAGTGCGCCCGCTGGATCGCCCGCGAGGCCCCGGTGCTGGGGCTGGGCGTCGAGACCGTGGGCACTGACGCCGGCGCCGCGCACTCGTTCGAGCCGCCGTTCCCCTGCCATGCCGAGCTGCTGGGCGCCGGCAAGTACGGCCTCACCCAGCTGCAGAACCTGGCTGTCCTGCCGGCCACCGGGGCGGTCATTATCGCTGGCCCGCTGCCGATCACCGGCGGGTCCGGCAGCCCGGCGCGGGTGCTCGCCCTCGTCGAGCACGACTCCTGATGCTGGTCAGCGAGGCCATCGCCGCGGCGCTGGCCGAGCTGGGCGTGGACACCGCTTTCGGCCTGGTCGGCAGCGGCAACTTCCACGTCACCAACGCCCTGATCTCGCGCGGGACGCGGTTCATCGCCGCGCGGCACGAAAACGGAGCGGCGAGCATGGCCGACGCCTGGGCGCGCCTGAGCGGCCGGCCCGGCGTCGTTTCACTGCATCAGGGGCCGGGCCTGACCAACGCGCTGACGGCCATGACCGAGGCGGCCAAGAGCCGCACGCCGCTGCTGGTCCTCGCCGCCGACGTGAGCCTCGCGGCGACCCAGTCGAACTTCCGGATCGACGTGGCCGCGATCAGCCGCGCGATCGGCGCCACGCCGGCCCGCCTGCACTCGCCGGGCCTGGCGGTCGACGACACGGTTCGGGCCTACCAGACCGCGGCGCGGGAAAGGCGGTGCGTCATCCTGGCCCTGCCGCTGGACGTGCAGGCCGGCGAATGCACCTGGCCGGGCATCGGGGCGGGGGCCGGGACCGGGGCGGGGGCGGGGGCGGGGGCAGGGGACGCGGGGGCAGGCAGTGCGGGGCCGGGGATCGCGGTCGCTCCCCCGGCGGGTCAGTCCGCGGCGCTAGCGCGATCCTTGCGCGGCGCGGCCCGGCCGGTCTTCATCGCCGGCCGCGGCGCCCGTGCGGCCGGGCCGGCCGCACGCGGCGAACTGGAGCGGCTGGCCAACACGTGCGGCGCCCTGCTGGCCACGTCGGCCGCCGCGAAGGGCCTCTTCTGCGGCAGTCCATGGAACCTGGACGTGAGCGGCGGCTTTGCCTCGCCGCTGGCCGCCGAGCTGATCTGCGGCGCCGATCTCGTGGTGGGCTGGGGCTGCTCGCTGAACATGTGGACAACACGCCACGGCAGCCTGATCGGCCCCGCCGCGACCGTCGCCCAGGTGAACGAGGACGCGACGGCCATCGGGGCGCACCACGCAGCTGACCTTGGCGTGACGGGCGACGTCGTCGCCACGGCGCGGGCGGTGACGGAACTGCTGACCGGGGGTCACGGGGCGGCCGGCGAGGTTGGGGCGGCCGGCGAGGTTGGCTACCGGTCGGACGCGCTCCGCGACCGGATTGCCCGCGAGGCACGGTGGCGCGATGTGCCGTTCACCGACGAGAGCTATGGCGGCCGGATCGACCCCCGGACCCTGACCATCGCGCTCGATGACCTGCTGCCAGCGGAGCGGATCGTGGCCGTGGACTCCGGAAACTTCATGGGCTACCCGAGCATGTACCTGACGGTCCCCGACGCCGACGGGTTCACCTTCACGCAGGCGTACCAGTCGGTCGGCCTGGGGCTGAGCTCCGCGATCGGTTCGGCTATCGCCCGGCCGGACCGGCTGACGGTGGCTGCGCTCGGCGACGGGGGCGCACTGATGGGCGCGAGCGAGCTGGAGACCGTGGTCCGGCTCGGCCTGCCCATGGTCATCGTCGTCTACGACGACGAGGCGTATGGCGCGGAGGTCCATCACTTCGGCCCGGACGGGCACCCGCTGGACACGGTCCAGTTCCCGGCGGCCGACCTGGCTGCGATCGGCCGCGGTTTCGGCTACGAGGCAGTGACGGTGCGCCGTCCGGCCGATCTCGGGCCGGTGCGCACCTGGCTGGACGGGCCCAGGGACCGGCCCCTGCTGGTCGACGCCAAGGTCACCGCCGACCGCGGCTCATGGTGGCTAGAGGAGGCATTCCGCGGTCACTGAGGCCCTGAGGCCGCTGCGGCCTGTGAGTCTCAGAAACCCTGCAGTGTGCCGTCGGCGAATCGCT
>Ga0307374_10015018_pt1 | contig 10480 bp, 8 predicted proteins | sample OX3MG_FD_202532 | JGI IMG/M metagenome (GOLD analysis project Ga0307374, IMG submission 202532) | Soil microbial communities from Risofladan, Vaasa, Finland - OX-3 | ecosystem: Environmental > Terrestrial > Soil > Coastal area > Acid sulfate soil | place: Finland: Risofladan, Vaasa | collected...
GCGGCGAAGGCGCGACAGGGTGAGGTGCTGGCGGCGATGGTTCGTCACCACGACATAACCCAGGCCCAGGCCGATCAGGCGGCGAAGGAGGATCTATCGCCGCCCAATCACATGTTCACGGCCCAGGACTATGACCTCGTGCCCAGCTTCACCGGCTACGTCATGAGCGAGCTCACGACGATGTATGGCAGCAAGGTGATGAGCCAGGGTGGCCTGCACGTGGTGACGAGTCTGGACTGGAACCTGGAGCAGGCAGCCCAGCAGGCGGTCACCTCGGGCGTGGCCGCAGTCAGTCGCTACAACGTCACCGACGGCGCGCTGGTGGCGATGGATCCAAAGTCCGGTCAGGTGCTGGCGATGGTCGGGTCAGCCGGCCCCAACGCACCCGGCGCCGACTACAACTTCGCCGTCTGGCCCCCGCGCGATCCCGGCTCCTCATTCAAGATCTACACCTACTCCGCTGCGATCGCCAGCCGCCTCTACACCATGGTCACTCCCGTTCTCGACGCCCCCCTCAAGGTCCAATCGCCGGGATCGGTCGGCGTATACGCGCCGCAGAACTACGACCGGCGGTACCACGGCACCTGCCAGGTTCAGGTCTGTCTGGGCAACTCCTTCAACATTCCGGCGGTCGAGGTTGAAACAGCGGTGGGGGTGGACAAGGTGGCGCAGACCGCCCAGCAGTTCGGCGCCCCCCCCTACTACCCCGAGGGATCGACCTTTAAGAACAACGTGCCGGCCAGTGACTTCCAGCCCTCTTTGACCCTGGGTGGTTATGGGGAGACCCCGCTCCAGATGGCGACGGGCGCGGCCACCATCGCCGATCTCGGCGTGACCCACTCTCCCCAGGTGATGCTGTCGGTCTCGGGGGTGCCCGGGATCAAGTCACCCGCAGCCTCCAAGGGAAGCCAGGTCCTGGATCCGGGAGCCGCCTACATCGTGGGCCAGATGCTCTCCAACAACGCCAACCGGAGTGCGACTTTCGGCACCTACAACTCGCTCGTGATTCCGGGTTACCAGGTGGCCGCCAAGACCGGGACCACGGACAACTTCACCGACGGCTGGACCGTGGGCTTCACTCCCTCGCTGGCGGTCGCGGTCTGGGTGGGCAACGCCAACTCGAGCCCGATAGCCTGGGGTCAAGACGCGATCTACGTCGCCTCCCCGATCTGGAACCACTTCTTCCTCGGGGCGCTGCACGAGATGAAGCAGGGCAATCAGTGGTACGCGATGCCCTCCGACGTCTATGAGCAGAACGTGGGTGGCCGGCCGGCGTACTTCCTGAGCGGAACGTCGCCGACTCAGAAGCCGCCCCCTCTGCCGACCTGGGTGACGCTCAACGGCCGCCCCGGCGCCGGCACCTCAGGTACCCCGGCCAAGACCACCACCACGACCTCGGGTGGGGTTCCGACCGGGCCCGGATGCCGCAGCTGGACCTACAACGGGGCCCAGTATTGGGCCTGCACCGCCACGGGATCCGGCCTCCCCGGAGATCCGCTGGGCTGAGGCCAGGCTCTCCTCGTCAGGCCCTGGGTACGGCGGACGCGCGCTTGTAGCGGGGCAGGATCTCCTCGGCCCAGATCGACATCTGGCGCAGCAGGCTTTCCATATTGGGATAGATCACCTTGAGCTCGAAGTGGGTCACGCCGGCGGCGATGAACTCCTCGACGCGGCGGCGCACGTCGTCAAAGGAACCGATGATGTGGCGGTCGAGCGCGAACTGGATGTTGTCCACGTCCCGCTCGTAGCTCTGGCTGCTCTCTCGGATGGTGGGCAGGGCGAGCTCCAGGGCCTCCTCTCGGGTCGGCGCGATGGCGGCCAGCTTCTCCACCGCGATCGTGATCCGGTCGGGATCGCGCCCATGCTCGAGTGCGCTTGCGCGCAATATCTCCACCCCGCGCGCCATTTCCTGTGGTGAGAGCCAGCCCGGGATCCAGCCGTCGCCCAGGCGTCCGGCGCGCGCCGCCGCCTGGTCCATCCAGCCCCCCACCCAGACCGGAGGGTGTGGCTTTTGGACCGGCTTAGGGTACATCTCGGCCCCCTCGAAGGTGACGTAGCGACCCTGGTAGGAAGCTTGAGGCTGGGTCCAAAGAGCCTTCATGGCCTCTATGTACTCGTCGGTTCGGCGTCCTCGGGGCTGGAGAGGCACGCCGAAGGCCTCAAATTCGCGCGACTCGCGCGTGGCCTTGGATCCGAGCCCGACGCCCACGATGAGGCGGCCTCCGCAGAGCCGGTCGACGGTCGCCGTCTGCTTGGCGGCGTAGATCGGATGGCGCGTGGGCATGACCAAGCACGCCACGCCGAGGCGGATGCGCTCGGTCTGAGGAGCGAGATAGGCCAGGGTGGTCAGCGATTCGAAGAAGTCCGCGTCCTGCTCGTCGGTGATGGCCTCGGTGGCCCCCGAGGAGATGTGGTGGCGGTGCATCTCCGAGCTCCAAAGCACGTGGTCGTGGACCCAGATCGAGTCGAAACCCAAGTCCTCAGCCGCCCGCGCGGCCAGCACCATGTTCTCGGGACTGGAAAGGGGCCCGGAATTGGGCACGCGGATGCCGAACTCGATCTCGCTCATGGTTTGCTCCAAAGTCCTCCGGTTCTGTTCAGGCCAGCTTGCGCAGACGGGGCAGGATCTCGCTTCCATAAAGCTGCAGAAAGCGGCGCTGATCGTTGCCCGGGGCGTGGAACACCAGATGCGTGAAACCGAGCTCGATGTAGGGCCGGATCTGCTCTATGTGCTCGTCAGGATCATCGGACACGAGCCAGCGCCGGTGGGCCACGTCCTCGACCTCGCGCGCTCGCTCCTCCATTTCGCGCGGATCCTTGATCCCCGATTTGGCTTCCGCGGGCAGGGCCAGGGCGGCCCAGATCTTGGTGTCCTCCAGGGCTCGCGAGCGGTCGTGGTCAAAGGAGACCTTGACCTCGATCATGCGCTCGACGCTGCCCTCCTCGCGCCCACCCGCCGCCTCGCCCTCGGCCAGGCTGGGCAGGAGCACGTCGCGATACAGTTCCTCGCCCTTGCCCGAGGTGCAGATGAAACCGTCGGCGCTTCGCCCCGCGTAGCGAGCGGTCTGCGGCCCCGAGGCGCTGACGTAGATCGGGACCGGCTGCTCGGGGCGGTCGTAAATGGTTGCGTTATGGGTCTGGTAGTACTCACCCTCGAAGCTGACGATCTCCTCAGTCCACAGCGTCCGGATCAGGCGAACGGCCTCGCGCAGGCGGGCGAATCGCTCCTTCTGATCGGGCCAGTCAAAGCCCAGGGCTCCCTCGTTCAGGTGTTCGCCGCTTCCCACTCCCAGGATCATGCGGCCGGGATAGAGGCAGCCCAGCGTCCCGAACGCGTGGGCGACGACGCCGGGGTGGTAGCGGAATGTCGGCGTGGCCACGCTGGTGCCCAGGGCCACCCGCTGGGTGCGCTCGCCGGCCGCTGCGAGCCAGGAGAAGGAGAAGGGAGCGTGACCGTCGGAGTGGCGCCACGGCTGCAGGTGGTCGGAGATGAACACGCTCTCGAAGCCCTGCGTCTCGGCCTCGATCGCGAACTCGAGCAGGGTTCTGGGATCGAACTGTTCAGCCGAGGCCTTGTAGCCGAGTCGCAGCATTTTCCTCTCCTTTCATCAGGTGCCCGGTTGACGCGGGATGCATTCTGGATCCAAAATACATTGGCATTATGCAGGTCGAGAAGCCACCCCGACCGCCAGCTGTGAGCGAGCTCGACACCGGTGGTCTCGACGCCCAATCGATGCCGCTGGCGGCCGAGGCGTCTCCCCCGCGCCGCCGGGGTTGGAAGCGAAGCCGGGGAATCGGCGTCCAGCTGCTCTCCGTCGCCTGTTTCTTCGCTCTCTGGGAGATCGTGGGCAGCCACACCAACCCCATACTGCTCCCGACGCCGATCGCGGTGGGCGCCGCCTTCATCGACATGGTTCGTAGCGGGACCCTGGAGCAGGGCTTTCTGCTCGCCACCGGAGATCTGGTCACCGGCTACATCCTGGCCATCGTCGTCGGGGTCGGAGTGGGACTATTCATGGGCCGCAACCGCCTGCTCGAGCAGGTGCTGAACCCCTACATCAACTTTATGCAGGCCACCCCGTTGGTTGCCCTGGTGCCCCTGATCATCATCTGGCTCGGGATCGGCTTTCCGGCCCGGGTGGCGGTGGTGTTCATCCTCGCCGTGTGGTCGGTGATCATCAACACCTCGACCGGGGTCAAGACCGTCCCTCGGGTGCTGGTCGAGGTGGCGCAGGTCTACCACCTGAGCGAGCGTCGGGTGATGCGGGAGATCGCGCTCCCGAGCGCGGTCCCGCACATCTTCGCCGGGTTGCGCATAGCCCTGGGCAAGGCCTTGATCGGCATGGTGATCGCCGAGATGGAGATCAGCATCGTCGGGCTGGGCGGCCTCCTCTCCGACTACGGCAACGAATTCAAAACCGCCTACCTGATGGCGGGCATCGGGGTCGCCTCACTGGTAGGGGTTCTGACCGCAATCTTCTTGGAATGGTCACTCGGGCACTTCTTCCCCTGGGTGGCCGCAACCTCGTCACAACCGGATTAAGGAGGCGACCTGAAAACCATGTTCCTGACCAAGAGAGCGCGCCTGGGCCTGGGCCTGGCGGCAACCCTGTTGCTGGCCGCGTGTGGCGGCAGCGCCAGCACCGGCGGCACGGCCGCGACGACCACCGGCAATCATCCCAACCTCAGCGGTCAGACCATTCGCTTCGTCTATGACGGCACCCCGGCCCTCTCCACGGTCAACCTTGATCACGCCTTCGGCATCCTCAAGAGCTGGGGCGCGAACGTTCAGGTGACGTACGCCGGCAGCACGCAGGTCGTCTTCGCGGCCATGGTCCAGGGCGACGCCGATGTGATGGAGTTCTCCGCTCAGGGGGCGCTCGCGGGCATTGACAGCGGGATCAACCTCAAGGCCTTCGCCTTGGTCAACCCACGCATGGACTACGCCTTCATCAGCAAGCCCAGCATCAAAAAGCTCTCCCAGCTCAAGGGGGCCAAGATTGGGGTGCTTGACACCGTCGGGCTGAACGGCATTCAGGCCGAGATGGTGGTCAAGGCCGCCGGTCTTAAGTCGTCTGACGTATCCCTGATCGCCGCCGGCGGCCAGGGCCAGAGGGTGGCGGCGCTGTTGAGCGGCCGCCTGGACGCGACCATGGTCGGGTTCTCCAACTACCTGCAGCTCAAGAGTCAGGGCTACAACCTGCTCTACTCCTACACCAAGGAGCAGCCCAAGCTCTACGACGGCATTCTGTGGTCCACTCCCACCTGGCTGTCAAGCCACAAGGCGACCGCGATAGCCATCAACCAGGCGCTGATCGAGAGCAGCCGCTGGGTCGACAACACCAAGAACAAGAGCGCCTTTGTGACCGAGGCTGACAACTTGATCAAGGGCTCCGACGCCTCGGTGACGGGCCAGATGTACGACACCTACATTCAGAACAACATGTTCCCACCCAACGCCATCCTCGACCAGAGTGCGCTGAGCTTCAACCAGAGCGAGTACGTGCAGTACAAGGCGCTCAAGGAATCGCTCCCGGTGAGCCAGTGGTCAGATGTCACCTTCGCCCAGCAGGCGCTGAAGAAGGAGGGCACGGTCTAGCCCAATATGACCGAGGACACGATCCGGATCGAGCGCCTGAACAAACGCTATGGCGTTGACGGCGGGCGCTCGACCCTAACCGTCCTGGAGAACATCGATCTGGCCATTGGCAAGGGTTCGTTCGTGAGTCTGGTCGGGCCATCCGGCTGCGGCAAGACCACCCTGCTCAAGATCCTGGCTGGACTGGTGCGATACGACGAGGGCTCGATCCACATCCGGGATCGGTCGGTGGTCGGGGTGCCTCCGAACATCGGATTCGTCTTCCAGGAGCCCGGACTGCTGCCCTGGCGCACCGTCTACGGCAACGTCGAGCTCGCGCTCGAGGCCAAGTCGATGAGCCGGGCGCAGCGCCGGGAGACCATCGATCGGTATCTGGAAATGATGGGTCTGACTCGGTTTGCCCAATACCCTCCCTATCAGCTTTCGGGGGGAATGCAGCAGCGCGTCGGGCTGGCTCGCGCCCTGGCCGTGGAGCCCGACGTGCTCTTCATGGACGAGCCCTTCGGTGCGCTTGACGCTCTGACCCGGGCGCGTCTCCAGGAGGAGCTGGCCAGGATTGTCACCGTCACCAACACGACCACCGTTTTCGTGACCCACGACGTGGACGAGGCGGTGTTCCTGTCCGACCGCATCGTGGTTCTGAGCGCCCGGCCAGGGCGGATTCAGAAGGTCGTCGAGGTCGGTTTGCCGCGTCCCCGGCAGCGCGCCGACCACCGCTCCAGCGCCGAGGCCGGAAGGCTACGAGCCGAGATCCTGGAGCTGATCGAAAGCCAGGCCTGGGAAGCGTCTCCCGCCCGGCCGGCCTGAGTTCGATCGAAGTGGTGGTCTTCCGGTGCTGCTGGCCCTGGAGGCTTGAGGCGCACCCGCGCTCGACCCGGTCCTCGAGGTCAGGCTGGTGAGACAGGAATTCGAACGCCGGCTGGCGATCCCGCGCTCGACCGCGCAGGCCTGGCCCACCCTCACCGACGTGCGCCAGGTGGCGGGCTGGATCCCCAAGCTGCAGGAGGTTCAGGAGCTGTCTCCGCTGGAGCGCTATAGCGCCGTCCTGGAAGACCGGCTCGGTCCCTTTCGGCTCCGCGCCGATCTGGAGATCGAAGTGATCAGGGTGGAGGTGCCGGATCTGATCGAGGTTCGAGCGGCGGGCGAGGACCGTCAGGTCCACTCGCGCATCAGCGTGGAGGCACAGCTCCATCTCTTCCCCGCGGACGCCGGCGCCGAGCTCGAGGTCAAGGGTGCATACGAGGTCACCGGACGTGTCGCCGCGCTGGGCTCCGGCACCATCCGCAAGAAGGGTGAGGTGATGCTCGACGAATTCATCGAGCACGCGCGCGAGGCGCTGTCGTGAACCTGGCTCGCTTCGAGCTCCACCGCCCCCAGACCCTGGACCAGGCCACGGAGCTGAAAGTTCAGCTCGGGGAGGACGCCGCCCTTTACGCCGGCGGGACCGAGCTCTTATTGGCCATGAAGCTGGGGCTCGCCCATTGGCCCCACCTGATCGACCTTAAACAGCTTCCCGAGCTCGACGGCGTGGAGCTGGAGCCCGATCGGGTTCGGATAGGGGCGCGGGCCACCCACATGGAGATCGAACGCAGCCCTCTGGTTCAGGCCGCCGTCCCGGGGCTGAGCCGTCTTGAGGGCCGGATCGCGAACGTTCGGGTCCGCGCGGCGGGCACCCTGATCGGGAACATCTGCTTTGGCGAACCGCACGCCGACCCGCCCACTCTGCTGGCTGCGCTCGGCGCCGAAATCGAGCTGCAGGGCCCAGGGGGCCGGCGTACGTTACCCCTGATCGAGTTCATGACCGGGGCCTACGAGAACGCGCTTCAGCCCGAGGAGATCGCGCTCGCGGTGCGCATTCCCCGCCCTGGCCCCGGGGTCCAAGCCGGCTACCGCAACTTCAAGGTGCTGGAGCGCCCTTGTGCCGGCGTGGCCGTGGTCGGCCGGGTCGAGGAAGGGCGCTTTTCCAGCCCGCCCCAGGTCTATGCCGGGTCGGCCGACGAGATCCCGCGCGCGGTCCCGTCGGAGATGCTCAAGGGAGCTGGAGCTGACGATCAGGAGGCGTTGGCCGAGCTCGCGCGCCAGGCCGCCCGGTCGGTCGACCCCATCGACGACCTCTCCGGATCGGCCGAGTACAAGCGGCACCTGATCGGTGTCCTGGCCCGCCGCGCGGCTCTGGACGTGCTGCGTGGGACCGAGCTGTGAGCCGCGCTCTGCGCCTGGTCCTAAACGGCGCCGAGCGCGAGTTTGCGGTCGAGGACTGGACCCTGCTGCTCGACCTGCTGCGCGCAGTGGGACTGAGCGGCGCCAAGCCCAGCTGTGAGATGGAGGTCTGCGGGAGCTGCACGGTGCTCGTCGAGGGCCTTCCGGTGAGCTCCTGCACGACCCTCGCCCGGGAGGCCGAGGGGAAGTCGGTGGAGACCGTGGAGGGGCTGGCCGGGGACACGCCCCATCCGCTCCAACAGGCCTTCATGGATCGCTTCGCATTTCAGTGTGGATACTGCACGCCGGGCATGCTGATGGCGGCCAAATCGCTGCTCCAGCACCAGCCCCACCCCTCCCGAGAAGAGATAGTGCACTGGATGGACGGCAACATCTGCCGCTGCACCGGATACCAGTCGATCGTCGAGGCGATCGAGCTCGCCGCGCAGAGGACGACGTGAGCAAGCATCGGGTCGTCGGTCGCTCGGTGCCACGCGTCGACGCCTGGGACAAGGTGAGCGGGCGCGCCCGCTATGCCATCGACCTCGAGACCCCGGGCATGCTGCACGCGGCCGTAACGCGCTCGGAGCGCGCGCACGCCGAGATCACGGGCTTCGATCTGGGGGCGGCGCTGGCCCTACCCGGCGTGGTTCGCGTGGTGACCTTCGCCGATCTTGAGGGCATAAATCCTTGGTTCGGACACATCGTCGCCGACCACCCCATCCTGGCACCCGGGCGCACCTGCTACTACGGCGAGCCGGTGGCTCTGGTGGTGGCGGACACCAGAGCCACCGCGCTCGAGGCGGCGGCGTTGGTCGAGGTCGATTACCGGGATCTGCCGGTTCTGATCGACGCCGACCGGGCGCTGGCCCCCCAGGCCCCGGTGATCCACGTCGAGCGAGGCGAGCGCGTTGGGGATGAGGGGTTCGACGCCGGTGCGGCGGCTCCGCAGGGCAACGTCTGCAGTGCCGCCGAGCTCGGCTGGGGGGATCTGGATGCGGCCTTCGCCGCTGCCGCCCTGGTCCTGGAGGGCGACTACCTGTATCCCATGCTCTACGGCTACGCCATGGAGCCGTACAACGCACTGGCTGCGTTCGATGCCGCCGGACTCAGCGTTCACACCACCGCCCAGCACCCCTACCAGGTCCGCAACGACCTGGCGCGCATCTTTGGCCTCTCCCTGGCCCAGGTTCGGGTCGTGGTGCCCTACGTCGGTGGCGGTTACGGAACCAAGTCCTACACCAAGGTCGAGCCCCTGGCCGCGGTCGGGGCGTGGGCCACAGGGAGGCCGGTCAAGCTCGTGCTCTCGGTCGAGGAGGCGATGCTGACCACGCGCTCGGACAGCGCCCGAATTCACGCCCGTACAGCCTTTTCGGCCGACGGGCGGATCCTGGGGCGGGAATTCGACCTGGTCTTGAACAGCGGCGCCTACACCGACAACAGTCCGTTGGTCGCGCAGAAGGCGGCCAACCGCGCTCCCGGTCCCTATCGGATCCCGGCCCTCAGGGTGCGCGCCCGCTCGGTCTTCACCAACACCGTTCCGGCCAGCTCTCTACGCGGCTTCGGGGCTCCCCTGGGCAATCTCGCCGGGGAGACTCAGATCGACGAGGCCGCCGACCGCCTGGGTCTCGATCCGGTCCGAATGCGGCTCATGAATCTGGTCGGGCCGGGCGAGGTGCTGCTCCCAGGCCGCCGTCCCCTGGATGCGGACCTGGGAGCGGACCTGGACCTTTTGGCCGAATCGCTGGGCTGGCCCGGAGCTGAGGGAAGGGCGGTCGGATTCGGGCTCTCCGCCTCCGACGCCGGTGCCTTTCCGGTCTCGACCGCTCTGGTCCGTCTCCATGCCGACGGCTCGGTTTCGGTCATGACCGGCTCGACCGAGCTCGGACAGGGCAGCCGCACGGTGCTGGCTCAGATCGCGGCCGAGGAGCTGGGGGTGGAGCTGGAGCAGGTGAGCGTGCTCGGCTCGGACACGGCGGCCGGGCCCTACGAGCGAACCACCGGCGCCAGCCGGACCACAACCATCGCCGGCCGCTCCCTCATGGCTGCCTGCGCCGACGTTCGGCGTCGCCTGCGCGAGCTCGCTGCCGAAGCCTACAGGGTGGGCCAGGAAGCGATCGTCGAGGTCCCGGGAGGTCTGGTCGTCGATGGGACTAGGCGTGCCCACGCCGAAGTCATCAGGGCCTGGTTTGGGGCCGAAGGCGAGGTGGTGGGCAGTGGGGCCGTGCGGCGCGCGGGCGATTTCAGCGCCATGCCCCCCTTCTGGGAGGTGGGGGTGACAGGGGTGGAACTCGACCTCGACCCGGAAACCGGAGCCGCCCGGGTGCTCAAGCTGGCGGCGGTCGGAGACGTTGGCTTCGCCATCCATCCGGCCATGGTGCATGGCCAGGACTCCGGGGCGGCACTCATGGGTCTGGGGGCGGCCCTGCACGAGGAGCTGGTCTACGACGGCGAGGTGCTGGCCAACCCGAACGTGGTCGATTACCATGTTCCCCGCTTCAGCGATGCACCCGCGTCAACTGAGCTCATGTTGGCCGAGCGCGGCGACGGGGTCGGACCCTATGGAGCCAAAGGCGGCGGGGAGGGCAGCACCAACCCGGTTGGAGGCGCGGTGGCCAGTGCCATCGGTCGCGCGACCGGGGTCTATCCGCGGCAGTTACCGGTCACCCCGGAACGCATCTG
>Ga0307374_10015019_pt1 | contig 10479 bp, 11 predicted proteins | sample OX3MG_FD_202532 | JGI IMG/M metagenome (GOLD analysis project Ga0307374, IMG submission 202532) | Soil microbial communities from Risofladan, Vaasa, Finland - OX-3 | ecosystem: Environmental > Terrestrial > Soil > Coastal area > Acid sulfate soil | place: Finland: Risofladan, Vaasa | collected...
CCCTGGCGCCTGACAGATATGGACTGAAATGCGGGTCACCCTGCCGCGGATGGGGCGCGCCGGGTTCCATTGCTTGCTCACTATCAATCCGGGATCGACTTATCCGGTGAATAAGATGGGCTAGAAATCTACAGGGTAATTTGGGGGCCGGGTGGAACCAGGTCTTATATTCTGCCGTCAACGGCGCTTTCAATGGAGAAGAATACGGATGCCGGACTCCTGCCAGGATACGAAGACGTTGTGCTCTGTAGCGTGCATTCGCCCGAGGGCACGGCTTGGTTAGTGGCCCGCTCGATTGATGGCAGCCTCTTCTATGTACCAGCCGCGAACGCGGAAATAGTAAGCCAATCACCGTCCACAAGACCTCATAACGTAGGGGGAACTGCACATGGCAAGCCTTGACACGGAACAACTGGACACCGCCGTCGTAAACATGGTCCGCTCCATGGAGGGCGCTACCGGCGATCCGTACAGCGCCTCTTTTGCCACAGCAGCCAATAGCGGACTATCGTATGGGCTGTTGCAGAATGATGTTGCAGCCAACCCCAGCGCGCGGACAACGTTTCAAACGATCTTGTTTGATGCCGGATTGTCCGGTCCCGAGGTACAGCGGCCGGTTGGGATGGCGAGCACGCCTGGCATCACACGATTGGCCTTCTCGACAAACGACTTAGGCATCATCGACAGCGCGCTTCAGAGCCAGAGTGCGCTCGTCGACCAACAAGACAATGCGACGAGCCAACTCCTCCTCAATTCTATCAACCTGCTCCTGTCCAACGCCGCGCTTAATCCGAACGGGCCAGGGGTTCTGTCGACGTCGGCTCCCGACGCCACGGCCCTCGCGATGGCCGGCGCATGGTCCAATCGGACTAACGGCCTCCTCCAGATGGCGGCATATTTTCAAAACTATTCCGGGCAGATCACGAACCAGGCCATCCAACAGTATATTTCTGCCCAGAAATACTTCCTGCCCCAATTGCAGGGTGACGATGGTGCGTCCTTCGTTAACTGGATGACCCGCATTAACGCCGCGGTTGCTTCGGACGCCCTCACCTATGCCCCGCTATCCTCAACGCAGGAAAACGACATCCTGATGACAGGCGGAAATCTCTATATGCTTCAGATCAACAGCGATGGTTCGGCAACGTTCATCTCCCACGCTTCCACTTCAGGTCAGGCCTGGGAATTTCGGATGATTAACTCGGCGGGTACAACACTGGCTGATTCCACACTGTCGTCGGGCGTGGGCTCGCCTTAAGGCATCTCTGGAGGAGCTGGGTTGAATGGATCGTACTCGATCAACCTTCCGGACGGAAAATCAATCCTCCAGTTTAACGCAGATGGTTCATCGCAGTATATCGTCTCTGGCGTCGCATCGTACTCATTCGCACCTGGAAGTTCCATATCCTATAATGGAACGAACCTTGACGCAACACCGCTGGCCTCGCTCGGCATCACCTCGATCGGCCTGGCCGGCACCGGCAACCAGGGCGAGTCGATCGACGGCAGCGCCGTCACCAACCGCGCCACTTTTACGACCAGCAGCGGGACCGTCGGCGAGGTCGCCGCGGTGGACCTGCAGACCGACACGACCGGCGACGTCACCACCAACGCCAGCGGCGGCATGGTCATCACCTCCACGCCGGAAGGCGGCACCAGCGCGGCCAGCAGCTTCGTGGCACAGAACACCGCCGCCCACAGCTACATCCTCAATAACGGCACGCTGACCGATCGGACCGAAACTGTAGAGGGTTCTGGCTTGTCTGCCGCCGTGGAGATCCACCTGGCGGAGCTTGTGTCCAGATTGTCACTTTTCAATCACGTAACGGGAACGGCATGGATGTTATCGTTTTCGCGACACACGAGGGAAATCGCATGGTGAATGCGAGGCTGCGGGCGTCTGTGTATGCCATTGGGGGAGGGCTTGAAGGCAACGCGTTTCGCGAGCGGGCTGCCAAGGTCACCGTGTCGTTGCGACAGATCTCGCGACATGTCTGGTTTGCGTTCATCCTGCTCCTCATTGCGAGCTTCCTAAACGGGCTCAGAGGAGAACCAATTGCATCGCAAGGGGCGGGCGGCTCTCGGAACAACGTTCCCAGCCAGTCAAGCGACACCGATGCGAGCACAGTCATTACCGTTCACATGGGTGACGTTACGATGAAGATTCCCAAGGCATACTTTCTAAGTCCGCCTCGTCACGAAGGCCGCAGCTCTGATGCAATCGCGTTTCTCCTTTTGTCCCTTCTCCCGGACTTTGCACCACGTAGTCCTGCTACCTTGCCAGAGTTTGCTGTGCCAGGATGGCATCGCCAGATTTTGATTGGAGTTTTTTACAAGGGCTATATGCAAACAGGCGCAGCTCTCCTGAATACATGGTACCACTACTCAAATGAAGCAGAGATAAGAAGCGGCCAGTTCGGGTATCATTTTTTCCAAAAGCCTGGATTCGATGAGCTGTTCAAAGGAACTCTTGAGAACCCTACAGATATAGTTTCATGTAGACCTGCCAGCGGCCCGCTATCTGGCCCGTCGCCGTACTGCGAAAGGATAGTTCTGGTCGGTCCCGACATAACCGTCCAGTACTCGTTCTCTCGCGCATATCTTGGCCAGACGCAGTCACTTGATGAACACGTGATCGGATTCCTCAACCAGCTCCGTATCAGCGGGCCAGAATTCAGGATCGTCCAATGACCGCCTCTAACCAGTGGACGAGCGATCAGCTGCAGACACTGCGAGGTTTCATAACGGCAGCGAACCGCGACTTAGCGCTGGGAACCCAGGCAGGCGCCGATGCTGCAAGGGGAGCAATTACCCAGTACTACACCTATCAGGCTGGATTGGGTCGCGGCTACGCCAAATTGGCGCTGGGCGTGGTAACAAACACAACCTTTGAAGGGCAGGTCGCCGTTGACGTCCTTCAGGATGCTGCAGGCTCTGGCATCACTCAGAATACGGAGACGGAACTGCTTGTCGCTCTGGCAACCAGCGACAACCAGATAATGCAAACGAACGGGGGATTCTGGCCAACTGTCGATGACATAGAGACCTATCACTATCAGGATTACCAATTCTACGACCTTCCAGTCTTTGCATGGGGCGGCGCGGCATCCGCATATTTCGGACAGGACTGGGGGGTCGGATATCTCACGAGTTACGAGATAGGGGACGGATCCCACAGCACTCTGTTTCAAAACATGACCGTCGACCAGGTGCAGCAGAATGTAAACACGCTGACCGGGGACGGCCTGCTGAAAGTCGGGCAGGCATTGCTCGATAGCGAGGCGCTGGCCAATATCGATCCAGCAACCGTTCCCCAAGATTTCCTCGCACTGCTACAGACGGATCTCTCCAACAATACCCCAAGCCTAACCGATATCGTCGCTGCGTTTAAGTTGGACATAAGCGCGATCGCGCTGGTCAACGGCACGGCTCAGATCACCCAAGCGCAGGCCCAGCTTGCCGCCAACCAGGCGTTTATCAACGCGACCGGGAGGCTGCCAATTCTTCTCCGCTCATCGTGCGGATCATGACATCCTTGACGCCGCGGCAGAACGTATCGATCAGAAAACCGACAACGACGACAGAACCGGCCATACTCCCGCGCGCGCGAGGACCACTGTCCCCATACCGATGCCGAACAGGTTCTCGGTGCACAGGCAATGGCGGATCGGCAGCGCCGTGACTCGGGCCACCTGCCCGGCCAGCGTGCCTCCCACCGCCTCGGCCTTGCGCTTCTGGGCCACGATCGCCTTGCGGCGGTTGGCTTTTGCGGCGCGTCGCACCGCAAGGTTACTGGCTCCCATGACCACCACCGATTTGCTGTTGGATTTGCACGATCGGACCAAAGGCGTGCCGAGTCGGTCCAGCGGCAACGCGCTGCGAACGGTGGGCGCGGTGCTGGACGCATGATAGCGTCCTCTGTCGTTCGAGCGGGAGCAGTCGATGCTGGAAACCTATGAGGGGGGCTGCCATTGCGGCCAGGTGCGCCTCCGCGTGCAGGCCGACCTCGCACAGATATCCGAGTGCAATTGCTCCATTTGCACCAAGAAGGGCATCCTGCATCTGGTCGTGCCGCTGGATCGGTTCGCCCTGCTGCAAGGCGAGGCTGCGCTGACCACCTATCAGTTCGGCAGCAACGTCGCGAAGCACATTTTCTGCCGGCATTGCGGCATCCACGCGTTCTACGTGCCGCGCTCGGATCCGGACAAGGTCAGTGTCAATGCCCGTTGCCTGGACGGCGTCGATGCCGCGGCGCTGCATCCGTCGCGGCAGTTCGATGGGCGCCACTGGGAGGACGCCATGCGCGTCCGCCGCGCCGCCGAGAGTAGGTGATGCTGCCGGTCCGCTCCTCGCGACGACGCTGGCCGGGGGCAACCTCGGCCAGCGTCCGTCGATCCGGGTGCGCGAGCGTCGCCAACCGGCTATGGTCTGGGTCGGCTGCCTCCCGGAGACCGGAACATCCATGGATACGCCGCTCAGCACGCTCGCTCCGCCCCCACCCGCCGAGACGCGGCACGTGCACATCCTCCGGCAGCTCGAACGCAAGCTGCTGTGGCTGTCGGCATGGATGATCCACAACGCCAACCACATCCGGCCCAACCGCGACGGGCTGAAGGTGGGCGGCCATCAGGCGTCCTGCGCGTCGGTTATCTCCATCATGACGGCGCTGTATTTCGAGGTCGCCCGGCCGCAGGACCGCATCGCGGTGAAGCCGCATGCCGGGCCGGTGTTCCATGCGATGAACTATTTGTTCGGCCGGCAGAATATCGAGAAGATGGAGGGCCTGCGGGCGCTGGGCGGCGCGCAGCCCTATCCGTCGCGGGTCAAGGACGGACCGGAGGTGGATTTTTCCACCGGATCGGTCGGGCTGGGCGTGGCGATGACCACCTTCGCCGCGCTGATGGCGGACTATGTGCGGCTGCACGATCTCGGCCGCCACGATTTGCCGCCCGGCCGCCACATCGCCATCGCCGGCGACGCCGAACTGGACGAGGGCAACATCTACGAGGCGCTGCTGGAAGGCTGGAAGCACGACGTCCGCAACCTGTGGTGGATTGTGGACTACAACCGCCAAAGCCTTGATTCGGTTGTCCCCGACCGGCTGTTCGGCCGCATCGAGGGGCTGTTCCGCGACATGGGCTGGAACTGCGTCACCATCAAATACGGCCGCAAGCTGGAAGCCGCCTTTGCTCGCGACGGGGGAGAAGCGCTGCGGCGCTGGATCGACGACTGCCCCAACTCGCTCTACGCGGCGCTGACCTTCCAGGGCGGCGCGGCCTGGCGGCAGGCGGTGCTGGCCGATCTTGGCCGTTCGCAGGGCGTCCGCCGCATCGTCGATGGACTGTCGGACGACGAGCTGGGCGCGCTGATGACCAATCTCGGCGGCCACGACATCGAGACCGTCATCGACACGCTGCGCGCCGCCGAGGCCGACGGCGACCAGCCGGTCTGTTTCATCGCGTACACGATCAAGGGCATGGGGCTGCCCTTCGCCGGCCACAAGGACAATCACGCCGGCCTGATGACCAAGGAGCAGATGCAGGAGTTCCGGGCGCAGATGCGCATCCGGCCGGGGCATGAGTGGGACCGGTTCGAGGGACTGGACGTGCCGGAGGCCGAGCTGGCCGCGTTCCTGGAGGCGTGCCCGTTCGCCGCGAAACTGACGCCGGAGGGGCGGAGGCTGACCGCGCCGTTCGTCGCGGTGCCGGCGGCCCTGCCGATGCCTCGGGTGGCGGGCCGAAAAGTCTCCACCCAGGCGGGGTTCGGCGACATCCTCGCCGAGATCGGGCGCGGCCAGGGCGAGCTGAAGGACCTTGCGGAGCACATCCTGACCACCTCGCCGGACGTGACCGTGTCCACCAATCTGGGGCCGTGGGTGAACCGCCGCGGCATCTTCGACCGGCACACCCGCAACGACGTGTTCCGCGACGCCAAGCTGGCGTCCGCCCAGCGCTGGGGCATGTCGCCGAAGGGCCAGCACATCGAGCTGGGGATCGCTGAACAGAACCTGTTCCTGCTGTTGGGCGCAGCGGGGCTGGCACCGGGGATGACCGGGGCGCGCGTGCTGCCGATCGGCACGGTGTACGACCCGTTCGTCAACCGGGGGTTGGACGCGCTGATCTATGCCTGCTACCAGGACGCTCGGTTTATTTTAGTTTCAACGCCTTCTGGCCTGACTTTGGCACCGGAGGGCGGCCAGCACCAGTCGGTCAACACGCCGCTGATCGGCATGGCCGCCGATCGGCTGGCCAGCTTCGAGCCGGCGCATGTGGACGAGCTGGCGATCCTGCTGCGCCACGCTTTCTCGTTCATGCAGCGGACTGAGGGGTCTTCGGTGTGGCTGCGGCTGTCCACAAGGGCGATCGAGCAACCCTCGCGGGTGCTGGACCCGGAGGCGGTGATCGCGGGCGCGCATTGGGTGGTGCCGCCGGCCGAGGGGGCGCGGATCGCTCTGGCCTATCAGGGGCCGGTCGCGCCGGAGGCTTTGGCCGCGTTCGCCGAACTGGCGGCGGAGGAGCCGGGGGCGGGGCTGCTGGCGATTACCTCTTCCGACCGGCTGCATGCGGGGTGGCTGGCGGCGATGCGGGCTCGGCGTGGCGGCGACCGCAGGGCGGCGGCGTATGTGGAGCAGGTGCTGGCGCCGCTGGCGCGCGGGGCGGCGTTGGTCACCGTGCTGGACGGGCATCCGGCGACGCATGCCTGGCTGGGCGCGGTGCGCGGGCAGCGCGTAGTGCCGCTGGGGCCGGACCGGTTCGGCCAGAGCGGCGACATCCCGGACCTGTATCGCGTGTACGACATCGACGCGGACGCGATCCTGGACGCCTGCGCGCAGGCGCTGCTGGGGGCATAGCGGGGCCGGTACCGCGAGCGCCGGGCGGTCGGCAGCGGCCATCTGCCATGGCGGGTTGACGACAGGCACCTCCTGCGCAGGTGCGGGCGCCCGGGCGGCGCGATCGCAACTCCCCGTGGCAGAAAACGCTCGGCCGAACCATCGGCGCGAATGCCATGGCGCGCTCACGCAAGCAGCGCCACTGCGGTCGGGGCCGCGCCACGGCGCATCCCGCCAGGGCGGGCGGACCCATCGCAACCAAATGGGATCGCACTGGCGCCGATGTGACCATGCCTCGACATGGCACAACGGTGCAGACTGCCCGTTCCTACGACACAGGCCATCCTGTTGTGCGTTTCCGCGGCGCGACCCGCCGTCCCCCGAGAGTCGGAGCAAGTTCATGACCATCGACGTAATCACCCTGCAACCCCTGATCGCCCTGGTCGCCGGCATTTTGATCCTGGCCATTCCACGCCTGCTGAACTTCATCGTCGCCCTGTATCTGATCATCATCGGCGTGACCGGACTGCTGCCGCACCTGCACCACCTGCTGCACTGAACCGTCGCCGGCGGCATCGCCCGAGGCCGGCCTCGCCAGCCTCGGCGGCGCCGCCACGCTTGCCCGCGTCGCCAACCCGGCGCCATCCCGCACGGCTCATCCGCCATGCGCGCGACTCAATCGCGGCAGGGACGCCCAACAGGTCCCCGCTTTTGCGGGCGGACGGGAGTCGTGCCCCGCCACGACAATCGGCTCACCGATTTCCGGGCGTTGCGCCGGCCAGGCAACGCAACGGTCAACCGGGGTTGAGGTGCTTCAGCACCTCGTTCTCGGTGAGGATCTGTGGCAGCACCACCGGCTTTCCGTCATGCGCCGGATAGTACACATATAACGGCACGCCGTTGCGCCCGTATTCGCGCAGAAACGCCGAGATCGCCGGGTCCTGCCGCGTCCAGTCGCCCTTCAGATATGCCACCTTGTTCGCGGCGAATGCGCGCTGTACCGGTTCGCTGGAGATCGCCACCCGTTCGTTCACCAGGCAAGTGACGCACCACGCGGCGGTCATATTGACGAACACCGGCCGGCCCTCGGCGCGCAGCGCGGCGAGACGGGCCGGCGAGAACGCCTCGGCGCCTTCGCTCGTGCTCACCGCCGGCGCTCCGGGGGCCACCGCGATGCCGCTCAATACGGCCGCGGCCAGCAGCATCGCGGCCACCGCGGCGGACTGGCCGAAGCGGCGGTGCCGATTGCCCGCCTGCTGGCTGACGCCCAGCACCCAGGCGGCGAACCCCAGCAGCACGAACCCCACGGCGGTGCCCAGCACGCCGTTCGGCCCGGCCTCCTGGCTGACCACCCAGAGCAACCACACCGCCGCGCCATACATCGGAAAGGCGAGGCCCTGCTTGACGACCTCCATCCAGCGCCCCGGCCGAGGGGCCAGCCGGGCCAGCGCGGGAACGGCCGAGAACGCGGCGTAGGGCGCCGCCAGCCCCAGCCCCATCACCAGGAACACCAACATGGTGACCGCTGGCGGCGCGGCCAGCCCGGCGGCGATCGCCACGCCCATGAACGGCGCGGTGCACGGCGTCGCCACCAGCACCGCGAGCAGCCCGGTGAAGAAGCTGCCGAGATGCCCGCCGCGCGCCGCCAGGGCGCTGCCGGTGCCGGTCAGCCCTCCGCCGAACACGAACACGCCCGACAGGTTCAGCCCGACGCCAAACAGCAGCCAGGCCATGGCGGCCACGAACACCGGCGAGGCGAACTGGAACCCCCAGCCGGCCGCCACCCCGGCCGCGCGCGCCGCCAGCAGCGCGCCGCCGAGCGCGGCGAAGGTCACCAGCACCCCGGCGGTATAGAACAGACCATGCGTCCGCGCCTCGCCGCGCGCCGCGCCCTGGGCGAGGCCCACCGCCTTCATCGCCAGCACCGGGAACACGCAGGGCATCAGGTTGAGGATCAGCCCGCCCAGGAAGGCAAACGCCAGGATGCGCCGCAACGGCGGGAAGGCCGGGGCAAGGGCCGCGCCCGGGACCGCGTGCAGCGCCACATCGGTTTGCAACCCGGCACGGTCGCGCACCGACAGGATGCCGGACAGCCCGGCATCCGGCGTGCCGCCCTTCGCCAGCTTCAGCGCCAGCACGAAGCCGCCCGGCCGCACCGACAGCGGTTGTGGCGCGTCGTCCTGGATCAGGCCCGCATGGTCCGGAATGAACCAGGCGTCCGCCACGGTGGCAGGGCCCAACTCCGGCCCCCGCACCCACAGCGAGCCGTCCGGCGCGATCCGCGCCCGCCAAGGCGAGGGCCGCGGCATCGCGCGGTCATGTGCGGCGAACAGCGGTGCCTGGGCCGACGGGGCAGGGGTGCCCGCCGGCACGTCGAGGCGGAAATCCGCCTGCTCCGGCACGCAGATCGCCTTGCAGACCAGCCAGCGCGCGTGCGCCTGGATCGGGATCTGGCCGCCCTGGGCATTGGGGGTGACGGTCACCGGCAGCAGCAGGTCGCCGGTGTAGGCGTAGGTCATCACCGGCCCCTCGGCGACGCGGCTCGGAGCCGGCCACGCGATCGGGCCGGAGCGTGTCCCTGGCGGCAGGTCCAGCTTCAGCGTGGGGGCCACGCCGGCATCGCCGGGATTGCGCCAGTAGGTGTGCCAGCCCGGTGCCAGGCGGAAGCGCAGGCCGACGCGGAACGGCGTGCCCGGCGCGACGGCGTCGGTGTCGGAGACCAGCGTGACGGTGTCGCGGCTGCTGCTGGCCGGCGCGCTTTCCAGCGCCGCGGCGGGGCCGGCCGCGATCAGGGCGAACAGCAGAGCGAAAGTCGCAAGCCGCAGCATCGGGAATCTCCGGAGGAGGGACGTGCCCGCGCGACGATATGGCGCATTCCAGGGGCGTGGGCCAGCGGTCTCCGTGCACCGGCGCGGGCCGGCGGCATGGGGTCTGCGCGTCTGCCTGTGACAGCGTCACGTCCACCGGCAGGAGCTCAACCCCAAGCGCAGGGCAATCGGGTGAACCGAGGGACGGTCAGGGCTCTGTATCGTTTATGCCGACGATCTCGGCACTCGCCGCCATATGGCATGTCGGCGCCGGTATTTTCACGAGGATCGTAGCTTTCGACGGGCCGATGATCCAGACTTCGAGTATAGCGATTGACGCCAGGAGTGCCTTGTTGATACGCATGGCGCGTTGTGTCAGTTTAGAACTATACATTCCATGCTCTTATGCGGGTCGTAAAGTGGGTTTTCGAGTTCGTTTTGGTGGCGTTTGCTACATGATACCGGATTTGCACCATTTATACCAACCGTCCTAACCACTGACCGATGCCCACTCGCGGGTGGCGATGGATCGGATCCGATCCGGGTCCTCGATCAGGAACTGCCAGGCATTACGGCAGGCGTCGACAATGGCCTCGTAGGTATCCCAGACGACGGCGCATAGCTTGTTGCCACGCAGGTATTCCCAGACCAACTCCATCGGGTTCAACTCCGGAGCATACGGCGGCAAGGGAAGCAAGGTGATGTTGTCCGGAACGCTTAGCCCATCTTTGACACTCACTAAAAAAACTTCTGCAATATCAGCAATGTGTGCGGCAGATTTTCGCCGAGTAACACTACATTCGGGCATTGGGCGGGTCATGCGACGTATTTCCTGACCCCGCC
>Ga0307374_10015021_pt1 | contig 10477 bp, 11 predicted proteins | sample OX3MG_FD_202532 | JGI IMG/M metagenome (GOLD analysis project Ga0307374, IMG submission 202532) | Soil microbial communities from Risofladan, Vaasa, Finland - OX-3 | ecosystem: Environmental > Terrestrial > Soil > Coastal area > Acid sulfate soil | place: Finland: Risofladan, Vaasa | collected...
CTGGAAGTTCACTCACCGGCACCGTCAATCCATACTTCAGTACTACATCAACCACATGCCCACTAATTTCAGGATCTGCACCAGTCACTGAGCCAGTCCTTGTTGGAGGTTCAGTTAGTCCAGTCGCACTCTACTTCTCAAGTAGCACTTCAGGCGCGCTGGTAACCAGTGGTCAGACCTACAACTACGTCATCAACTTCGGAAACGGACAGTCAGTATCAGGTTCGCTGATTGCACAATAGACGACAAAGACTAAATCAATTGGGGAACTCTAAACGGTTCCTCTCCCCTTTTTCCTTTTTATGAAAAATTCCGGATTTGATTTTTGCACGAGGTTTGATTTAGATTGAAACTCAAAAGAAAAAGATCCAAACTCGCAATAAGCGCAGTAGTAGGATCTATAATGATGATAGGGATCACACTCGCGGTCGGCTTTGCAGCATGGGCTTGGGCAAGAGGCGCGGCCCAAAATAGCGAACTGAATTTCGGGAATGCTGTAGGCACCAACATCAACTACCTGAAGGAAAATTTCGAAGTTGTTTATGTGAACTTTAGCTCGAGCGCTACTCAAAGCGCTACGGTTTGGATCTACAACAACGGTAATACCACTGTTTACATCAAGCAAATCTGGATATCGAATGTTACCTCTTCATTTTCCCAAACGTTCACGAATCTAAACTCTACCAAAACTAGTCAATTCAATTGCTACTGCTTGCAGGTGCATTCGCAGACTGTTGCCTCAATAACACTAAGTTTGACTTCGCCAACGGTCTTCGCATCGGGCGTCGTTTATCAGTTCAAAGCTCTTGGAGTGTACGGTAACACAAACACCTTCCAGCAGACAAGGTGATTTCCTGAGAATTGGAAACTCATCTCATCGGCAAAGCTAAACTTCGAAGGAAGAAAGCAGTTTCGTCCGTAATCGGCGGGATCATAATCTTCGCAATGCTCTTCAGCGTAGGTTTTGGATACTTTTACACCACTAGCCAAGATCAGCAAATTTTGCAAAACGCCCAAAGACAAAACAGCAATTTCTTGGGGCAGAAGAACCAAGAAAATCTGTATGTTCTCGCTAACTTGGGCAGTGACGCAAGTCTCACATTTAGTGTGAATAACACCGGGATTGCTACAGTACTGGTCGGATATTTCATCACCGACCAGACCGGCAATGTCGTCCAGTACAAGACCGGGACATCTACGAACCCATCTTCATGTTCAGCGTCTAGCGCTTCGACCATCCCTTGTGCTCTCAATGCAGGATCATCTGCAACCATCGATCCCTCACCATCAATAACATACACCCTTGGAGGATACTACACCATCAGGGTGTTAACTGAGCGGGGAACCACAATCGTCGGAACGTATCCTACGCAACAGTTGAGCGAGAATTCACTTAATACATTCGTTGCCTCAGGTCTTGGCTCTCTCGAAATGATATTCAGTTCTTTCAGCTTCTACAATTATTCCAGCACCGGCTCCCCTAATTGGACGGTCAACCTCACATCAGCTCAGAACGCGGCGATAACTCCTTTCAACAAGCCGATTGTACTCTCTGCGCAGGTTACCAACGATGACCCCTCCGGAGGTACCATCATCGTTAGTTCTCACACCAATCTCTGGACATTTCTTTCCTGTGGAAGTGGATGCGGACAACAAGCCTACCTCTCTTTCTACGTGATGAATGTCGGTTCTGGGGGAAATATTACGAGCACGACCTATGGTTCATATGTCCCAATACAGATTCCCTATGGCGCAACAAAGACAATTTACTTCGGCTCAAACTGCGATCTATCGACGAGTAGCTGCTCGTATTCCTACCAATCGATCAACGATGCGGTCAGCGAGCACGATGTCTTCATGATATTTTCTGGAACAATGGTGAGTGCAAATAATGCTACGCTCTATTCTCAAAACCTTCCCTACTCGGCCACCTTCACTTCTGACAATATCGCGAGTTATTCAGAATCGCCCACCACATGTGGAAACGGTTCGTCCACGAGCTTTAGTCTGAAACTAACGAACTCCAAGTGGACGCCTTCAGGCGATGGGATAAATCAGGTTGTGGTGCAAGCTTCGACGTTCAATCCGCCCTTGGTTCAACCATTACCTCCGGCGGGCTGGACTGTGAGTGTAAGCTCGGGGACAATTACTTGGAATGCGATATCGAGTACATACTACATACTGCCTGGCAGTACACTGTCTTTCAGCTGGGGTGGCACTGCACCGGTTGTAAATTCGGGCACCCAATTCACGTTTGTCTCTGCGGCAACCTGGAGTGCGGGGACGATTCTCTCACAACCGATAGTCACCGGCTGTTACGTGGGTTGAAGCGCAAGGGCTGAAGCTCGATTTGAAGAGACCGTCACGTTTCCCAAGCCGAGGGAGAAGAGCAAAGAAGGCCGTCTCCACGATAATAGGCACCATAGTAGTGCTTGGAATATTTCTCACCGTTGGTTACGGATACTTCTACACGGTCGTGCAAAACGATCAACTTTTCCTGAAGGCTGGTCTACAAGGCAGTTTGAATCAGGCTAAGCAGAATCTGGAGTATCTCACAGTAACCGGCACTCTGGTCGGACCTGTCGTAGGTTTCATTGTCAATAATTCGGGGATTGCAACGACCATAAGTTCGTACTTCATTACGGATTCGTCAGCGGGCCAATCGTTCTATAATTCCGGCACTTCTTCGAATCCCACATTACCGTACACCATTAGTCAAGGACAGTCGGTTGTTTTTAACACAAATGTGTTGTACTCCACTGGGCACTCCTACACGGTCAAACTTCTGACTCAACGTGGATCAACTTTCGTTGGGACGTACCCTGCAAAGCAGTTGAATACTAACGATCTAAGCGCCCTAATTGCCGCGGGAATAGGGGCCATATCGATGGTCTTTTCATCTTACGCCTTGTATAATCTCACTGGAAGCGGAAACAACTGGGCAATCAACGTTGCCCAGCCCAAACCTGGTGGTCTTCTTCCGTACGCAGTAACGCCGGCGTTCTCGATGCAAGTTACAAACAACGACCCCGCAGTAGGAACAATTACGATTGATTCTCATACGGAAATTTATCTATACCATACTTGTGGAGGTGGTTGCGGCGGTAACGTTCCCGTCTTTGCGTTCTTCGTGGTCAACGTGGGAAGCGTAGGAACCATCACGAGTACCACAAAAGGATCTTTCGTTCCGATCACGATCCCCTATGGAGTTACTCAGACTTTGTATTTCGCCTCAGCAAATGATCTCTCCGTCAATTCTATTGCCTCGCAACAGCTGTCGGGTTCAGGCAGCAAGGTGGGTCTTGGCGAGTACGATGTTTTTGTGATAATCTCGGGAAGCGACACGGAATCATCAAAGAGCATACTTTATACTCAAAACCTGCCCTTCGCGGGTTCTTATCTTGCTGACAACGTGGCATGGGTCTCTGAAACTCCAACTAGCTGTACTCATAGTTCGTCAACTTCGTTTACCTTGACCGTGACCAACGCTTGGATATCCAAGGGAAACATCAATCAAGTATCTTTGAATGCTTCTGGCATGGCACTCGTGACGTCTCCCAAACAAGCGGGATGGGCAAATCCAAAGATAACTGGGGGCACTGTAATCACTTGGAATGCAGGGAAAATTAATACTGGACAATCGTATTCGTTTACTTGGAGTGGAACAGCGCCTGCGGCGGTGGGAACTCAAACGGTATTTCCGATTACAATAAGTTTCAGTTCTGGAACCGTGGTTTCGCAACAGACTGCTGTCGGATGTTACGTGGTGTGATGATATGAGATGACGCAAAAGCTGCTGGCCCAAATCGTAGAGGAAGACGTAAGAAAAGATATAGCTGAATGAGCCGACGATGAGATAACCCTGGACAGGCTTGGGCAAGAAGCTGTCCGACAAAGTCTCGGCGGCGGTTAAATTTTCCACACAACCAGACGTTTCAAAATTTGCCATAATTTCGAATTTCGAAAAGGATGAATTAGGTAACTCCTCGGCCGCTTGCTCGGCATAATTTTTATGGTCGATATGTGCTATTCGGACGTATGACCGAAACTATTAAGGTCGAAGTTGATGAGGAGCTTGCCAGAAAGTTCAGGAAAAAAGCCATGGAAAAGTATGGCTACAAGAGGGGGGCGATTAAGCAAGCTCTTGAAGATCTGATGTCTAGTTTTACATCTACGTCGCCCAACAAACCTCGGAAAGTGGACTGGTCCTTTCTTGAAGGATCTCTGAAAGACAGCTACAAGGGCATGACCTCGGTTGATCTGCAGCACTCGTTGTGGCAAATAAAACTTGATTCTCATCGACACAAGCGTGTTTCTTGAATCGGCACTCGCTAAAGAACGGGCCGCTGAATGCAAGGTTCTCCTAGACGAAGTGTCGAGCGGCAGCATTGAAGCAACTGTTACACACTTTACACTCCATGCGATATGCGCAGTCCTGGATGGCGTAAACAAGATTGCTGATTTTTTTAAGATCTGTCGAAAGCTCAATCGGTTTCCACGTCTACGATACAACCGTCTCCGAGAAAGACGGTTCCTGACGGGGTTCTCCTGTATTTGAAACGGGGATAGCAGATCAGGTTTTGAACAGGGACATCTTGAACGTCAGATAAAGTACCTATACGGTGTGACCGAACTATTGGACTTCTGTCATGTTGCAGGCAAGAATGCCTGTATAGGCAACTGCGCCTACTTTCTACGCGGTCGAAGACGAGGGCAACCTACAACTGGGCCAGAAGAAGACATCCACGAATATTTCCAGAAATGGCACCTGCGCGTGAGCACGGGTAATCTGAAGCAGTTGAAGGAGACATCCAGTTTTGAATAGGGTCATCTTGAACGTCATCAGGAACTCGAGTTTCGACAGAAATACCCTGAACAACAGGCCGATCAGACTGGCTCAGGCAGGGCAGCGCTGGAGAAGAATTTCGCGCGCCAGCTCATACGCACTGTTCTGTCCGTAGCTTCCAGAACGTGACAAAGATCTGCCGGAAAAATTCTCATCAATGATTAAATTTTCGACACAATCTGAGGTTTCAAAACTTGCTATAGTTCCATACTTCCAAAAAAATCAAATCAATGTGTAAAATAGAACTTGTTTCAACTGCTGATGTTGGAACTAGTCATCAAGATGCGATCAGAATTGAAGAGCGGTCAAACAAGTTTTACGTAGGGAATTCCCTTGAAATGCTCGTCACTAGTGTAAAGCTGAGCATCGAAGTGGCGAGCCGTTGCGTAAATCAATGCGTCTGAGAAGTGAAGCCCGTGTTCCAAACTGTAATCAGCAGCTTCAAGTGAAAGCGTATTGTCCACCGGGACTATTTTTGTCTGCGTCAAAGCTACAACATTTTCCAGCGCAATCTGCTCTCCTTTAATGCGCTTCACTTTCTTATACACTTCGTACAAAACGACCACTGAGGTGATTATCTCAGATGGGCGAGACTGATCTATTATTTCGTTGTACTTCCCAGCTTTGGGGCCGTTAGTGAATCGTTCGATCCAACCATAACTGTCAAGAGCGATCATGCTGGGTCAGTTTCATCTCTGAGCTCTTTCGTATCCAATCCAGGAGTCATGCCCTTGGTATCTTTGAGAGGCCGCACTGGAATGTAATGTAAGATTTTGTGCTTCGAAATCGCAATCATTTTGTCGCCAGGTTTGATTCCGGCTTCTCTACGCAACTTCTCGGGGATTACCACTTGATATTTCTTCGATACTTTCACGGTTTCCATCGTTAGCACTAACGTAATACACTTTGGCTATCGATTTAACAATATCGTTGTCAGAGGTCGGTTAGAGATCAATTGACACTTAACCGTGAAAAGTCGGAAGATTCTTTCCTGAGTCTGCTCCTTCCGTCCTACTTCACCATCAGAAAATTGACGGACATTGCCAACGATTCCGTCCTTCCGAATAAGTGATTCGAAGAGTGCGAAGAATGTGGCGGAACACCTCGGCGCAGCGGATCGGGTTTTGCACAAGAATCTGTCGGAAAACATCTCATCAATGATTAAATTCTCAAGCGGAGCAAACAGTGGAACATTTGTTGCGATTCCGTACTTCCAAATATGGATATAAGTAAGAAGTTTCTTACTATTGCTGATGACACAGGAAATAAAATTCAAGACGGTAAGAATTTCTGACAAGGGGCAGATTGCGATTCCTACGGAAATACAGCGTGATATGAAGATAGGCAAGGGAGATGAACTCCTTCTAATGAAGAAAGGAGACAGAATCATTCTGGAAAAGCCAAAGAAGTTTGCAGCGAGACTTGAAGATGAGTTCAAGGATGTATCTTTTCTTTCCGAATCCTCGTTGAAGAAACTCTGGTCATACAAGGGCGACGATGTCTGGAGCAAGTACTTAGAAAGGGGGAGGAGATCAAAATGATTTCGCAACGAGACATCGTGCTCCTGAGATTCCCATTTTCTGATTTGAAATCCTCAAAGATTAGACCCGCCATAGTCCTGTCAAACGATCAATACAATTCTCGATTCGAGGATTTTATCGCAGTCCCATTGACTTCGAATCGTCAGCTGAGAGATTACACCATATTGATCACAAGCAATGAACTTGAGGCTGGAAGGTTGATTGTGGAGAGCAATGTCAAGGTAGACAGAATATTCAGTGTCAGTAAGAAATTAGTAAGGATGAAGATCGGGAGACTGAAACAAGAAACCTATGTGAAGATCAAAAGTATGTTGCTGGAAATAATCAATGATTAGTCATTAGGAAGACAAACGGTTAGAACTGCATTGCGAAATGAGATTCAGAAGAGGGAAGAAAAGGAGCTTGGCGAAGCGGGTAAAGTATATCTTTTGGCAGTAGCAGCATGAAAGGAATCAAAGTAGCTCAGCTTTCTCCTCCCTCCTAGCTTCTGGTACATCACGAGAGCTTCTTCTGCAATTTCAGCGCTCACGGGCAACGCCTTGTGTGGAATAGATTTCATCTTTGAAACAAAATCATGGATAATTTGCAGCGCGACGTTATCGGTACGCAATGCGGACGTGGCGCCGTCGTAAACGTCAGATGATGTCCTCAGTTCAAGAAGACCAGAGCCAGTACTTCTTATTATTTGCTTGGCTTGCGGGCTCAGCTTGCCCCCGTTGAGATATAAGAAAAACAGATCTCTATCCGCCAAGTAGAGTGTAGTGTTACCTTCTCTTGTTCGAGACAAATTCTTCGCTTTTTTCCTCCAGCTCTTCCCAGTTTGATTTTATTTTGTCCGCGAATTTCAGATACAGCTCGTCGACATCTTGGAGAGGCTGCAATTCAAGGTGATTTTTCTTTATGATGATCTTGTATCGCTTGGTCTTGAACTTCCTGCGGATTTTAGTCGGGATCAGTATCCTTCCTCGTTCGTCAGCCTCAACGACTACGCTCATACCCACATGTGGGAAGATGGGTTACATCAACATTCTTCATTCGAAAACTAAACGATACATCAGGATTTCAAATTGTTACCCCCACAAGCGCATTCAAATTGCGCTGAGAAAGGAGATAGTCTGTCCCAAAACTGATCGGACAAGATGGCAGCTATATATAACGCGAAGTAAAATCGCCCACGAGTATCGGAGATTCCAAAGCGCTCATTCGTGACCGGATTTGAGTAGAACTCTTTCTTTGAAGCGTAAGCAACGTAGAAGAGCTATCAGCGAGATTATAGCTACCTTGATCATGATCATAATTGTAGTCAGCCTTGGGGCGACAGTATTCGCGTTCGCGACAGGAGGGTTCACTGCGTTTGGCAACAGCTTTGAAAACCTGTTTTCCAACTCTTCGAGCAAAATTGCTGAAAACGTCGTGATACAACAGGTGACATTCACTAATACGCGCATTGCGAGTACGTCGGGATTCACTTTGTTTGTGTTGAACGCAGGAATCAGCCCTACGACAATACAGACGGTTTACGTGCAGAACGTCACCGCGAACACTTTTACAAAGCAATTTACAACCTCCCCACTACCTGTGACCATCAACTCCGGGATCCTTCAGACCATCATCATAACGGGTATGGTTCCAGATCATGGATTTGTCTATGGAATAACGATTGTTACGATACTAGGAAACACTGTGACCTATGATGCAAAGTACAATTAGACGTAGACCTAGGGCAAAGAAAGGGGTAAGCGAGATAATCGCCGCCGTATTCATGATTCTGATAATTTTTGTCGCGTTTGCTGTATTCACAGTAATGTTCAACTCATACGTCTCCTATACGCAGACGGCAAACCAGGCAGCGCAGCAAATCGCTCAGAATCAACAAACTTTCCTTTCCTCAAACATGCAGTTCGGATCGTCCATAGCTACCGCCCCAAATTTCAACGTGAACTCGATAGGAAGTTCAACTGTACAAACGCATTATCCATTCGAAAGAAAACTGGTATATTCACAGGGGTTGTGGTGGGCGTTTTACTCAAGCGGAACAGCGATAGTTTACCAGACTTCTGCACATGGAATCTCGTGGACTGCCACGGCCACACTAACTTCACTGGCAGGTTCTGCTGTAAGTTATGGTTTCAGCGTTTGGCTGGGGTCAGGGGGAATTCTCTACTTTGTACTTGCACCATACTTTACAGGTGCTGGCACCTTTACAGTTGCAAAAGTACCATTGAACTCTGGGGGAACTATCGGGTCTGTAACAACTTCGACAATAACTCTCGCAGCTAATTATGATGCAGGAGCTTATAGTTCTATTACAAATGATACATCAGGAAATATCTGGGTCGCGCTAAATATAGATTACACAAAAAAACCCATTACTAACTATGTTGAGGTTTACAGGTGCACCACTGCGCTTGTTTGTACTGCTACAGACGGTACAGCGCCTCCAAGCATTACGTTTTCTAACGCAAACGATATCGTCCCGATGATTCTGGGGATGAGCAATGGAGCATTAGCAGTTCTGTTTTCCAACAGCGGCGGAACGGCTCAGGCATTTACGACGCTCAGCAGTTGGTTGATGGAAACCTGCACTCCCGGAACGACGGGGGCGCAATGTCAAGGACCAACTGCGCCAGCTACGTGGAGTGCGCCGGTGACTACGACGTCGACGTACTACGCAGATCTTACTTCGGCCGTTGCGATCGGAAACGTGGTATATTTTGCAGGAGCAAACGCAACCGCAGTGAGCACTTGGTCTTTCACTTATGGTAGTGCGACAATACCAAAAGCATTCCAGATAGATTCTGGTGTGAGCGGGACTGCAGCCCCAATCTCAATTTCGGAGGACGGAAGTGGTTCTGTTTTGGGGACGGGAAATATGCTGGCGGTGACTTACGGTTCTGGAACTAACGTTTTCTTCTCAAACAGCACTACTGACTCTGTGTGGAGCACAAGACAGACTATCTCAACTAGCGAGAATAATGTCTTAGGAATCTCCTCAACATACAGCGGCACGCAAGAGGGTGCAATCTGGACCAGCGGTGCTGCTTCGCCATTTGTCATAAGGTTCGGCGAGGTCAACGTAATATTATCAAATCTCAACATACTCAATCCTTCCACGGTTGATACCTCGACAACCAACACCGCCACTTCGAGTTCAGTTGAAAGCAAATTGTTCTACGACCTTGGACTCTGGTGGGATTTCTTCGCGGTAGGAAACGGTATAGATTTCGCAACATCATCGGATGGCTTGGTGTGGAGCGCACCAACCAGTGTCATAACTTCAGCGGCCTATTCGGGAGCTGCCACGGGATCGGATTTCAGCGTGGATCTTAGCGGTAACACCGTTTACTGGTGTTTATCAAGCGGTGGCGCTGCTGCCAGTTTCGATTATAATTCGGGAACTTTGTCTTCCAGTGGGACTATTACCTTCGGCACCACGGCCACCATAGCGACAGCATACACAAGCTCTGGCCCAGTATCAATTGGTGTAGATGTCAGCGGAAACGCTTGGGTCGCCCTAACTACTCTCCAGGCCGGTCCAACCTATCACATAGAGATCTACGAACATAATTCAGGCGCAGCGAACACATTTTGGTCTTCTAACATCGCACCCGCCAGTTTACCTGTCCTCTCTGCGACGGCAAATTCTGCTATCACTGGACTCCAAACGGCTGCCGGAGCAGTGCTCGTCGCTGAAACCAGCGGAACTGTCGGGACGGGTGTAATCTCGATTTATTCAACTACAACTAGTTCTTTATGGACTGCTTCCACTTGGACCGCCGCTGTTTCTCCACCATCGAAATACGCATTGGCCTCTTCTTCGGACACTCTTGTCGGAAGTACGCTGGCCTTTGCTGGACTGTCTTCTAGCTCCCTCAGCGTGACTAGCGGGACTTTGAGCTTTTGGACGTTCGTGATAGGCAGCGCGTCAACTTCCTCTGAACAGACAATTGAAGCAACAACGAACAACTGGCAATCAGCGATCGGGTCGGACGGGTCGACGATTTTCCTTTTCGACGCCAACATATCCACAATCAGTTATTACTACACAGGTAATCTAGGATACACCTGGTCTACGCAAGCCTTCGCGAGT
>Ga0307374_10015023_pt1 | contig 10474 bp, 12 predicted proteins | sample OX3MG_FD_202532 | JGI IMG/M metagenome (GOLD analysis project Ga0307374, IMG submission 202532) | Soil microbial communities from Risofladan, Vaasa, Finland - OX-3 | ecosystem: Environmental > Terrestrial > Soil > Coastal area > Acid sulfate soil | place: Finland: Risofladan, Vaasa | collected...
GGCGCCCTCTTGTACGATCTCGCCTCCGGTTGCCATCTTGGCAAGGTGAGAGTGGGCCGCCTGCCGGGTGACTCCGGCTTTGGCTGCGACTTCGGCAGTGGTGATGTAGGTTCGTGACTCGAAGAGGTGTTCGATTGCCGTCGCAATAGTTCCTGATGTGGCTTTGCCTCGCGCACTGGTCTTCGACATGTTGCTCCCACTTGCTTTACACATTTACTCAAATGCCAGTATAGAGTAATTTGTGTCAATATGTAAAGCAACTTTCCTTATTCCTGGGGATTGACGTACCTGAATTGGCTGGGTTTCCCAGAAGCTTTGTTCCTTGCTTGGAAGTAAGGATGGAACATGGCAAAGGTGAACCGCGGACGGAAGAGGTATCCGTCTGAGTTGAAAGAGCGAGCGACCAAGATGGTGCTCGATCTTCACGCTTAATCCAGTCCGACAGTTGTGGTGAGTCAGTTCTCGACGGCGGAAGCCAGGCGATCGATCGATGCGGCGAGGCGCTACGCAGTCGTGGAACGTGCGCGCTCAAAGCGAGCCTTGTCCTCGAGTTTGGTCCAGTCGTAGGTGTGCACAACCAAGGTACATGCTTCGTTAATCGGCTCTAATTCCCAGCGCCATAAGTGGCCAACGGGCGCCATCCCCGGTTCGGCAGGCTTCCACGCGATGCGCCGGCCTTCAATGAACTCGACCACGTGATTCTCACGAACTGATCCTTCCGTAAGGGTCATGGTGAAAACGTCGCCGACCGAGTGAACTCGTTGACCAGTTACAGCGCATGCCAGATTCCTATTACCGTCCCACTCCGGTTGACGAGAGGGATCAGCTATCAATTCGAGAATTCGATCCGGCGTGGCGCGCACTTCATGGGATGCGGAAGCGATTCTGGGCTCAGTTGAAGTCATTGAGTGAGCATCTCATCTAACGAGTCTTCCAAAGCCCCTAAGTCGGGAACCACCTGCTCTCGTATGGCAAAACCGTGCCCGAGACGGTGCTGTCCCATGTCGGTCTCGTCTCGTGGTGTTGCAGAAATTGGGCGCCTCAAATGGGGCCTGCGGCGGTGCGCGACGTTTCACAGAACCAATGCAAGGGTGGTTGCGAAACGACGAGCAATTCGAAAATCTTCGACTTTCCATACATGGCACCGCGACCTTTGCGGTCCACGAGCGTGAACATTCGATTCTTCTCAATGGGCCGCCCGAGTCTCGATCCGGCACCTTGGGATTAAAAGAGGGGTGCATATGGTCGGATTCGTCCGGTGGCGTCGGAATCATCCGAGAATCAAAGAAAACTTGTCCGGTGGTGTCGGATTCGTCCGGTGGCGTCGGATTGGTCTGTGGGATGAAATGTGGGATTTTTGAGCGAACAGTGCCATTGAGGAACGCGTCGGCACGCGTTCGAAGCCGCAACGAAACTCTCAATAGGTCGGCGACCTCTTGCGTGTTCGTCAATTTGGAATGCGAACCTCCGAAAGTTTGCTTGCCGAAGTTCTCGAAGCGATTGAAGTTCAATTCCTATAGGGCCCACTGTACGGCCCACGGATCATTGTCAGAATCACAACAGTTAGGCGAGGTAATTCACTAGCAAGGTTCGAACTTCGTCGTGATGAAGTGACCATGCGGACCAGGTTGACCTCGCCATCTCTTTGACGATGACAGCGCGCATGTCCTCGGTCTCGTTTGTGACAGTTCGCACGGTGATGGGGTAGTGGTCGGGTCTGGGTAGGTGAATGGGGTAGTCGCGGTGAGTCCAATCGCCGATCATTGATCGTAACTTCATGCCGGGCATATCAAACTCGAGGGAAGCACACAAGCTCATGAGGTGTGCCGCGACAGATTGCCGACTTCGACGATCGGGATTGGTTGCATGCTGAACGGCGTAGGCGTCTACAAGGTGCTGCGCGATGGTGACGCCATCATCGCCATCAAGTGAGTTCTTCCAATCCTGCAGAGAGCAGTACATTTGCCAGCATCCCGGGCTGGCTTCTATGTACGCGTGGACGGGGCCGGTCGTGTCGGGCGATTGCACCCCGCAACCCACGCAGGTGATTTCGTTCGCGCGTTCCAACGAATAGTGAAGTTCCGCATTCATACTCAGGCGAGCGTTGCGCGAACCTTCAAGCAGGAGCCTGCCGCCCGTCGCGCAAGGGTAAACCTTGCCGCGCTAGCCACAGCCGCCATTGCGACCGGAAGCGGCGAGAGCCTGGTCGGATCGGTCCACAATTGGAATCCAAGAACGGTCAGGATACTTAGATCGGCCGCAGCAGCGCCGAGGCAGGCGACAACCGCGCCGGCGGCGCTTAGACGCGGAGGGACTGATATCCACCGATTGACACGTCCGGTACTCACGAATGTGAAGATTGCGGCGCTGGCAACCGTGAAGATTGCCGCAAAGACGACAGCAGTGGCTACGAGAGCAAAGGTGGGGCGAGCGAGGTGAGCTCGGGTCGCCAGCCATGACCAATCAAGTGGTGGGGCGAGATGAGCTCCAATGTGGCTGGACAAGGCGGCGCCGAGCCACAACAAACCGATCAGGGGACCAGAGGCCATCAAAATGAGTGCGGTGCCACGAGCCTGCATCGTCGCTAGTTCAGGTCCGAAGGCGAGGGCAACTTGGCGAGGTTCGCCAAAATCAGTGAGTACGGCGGCTGCTTCTGAAGGGTCCGGATCCCCGGATCGTTGGTGGGCTTCAATCGCGTCTAGAAGACCGGAGCGAAGTTCAGTCACGATACGGACACGGTTTCGCGAAAGTCCTGGAAGATTGTCGGCGACCTCTCGGAGGTACGTCGCGACCGCCTCTTCAACTTGGACCGAGCCGGATATCACTTCGTGGGTCACGATGTTGCCGTCTGCAGACCGGGAGTGAGCAGAGTTGTGACCGCAGCCGAAAAGTCACGCCAACTTTCTCGCTCCGTGGAGAGTGCACGCTGTCCAGCGGCGGTCAGTTCGTACACTCGGCGTTTGCGTCCCCCGTTCTCATCCCAATGGGCGTGGATAAGGCCAGCCCGTTCGAGGCGGTGCAGCGCTGGGTAGACGGTGCCGGTCGGCAAATCGAATTGACCACCACTGCTGGCCCGGAGGGACTCGATGATGGAGTAGCCGTGGCGAGGGCCTCGTTCGAGAATGGCCAGCAGCATGCCGCCCAAGTGACCTTTCAGCGTTTCTGAATTCATACGTAGTTATGCTACCCTTTCTGTGATAAGTAGTGACGCTACATGTAGCGGAGGAGTGGTCAAGAGTGAACTTACGCTTCGCTGGATCTCGGCAAAGGAGGAATTGATGGCCCGCATTGCAGGGGTGTCCGTGCGCCAAGCCGGTCCGTATACGAAGGTCGTGTACTTCTTTACGCGTCGCAGTCTCGCGCAGCTCACTGGTGTGGAGCCGGACAACCTTATCGAACCGCTCGAAATATACGCGCACGTACCAGCACTGCTTCGAGGTTACGCAAAACTAGAGCAAGCCACCGCCAAACTGCATCGAGTAGATCGGCGCCTGCACGCGCTGGCTGAGTTAAAGGCGGCCACCCTCACGAACTGCGAGTACTGCATCGACATGGGCTCACAGATATCACGCCGATGGGGACTGAGCGACGAGGAACTACTGGCGTTACCCAACTATCGGTCGAGTGCACTCTTCAACGAACTCGACAAGCTCGTCCTTGACTACGCGGTCGCCATAAGTAGCACGCAGGTGGTGGTGTCCGATGCGCTCTTCGCCAAATTGCGCCGAGAATATGACGACGTCCAACTGGTGGAACTGACGCACCACATTGCTCTGGAAAATATGCGCGGTCGCTTCAATCACGCGTTCGGCATCGGTGCAGCCGGCTTTAGCGAGGGCTTGGTGTGCGCGATGCCGATCGGCGCGGAGGCCGACGAATGAGCCAGACAACCCCAGCCGCACGACGAATAGCAGCTCCTCGAACGACGATGGTCCTGACCGAGGTCCTGGCGCTTGGAGTTCTTGTCCAGGCTGCCTTCGCCGGCGGCTTCTTGGGCGGCCACCACGTGTGGAAGAGCTGGCACGGGAACCTGGGTGACTTCCTCGTCTTTCTCCCGATCGCGAGCCTCGTCATAGGGCTCGCGCTGCGCCGTCGGCAACCCGAGAATTTCACCATGCTCGCCAGTCGAGTCATTCTCCTGATCGTGGTGCTGGCGGTCGTTGCAACGGGCCACGAGGCTGGTGGTCTTCTGGCAGTACACATTCCGGCTGCGGTGGCCACCGTTGGAATCCTCGTTCGCCAGGCCGCGATGTTCACCCAGACCCGCGAAGTGCAACGATGACGGATCTGATCCCGGCTCCAGTGCCATCTCGAGACACGGCCAAGCTAGCAACGATGAGTCTCGCGCTTCGAAACCTCTTGTTCACCGCAGTGGTGCCGGGATTGGGAGGTGTTTATGTTCCCTGGCTTATCCTCACGCGCCACGGCGAGTCGCCAAGGCCAGTGGCCTGGTACTCAATCGCCGTGATCGCAATCGGTGTCCTCCTGTATTTCTCTTGCCTGTGGGTCTTCGGGGCCGTTGGCCGAGGGACACCCGGACCGTGGGACTCGCCTCGACGCGTCGTCACGGTCGGACCCTACAAATGGGTCAGAAATCCTATCTACATTGGCGCATTGTTCATCGTTTCGGGCGAGGCGTGGTTGTTCCTCTCAGTGGGTCTTGTGCTCTACACGGTGGCCCTGGCCATCGCGTTTCACCTCATCGTCGTGGGTTACGAGGAGCCGAGACTGCGAGCTCGGTTCGGTGAGGGTTATGAGATCTACCGACAAACGGTCTCGCGCTGGATTCCGCGCCGCCCACACCGCTCTCGGCTATGAGTCCCACTCCATCGGGGGTTCAGCCCGTCGTGACAACAATTTCGGGCCCGGTCAGTCGTAACTCCTTGGCACGCTTGGGGGCGTGGTGCTACGACCATCGCCGCCGAGTGTTGATCGGCTGGCTGGTGGGCGCCGTCGCGGTGATCGCCCTGGCCAGCACGATCGGGGCGCGCTTCTTTAACGACTTCGGGGGTGCCGGTCAGTCCCAGCAGGTCCAGAACATCCTCCAAGAGCGCTTTCCGACACGTGTCGGCGATACAGCCGAAGTCGTGTTCCACTCGAGCGCACCACTCGACAGCCCTATAGTTCGTTCGCGAATCGATGTTGCGCTCACCAGCCTGCGTCCGCTTCACTCGGTGACCTCGGTGTCGACGTTGACGCGTTCGCCCGACGACCGGATCGGCTTCGCCACTATCCAGTTCAATGCAATGAGCGACAAGCTCCCCACGTCCGACGTCCAGCGGGTGATCGACGTGGCCCGCTCCTACGCCAAGCCGGGCTTCGAGGTGGCGCTCGGCGGTACACCCATTAGTGCCGTGGTGTCGCCTTCGCCGGGATCGAGCGAGGGGATCGGTATCATGGCCGCGATCATCATCATGCTGTTGGCGTTCGGCTCCGTCGTGGCCATGGGCCTGCCGATCCTCACGGCACTCGTGGGCGTGGGTGTGGGGTACGGCGTGGTCGCCCTCGTTAGTCACCTGCTGATCGATCCTACGTTCGGCCCGGAGATGATGGCCATGGTCGGTCTAGGGGTCGGGATTGACTATGCGCTCTTCATCGTCACTCGTTACCGTCAAGGGCTTGGCGAGGAACTCTCACCGCGCGACGCGGTCGTCCGCTCCATGTCCACCGCTGGACGGGCCGTGCTCTTCGCTGGCAGCACAGTGTTCATCTCTCTCCTCGGTCTCTTCCTGGTCGGCCAGTCGTACCTCAACGGTCTCGCGGTGGGAACGATCTTGACTGTGATGACGGTCATGGCGGCGGCGCTTACCCTGCTTCCGGCGATGCTTGGCTTCTCCGGTCGGGCGATCGATCGGCTGCACCTGCCCGGTCTGTTGCCAGCCGCAACGCGCGAAAGAACGAGAGGCTTTTGGTGGAGATGGAGCCGCACCGTGCAGCGTCGTCCCTTGTCGTGCGGATTGGCCGCGCTGGTGATCTTGGTTCTCTTGGCTCTTCCACTGTTCTCTATGCGATTGGCTTTCACCGACGCCGGCAACGACCCAACCAATCTCACTACTCGCCAGGCCTACGACCTCATCTCAAGCGGTTTCGGGCCGGGGTTCAACGGCCCCCTCGTCTTGGCGGCCGAACTGCCCGGGGGAGCGAAAGATCGCGCCGTGCTTGATGTATTCGAACGGAGTCTTTCCGCTTCCCAAGGAGTTGCGAGAGTCGAGCCCCCTACCTACAACACCTCCGGTGACACCGCAGTCCTAATCGTCTACCCGAAGGGTTCGCCTCAGGCGGCGACAACGTCGTCGCTCGTTCAGCGACTGCGCTCCACGATTATCCCTCGAGCAACGGCCGGAACCAACGTAAAGGTCCTCGTGGGTGGAGAGACCGCGGCGGGGATCGATGCTTCATCGCATCTTGCCCAGCGGCTCCCGCTCGTTATTGGTCTAGTTATCCTGCTTTCGTTTGTCCTCCTCATATCAGTGTTTCGCTCCGTCTTGATCCCATTGAAAGCCGCCGCGATGAACTTGCTGTCGATCGGCGCCGCTTATGGGGCCATCGTTGCCGTCTATCAATGGGGCTGGTTCTCATCGATCTTCGCCGTGAGCCGAACCGGGCCGATCGACCCGTGGATACCTATGATGATGTTTACAATCACATTCGGGCTGTCTATGGACTACGAGGTGTTTCTGCTGACTCGCGTTCAAGAAGAGTGGGTCCAAGGTCGCGATAACAGCAGCGCTGTTGCTGACGGGATCGCACTCACTGGCCGCGTCATTACCGCCGCCGCAGCCATTATGGTCTGCGTCTTCGGGTCATTTGTTATTGGTGACCCATTGCGTATCCTCGACGTTTTCGGCCTTGGCCTCGCCGTCGCGATCCTCGTTGACGCGACGCTCGTTCGCATGGTTCTCGTGCCGTCGATAATGCAAGTCTTGGGCAACGCCAACTGGTGGTTCCCACGTTGGCTCGATCGAGTCGTCCCACACTTCAACGTTGAAAGTGGATCGATGCCTGAAGCGACTTTGATCGCAGTGGCATCGAATACACCACAAGTACCGACTTAGGCTCCCGGAACCTCTGGAGATTGGGGGCCTACAGCTCCACCGTCCTTTGGACGATCATCTATGGTTGCAGCGCTTTACGTCGGCCGCTTGGCCAACATGTAACAAAGGTTTGAAAGCTGTCCGTTGAGGTCCTCCTGATCGACTCCACCTCGGCTGGCATCGCTTTGAATCTCAGACGCGAAGGGCAGCGTCGGCCGATAGATTCTGTCTCCTTCGCGGTCTTCAGCAACTCCCCGAAACCACGAACGCGCCGATCGCTATTGCCGGCAACACCGTGATTGTTCCGGCCGGTGGTCCCAAGGCCCACGGTCAGAGCGGGGTCTCGAAGATCGTAGCGTACGCGATTCGCTGAGAGCCTCTCTGAGCACAAATACGTAGACTGCCGTTCGAGACTGCCGAGGATTTGGTTTACGCTTTGACCTGAGTGTTGTTGCCTCCGCGCACGGGCGAAGTGGGTGAACAGCTCTTCATCGATCCACGAAGGATTCACACGGTCGTCGCATCATCGGCCGTGAGATTCGGCCTCTTTCGAAAACTTCACCATATTGGAGGGACAAAATGTGGGATTTACTCAGCACGGATTCGTGTGCAAAATCGAAAGTCCTTAGTACTACTGGTGAGCCTATTGGTGGGCCGCCCGGGTCTCGATCCCGGCACCTTGGGAGTGTTTCCAGAACGTCCAGGGACGTCCATCAGCGTCCAGATTGGCTGGTCGGACGAAGCGCAATGTCCACCAACGTCCACGGAAGTCCGCTCACGTTTGTTCTGGTGGCTAGACAATTGGCTAGACCTGGGCTCGTTGCAAGTCCATGCCACTATTCAATTTCGAGGATCTAACGGCGAAGTGTTCAACTTACGACTGGGGGAGGAGTAGAAAAGCTCAGAGGATTCTCTATCCAGTTTTTTTCGGCACGATTCAGACATCTGTCTCTGACGAGATGTCAACTTCGCGTCGGAGCGCGAAGTTGGGTGACGGATGGCACAAAAAGTACCAAGACGATTAGGACAAGCATGACGACACCCGAGCCCACAAGAGTCGTCGTGATGCCGAGACTCGAAGCTATAGGACCCACGAGAGCCATCCATATCGGTGTCAAGGCGAGGGAGCCAAACCAGTCGTAGGCACTCACTCGCGAGAGTACCTCTGAGGGAACCTCTCTTTGCAGGGTCGTGCTCCACTGGACAGAGAATACGGTCACGAGTCCGCTGGCAACAAATGCCGCCAAGGCAATCAGTGGAGTCGGTAGTCGAGCCGCGACGAAGAACAAGGGAATCGGAAAGGTCAGCGTCGATAACGTCGCGACTAACAAGGGTCGACGGGGGTGTAGCCGCAGCATGGCGAAACCGCCAATGACTGCACCCGCACCACCGGTTGCAAGAATCGCTCCCCACGCTGGGGCACCTCCGAGAGACGCCTTTGCGACGACGGGGCCGAGCACTAGATACGAGGCGAAGAACGCGTTCACGAGAGAGAACTCGACCACGATCACCCAAAGCCAAGTGCGCGACCAGAACTCGCGCCAACCTTCACGCAGCAGGTCAATGAAGGGCTCGGAACTCTCGGCGGCCGCCCAGTCGATGCGAACGAGTGCGAGAGACACGACGCTGAGAAGATACGTGAGACCGTCAACTAGGATCGCCCAGCCGGGGCTGGAGGCGGCCACGATGACACCAGCAATCGCCGGACCGATGATTCTCCCGCTCGAAGCTGAGATGCCATTGAGCGCATTGCCCTGTTGCAACGTTTCGTCCTTCAGCATCTGGGGGACGATACCGGTCAGGGCGGGACTAAAGAAAGCTTGACCAATCCCCATGATGGCGGCGAGAGTCATGAATCCCCAGAGCGGTGGACTACCGAGGAGAACCCATAAACCCAATGCGCATTCGGCCAGTGTGCGCAGGGTGTCGGACTGGAGCATGAGTAGCCGTCGACTCATCCGATCGCCAACGACGCCTCCAACGAGCAACAGCACGACCAGGGGCACCGTCTCAGCCGCGAGGACGAAGCCAACGTCACTCGCCGTGCCGTGGGCCAAGACCGCGAAGACGATGGCAATCGGCGCCATGCCGCTTCCGATCTGGGAGGCGGTCTGACCGACGAAGAACAATCGGAAGTTGCGCTCCCGCAATGGGTCGAACCAACGTCGCGAACTCATCCCACGTGACCCTTCGTAATTGGCACGGCGGAACCGCAGCCACTGATCGAATCGGAGCCACGGGACTTCAATTCCCGTCGGTACCTGGTGGATGCGAACCACTTGGAAGGGGCGATAGACAGGGTGCGTGCCGCCGCGAACAACCAAAGGCGCCAGTTCCTGTCATCTTTGCGGTAGTGGGCCATGACATTGCGTGGGTCGTTCATTCGATGAGTTCGCTCACGAGCCAAGTATTCAAGGGTAAATCGATTCATGTTTCCTCTCCCCGCTGGCGCCGGTTCGTATACCCTAGGTTGATTCACTTGACAAAGCAAATAAATAACTATATAGTCATGGAACTATGCAAATCACTGAAGTGAGTCCAGTTTCCACGAACGTCAAGGTGATCGGGCCATCGTTGGTTCTCGATCTTTCGTGGTGTATCACGAAGTGCCAAAAGCGTGAGCCGACAGATTGGGACGCTGAGAGGACGTTCGACAATTTGGGCGAACAACGAGATCGACTTAACGGTTTCTGGGACGACGGCATGGCGGGTTTTGCCGAAGTGGAAGTGTTGGCGTACCTAGCGGACGCCATCGAAGTTTTAGATTTCGCCAGTTTCCAAGGTCGGTGCAACGAAGCATTGTGCTCGCAAGCTATTGAACTAGAAGTTGCCTTGATGTCCGAAACTGATCAGGACCAGGCAACCATTCTGAGCCGTTTGAGGAGCTTGCGAGATTCAGTCGAGTTGCGAGATAGTTACTTCAATTTATTGGGCGAGATTTGGTCGGTAGTGTCCCCTTGGTGGGAAAAAGAGGGAAGGAAATCCCTAAATTCGGCCACCTCTGAAGTCCTTAGAAAATTGTCAATGGGCTCGAGTTGGCACGAAATTTTGAGTATGCAGTGCGCTACCTTTGAGAAGGCCCGTCCAGGAATTATTAGACGGTACGAAGAAGGCAAGCCAGTAAAGCTCGCTGCGTGCGCGTTTTTTGGGAAGGGTCTGTACTTCGAGTTTTCCGATTACATACTTATCGGTTTTGGGATTGAGACGGCTGTAGACAGCGCGAGGAATCGCGTTTCGAGTGCCATTCGTCCGTTGCGTGCTCTCGCGGACCCTACGCGTCTCGCAATTTTCGAGTTTCTCAAGTCAGGGCCTTCGACCATAAAGTGCGTAGCCGAATCATTTTCGCTCTCACAACCGACGGTCAGCGTTCACGTCAAGCACCTTCGAGAAGTTGGTCTGGTGAACGCAAAGCGACATGGCACTCAACTTGCGATTGATAT
>Ga0307374_10015024_pt1 | contig 10474 bp, 5 predicted proteins | sample OX3MG_FD_202532 | JGI IMG/M metagenome (GOLD analysis project Ga0307374, IMG submission 202532) | Soil microbial communities from Risofladan, Vaasa, Finland - OX-3 | ecosystem: Environmental > Terrestrial > Soil > Coastal area > Acid sulfate soil | place: Finland: Risofladan, Vaasa | collected...
GACCTGGAAGACCTCTGCCATGAGATCGGGGTCATCTTCCAGGATTTTATGAGGTACGAAATGACGGCCAGAGACAATATCGCTGTCGGCCGCATTGAAGAACGCGACCGGTTGGACCGGATCGAAACCGCGGCCCAGATGAGCCTGGCAGATGAGGTGATTGCGCGCCTCTCTGGTGGAATCGAACAGCAATTAGGCCGTCGCTTCGAGGGCGGCGTCGATCTGTCTGGAGGCGAGTGGCAGCGGATGGCGCTGGCGCGCGCTTACCTGCGAGATGCACAGTTGCTGATCTTGGATGAACCGACTGCGGCGCTCGATGCACGCAGCGAGCAGGAAGTCTTTCAACGTTTCGCGGAGCTAACGCGAGGAAAAATGGCGCTGCTGATCTCCCATCGCTTCTCGACCGTGAAAATGACAGATCGTATCGTCGTTCTTTCGCACGGAGTGTTGACTGAAGAGGGAACGCACGAGGAATTGATCCAGCGTGGCGGCCTGTACGCTGAGATGTTTGAAATGCAGGCAGCGAGCTACCGATGAACTCTCCGAACATGACCGACCTGAACACGCAAGGCCGCGCTTTCGCGAGCCGCCAAGCAATGATCATGCAGCACTCTAGCACAAAACCATTTAAACAACACACTCTTCTGATGGTGGCCTCCGCCTTTGCATTGGCGCGTTATACAGAGGAGCAACCCCGCGGGCAGCACGCGGCGGGGAAAGAAGAGAAAGCACCCGGCATCCAGCGCCTGGAAGGCAGCACGCGTCTGTTGCGAGCCTCCGCGATCGAAGTTCAGAATGCGGTGCGCATACTCGTGAGATTGCCATTCGCACGCAGCGTTACCGGACAGGAGGCTCCAAGAATTCTCGGTGTCGCACAAGCGCTGTTCACGGCATCGACGTATCAGTGGAGCCTATCGGGACTTTCCACTTTTCTTGAAGGATTTCAAGTCGAAGAGCCCCTCAGTCTGCGGGAATTGTGGTTCTTTCCGGTCGCACTGAAAATGGCATTGTTGGAAGAAATTCTCGCCCAGGCCCCCGGAGCGTTCAGCAATCAGCCGACAAGCGACGCCGCTCTGAATGCGTCCCTGCTGTGCCTGCATGAGGTCAGCCTGCCAGTATGGGCGAACATTCTGGAGCCGCTGGTTCCTTTTGAAGACGTCCTGCGACAGGATCCAGCTAACACGTATGCGCGCATGGATTTCGAAAGCCGCGAGATGTATCGCATCGCGGTTGGAAAGTTAGCGGAGCGATCTCCCTGGAACGAAGTGGAGGTAGCCGGTATGGCGCTGACGATGGCACAAAATGCATCCCAGCAGCCAAATGTCAATGAGCGCATCACGGCACGCTGTTCTCATATCGGTTACTACCTCGTCGATCAGGGTTTAAGCGAACTGCGAAAGCGTTGCGAGTTTCGACCTCGAATCTTGGATCACGTGCGTTCCGTGCTGCGCTCGTATCCGGACGATTTTTATATCGGCGGAATAGAAACCATCGCGCTCCTGGCCATGGCTGCGATCATTCTTCCCTTGGTACCTCTTTATAATCCGCTGGGAGGCTTGGCCATCGCATTCCTATTGCTGCTTCTGCCCGCTTCGCAAGGCGCGGTGGAGTTGATGAATCACACCCTCAGCGCCATTCTGAAACCGCAGACGCTGCCAAAACTCGATTTCTCCGAAGGCATTCCCGATGACTGCAAGACGCTCGTGGCTGTGCCCACGCTTTTGCTGAACGAGCGGCAGGTCCGCGATCTCGTCGACGAACTGGAAGTGCGGAGTCTGGCGAATCAAGACCCAAATATCCACTTTGCCCTGATCACTGATCTGCCGGACTCGGTGGAGAAGCCACTGGATCGCGATACCGATCCCTTGGTGCTGCTGGCCGGGCAATTGATTGACGACTTGAACCGGCGTTATTCCAGCGCACATTGTGGCGGTTTCTTGATGCTGCACCGTCATCGCATCTATAACCCACGGCAGGGCGTCTGGATGGGCTGGGAACGCAAGCGCGGGAAATTGCTGGATCTGAATCGCCTGGTGATGGGTGGCATGGACTGCTTCCCATACAAGGCCGGCGATACGTCCATTCTGCGTGGAATGCGCTATGTATTGACACTGGATTCTGACACAAAACTGCCGCGCGACTCGGTGCACCGGATGGTTGGCGCGATGGCGCATCCACTCAACAGAGCCATCCTTGATCCGCAGCGGAGAATCGTAACCCAGGGCTATGGCATCATGCAGCCGCGAGTTGGCATCGCCGTGCATTCCGTCGCGCGTTCGCGCCTTGCGGCCATTTATTCTGGCCAGACGGGCTTTGATATCTATACGCGGGCCATCTCAGACGTCTATCAGGACCTGTACGGAGAAGGCATTTTCACTGGCAAGGGACTGTACGAAATAGAAATTCTCCACCGGGTGTTGGATCGTCGCTTCCCGCAGAATTCTCTTTTGAGTCATGATTTGATCGAGGGAGCCTATGCCCGCGTCGGCTTGTTGACCGATGTCGAAGTGATGGATGATTATCCGTCCCATTACAGCGCTCAAAATCGACGAAAACACCGGTGGGTCCGCGGTGATTGGCAAATCTTGCGTTGGCTGCTGGGTCGCGTTCCCAGTGATTCGGGAAAACTTGTTCCAAACCCGACTTCCAACATTTCCCGATGGAAAATCTTCGACAATCTGAGACGCAGTCTAGTGGAACCGGCCACTTTTCTTCTGCTGGTTGCTGGTTGGTTGTGGTTGCCTGGAACCGCTCGTTATTGGACCATCGCCACTCTGTTGGTCGTGTTCGTTCCGGTCCTTGTCCAGTTCCTGTTTTCCCTGGTTCGGGCGAGCCTGGCGGAACAGCGCGGTTACGTCCGTCAGGCAATTCGCGATTCCCTGGTGCTGCTGTTTTCGACGGCTCTGAATTTTGTATTTCTCGCGCATCAGACTTTGCTGATGTTCGACGCAATAGTACGCTCCCTGGTCCGAAGTTTCGTCACCGGCAAACGTCTTTTGGAATGGGAAACCGCGGCAGAGGCGGAACTGGGAGGGAGTAAACGAACGCCGGTCGAGATCACGATGGGACTTGTTCCCCTGCTATCGGCGGCGCTGCTGATCCTTGTCTTGCTCGTTCGTCCGCACGCATTGCCATGGGCGGCGCCCATCCTGATTCTTTGGTCCCTTGCAAAACCCATAACCCTATGGCTCAATCGTTCTCCGGGTGGACTTGCGGTCCAACTTTCCTTGCAAGACGAGCGATTCATGCGGAAAATTGCGTGGCGCACCTGGCGGTATTTCGTCCAATATTCCAATCCAGGCAATCACGCACTGGCGCCAGACAATGTACAGGAAGAAGGCAACGTTCAAGCCTATCGCATTTCCCCAACCAACGCCGGATTGCAGTTGAATGCGCGACAGGCTGCCGTGCTTCTTGGGTACCTGACGTTGCCGGAATACGCGGAACAAACGCTCGCAAACCTGCATACGCTTGATGAAATTCCCAAGTGGAAGGGTCATCTGCTGAACTGGTACACCACGGACACGCTGGAACCGATCGCGCCATATATCGCCTCCACAGTCGACAGCGGGAATTTTTTGGCTTCCTTATGCAGTCTGCGCATGGGCACGCTGGAGTTGTTGCAGTCTCCCATGCTGCCCTCGCTTCGGGAAGGTCTGCTCGACATTGTTGAGGATGTCCAGACGCCGTCCACGCGTGAGTCCCAAATAAAATCCGCATTGCGGATGGAAAAGAGCGCAGAACAAGACACATGGCTCAGAGCAGTGCTTGGATTGGAACTGCCGTTCAACTCCGATAAGCCCGACGAGATTGAATCTCGACTGCGCTCGCTTTTTGCTTTGATCGAGATGTATTTACCGTGGCTGCTTCCGAAATTCTCAGTGTTAGACGGCGTGTCTGCTGGCGGAGAAGATCACCCACTCGATTACTACTCGCCAGAAAATGCATTGGATACTTGCCGTGCCCTACGGACATTTTGGATGCAAAGGGTACAGGACTCTGCTGAGAAAAATACCCCTCTCGCGAACGAGCTGATCGTTGCTCTGGATGCCAGCGAACGGTGGTTGAACGGATTGATTGAAAGTCTGCGGTCTATTGCGGAGATCTCCGAGCGCCTGTTTCAGGCCACCGAATATCAGGAGATGCTCGATCCTTATCGCCGGCTGCTGACGATCGGGTACGACACGGCTAGAAATTGTCGACTGGAGTCCTGCTATGATCTGCTGGCCTCGGAAGCGCGGACTGCCATCTTCCTTGCAGTTGCCAAGGGCGATACGCTGCAGGAAAGCTGGTTCAAGCTCGGCCGCAAGACAACAATGATCGATGGCAACCCAGTATTGCTCTCATGGTCCGGCACGATGTTTGAGTACATGATGCCGACTCTCTGGATGCAAACATCGCCCGGAACTTTGTTGGCGCAATCTTTGCCTGGAGCGGTCCGCGCACAGCAGGAATATGTCGCCCACAAGAGGATGCCGTGGGGAATCTCGGAAGCCTGCCATGGCCAGCGCGACGCGGCAGGAAACTATCAATACCATGCGTTCGGAGTACCCACGTTGGCATTGAATCCGACAGCGGAAGGCTCGCTCGTGATAGCGCCGTATGCCACCGTGCTTGCACTGGAAGCGGACCCCGCTCGCGCGCTGGCCAATTTACACAAGATGGAGAAACTCGGCTGGCTGGGAGATTTCGGCTTCTATGAGTCGGCGGATTATTCCACCAACACCGAACACGAAACAGGGATGCGATATACTCTGGTCCGCTCCTGGATGGTCCATCACCAGGGTATGTCTTTGCTCGCGATTACGAACCTTCTCGCCGATAAAGCCTTCCAACGCTGGTTTCATAGCGACCCTCGGATCCGGGCTACTGAACTTCTCCTGCACGAGAAGCCTGTCCAGATCGTCGCCACTCAGGACACGCCTCGCGTAGGGAAAATTACCTTTCAGCCGACTAGGGTGAATCGACGAACAAGCGTCGAACATAATTGACCTGTCGGCACCTACATCGATAGCGGAACGCTAAGTCGACACCTTAGGGCCGTTCGTCCTGCTGCGCATCAAGGCGCGCTTCAAGACAATTTCAAGCGCTGCTTTTTGCCGGTCGTATTCTTCAGGAGCGATACCGCCCTCCAGTCGCTCGGTTTCCAACGCAAATAGTTCGTTCTTCAATGCTTCCAGCAGGTTCGATTGAGGTTGTTCCATGATGTCCCTGCGCCCAACCGAGGTTCCAGACCGAGCGCTGGAGACGCCAAGTTGCGCCGCTGCCGGCGTGGCGCTGGCCGCCTTCGAAGCTGAGCCCGTGGCCGGGGCTGTAGTCGGACTGGTCCTCTTCATCGAAATGCCCGCGCCCACCGCCAGCAAGACTACCACCAGGGAGACGATCCACCATTGATACTTGTGCAGCGGGTCCGGCGTGCCAATGGGTGCGCCCAATCCGATTCCAGGACGACTACTGTTATCCGCAGCCCCCTGTGCTCCTGCCTCCGGACCCATCGCGCCTGGCGACTGCCCCGCGCTGCTCCCACCGTTGTTGGCTCCTTCTTGCCCGCCGGCATTTTCCTCCGGTAGCAGTCCGGTGCCGGAGACCGCAAACGACAGCTTGGTTTGCGGGGTCACATTTCTGGCCAAATAGGTCTGGACTTTTATATCTTCATCGATTGGCTGAAACGCACTGGCTGGCGTCGCCGTAAATTGCATGCTCTTAGGCAGAATGATCGCGAGGTTATCTACTGGCGCAGCCACTCGCGGCTGAAACTGAAAGGTGCCTGAATAAGGTAGCTGATAACTGACCTGAAAGCGGGTCTCTCCTGGACGGAGGGGAAAAACAAAGCTGTAGTCGCCCGGAGGCCCAAGCGGTGTCGGTGGAGTTTGCAGTGGCATGCTACCCGGACCTTGAGCGGCCGCGGAAACAATCTGGGCGTTCTTTGGCAAATAAATTTCATAGGCGCGCGGACCATATTGGGTCCGCGGGGGAGAGGAAGCGTTCTTCACGAAATAGTTCTCGATCACGCTTAGGCCATTGGGGCTGGCTTCAATCCGCACTACATCGGCTTCCGTGGAAACACCTTGCACCTTGGCAGCCGCATCGTAGACATCCACATCCACCGTTTGGGTGCCGGTTGGTACCGACTTGAAGTAGGTGGCCTTATCGTGCGTCACTCGTAACAAGTGCATTGGATCGCTATCAGCGGCATCCAGCGAGAAATGACCGCGGGCGTCGGTCTTGGTCTGCGCAACGACGTCCATGCCCAGCCGGACCAAGGCCACCGTGTCCCCGGCGGCCGGCTTCTTTGTCGTCTGGTTTGTCACGGTTCCGGAAATGGGTGCGGCTATAACCACAGAAGCGCCGCCCAGCAAGATCACCGCCAGCAGCAGAGGAGTGAAGCCAGCCGCAGTGGCCCGCAGGCACTTTGGCAAAAATACATTCGAAATTCTCATGGATGTCCTTTTTTGAGTCGTGCTAGAAGGGGGAAGAGGTCAGGCCGCAGGCACATTGTCTTCCAAAAATTCGATCTCGGACAGCACCTGAGCCGCCTCATTTTCCATAGCCGCTCGCTGCGCCAGGTAATCTTCTTCCGGATATTTACCGGCCCGATATTCAAAGTTCAAGTCGCGCAGGTTTTCATAGATGGTTTCTTTCCGCTCCCGCAGATACTCCAGTCGTGTCTTCTGCGTCTGTTCTTCCGTTTTCCGCTGTGGATAGAAAATATAAATCAATATGCCAATCAAGAGCGCCGTGCAGGCAACAATTGTCATAGTTCCGTCTCCCTTCGGATCTTGGCCAGAATCGCGTCGGTGCGGGCATCAGCCGCCGCTTCCGGAGGCATGGCAACCGTGTGCAGTTTCCATTTACGAATCAAGAATGCAGTGCCCAGCGTGGCCAGCAACAGAAACAGTCCAGGCGCAATCCAAGCCACCAGGTCGAATCCATGTTCTGGGGGTGCTGCGAGCACGGTAGGTCCATACTTCTGTACAAAATTTTGCAGAATCAGTTGATTGCTGTCGCCGCGACCCAGATCGGCGCGCAGTTCGGCCTCTTCCTGTGTTGAGACGGTACATCCCACATGATTGCATTCCAGCAGCACCTGGTTACAGCCGCAGGTACACATCAACTGATGGCCAATCTGGTTATAACGCGCCGCGGTATCGCCTGCCCCGGCCATAAAAATGACCAGCAGACAGGCCACCGTCAGCTGGCCCCAGGTTCGCAGCAGCGAACGATCAAATATCCGCGAGGGAAGAAAACGACGCATGCGCTAATCCCCAACTCCGGCAGGCAGTGCGACGCTTTCTTCCATCGGCTTTCGCGACTGTGCCGCCTGCTCCGCGCTCATGTTCGGAACCAGCGCAAGCAGCGTCCCGAGCGCCATCACCAGGACCCCAATCCAGATCCAGGCCACCAATGGGTTGATGAAGACTTTGATAATCGGTTGATTGGTGTCTGGATTGGCCCCCTCGTACACCACATACAGGTCGCGCTCCAATGTGGAGTGGTCCGCCACCATCGTCTCCGTCTGCTGGCTGGCATGGTAGAAACGGCGCTCCGGTGCCATCTGCAGCAGAAATTTTCCGTTCTTATATACGTTCAGCAGTTCATATTCGCTGTCGTAGTTCGCGTTCGAGTCCTGCGTGTAGCTTTGGCACACCAGACGATACGGCCCAATCGTCATCGAGTCGTGGAAACCCATCTCCTGCTCGGCGGATTGGTTGAATGCCGATCCCGCTAGCCCGATGAATACAATGGCCACGCCAAGGTGCACCATATAACCGCCGTACCGCCGGGTGTTGCGCCGGGTTAACTGCACCAGGGAAGACAGCATATTCTTGCCCGTGTGGCGCTGGATCACACGGGACCCACGCCAGAACTCAGTGACAATCGCTGTCGTTACCAAGGCACCCAGCGAAAAGGTCATCAGGGAATACAACGTACCGATGTCCTGCCAGGGACGCATGCCGGCCGCCATGAGGATCAGGGCCGTCGCAACTCCGGCAATCACCGGCCAGAGAAAGTTGCGCCGTACGCTCTTGAACGATGTGCTGCGCCAGGCCAACACTGGCCCGATACCAGTTAACAGCAGCAGGAAAATGCCGATTGGCACGGCAACGCGGTTATAGAACGGCGGCCCTACCGTGACCTTCGATCCTTCCACATATTCCGAGATGATGGGAAACAGGGTACCCCACAGAATGGTGAAACAGGCCGCCAGCAGGACAAGATTATTGAATAGAAAACTCGATTCGCGGGAAACCAGCGACTCGATCTTATGCTCCGACTGCAAATTGTCCCGCTGCAAAATATAGGTAAACAGGCAAACGGCGAGCACGATGACCAGAAAGGCCCAGAACCAGGTGCCGATCGATGACTCAGCAAAGGCGTGAACGGAACTGACCAGCCCGCTTCGCGTCAGCAGTGTGCCAAGAATCGACAGCATGAAGGTGGTAAAAATCAGCCATACGTTCCAGGACTTCATCATGCCGCGCTTTTCTTGCATCATCACGGAATGCAGAAATGCTGTTCCGGTCAGCCATGGCATCAGCGAGGCGTTCTCGACCGGATCCCAACCCCAGTATCCCCCCCAGCCCAGCACAGCATAGGCCCAGTGCATGCCAAGAAAGATACCGCAGGTCAAAAACAGCCAAGTCACCATCGTCCAGCGCCGGGTGATGTGGATCCACTTCTCGCCCGGATACCGCATCATCAGAGCGCCCAGCGCAAAGGCGAACGGAACACTAAATCCCACGTAGCCCAAGTACAACATCGGCGGATGGATGACCATTTCCGGATACTGCAACAGGGGGTTGAGCCCGAATCCGTCGGTTGGAATCGCTCCCTGCACCAGGGCAAAAGGTGGCGCCGGGAAGACGATCAACAATGTAAAGAAGACTTGAACCGCCGCCAGAATCGTCGAGGCGTAGGCGGTCAGCTTGACGTCGACCCTATGCCGCACCCGCAAAACGAATCCATAGGCCGCCAGCAGCCATGCCCACAACAGTAATGAGCCTTCCTGTCCAGACCATAACGCGGCAAACTTATACGGCCATGGCAGGGCGCGATTCGAATGGTGAAGGATATACGCTACGGAGAAATCGTTGGTAAACGCGCAGTAGACCAGCGCGAAAGCCGCCGCACTGAGTGCAATAAAGCTCCCAATCCCAGCGCGACGCGCCGACTCCGCCAGGCGCTCTGGCGCCAGACTGGCCTCCGGATGAACCGCGATCTGCCGCAGGGCAATTGCGCCCACCACCAGATTGTAGGCACACAATACCAGCCCGAGAAGGATTGCGAAACTACCGAATGCAGCCATGGTCCTCTACTTTGGTTCCCGTCAGATTGCAGCAGAGCGAACAGGCGATCCCGGTCTGCGCGTTGAAAGTTGCCATCCGGCGAGACAGAAAAACCCTATTCCCTTTGCATCTCTTTAGCTTAAAGTTTAGGAGATTCTGCCGCGCCGATACGGTGACCCCCATCACAATCATACAGATTCGAGCGGTCCCATGATTTCTGGCCCCCAGCCAAAAACCACCCACGATTGGATATCGGGAGCGCGTTCTCAGATAAGATGTCCGCGAACGCCCAGCACGGGGCAGTTCGCCCCCCGGATGATATGGGAAAGCGTGGACCACGGCGAGTGGTCCGCGAGCGTCGATTTTTCGCGAACCCCTACAATGATCAAATCCGCGGATTCAGATTCTGCAACCCGCAAAACCTCCTCGCTGGCGTTCCCCGCTTCCACGCGTATCTTCGGCTGACACCAAAGTTCGGCATCCGCAGGCAAAAGTTGTCGCAATGCACTGGCCAGGCGGTTCTCAAGGATTTCTGGCGAAACCTCATCAACTTTCAGTCCCGGCTTTCTTACATGGAGCAATGTCAGACGGGCATTCATTTCTTCCGCGATGGAAGATGCGTACTGAGCCGGCCGGAATGCCCCAATCTCAAGGTCCGTCGCGAAAACGACGGATTGAATGGAAGCAAGGTCTTTCTGGCAATGCGGGCCCAAAACCAGCACCGGACAAGGGACTCTTCGAAGAACACTCTCTGCGACCGACCCGAACGCCAGCTTTTCCAATCCATGAGCGCCGTGGGAACCAACCACAATCAGATCGATAGCCTGTGCCCGTGCAACCTCGTCAATCAGATCCGTCGGCTCGGCGAACTCTACAATTATCTGGTAATGAATCGATCCCATCTTCACTTGCGACACGATGTCATCCACCTGCGCCCGAGCCGAATCCAAATCGACATCCAGTAAATCTGGCGTTGTGCCTGGGCCGTAGAGTACAGGCGGCACTGCATGGACCAGGAAAAGAATGCTTCCGAAGTTCTCTGCGAGCGACACGGCGGCATTCAATGGTGGAACCATAGGCCCTGAAAAATCCATGCCGATTAGAATCTTGCGGAATTTCGCCTTGCAAGTTCCCAGATGCACATCATCACCGATCGAGGGAGCGGCTGTTTCAGGAATCTTATCCAT
>Ga0307374_10015027_pt1 | contig 10473 bp, 2 predicted proteins | sample OX3MG_FD_202532 | JGI IMG/M metagenome (GOLD analysis project Ga0307374, IMG submission 202532) | Soil microbial communities from Risofladan, Vaasa, Finland - OX-3 | ecosystem: Environmental > Terrestrial > Soil > Coastal area > Acid sulfate soil | place: Finland: Risofladan, Vaasa | collected...
TCGCCGCCAGCTTCCCTTCAGCGCGCTACGTCGAGGTGCCCCGCGCAGGCCACACCGTGCAGGGCGACAACCCGGCCGACCTCACCAGGGAGTTGCTCCACTTCCTCAGCGAGGTGACTGGCAGCCGGCTGGTGGCGGAATCTCCGTGACGTCACAATGTGATAGCGGCGCGCCGGCCGTCGGACAGCAAATGGGCCCGGGAACCCACGGCAACCAGGGGGCACTTAGCGGAACTCAGCGAATTCGAAACTGACAGTCCCAAGGGGACTTGAACTGCCCTGGGGTGGAGGCCCAAGAACTCCGGACCGCAAGGCAGCAGGTTCGATTCCTGCCGGGCGCACCACTTTTTGAATACGAAGCGTCCGCCAAGTCGGCTACTGACAGTAGCCACTGTAGCAACGGATGTAGCAACGCGGATTTGCCTTGATAGCGAGCGGAGCCAATCATCTGATACCGGGATTGGGGGCAGTGCGGCCTTGCTCCGCGGCCTCGGCGTGTTGCTGGTGGCGGTGGGACTCTCGTGGACGGTCCTAGTGCGAGACAAGCTTGGCCTAGTGATCGCCTTTGCCGGCGTGACTCTCCTGGCGGACAGTGTTCTCCGACGGCGAGTCTCCGGTTCTGATTCCGGATCGGAGCCGCCGATCTTCTAGCTACTGTCTGTGGGCTCCGCAGTCCCAAGCGTGCGGGAACGGATGGGATTGATGGGAGCGATCGGCCTGCGGAGCGTCGGCGACAGTTGATCCGCGCGGGCGACCGAAGCGACCAGTCCCTCCGCATCCAGAACGGCGTCGCGTTGCAGAATGTGCGCATGTCTGCACCATCCTTCGATTGGTCGTCAGTCGACGCTGCAGTAGATGCGATTCCGGCCGGACATTGGACGACCTTCAAAGACCTGGCAAAGCTGGGTAACACACATCCCAAGCCAACTGGCCAGCATCTAATCAGGAGCTTTGTGCCGAATGCTTATCGTGCGCTCAAGTCGAATGGCACAATTCCTGAGCCGTTCACCTGGAATGATCCCCGTGAGACACGCGACCCTCGGCAACGCCTGATCGAGGAAGGACTGGGGTTCTCGGCGAGCGGCCGAGCCGACCCCTCCCGACGACTCAGCGCTGCCGACTTGCAACGTCTGTCACGCCGTTGACGCGGATTTAGGGATCAACACTTGCGTGCGATGCGAGCCGTTCCAAGATTCAACGTTCTCAGGGCTGCTCGGTCAAAACCACGGGGGCCGGTGGGCCGTATCACCGGGAAGCGGCTCAACTCGGCGACCCGGCCCTTAACCGGCGGGGTTCCCACACCATCGCGGCTCCGGCAGGCTGGGCGTCGTGGATCTTCTCTGCCCTCGATGCGGCGAACCACTTGAGATCTCAGAGCTACATGAGGTCCGGCCTGACATCAGCTTCGAGGAGCGCCTGCGACTGTTCATCGAGCAGGGTTGCGGAGCTCTGCTCGGCTCCGGTCGCTGCGCGCCCGAAGGCTGTGGCGCCAGCGAGCTTGGCAGAGCTCTCTGGAAGGCGCTCGGAAACGACCTGGACGCCCTAACCATCGCCTGGGCGGATCTCCTCTGACTGCGTCAGGCTGACCGCGGCCCTGGGAGTCGGCGACGAGCCCGAAGCGTCCCCTACAATCGCGTCACTTCGCAACGTCCGATCCGCCGACCGGGCCAGGAGGATCGCTTATCGCCAAGCTCGAGGAACTGACTCCCGGCGCAGCGTTGCGTGGCCTGATCCCTGACGCGCTTGCGACGGTCGTGCAGACCCAGTGGTTCGGCTCCGACGCTCTCGAGCTCACCTACAAGAACGCCGCCGGCAAGGTCGACAACAGCCTCCTCTACCGCCACGACGAGCCCCGCCTCGAGATCGTCGAGCAGGGCCGTCCCTGGAGCTTCGACGGCGACGGCGCTCTCTTCCGCCTGGTCTCCGAGGCCGAACGCATCCGCCTCGCGCACCTCTTCGACCCCGTCCTGGCCGTCCACACCTCCGACGTCCGCCCGCTCCCACACCAGATCACCGCCGTCTACGAGTCGATGCTGCCGCGCCAGCCCCTCCGCTTTCTCCTCGCTGACGACCCCGGGGCCGGCAAGACGATCATGGCCGGCCTGCTCATCAAGGAGCTCATCGCCCGCGGTGACGTCGCCCGGTGTCTGGTCGTGTGCCCGGGCAGCCTCGCCGAGCAGTGGCAGGACGAGCTCTACCGCCGCTTCCACCTGCCCTTCGAGATCCTGACCAACGACAAGCTAGAGGCGGCGCGCACCGGCAACTGGTTCCTGGAGACGGACCTGGTCATCGCTCGGCTCGACAAGCTCTCCCGCAACCTCGACGTCCAGGAGAAGCTGGCGACTCCAGACGCACGCTGGGACCTCGTGATCTGCGACGAAGCGCACAAGATGTCCGCCACCTACTTCGGGGGCGAGGTCAAGTACACCAAGCGCTACCGGCTCGGGCAGCTGCTCTCCACTCTCACGCGCCACTTCCTGCTCATGACAGCGACGCCCCACAACGGAAAGGAGGAGGACTTCCAGCTCTTCATGGCCCTGCTCGACGGGGACCGATTTGAAGGGAAGTTCCGCGACGGCGCCCACGCTGCCGACGTGTCCGACCTCATGCGCCGGATGGTCAAGGAGAGCCTGCTTACATTCGAGGGCACGCCGCTGTTTCCAGAGCGCATCGCCTACACGGTCCCCTACCGGCTCTCGGACGCCGAGGCACGCCTCTACGCCGAGGTCACCGAGTACGTCCGCGAGGAGTTCAACCGGGCCGAGGCCCTCGAGAACGACAAGCGCGCCGGCACAGTCGGATTCGCCCTCACGATCCTGCAGCGCCGCCTCGCCTCGTCACCCGAGGCGATCTACCAGTCGCTGCGTCGCCGACGTGAACGGCTCGAGAAGCGGCAGCGGGAGCTGGAGATCATTCAGCGAGGCGGCGAGATCGCCCAGGCGACCACGGAGGCGGACATCCCGGAGCTCGACGCAGAGGAGCTCGAGGACCTCGAGGACGCGCCGGACGTGGAGGTGGAGGCGACCGAGGAGCAGGTCCTCGACCAGGCCACGGCGGCGCGGAGCATCGTCGAGCTGAGGGCCGAGATCGCAACCCTCCAGCGCCTCGAGGGCCTGGCGCTCGGCGTCCGCAACAGCGGCACCGACAAGAAGTGGCGCGAGCTGGCGACCCTCCTCGGCGAGATCTTCACGTCCGGCGAAGGCGGCGGGACGGTCGAGGGCCTCCGGCCGCAGGGGTCGGATCGAGTACCGCCCCCCAAGCCCTCGCCGCACCAAAAGCTGGTGCTGTTCACCGAGCACCGCGACACCCTGACCTACCTCCAGGGCAAGATCGCCACCCTCCTCGGCCGGCCCGACGCCATCGTCGTCATCCACGGCGGGCTTGGCCGCGAGGAGCGCCTCAAGGCCCAGGAGCGGTTCCTCTACGCGCCGGAGGTCGGGGTCCTGCTCGCCACCGACGCCGCCGGTGAGGGCATCAACCTCCAGCGCGCGCACCTGATGGTCAACTACGACCTGCCCTGGAACCCCAACCGCATCGAGCAGCGCTTCGGCCGGATTCACCGCATCGGCCAGGAGGAGGTCTGCCACCTCTGGAACCTGGTCGCCGAGGAGACTCGCGAGGGCGACGTCTACCGCACGCTGCTCGGCAAGCTGGAGGAGGCCCGCGCTGCCCTGGGCGGCCAGGTCTTCGACGTCCTCGGCAAGCTCCAGTTCGAGGGCCGTCCGCTGCGCGAGCTGCTGATCGAGGCGGTCCGCTACGGCGACCAGCCGCACATCCGAGCCCGGCTGACCGAGGTCGTCGAGCACGCGTTCGATCTGAACGGCATCCGCGACCTCCTCGACGAGAAGGTCCTCGTCCACGACGCGATGGACATCAGCCGGGTCCAGCACATCCGGGAGGACATGGAACGGGCCGAGGCCCGACGCCTCCAGCCCCACTACGTGGAGTCGTTCTTCCTCGAGGCGTTCTCGCGCCTCGGGGGGTCGGTCAAGCAACGAGAACCGCGCCGCTACGAGGTCACCCACGTCCCAGCGCCGATCCGCAACCGCGACCGGCTGATTGGGATGGGCCAACCCATCCTCCCCAGGTATGAGCGGATCGTGTTCGAGAAGACGCTCGTGAACCCGTACGGCCAGCCGCTTGCCGCCTTCGTCCATCCCGGCCATCCGCTGCTAGGGGCCACCATCGACCTCATCCTCGAGCGCCATCGAGATCTGCTCCGGCGCGGGACGGTCCTTGTTGACGAGCGCGACCTCGGCACCACGCCGCGGGTTCTCTTCTACCTCGAGCACGAGATCCAGGACGGCAGCCTGACCCGCACCGGCGAGCGTCGGGTCATCTCGAAGCGGGTCCTATACGTCGAGCTGGACGCGACCGGAGACGCCCGCCACATCGCCTACGCGCCATACCTCGACTACCGACCGTTGGCGGCGGGCGAACCCGACATCGAGGCGCTGCTAGCGCGCCCAGAGTGCGCCGGGATCGACCGCGACGTGGAGCAGCGCGCCCTCGGCCACGCCATAGCCAAGGTGGTGCCAGAGCACCTGGCCGAGGTCCGGGACCCCCGGCTGGCGCTGCTCGACAAGACCGAGGCGGCGGTCAAGGACCGGCTGACCAAGGAGATCGCCTACTGGGATCACCGAGCACAGGACCTCAAGGCACAAGAGCAGGCCGGCAAGGTCAATGCCCGCCTCAACTCCGAGGAGGCGAGCAAGCGCGCCGATGCCCTCCAGGCCCGGCTGGCCAAGCGGATGGATGAGATCGCGCTCGAGCGCCAGATCTCTCCGCGGCCGCCGGTCGCGTTGGGCGGACTGCTGGTGGTGCCCGCCGGCCTCCTGGCCTTGATGGCCGGCCGGCCGACTCGTACCCTCGCGGCTGTAGCCGATCTCCAGGCCGCCGCAGCCCGGGCACGCGCCGCCGTGATGGTGGCCGAAAGGAGCATGGGATTCGAGCCGGTGGACCGCGAGCTGGAGAAGGTGGGCTATGACATCGAGAGCCGGGTGCCGGGGACGGGGCGACTCCGGTTCATCGAGGTAAAGGGGCGCGTCGCCGGGGCAGACTCGATCACGGTCACACGGAACGAGATCCTCTACTCGCTCAACAAGCCAGACGACTTCATCCTCGCAATCGTTGAGTTCGCCGACGGTGCTGGTGAGCGCCTCCACTACCTGCGCCAGCCATTCCACAAGGAGCCGGACTTCGGTGAGACGAGCCGCAACTACGGGATGGCGGACCTCATCGCCCGGGCGGGACCGCCATCGTGATTCGGCCGAAGACCCGGTGCCCGGCAACACACTTGGGGGCGCCTTGAAGCTCCGTCGAAAGCTGATCGAGGTTGCGCTGCCCTTGGAGGCAATCAACGTCGCGTCGGCCCGTGAGAAGTCGATCCGTCACGGGCACCCGAGCACCCTCCATCTCTGGTGGGCGCGGCGGCCGCTGGCGGCGGCTAGAGCGGTGATCTTTTCGCAAATGGTCGACGACCCCTCCGAGTACACCGACGAACTGCTCGCTGATCTGGAGACCCGGAAGCTGGCCGAGCGCGAACTCGAGGCCAGGGTGGCCGTCTGGCAGGAGAAGCGCGCCCACCAGGCGCAGGCGGCCGCCGCCGGGGACGTGGCGGACCCCGACCCCGGCCCGGAGCCCACCCTCGAGACCTGCGCTGCCGACCTCGAGCGCGACCGCCTCTTCCGTCTGATCGAGCAACTGGTGCTCTGGGAGAACAGCACGAACGAGCCGCTTCTTGAGCAGGCTCGGGCCGAGCTGCGCCGGTCCTGGCGCCGCACCTGCGCCGACAACCACGACCACCCGCGGGCGGCCGAGCTGTTCGATCCCGACCGCCTGCCGGCCTTCCACGACCCGTTCGCGGGTGGAGGTGCCCTCCCTCTGGAGGCTCAGCGGCTCGGGCTGGAGGCCTACGCCAGCGACCTCAACCCGGTGGCGGTGCTGATCAACAAGGCAATGATCGAGATCCCGCCCAGGTTCGCCGGGCGTCCGCCGGTCAACCCACAGTCGCGAGCGAAGGCAGGGCACTCCGGCTCCTGGAAGGGTGCGACCGGCCTGGCCGAGGATGTCCGCTACTACGGGCAGTGGATGCGGGACGAGGCCGAGCGGCGCATCGGCCACCTCTACCCCAAGGTTGATGTCACCGCCGAGATGGCCAGGGAGCGGCCGGATCTCAGGGCATACGCCGGCAAGTCGCTGACCGTGATCGCCTGGCTCTGGGCCCGGACCGTGAAGAGCCCCAACCCCGCCTTTGCCCAGGTGGACGTCCCACTCGCGTCAACCTTCATGCTCTCGACCAAGCCCGGGAAGGAGGCCTACGTCGAGCCGGTCCTCGAGAACGGTGGCTACCGCTTCACCGTCAACGTGGGGAAGCCTAGGAACGCCGAGGCGGCGAAACTCGGCACAACTCTTGGCAAGCGCGCAGCATTCGCTTGCCTGATGTCGGGCACGCCTGTCCCCTACGACCACATTCGAGAGCAGGGCAAGTCTGGGCACATGGGCTCACGCCTGATGGCAATCGTGGCCGACGGTGATCGCGGACGGGTCTATCTGGCGCCAACCGCCGAGATGGAAGCCATCGCCTTGACGGCCTCGCCAAGCTGGAGACCAGAAGTCACGCTACCGGTGAACCCACGCGACTTCAAGACGCCGAATTACGGCCTGACGACTTTTGCCGACCTCTTCACGCCGCGGCAGCTGGTGGCGCTGACGACCTTTTCCGACCTCGTTCAGGAAGCCCGCGAGCAGGTGAAACGCGACGCCCTGGCCGCCGGGCTGCCCGACGACAAGATCCCTCTGCGTGAGGGCGGCCGCGGCGCTACAGCTTATTGCGAAGCTGTGGCTGTGTATCTCGCGTTTGCCGTGAGCAAGGCGGCCGATCGGAACTCGTCGCTCTGCGTCTGGGAGAGCCAGATGGATCGAATGCGTGGCACGTTCGGTCGGCAGGCGCTGCCGATGACCTGGGACTTCGTCGAAACGAACCCCTTCGCGGGAGCCGGCGGAGACATCTATGGCACGGCGCATTCGCTTTGCGAGGTCCTGGACAAACTGCAGAGCCGCGTCACCGGGCAAGCGGAACAGCAGGATGCGGGCACGCAGTCTCTTTCGAGAGCACGCGTCGTATCGACCGACCCGCCCTACTACGACAATATCGGCTACGCGGACTTGTCGGACTACTTCTACGTCTGGCTCCGTCGATCGCTGATGGTCGTCTTTCCCGACCTATTCGCAACGCTCGCCGTGCCGAAGGCCGAAGAGCTGGTCGCCACGCCCTATCGGCACGGCAGCAAGGAGAAGGCGGAGGTCTTCTTCCTCGACGGCATGACGACTGCTATGCACCGTCTTGCTGAACAGGCGCACCCCGCATTTCCGGTCACGATCTATTACGCCTTCAAGCAGTCAGAGAGTGATAGCGAGGAAGGCACTACGAATACCGGCTGGGATACCTTTCTCGCCGCCGTGGTCGAAGCTGGTTTTGCAATCAGCGGTACTTGGCCGATGAGATCTGAGCTGGCGACCCGCAATATCGGACGCGGTACGAACGCACTCGCATCCAGCATCGTCCTCGTTTGCCGCACGCGATCGGCCGATGCCTCTACCACCACCCGTCGTGAGTTCGTCGGTGCTTTGAAGGCGGAGCTTCCCGAGTCGCTGGCCGACCTACAGCGCGGCAACATCGCTCCGGTCGACCTTGAGCAAGCCGCGATCGGTCCTGGTATGGCGATCTACACCCGTTACTCAAGGGTGGTCGACGCCGAAGGCAAGCCGACGTCCGTCCGGACCGCTCTTTCGCTCATCAATACGGCCCTCGCGGATGCGCTCGCAGAACAGGTTGGTGACTTCGATGCAGATAGCCGCTGGGCCCTGGCCTGGTATGAGCAGTTTGGGTTCACGACAGGCAGCTTCGGCGTCGCCGACGTTCTGGCTAGAGCCAAGGACACCAGCGTGGAGGGGATGGTCGACGCGGGCATAGTGGCATCGCGGGCTGGCGAGGTCCGACTCCTCACGCCAGCCGAACTCGATCTCGGATGGGACCCGCGCAAGGACACCCGGCGTCCGGCGTGGCAGGCGGTCCACCAGCTTATTCGGGCGGCCGAGGGCGGCGAGACGGCCCTCGCCGACCTGATCGTGAAGTTGGGTCCCGACGCCGAGATCGCCCGCGAACTCGCCTACCGGCTCTATGTGATCAGCAACGCCAAGAAACGCGCCGAGGAGGCCGGCTGGTACAACGCCCTCGTCCAGAGCTGGCCGGAGGTGACTCGCCTCGCACTCCAGGCGTCAACGCAGCGGCCTGAGCAGGGCCGCCTCTTCGGGGAGGGCTAGCCCGTGGCGATGACCAACAACGAGCGGGTCGGCAAGGGTCTCGACCTTCTCAAGGCAGGCCTTGCCCCCTTCGCCGAGCGCGAGTTCCGAAACCTCCATAAGGCATCGGCCTTGGAGACCGCTCAGGGCTACGTGCGTGGCGACCGGCTGAACACCGACAAGCCGATCGCCGAATGGGATTCAGCGGCCCTCTTGGCCCTCCTGTGGGACAGCTGGAACGATGTCTTCCGGCGAACCCTCGGGCAGGCCGAACGCACTTACGTGAGCGAATTGAGGGGCGTCCGCACGCGCTGGGCGCACCAGGAGCTGTTCTCCGGCGACGACGCCTACCGCGCACTCGACTCGGTCGGTCGCCTGCTGGCCGCCGTGTCAGCGACGCCGGAAGCCGACGAGGTCGAGAAGATGAAGTCGGAGCTGCTGCGGCTCCGCTTCGAGGAGCAGCGCCGGACCGAGCAGCGACGCAGCGCCGGGACGGCCGTGGAGAGCCAGATGACCGGCAACCTCAAGCCGTGGCGGGAGGTGGTCAGCCCCCACTCCGACGTCGCCAGCGGCCGCTACCAGCAGGCGGAATTCGCTGCCGACCTCTGGCAGGTGGCGATGGGCGAGGGCTCGGCCGAATACCTGGATCCGGTGGAGTTCTTCCGCCGCACCTACCTGACTCAGAGCCTCAAGGAACTCCTCGTCGGTGCGGTCCGGCGTCTCGCCGGGGCGGGGGGCGATCCGGTGGTCCAGCTCCAGACGAACTTCGGGGGCGGCAAGACGCACTCCATGCTCGCGCTCTATCACCTCTTCTCCGAGGCTCCCTCCACCGATCTCCTCGGCATCGATGAGGTGCTGCGCGAGGCAGGGGTGAGCAGTGCGCCCGCGGTGAACCGCGCCGTCATCGTCGGCAACAAGATCTCGCCGGGGAACCCGGCCATTAAGCCTGATGGCATCGTTGTTCGGACGCTGTGGGGCGAGCTGGCGTGGCAGCTCGGGCTGGCAAAGGGGGGGCCTCTGGAGGCTCGCAAGGCCTTTGAGCGCGTTCGCGCCGACGATGAGCGGGCGACCAGCCCCGGAGACCGGCTTCGGCTGCTGATGAACGACTACGGGCCGTGCCTGATCCTGATCGACGAGTGGGTCGCCTATGCCCGCCAGCTCCACGACCAGGGCGATCTCCCGGGCGGCGACTTCGAGACCCATTTCTCCTTCGCGCAAGTCCTGACCGAATCCGCCAAGAACGCCGACCGGTGCCTCCTCGTGATCAGCCTCCCGGCGTCGGACACCAGCGGCTCCCCTCACGCGGTCGCCGACGACGTCGAGGTGGGCGGGGAGCGCGGGCGCGCGGCGCTCGATCGGCTGCGGAACGCGGTCGGCCGCGTCGAGGCTTCTTGGCGGCCGGCCAGTGCCGAGGAGGGCTTCGAGATCGTGCGGCGCCGTCTCTTCGAGCCGATCGTCTCGCGCGAGCAGTTCGTCGCCCGCGACGGGGTCGCCCGCGCCTTCTTCGAGATGTACCGGGCCCAGCAGCAGGAGTTCCCGGCCGAGGCGCATTCGTCCGAGTACGAGAAGCGGTTGCGGGATGCCTACCCCATTCACCCTGAGGTCTTCGACCGCCTCTACGAAGACTGGTCCACCCTCCTGAAGTTCCAGCGGACCAGGGGCGTGCTGCGTCTAATGGCGGCGGTCATCCACTCGCTGTGGGAGAAGGGTGACCGCAATCCGCTGATCATGCCCGGCAACATCGCGATCGACGATCCGAGGGTCCAGTTCGAGCTGACCCGCTACCTGTCCGATAACTGGGTGCCCGTGATCGAGAAGGACGTAGACGGTCCCGGCGCGCTGCCGCTGCGCATCGACGGCGAGGTCCCGGGCCTGGGTAAGTACGCCGCCACACGTCGGGTCGCGCGGACGATCTACCTCGGATCCGCGCCGACGGGCGGGGCGGCCAACCGGGGTGTGGAGGATCGCAGCATCAAGCTCGGCTGTGTCATGCCAGGCGAGAGTCCGGCGGTGTTCGGGGATGCCCTCCGCCGTCTCTCGACGGCCGCCACCTACCTCTACCAGGATGGGCCCCGTTACTGGTACTCCACCCAGGCCACGGTCACGAAGCTCGCTGAAGACCTGGCTGAACAGCTGCTCAGGGACCCGGACAAGGTCGTCGTCGAGATCG
>Ga0307374_10015028_pt1 | contig 10472 bp, 10 predicted proteins | sample OX3MG_FD_202532 | JGI IMG/M metagenome (GOLD analysis project Ga0307374, IMG submission 202532) | Soil microbial communities from Risofladan, Vaasa, Finland - OX-3 | ecosystem: Environmental > Terrestrial > Soil > Coastal area > Acid sulfate soil | place: Finland: Risofladan, Vaasa | collected...
CCGCTGCGGCGGGAGAGGGGAGCTTGCGCGCTGCCCTGCGGCAGCGCGTTTTCTCTGCCGCGTCCCCGCAGGGGACGCGAGGCTCCCCTCTCCCGCCGCAGCGGGGGAGGGGCTGGGGGTGGGGGACCTTCCCACTACATCCCGAACGGCAACCCGCCACCGAGACCGCCGAGACCACCCATGCCGCCACCCCTGGCGCCCAGCCGACGGCGCATCGCGCGCGACATGCCGCCGCCCTTTTGCATGCCCATCATCTGCTTCATCATCTTCTGCATCTCCTTGAAGGAGTTGAGCAGTTGATTGATCTCCTGGACGCTGGTGCCGCTGCCCTTGGCGATGCGGCGTTTGCGGCTGCCATTGAGGAGGTCGGGGTTGTGGCGCTCAACTAGCGTCATCGAGAGAATGATCGCCTCGGTGTGCTTGAGCTGATCGCCCTCGAGCGCCTCTTTCATGTCGGCGCTGTTGAGCGCCTTGCCAACGCCAGGAATCATGCCGAGCAATTGATCGAGCGGCCCCATGTTGCGAATCTGGCGCATCTGCTCCAGGAAGTCTTGCAGGTCGTAGCTGGCGGTCTCCATTTTCTTCTGGAGCTTCAGCGCCTGCTTCTCGTCGATCTGCTCGCGCGCCTTCTCGATCAGCGACATCACGTCGCCCATACCCAGGATGCGCGTCGCCAGGCGGTCGGGGTAGAACGGCTCCAGCGCGTCGGTCTTCTCGCCGGTCCCCATGAACTTGATGGGGACGCCCGTCACCTCGCGCACAGAGAGCGCCGCGCCGCCACGCGCGTCGCCATCCATCTTCGTCAGAATCAGGCCTGTCAGGCCGACCGCTTTGTTGAACTCGTCGGCCACGCGCACGGCGTCCTGGCCGGTCATCGCATCCACCACCAGCAGCACCTCGTTGGGCTGGGTGCGTTCGCGGATCACCGTCACTTCGCGCATCAGGTCTTCGTCGATATGCAGGCGACCGGCGGTGTCCAGGATCAGCAGGGTGATCGCCTGCTCACGCGCCCACTTGACGGCGCGCTGAGTGATGTCCACTGGCTTATTGCCCGCCGGTTCGGCGTAGACGGGGACGTCGAGCTGGCGGCCAAGCTGCTGTAACTGCTGCACGGCGGCGGGGCGCTGCATGTCGGCGGCGACCATCCCAGGCTTCTGGCCGTTCTTGCGGAAGTAGTTGGCCAGCTTGGCGGCATGCGTCGTCTTGCCGGAGCCTTGCAAGCCGACCAGCATGATGATCGTCGGCGGCGCCCCAGCGAAGGCGATCTTCGACGCCTGTGGACCCTCGTCGCCGCCCAGCATCTTCACCAACTCTTCGTGGACGATGCCGATCACCATCTGCGCGGGCGAGAGGCTTTCCAGCACGTCCACGCCGATAGCGCGCTCCTGCACGCGGGCGACAAACTGCTTGACCAGCTTGAAGTTGACGTCCGCCTCCAACAACGCCTGGCGCACCTCGCGCATCGCGTCGGCGACATCCTTCTCGTTAATCTTGCCCTTGCCACGCAGCCGGTCGAAGACGCTATCGAGCCGCTGGGTCAAACTCTCAAACATAAGAAAAAACCTCCTATGGAGGGGAAACTTGCCACAATAATTGCTTGTATGGCTTGCCGCTAGATGGACACACATGCTCCCCACGAGCGCCAACCTACATCCGTTACTACGAAGCGCTATGACGGTGGGTAGACTGCGCAATCTTATGGGATAACATACTCCTACAGTATACCATGATTCGGCTATTTGGCAGCGTAGGAGCGTTCACGCGCCGCGTGTCCCTCTGCGGCGTGACACGGCAGTTTTGCGGGCGTTACGCGCCGCATGATATACTGCGAACATGGGCGATTCCCTCAACGGCGAGGGCGCTGGCGCTCTGTGGCGCATCGGCGTACGCGCCCAAACACGCTCAACAAGCACAGCAAACACATGACCCCACCATTCCCCCGAAGGAGATTCACATGGCGATGACGCGCGTGAAGCGCCCGACGCTCGCTGACCTCGATCTCAGCGTCGGCAAGCGCACCCGATTACAGCGACTGCTCTACCACTCCGGCCCCGCCAATGGCACGCTGATGTTCCTGCCGATTGACCAGGGACTCGAGCATGGCCCACGAGACTTCTTCGTCAACCCGCCCGCCAAAGACCCCGACTTCCAGTTGCGGCTGGCCAAAGAGGGTGGCTTCTCCGGCATCGTCTTCCAGTATGGCATCGCCGAGAAGTATATGAGCCGCTTCGCCGGTACGGTACCGCTGGTACTGAAACTCAACGGCAAGACCGAGATTCCGTCGGATAAGGCGCCGATCTCGCCACTGATCTGCACCGTCGAGGACGCCGTGCGGCTGGGCGCCGATGCGGTGGGCTACACGCTCTACGTCGGCTCGCCACTGCAAGCGCAAGACTTCGAGCAGTTCCGCAAGGTGCGCGACGACGCCACCCGCTATGGCATGCCGGTGATCGTGTGGGCCTACCCACGCGGCGAGGCGATTGACGCCAAGGGGGGCCGCGACAGCTTCTATGCCATAGACTATGCGGCGCGCGTGGCCAACGAGTTGGGCGTGGACATCGTCAAGATCAACGTCCCCAAGCTCAACCCGGAGAAGGACAAGGCCGCGCCTGCCCCCTACAACACGCTGAACATCACGCAGGACGAGGCCGTGCGCCAGGTGATTGAGTCTGCGGGGCGGACGCTGGTGCTATTTAGCGGCGGCGAGATGCAAGGTGAGGAGAATGTGGTCGCCAAGGCGCGGCTGGTGATGGAGAGCGGCGCGACTGGCGTCATCTTCGGACGCAACGTCTGGCAGCGCCCCTACGACGAGGCGCTGACGCTGGCGGGCGAGATCCGCGCCATGCTCAACGACTTCGGCGCGTAAGATAGGTCATGATGGTGGTTGCATGTGCGTCTGGGCGTGAAATGCCCAGACGCACATGCAACCACCATCATGACCAGTAATGTGGTACTTTTGGTATATCGCCCGACGGAATGGTACTATACGGCGGGGTACACCACTGCGTGAGCAACGGTGGCCTGCGCATGCCTGCGCGTGCGCCTTGCGATTGAACTTCAACACCAGTATGCGAGACCAGACCGGCTTGCGCGGCCATGTGGCTACGTGTATGCGTCTTGCGGGTCGTGCGAGCAGGAGAAACGGTATATGGAACCCATTCGTGTGATGCTGATTGACGAACACCCGTTGTTCCGCCAGGGGTGTCGGTTTGCGCTGGAACAGGCAGGCGATTGCGTGGTGGTGGCGGAGGCGTCGAGCAGCCGTCAGGGGATGGACCTGGCCAAGCTGCACACACCGGATGTCATCCTGATTGACGCGCTGCTCTCGACCAACGACGCGCTCGAACTGGCGCGCCAGTTGCGCCACAGCAGCCCGCGCGTCGCCATCATCATGCTGACCGCCTTTGAGGACGAGGAGCAACTCTTCCAGTCGATGAAGCTGGGCGCGGCGGCGTATCTGCTCAAAGGCATCTCACCCGAAGAACTGGTGGACGCCGTACACAACGTCAGCACGGGCGTCTACATTATCAACGACAACGTGCTTTCGCGGCCCACCGTCGCCGGGCGCGTGCTGGAATCGTTCCGCCACATGACGGCGGAAGAGCCACCCGAAGTGCAGCCGCTGTATTCGCCGCTCTCGGGCCGCGAGATCGAGATACTGGACTATATTGCGCGCGGCAACAGCAACAAAGAAATCGCCAAATCGTTGAAGATCAGCGATCAGACCGTCAAAAATCACATCACCTCGATCCTCAAAAAGCTCTCGGTCAACGACCGCACCGCCGCCGTCGTCCACGCCCTGCGCAAGGGATGGATTCGTATGGACGCGGAGTAGACGGGCGGCGGGCAATGACGGGTGGGCAGTGGAGCGCGTGACGTACGCGTGAAAGGCAGGCGGCGGTGGCGTCCGACCAACGCGATCACTACGATCAACAGGACCGGCTCAGCGCATCCGACGCGGCGTCGCAACCGTCGGCAGACTGGATGCAGCGGTCGCCGCTGAGCAGCCGCCTCAACGGCTGGCGTGGCGCAAACGGCCCGACCGGCGCGGCGCCGGTCGCCACGCCAGCCGTGATGCCGCCGTTTCCGCGCGTCTATACCCCTGCCTCCGACGAGGCCGAGTGGACCGAGACCGGCCCCCTGCTCGACGTGTCGCTGCATGAGTATGATGAACTCGGCGCGAAGATTGACGAACTGTACGGAATGCTCGCCCTATGCGACCAGCAACTCGCGCAGCTCAACCACCGCAAGACTATCGAGACGGCGAATCTGCGCCAGATGGAAGAGAAGCTGGAACTCTTTGGGCGGCAGCAGATTAGCGACGCCTATCACGCCGCCAACGAGGCGGAGATGCGCGCATTCATGATGGGCGAGGAACGCGAACAACTTGCCACCACCATCGGCGTCTACGAACGCTATCGCCAGTACCTGAAGCGCGCCATCAACGTGCTGGGCGCCGCTCCGTCGCCCCGGCCACCGGCGCCGCCCCAGCAACGTCCGCCAACGCTGGCGCAGCGCCCCCAGCCGACGGAGAAACACCCAGCGCCCAGTGCGCCACCTGCGCAGCAACCCTACCCATCGCCACAAGCGGGGCCACTGTGGCCCGCGCCGACGCCACAGGCGCCCCTGCTGCCTGTGGTCCCGCCGATGGAACTGACGACCCGGTTCAAGGGTCCCGAGCGGGAACTCAACATGGCGACAACCTATTTCCCCCCAGAGGCGTATGTCGAGAACGGCGCCCAGCGACAGCCGGGGCAGCAAGGTCAACCGGGGCAGCGCGCCGCCGGGCAGACGGCGACGCAGTCCGCGCCCCCGCAGGCCGGGCAAACGCAGCGCGATCCGCTGGCCGCGATGACGGTGGCGCGCATCATTCAATCGCAGGAGGAGCTGCGCCTGCGCGTCGCGCAGCAACTGCACGATGGCCCGACACAATCGCTGGCCAACCTGGTGCTGACGGCAGAGATTTGCGAACGGACCGTGCAATCCGATCCCAACCGCGCGCTGAGCGAACTGGGGCATCTCAAGTGGCTGGTCAACGAGGCGCTCCAGCAGACGCGCGCGTTCATCTTTGAGCTGCGCCCGATGACGCTGGACGACCTGGGGCTGGCGCCAACGCTACGCCGCTACGCCGCCGAGCAGATGGCGCGCTATGAACGCGAGCACGAGATCGGCGCCGAGCCATTGGAGATCGACGTGCAGACGCCGCGCGGCGAGCCGCGCCTGCCCGCCGATGTGGAGACGGCGCTCTTCCGGGTCGCGCAGGAGGCGATCGGCAACGCCATCAACCACGGCGCGGCCAGGCATATTCTGGTGACGGTGCTGGCGACATCCGATCAGGTCAAGCTGATTGTGGACGACGACGGACGCGGCTTCGACGTAGATGAGGCGCTGGCCTGGGCGATGATTCGCCACTCGACGGGCCTCGCCAGCATGCAAGAGCGCGCCGAAATGCTGAGCGGCTGGCTGATTCCGTGGAGCGAGCGCGGGAAGGGCAGCCGCATCGAGATCAGCGCGCCCCTCCCGCCACGAACAGAGACCGGCGGGTAAACCCGCGTCCTCTCCAGGCCGCGTCGGTGGCCTTCGTGGCGCGACGCCTCACGGCGCGCGTGAACGCGCCCGCCCGCCGCGCCCGCGTTCACGCGCCCGCCTCGCAGCAGCCAAGTTACTGGGGGCGCCCCCTCTGCGTTCTTGGGATGGGAGCCAACCCAGCGCGCAGTGGCGACCAAACGGTATCATGGGGCAAATAGCGGTTCCCTGCTATGAGACGACAAATGGGCTAACCTTCTTGCGCCCTGTCAAGGAACCATCTATACTACACGCCATCTGTTGTAGATACGTAGTGTGCGTAGTACATACGCATAGTGTTCCGCTTGAACGGCGCGTTCGTCGGCGAAGTCGCCCATCCAACGATCGTTTCTTTCACCTGTTTTCGTCGGCAAGGGCCATGCAGCGTCGGAGTGTCAGCGCCGGATGAATTGTTCCTAAGCAGGGGGAGTTACTATGGCATGTCAATCACTTCGCGCACTGCCGCAAGCTGAACTCGAGCCACTGGAAACGCCTTTGGAAACGCCTTTGGAAACGCCTTTGGAACTGCCGGAGGCGTATGAGTCGCCCACGCCGCATCGGTTCGAGCGGGGGCAGACGCTCGTCGAGTACGCGCTGATCATCGCCCTGGTTGCCATCGTGGTGATCGCCGCGCTCGTTCTGCTCGGCCCGGCAATCGCCAACACGTTCGATCAAGTCATCCCCGCCTTGTAGCGCTGGGGGAGTCGCACCGGATGAATTGTTCCTAACATGGGAGGGGTACTATGTCACGTCTTTCACTTCGCTCACTGCCGCAAGTTGAACTCGAGTCACTGGAAACACCATCGGAGGCGCCGGAACTAGTGGAGTCGCCCACGTCGCATCGGTTCGAGCGGGGGCAGACGCTCGTCGAGTACGCGCTGATCATCGCCCTGGTTGCCATCGTGGTGATCGCCGCGCTCGTTCTGCTCGGCCCGACGATCGCCGACACGTTCAACAACATCACCAAGACCCTCTAACGCTGGCGCATCAGGCGCCGCAAGCAATGGGGCGCCTGCGCCGGATGAATTGTTCCTAACATGGGAGGGGTCCTATGTCACGTCTTTCATTCCGCTCACTACCACAAGCTGAACTCGAGTCACTGGAAACACCATCGGAACTGTCGGAACTACCGGAAGCGCAAGCATCATCTGCGCAACATCGGTTCGAGCGGGGGCAGACGCTCGTCGAGTACGCGCTGATCATTGCCCTGGTCGCCATCGTGGTGATCGCTTCACTCTATCTGCTCGGCCCGGCGATCTCCAATACGTTCAACAACATCATCAAGACCCTCTAGCGCCGACGCATCTGGCGCCGCAGGGAGAGGAAACACCAATCCGGCAGCGCCTGGCACGCGACGCAGGATTAGCGGATAGCGCACCGACAACTGGCCGCCTCACTGTCGGCGTCGGGTGTCCCATTGCCTTACAACCACCCAGGCGCGGTTGCGCGGCCATCGCGGATCGCAACAACACGCGCATGGGTGTCTGCCTGCGTTTGCCTGCGTGGCAAACACAACACAGACGCCAGGAATTATCCACGGTTCGCGATAGCTACTGAACGCAACGAACACTACAGGAGGATGGATCGCGTATGAGTATCTCGGCCCGCGCCCCACGTCCGCCCGCCGCCGGTGGTGGACGCGCGCTGCTACTGCTCGGCGTCTTGCTGGCCCTTGCAGCGGGCGCCATCGCGATCTTCGTCGTCAGCCAAAACAATAACGGCGGTGGCCAGATGGAAACGGTCGTCGTAACCACCACGAACGTGCCAACGGGTACGGTGCTTACTCCGACAAATATCGGCAACTACTTTGTGGAAAAGCGCGTTACAGTAAGCTCCGCCCCCAATAATGCGTATATCTTTACGTCGGCGGCGGCGCTGAACTCAACCCTGAATAACCAGGTCGTGGCGCAAACCATCTACCAGGGTGACTATCTGTTCAACAATGATCCACGTCTTTCTGCAGGGGGAGGCGCTCCGGGAAGTCTGACCAACGTAAATCGTAACGCCATTCAACCCGGTGATGTGATCGCACAACTCACCGTATCTGGTCAAGTGGCTGTCGTCGCTGGCGACCACGTTGACTTCCTGGTGACGGAGTGCAACTTGCCAGGCACACCAGGCGCCGGTAACTTGCCATGTACGACACAGACGACACTCACCGACGTGTATGTCTACTCAGTGAACGGTAATACGATTTACCTGGTACTTACACGCCAAAAAGCGCTTCAACTCAAATATCTTGCGGAGACGGGAAATTTGGAGTTGGCGATCCGCAATCCCCAAGATGCAACGACGACGGTGACGACGACAGCGGTTGACGCTGGGAACATCGTCTCGAGTTTCAATTACTAGCCGACGGACAGGGGATAGCGCCGCCATCAGACCACATGACAAATAGCGTCGGCAAGCGACCAAGGGCAAGCGTAGGCAAAGTGACGGCATGCGGAGAGGGTGGAGGGGTATGCTTCAGTATCCGGGGCAGGCGCAGGCGGCGCCACAAGACCCACGCGCGATGGGCCTCATCCGCCTACTGATCGTCGAAGACCACGGCGAGACCGTTGACATCGTGCGTAAGTTGCTCCACTTCGAGCGCGACATCAAGGTGATCGGCGTCGCCCGCACGGGGGGGCAGGCCATCGCAATGGCGACGGAACTGCAGCCCGACATCATCCTGCTCGACATCAACCTACCCGATATGGATGGCCTGAGCGCGGCGGAGCAGATCGTCAGCCGCCAGTTCACCCGCATCATCGTCATGTCGGTGCAGTCCGATCCTGTGTATATGGACCGTGCGATGTCGGTGGGAGCGCGTGGCTATCTGGTCAAGCCGTTCAATACCGATCGCCTCGCTTCCACAATCCGCAAGGCTTACGTGCGGACCGACCCGCAGGTCGGTCCGCAATCCAGCCCACGCTCCATGCCCACCGGCGGTCCGGTCTCGATGCCAGGCCCCTACTCACAACAATTCTCGCCCCAGCAGGCCGCCTCGCTGCGCACGATCATCTCGGTCTATAGCCCCAAGGGCGGCGTGGGCACGAGCGTGGTCGCCGCCAACCTGGCCATCGCCATCCGCCAGCAGACGCGCCGCCGGGTCGCCCTGGTGGACGCCAACCTGCAAGGCGGCGACGCGCACATCCTGCTCAACATCAACACCCAAAGCAGCATAGACGACCTGCGCGGCGGTGGCCCGCATGGCATCGACCAGGAGAGCGTACAGAACGCCGTGATCGTCCATGAGCCGTCGGGGATTTCGCTACTTCGTGCGCCGCTCAGGCCGGAGGCGGCGGAATACTTCAACAACACACCCGACGCCATGCGGGCGATCCTGGTGGAGATGCGCGACCACTTCGACTATCTGGTGGTGGATACGGATACGCCGTATAGCGAGACGACGCTGACCATGCTGGAGATGGCAGATCAGGTGGTCGCGCTCACCACGCTCGAAGTGCCGTCCATTCACCGCATCAGCCAGTTCTTCCGTGTGCTCGAAGGGGTGCAGGTTGGCACGGAGAAGGTCTCGCTGGTCTGCAATCGGGTAGACACCTACTACAACATCAAGCCGCAACAGGTGGAGGCGCAACTGCGCATTCGGTTCCGCGCGCTGCTGCCGGAGGATAACCGGCTGGTGGTGACCTCGGTCAATCAGGGTATTCCCTTCCTGCTCTCGCAGCGCGGGGCGCCCATCTCGCGCGCAGTCAATACGCTCGCCGAGCGACTGCTCGCCCCTGCGCCCAACGGACGCCGCCGCAACACATAGGGGCCTCACGGCAGGTCGGGATGCTTCAGGAAGTCCCAGGAACGTCGCCATGCCTCGGCAAAGCCCATCGCCTCCTCTTCAGTCTTCCAGGTGAGGGTCTCGCCGGTGTCTTCGTCGGTGACGATGCGCCATTGGCCGAAAAACTCAAACGCCACAAAGTAGCGCCCGCTCTGGCGACCCTCGCGTACCGGCGCCACAGCTATACGATGGTTCCCTGCGATGCGGACCAACCTGCTCATCGTGTGTATCCTTTCCATAGCTGTGTTGCGTGCGTTGCGGCGGGCGCGTGAACGCGCGTCGTGTCGTGCCCTGACCCTTAAGGGTCAGGGTACGACACGACGCGGCGGGCGTGTGAGGATGGCGCGCCCGCTCAAAACAATGGCAGGTAGCGGTCGATCTCCCAGGCATGCACCTGGCGCCGATACTCCTGCCACTCCTGCGACTTCGCCTCGACAAACCAGGCCGCGATCTGATCGCCCAGTGTGTCGAGCATCACCTCGTCGGCTTGCAGCGCTGTCAGCGCCTCTCCCAGCGTCGCCGGCAGCAGCGCAATCCCGCGTCGCAGCCGGGCCGCCTCATCCAGCGTATACAGCCCTTCCTCGATGGGCGCGGCCAGCGGCAGGCTGCGCGCGACGCCATCCAGCCCGGCGCGGACCATCACAGCGAACGCCAGATAGGGGTTGCACGCCGGGTCGGGCGAGCGCAGTTCGATGCGCATGCTTTCCAGTGCGCCGGGGGCGACGCGCGGCGCACGGGCCAGCGCCTCGCGGTTGACGCGCCCCCAACTGATCATCACCGGCGCCTCGAAGCCGGGGACCAGCCGCTTATACGAGTTGACCAGCGGCGCGATGATCGCGCTCATCCCCGGCGCATGGGCGAGCTGCCCGGCGATGAAGTGGCGCGCCAGCGGCGAGAGACTATACTCCGCATCCGCTGGGTCAGCGAAGGCGTTGGCGCCATCGCTCAGGCGGAGCAACCGCTGGTGGACGTGCATGCCGGAGCCGCTGACGCCATAGAAGGGCTTGGGCAGGAAGGTCGCCGTGAGGCCATGCCGCTGGGCAATCGCCTTGATAGCATAGCGCGCCGTGACAACCGCATCAGCCACCGTGAGCGCGTCGGCGGCGGCGAAGTCGATCTCATGCTGGCCCGC
>Ga0307374_10015030_pt1 | contig 10471 bp, 12 predicted proteins | sample OX3MG_FD_202532 | JGI IMG/M metagenome (GOLD analysis project Ga0307374, IMG submission 202532) | Soil microbial communities from Risofladan, Vaasa, Finland - OX-3 | ecosystem: Environmental > Terrestrial > Soil > Coastal area > Acid sulfate soil | place: Finland: Risofladan, Vaasa | collected...
AGCTGATCGACGTGGTAGTCCACCCGCAGTCCCTGGTCCATTCATTGATCCAGCTCAACGATGGCGCCACGCTCGCCCACCTCGGCCACCCGGACATGCGGGTGCCGATCTCCTACGCGCTGCATTTCCCCGAGCGGGCAGATGTTGATCTGCCCCGGCTCGATCTGGCCGCCGCCGGCGAGCTGACCTTCGAGGAGCCTGACGATGCCACCTTCGCTTGCCTGCGGCTAGCCCGCGAGGCTGGTGAGGTGGGCGGGACGGCGCCCTGCGTCCTGAACGCCGCCGACGAGGTAGCCGTGGCCGCCTTCCTCGCGGAGCGCATTCCCTTCACCGGCATCCCCGCGGTGATCGAGCAGGTCCTCGAAGAAATGCCGGTGCAGCCGATCGGTCACTTCGACGACCTCTTCGCGGCCGATGCCGAGGCACGTGAGCGCTCCGAAGAGGAGATCAGGGGGTTGGCCAGGCTATGAGCTGGCTTTGGGTTCTCTTCGGCTTTTGCCTCTTGATCATCGTGCACGAGTCCGGTCATTTCCTCGCTGCCAAGGCGACCGGGATGCGGGTCGAGCGCTTCTTTCTCTTCTTTGGCCCGACGATCTGGTCCTTTAAGCGGGGAGAGACCGAGTACGGAATCAAATCCATCCCCCTGGGCGGCTACGTGAAAATAACCGGCATGAGCCCGGAGGAGGAGGTTCCTCCGGAGATCGAGCATCGTGCCTACTACCGACAGGCCGTCTGGAAGCGGATCGTCGTGGTCGCCGCTGGACCAGCGGTGAACATCGGGCTGGCGTTCGCGATCCTCTTGTTGGTCGCTTTTAGCTTCCCGGAACTCAACAACAGCATCGGCAGAATCGAGCCGGGCTCGCCGGCCGCCGCCGCTCGTCTTCGGGTTGGTGAGCGAATCGTGTCTGTCGACGGACGCAGCTTTCCCGGCCAGAGCACCGAAGGTCGGCTAGAAGATTTCAGCAAGTTGATCGCCGCTCACAAGTGCGCTGCGGCCAAGCCCACGCAGGGATGCAGGGCCGTGAAGCCGGTCGATCTGGGCGTGGAACTCAACGGGAGGCAACGCACCGTCTCGACCTATCCAAGCTATGACCAGAGGCTGAAGCGAACCAGGATCGGCATCGAATACGGCCACGCAGCTGCAGCCTCGAGCCTCGGTGCAGCCGCCTCGTTTGCGGCGGACAAGATGTGGCTGGTCACCTCTGGCACTTTCCATGTTTTCTCTCACATCTTCGAATCGAAACAGCGAAAGCAGCTCTCGGGCGTGGTCGGCATCAGCGACGTCGCCCACCAGGCCATTGATCTCGGCGCCACTCCCGCGCTGTACCTGCTCGCCCTGATCAGCCTTTCGCTCGGCCTGATCAACCTGCTCCCAATTCTTCCGCTCGACGGCGGCCACATCTTCTGGAGCCTGGTCGAGAAGGTTCGTGGACGACCGGTGTCCCTGCGGGTGATGGAACGGGCCACCGTGCTTGGGTTCGTGTTGGTTGCGATGCTCTTATTCATCGGCCTCTCCAACGACATCGGCCGCCTCACCGGCGAAGGTTTCAACGTCCGGTAACCGGCCGGCCGCGCCCTCCGGATACCCTTCTCTGATGGCCTCTAAGCGCCAGATCTTCGTCGGCGGCGTGCCCATCGGCGGCGGCGCCCCGGTCGTCGTGCAGACGATGACCAAGACAGAGACCGCCAATCTGGAGGCGACCATGGAGCAGGTGCGCAAGGTCGCCGAGGCCGGAGCCGACATCGTGCGGGTGGCGGTCCCGCGCGAGAAGGACGCCGAGGCGCTGAAGACCATCGTCCGCGAGTCGCCGATCCCGGTGATCGCCGACATCCACTTCAACCACACCCTGGCGCTGAAGGCGATCGACGCCGGTGCTCACTGCATCCGGCTCAATCCCGGCAACATCGGCGGGCGCGAGAAAGTCGCCGAGGTGGCGGCGAAGGCCAGCGCCGCCGGAGTGCCGATGCGGATCGGCGTCAACTCGGGTTCGCTCCCCAAGCACCTCCACGCGCTGGAGCGAGAGGCCCCGGTTGAGGCCCTGGTCGCCGCCGCCGTCGAGTTCGTCGAATTGATGGAGGGCCTGGATTTCGAGGACTTCAAGGTCTCGATCAAGTCCACCAACGTGCCGAACACGATCGCCGCCAACCGGCTGCTCTCCGGGCGGATCCCCTACCCGCTGCACCTGGGGATCACCGAGGCCGGCACGAAGTGGTCGGGTTCTCTGAAATCCGCCGTCGGACTCGGCGCGCTGCTGGCCGACGGGATCGGCGACACCATCCGAATCAGCCTCTCGACCTTCCATGCCGAGGAGGAGGTGAAGGTGGCCTGGGAGATCCTCAAGGCGCTGCAATTGCGGGAGCACGGTCCGGTGCTGATCGCCTGTCCGACCTGCGGCCGGCTGCAGTTCGACATGGACTCGGTGGTGGCCGAGATCGAGCAACGGCTGGAGGCCTACGCCGAGCCGGTCGAGGTGGCGGTACTCGGCTGCGCCGTGAATGGGATCGGCGAGGCCAGCCATGCGGACTTCGGGATCACCGGCGCCAAGGACGAGGGCCTGATCTTCGCTCACGGCGAGCCGCTGCGAAAGGTGCCGCAGGCGAACCTGGTCGACGCCCTGTTCGAGGAGATCGACAAGTCACTGGACCGCGGTCAGGTCGAGGTCGACGAGGCCAAGGCTGGCGAGGGCGCCGCCTGGTTGGCGAAGATCGAGGAGGAGAGCGCTGGAGACCTGACGCCGGAGAAGATCGCGCAGATGGAGCACGAGGCAGCAAAAAGTGGCGAGTCCGACCGGGTCCTTCTCGACGAGGAATCATCTCCGACAGCTGGGCGTCGGTTCACCCGAGCCTGAGGCGGATAGGTTTCTCCGGTGACCCGCTTCACCGAGACCCTGCTACCCACCTTGAGGGAGGCGCCCGCCGATGCGGAGGCCCTTTCGCACAAGCTGATGGTCAGGGCCGGATTGGTTCGCCAGCTGGGGGCCGGCCTGTGGACCTACCTGCCGGCGGGATGGCGGGTGCTGCGCAAGGTGCAGGCCGTGATCCGGGAGGAGATGGAGGCGATCGGGTGCCAGGAGATGCTGATGCCCTTGCTCCAGCCGGCCGAGATCTGGGAAGCGACCGGCCGTTACGGGATCGAGGAGATGTTCAAGCTGTCTGACCGTAAGGGGTCTCCGCTGGTGCTGGCGATGACCCATGAGGAGTGCGTCACCCATCACGTTGGGCGCGAGGTCCGCTCCTACCGCGACCTGCCGCTGGCCCTCTTTCACATCCAGACCAAGGAGCGCGACGAGCCGCGGCCGCGGGCGGGGGTACTGAGGACCCGCGAGTTCACGATGAAGGACGCCTACTCCTTCGACCGCGACGTCGCCGGCCTGGAGCGCTCCTACCAGCGCCAGACCGAGGCCTATGCGCGGATCTTTGACCGCTGCGGGCTGAGCTGGTACCGGGTCGAGTCCGATGTGGGGATGATGGGCGGCTCCGGCGCCGACGAGTACATGGCGCCCTGCGCGGCTGGGGAGGATGAGATCGCCCTGGCCCCCGGCTTCGCCGCCAACGTGGAGGTGACCGAGCTGCGCTCCGGCGATCCCGGCCCCAACGGCGGCACGGTCGAGGTCGTGCCGGCGATTGAGATCGGCAACATCTTCAAGCTCGGCACCCGCTACTCCGAGCCGCTGGGCGCCACCTTCATCGACGAGGACGGGGAGGAGCGCCCGATCGTGATGGGCAGCTACGGGATCGGCCCGGCACGCGTTCTCGCCGCCGCGATCGAGCAGGGCGCCGACGAGCGCGGCATCGTCTGGCCGGCCGCCATCGCTCCCTGGCAGGTCCACCTCGTCTCCCTCGCCAAAGCAGGCGAGTCCGAGCGGGAGGTCGCTGACCGCCTCTACCAGGAGCTGCGCTCGGCGCTGGGAAACGAGGTGCTCTACGACGATCGCGACGCCGGGGCGGGGGAGAAGCTGACCGACGCCGAGCTGCTCGGCTGCCCGCTGCGGATCGTGGTCGGGCGCCGCGGCCTCGCCGAGGGAATTGTCGAGGCCACTGAGCGTGCCGGCGGCGCCGAGCACGGGCTGCCCGTGGAGGATGCCGCCGAGCGGGCGCTCGGGATCCTCGATGGCCAGAACTGACCCCTTTGGCCGCGGTCGATTGCGCCGGCTCTTCGGGCTGGACCGCAGCGGCGCCAAACCTGGTCAAACCCGCAGCGGTGAGCCGCTGCGCCCGTGGACGGTCCCCAATCTCATCGGCTATGTCCGGCTTGCGGCCTTGCCGCTCTTCCTCTACCTGGCCTTGGAATCGGGCGACGGCCGCAGCGCACCGGCTGCCATCGTCTTCTGGCTGATCGCCGCCGGCGATTATCTCGATGGCTTCCTCGCCCGCCTCACCGGCCAGTACAGCCGCCTGGGGACGCTGCTGGATCCACTGGTCGATCGCCTCACCATCCTCTCCGGCGCCGTCGTCTGCTGGTATTTCGAACTGCTGCCCCGCTGGGCGCTGGCGCTACTCGCCCTGCGAGAGGTGGCGATGCTGCTGCTCGCCCAATACGGGCTGCGCAACGGCGTAGACGTGGAGGTCAACTGGCCGGGTCGGATCTCGGTCTTTCCAATCATGGGGGGGATCTTCTGCGCCCTGGTGTTCGCCGGCTGGGTTCCAGCGGCACTGTTGATCGTCGGCCTGGCGTTGGCGATCCTCGCCACCGTCCTCTACGCCCGGCGCGGTCTGCGCGCCGTGCGCCGGGCGCGCGGGCTGCAAGCAAAACCGCATTCTCGCTAAACCTTCAACCTTCAGTTGAACCTTGGACCGCGGTCGACCTATAATCGTCGCAGCAGCCACCGGAGGCGATGCCTCCCGATCAAGGAGCGCGATGGAGGACACCTTTCCCGATCTGGGCTCACTCTCCGACACGGAGCTGAAGGAGCTGATCGACAAGCTGACCGAGGAGGAGAACGAGATCTCCTACAAACGCCGCGTCCTGCACGGAAAGATCGACATCCTCCGGGCGGAGCTGGTCAACCGGCTGCGAGACAAACGAGAGCGCGGCGACACCCTGTTCTCCGGCGATGACGTGAGGCAGCTGACCGAGATCCTCGCCGGCAAGGCGCAACCCGCACCCGAGGACGAGCCGGCCGCCTGAGCGCCCGGAGGCGACCATGGCCGTCCACTGCCCCGAGTGCGGGTTCGCCAACCCCGAGGGAGCCAACTACTGCCAGAAGTGCGGCGCCTATCTCGGCGGCGGCCCCGGCGAGGGTGGAGAGGACCCGACGACGATGACCTACACCGTCGATGAGACCGGCGACATGCAGCCGATCGACATCGACGAGGTGGTCGAGCGGGCGGGCGCCGCCTTGGTCATCCGCTCGGGCGGAGGGCGGGCGGGCGAGAGCTTCACGATCGACGAAGACAGGGTCAGCATCGGACGCAGCCCCGACGCCGGCGTCTTCCTCGACGACGTCACGGTGTCCCGCAACCACGCTCTGCTTGTCCGCCGCCGCGACGGCCTCTACATCGACGACCTCGGCTCACTCAACGGCACCTACGTCAACCGGCGCCGGATCGAGTCGCACCGGCTCGGCGACGGCGACGAGATCCAGGTCGGCAAGTACAAGCTCAGCTTTCTGGAGAAGTAGGGTGCGATGGCCGTATCGGAGAAACAGGTCCGCTCCCCCGGCTCGGCCAGCCGACCGCGCAAGGCGCTGACGATCGGCGCCGTCTGCAAGATCCTCCAGGCGGAGTTCGACGACGTCTCGATCTCCAAGATCCGCTATCTCGAGGACCAGAAGCTGCTGACTCCGCGCCGCACATCGGGCGGCTACCGGCTCTACAGCCAATCCGACGTGGAACGGCTGCGCACCATCCTGCGCCTCCAGCGCGACGAGTTCCTGCCGCTGCGGGTGATTCGCCAGGAGCTGGCCGCGGGGGGCGACGTCGAGGTCAGCGGGACCCTCGAGCGCCGGCCCAACGTCGGAGCGGTGCGGCGAGCGATCCTCGTCAATACCTCCAGCGCCTATCTCAGCCTCGATGAGGTGGTCGAGGATACGGGCGCCCGAGAGGAGCTGGTCGCCGAACTTGAGAACTACGGAATCGTCCAACCCGAGAAGCGCGACAGCAAGTCCGTCTACGACGAGACGGACCGGGAGATCGTGCGCACCGCCAACGAGCTCTCACGGGTCGGGGTGGGCGCGCGCAACCTGCGCGTCTTCCGTTCCTCCGCCGACCGCGAGGCCAACCTGCTGGAAGCCCTGCTGGGGCCCTCGCTTCGCTCCCGCAATCCCGAGCGCCGAAAGGAGGCGCTGGAGAGCCTGGAAAGCCTGGCGGCGACGGTCGGCCACCTCAAGCACCTGCTGCTGGTCCGCGATCTGCGGCGCCTAGCGGGCGAGTAGTCCGAGCCCGATGTCGCGAGTGGTCCGCCGCCGCACTATCGCGGCTCCCGTGGGCGAGGTTTGGGCCCTCGTCTCGGACCCCTACAGCCTGCCCCGCTGGTGGCCGCGCACGACGAGGGTCGAGAACGTCGAGCGCCGGAGCGCCGGCCGGCGCAGCCACTGGACGAAGGTGCTGGAGACGACCGAGGGGCGGGGGGTTCGCGCCGATTACCGCTGCGTCAGCTCGGCTGAGGGCCAGCGCTACGTCTGGGAGCAGCAGCTGGAGGACACGCCTTTCGCCCGCCACCTGCGCGAGGCGGGCGTGGAGATCCGCCTGCGGTCCGAGGGGGGAGGGACCAAAGTCAGCCTGGCGTCCAAGCAGGTGCTGCGGGGGCTGTCGCGGCTGGGTTCTCCGCTGATGCGTCGGGGGCAGGGGGCGATCCTCGAGGAGGCACTGGACGGGATCGAACGGGCGCTCACCGTGGCGGAGAGTTGAGGTGGGCGGCCCGCGGCGCGACTTGAGGTGGTGGGGTTGGGGGGACCCGTCGATCTCCCCACGTCTGGACGGCGAGGCACTGGCGGTTCTGCGCGAGCGGATCGGCGAGCTGGAGCCACAGCCGCGGGCGGAGTCGCTGGAGAGGTTCAAGCTTCCCCCCGCTCAGCCACTGCCGCGGTCCGTGCTCGATGCGGTTGGCGAAGACTCGGTCTTCACCGGCGCTGAGGATCGCGTCCGCCACGCGAGCGGTCGCGGCTACCCCGACCTTGTCAGGCTGCGCCGCGGGAGCATCGATTCCGCGCCTGACGCGGTCCTCGTCCCCGCCGACGCCGACGCCGTGCGGCACGCGCTTCACGCCTGCGCGGCGGAGGGGGTGGGCGTGGTGCCATTCGGCGGCGGCACCAGCGTCGTCGGCGGGGTCGAGCCGCGACGGGGGGCGCACCGCTACCTGATCAGCCTCGACCTCAGCCGCCTGCGCGGGGTCGAGGTCGACCGCCTTTCGCTCACCGCCCGGCTGGGCGCCGGCCTGCGCGGCCCGGAGGCCGAGGCCGCCCTTCGCGCGCATGGATTGACCCTCGGGCATTTCCCTCAGTCATTCCAGTTCGCGACGATCGGGGGCTTCGCCGCGACCCGCTCCGCCGGGCAGGCCTCGAGCGGCTACGGGCGCTTCGACGCCATGGTCAGTTCGATCGCGCTGCTCGCTCCGGCGGCAGAGCTGCGCACCCTGGAGACACCGCATAGCGCCGCCGGGCCTGCGCTGAGAGAGCTGATCGTGGGCTCCGAGGGCGTCCTCGGCGTGATCCCCGAGGTCCGGGTGAGGGTGCGCGCCGCGCCGCGCGCCCGGCGCTATGAGGGGTGGATGGCCGAGAGCTTTGAGGCGGGCACCGAGATCGTGCGGGGGCTGGCCCAGGGCACGGGTCTGCCGGACGTGATCCGCATCGCCGACGAGGAGGAGACGGCGGGCTCGCTGGCGCTCTCGGGGCCGCGCGGCGCAGCCGGTGCTCTGTTCGATCGCTACCTCGGGTTGCGCCGGCGGCGTGGCGGCTGCCTGATGATCATCGGGCTGGAGGGAGACGGGGAGTCGGTGGCCCGCCGCCGTGCCCTTGCGGCCCGCGCCCTGCGCGCCGGCGGAGCCGCCTACATCGGCGCGAGAGCCGGGCGCTCCTGGGAGCACGGCCGCTATCAGGGCCCCTACCTGCGCGACGCTCTGATGGACGTCGGCGCGATGGTCGAGACCCTGGAGACGGCGCACTCCTGGGCGCGAATCGGCGAGCTGCACGCAACGGTGGGTGCGGCGATTCGCGGCTCGCTTGCCGCCCAGGGCACGCCGGGCCTCGTCTTTTGCCACCTCTCCCATGCCTACCCCGACGGCGCCTCCCTGTATTTCACCTTCATCTGCCGCGCCCGTCGCGGAGAGGAGATCGAGCAGTGGCGGGCGGTGAAGCGCGCCGCCTCCGCGGCGATCGTCGGCGCCGGCGCCACGATCACCCACCACCACGCGATCGGCCGCGATCACGCCCCCTACATGGAGGCGGAGGTGGGCAGGTCGGGCCTCGAGGTACTGCGAGCGCTGAAGGAGCGGCTCGATCCAACCGGCATCATGAACCCCGAAAAGCTTCTCCTCTGAGGTGGCGCGGCGTAGATCTGCGGCCGGTTCCGAGCGGCATATTCTTCCGCGTTCTTCATCGCCCGACGATCCCGCGGAGGCGAATTCCTCTCGGCCCCGTGCCCAACCCGATGTAGACACATCCTTGTTAATGTAGTCACATGGATGAGATCGGTGTCCGGGAGTTGAAGACGAAATTGAGCAGCGTGCTGCACCGGGTCGATGAGGGTGAGCAGATTCGGGTGACGATGCGCGGCCGTCCCGTGGCCGACATCGTTCCCACGGGAATGCGTCGAGGGGACGAGCGTCTGCGTGAGCTTGTGGCTGAAGGAAGGCTCACCCCAGCCTCACGACCGCGACCGGCCTCCTCTCCCCGCCCGCTCGATACCGGGCGCTCGGCTTCGGCGATCGTCCTGGCCGAGCGCGACGACGAGCGTTGATGCTCTACCTCGATGCGAGCGCGCTCGTCAAGCGCTACGTCGAGGAGGAGAGCAGCGAGTCGGTGTTACGGGCGATGGACCGCGCGAGTGCCTGGTCGATGTGCCGGATCGGCTATGTGGAGACAGTGCGCGCCGTCGCTGTGGCGGGCGGGCGGAAAGCCGTCAAGAGGTTCGAAGAGGACTGGTCCTCGTTCGACGTGATCGAGGTCGACACGGCGCTCGCCGAGCATGCTGCGCAACTGGCCCTCTCGGCCGAGCTGCACAGCCTCGACGCTCTGCATCTGGCCGCGGCGCTTGTCCTGCCCTCGGACGACTTGACCGTCGCCACCTGGGACGTGCGCCTGCATCGCGCCGTCGGCGGCCAGGGCCTGGGGACGCTCCCAACGTCCCTGGGCTAGCCCAAACCAGCTGGCTTTCAGTGGAGACATGCTCTGGAAAGCTCGTGCAAGAACCGCATGCTGGCGGTGGTCAGCGCCTCGCATCCTGCTACCTTTATGTACATGAGCGAGTCGGTTGGCGTTGCTGAGCTGCGCCAGAATCTGAGCGTCTACCTGCGGCGCGTCAGCCGTGGCGAGCGGCTCGTCGTCACAGATCGCAACCGGCCCGTCGCTGAGCTTGGCCCCGCACCCGTTACCGGTCCTGGCCTGGACCGGCTGATCGCCGAGGGTCGCGTTTCGCGCCCCGTACGGCGAGGCTTGCCCGAGCCACTGGAGCTGGAGGGCGATCCGCGCTCTTTGAGTCGCGCCCTAGACGAGATTCGCGGCGACCACTAGAACGTGACGGTCTTCTACGCGGACGCGAGCGCGCTGGTCAAGCTCGTCCGCGAGGAGTCCGAGTCCTCTGCCTTACGCGCCTTTCTCGCCGATGCGGACATCGTTAGCAGCGAGCTGGCCCTGACCGAAATCCCGCGCGCAATCCGCCGCGCGGTCATGCACGAGCCGGAGCTTCCCCTCGATCTCCTGGTCGAGAGAGCGGGAGAACTACTCGACGCGATCGCACTGCGGCCGCTCGACAGCCCGCTCCTCGCGGCCGCCGGAGCGCTCGTCGAGCCAGCCCTGCGAGCCCTCGACGCGATCCACGTCGCCTCCGCTGTGGACCTGGATCCGGTTGACGCCTTCCTCACCTACGACGAGCGCCAGGCGGCCGCCGCCCGTCTCGTCGGTCTGCGAACCGTGGCGCCGGGGTCTTGAGTGCGCTCACCTCGCGGCCCCGCCCGCTGCGAACCCGCGGTCAAGCTGAAGCCGAATGAAGCGGCTTCTTGCGCGTTGCAACGGCTGCGGGGGTAACGAAGACCCGCTCTTGGCCAATCGGCGACCGCGAGTCCCAAGTTCGTTATGGCAGCAAATCAAAAGCAGGCGCATGATTGGGCCGCATTACGCTGAAGTGGCGCCGGTCGACGGTCGCGATCTCGGTGACCCCGAGTCGCTCCGCCGTGGCGATGACCGATGCGTCGACGGTTCCGAGCGGCATGTCGCGGTACTCGGCAACGAGCTCGGCGATCCTGACCGGATCGGTCGCGCGCAGGGGCTCTATGGCAAAGCTGCCGCTGGCGAGGTCACCGAGGAAGCGGACCTCC
>Ga0307374_10015032_pt1 | contig 10471 bp, 7 predicted proteins | sample OX3MG_FD_202532 | JGI IMG/M metagenome (GOLD analysis project Ga0307374, IMG submission 202532) | Soil microbial communities from Risofladan, Vaasa, Finland - OX-3 | ecosystem: Environmental > Terrestrial > Soil > Coastal area > Acid sulfate soil | place: Finland: Risofladan, Vaasa | collected...
AACGCTGTTCCAGGTCTACCAGGTCGATGCAGCCATCAGAGGTCAACTCGATAAACTCGTGCGGAGTGCGATACCAGGGCAGCAGGTTAGAATGATGCTCCATGCGCGTCGTTAAGACCAGTTCGCCGGGTTCAAGAATGATGCGGTGCGCCAGCAAGTTCAAAGCCTCGGTGGTATTGCGCACAAATACAACCTCGTGCGTTGCCGGGCTGGCTCCCGTAAAACGCATGACCACGTCACGCGCGTGCTCGTACAGGTGCGTCGAAAGGCGCGACTTGTAGCCAGCGCCGCGATGCACGCTCGAATACCAGGGCGCGAACCGATCTACCGCCTGCTGCACCCGCACCAACGGCGGCGTGCTGGCCGCGCTGTCGAGATTAACATACCGTACAGATTTTCCATCAAAGAGCGGAACTTCTGTCTTCGCGCCAAGTATACGCGGGCGCGGATACGCTGAAAGCCTGGATGCTGATGATCGGGTAGTCGTTGTCATTGGCCTGCTGCCTTTCTCTATTTTCCAGGCCGCCCTGGTTGTCTTGTTGTTATTCGATACCTTCGATTATACATTACAGGATTGCCGCGGTATTACTCGCGTAGAAACCCTGCAAAAGCGTGCAAAAGGCCTGCGCTGCCCGCGAAAGGTGCTTGTCGTGACGCTTTACGAGGGTGAGTTGGGGCCGCAAATCTATTCCCTCAATGGGAATGCGCACAAGTTCACCACTTGCCAGCTCGCGTCTCACCGCGAAAACCGAGAGAATGGCCGCTCCTACACCACTGATCGCCATTTGTTTGATAGCCTCGTTATCAGGCAATGTGAGCAAAGGGCTGATGCGTACATCTTGCAACAATAAAGCATGCTCGATCACCTCACGAATGCCGCTTCCCTCCTCGCGCAACAGCAGTTCTCCATCGCGCAGCATCACCGGTTCTAACCACCTCAAACTACTCCAGCGATGAGCAGGCGCTACAACAAGCACCAGTTCGTCTCTTGCGAAGACATGAGACGCGAGTGTGGGCGGCAGCATTGAAGGATCGCCTTCCACCAGCCCAATATCAAGCATCCAGTTTACAGTCTGTTCGACAATCTCGTGCGAGTTGAGAATGGTGACGCGCAGCGTCACCTGCGGGTAGCGCGCGCGGAATTGCGCCACAATTGGTGGCAGCAGGTAAACGCCCGTCGTTGCGCTGGCCGCGAGCGTTACATCGCCCACTTCAACATCGTGTAAGATCGTTAGCGCGCCTTCCATCTCTCGTTCGAGCGCGAACAGGCGGCGCGCATATCCCTGCAGGATTTTACCCGCCTGTGTTAGCACGATACGCCTTCCACGTCGCTCAATTAATTCAAGCCCGGTTTCCTGTTCAAGATGCTGGATAATTTTCGTAACCGCCGGTTGACTCAAAACGAGTTCCTCGGAAGCTCGCGTGATATGTTCATGTTCAGCAACCGTGAGAAAAACACGCAAATGATGTAAATTCACCAGTGCCTCCCTTCTAACTCCTGGTCCTTCAATTTTATTGTGAGCGATACTTGCTGCCATAGTATCATATTGCTGCCTGCTCCTCACTCTTTCAACCCATTTCCAGCACATATAAAGATGATAATTTGAGGGAATAATCCACCACCTGGCGTTGTTGAATTGAAAGGTACCGCTTTGAACTAATACGGACTTCCTGTTCATAACAGGCATTTCGGATATTTGTTATATCAAAAAGGAGTAGTTATGGCCGAAAACAAAGGTTATGTCCATCCAGAAGTGCTGGTTGATGCTGATTGGGTAGAAGCTCACCTGCACGACCCCAAGGTTCGCTTGATTGAGGTTGATGTGGATACAACCTCCTATGAGCAGGGGCACATCCCCGGCGCGGTTGGTTTCAACTGGAAGAGTCAGTTGCAAGACCAGGTTGTGCGCGCCCCGGTCAGCCAGGCACAGCTTGAGGCATTGCTGAGCAGCGTAGGAGTCAGCAACGATACCACTATCGTTTTATACGGTGATAACAACAACTGGTTCGCGGCCTGGGCATTATGGATACTAAAATATTACGGACACGAGGACGTGCGCCTGCTGGACGGCGGGCGTGTCAAATGGCTGGCCGATAAACGCGAACTTACCACCGACGTTCCATCGTACTCGCCCACAGACTATCATACCCACGCGTCAGAGGAAAACATCCGCGCCTATCGCGACTACATTCTCACTCAACTGAACAAACAGGGTTTTGCAATGGTAGACGTGCGCTCGCCTGGCGAATACAGCGGCGAGCTACTGGCTCCCGCCAACCTGCCACAAGAGGGCGCGCAACGCGGCGGCCACATCCCCGGCGCGGCCAACATCCCCTGGTCGCAAGCGGTGAACGCGGATGGCACATTCAAAACAGCCGGTGAGCTTCGCGCCCTGTACGGCAGCAAAGGCGTCACAGAGGATAAAGAAGTCGTGGCCTACTGCCGTATCGGCGAACGCAGCAGCCACACCTGGTACGTCCTGCACTACCTGCTGGGCTACCCGAACGTGCGCAACTACGACGGCTCCTGGACAGAGTGGGGCAGCCTGATCGGCGCGCCAATCGAAAAGTGAATATCCTCGTATAAAATAGGGTGTAAATGCAAACTTTATCCTGGCGAAAATCACACAAGTATCCTGGTGAGCAAGTTGTCTCAGAAACTCAATTCGTTCTGTCCCGTTTGTGGCTCACCAGGATAAAGAGGCAAATTCCACCAAGATAAAGTTTGCATTTACGATCAACATGCCTCCTTTTTCTCAAATCATTGAGAAGTCTATCACAATACGATCATCTTGTGGTGAACGAAAAGAGGGCCATTGATCCTTTCAAACAAGCGAGCCAGCTTCATCAAAAGCGCGGAAGAGCCAAACCCAAGTCCAATCTGTAGCTTGCTGCCAATTACCCAAAAGGTTTGCCGTTTCCTACCAAAAGGTTTGCCACCCTTCTACAGATTGAAGGTAAGTTTGTCGCATCATAGACAGCTTCAGTTTTGTGCTGCTCTCAACGCTCCCATCCCATCTCCGATAAGGTCGTCCGCCAGACGACCCTCGCTGCCTGCATACGCATCGTTCCTCTAGGGAGAAGAGATTGTACGGCATCCTGAGATGGATAGATCCCAGAAGCACGCACCGTCAGGGTCGCTTGCCGCACTTGCTCCCTCATCAGCACGAGGCCCTGCTCTCTCCGCTGTTTCCGGTAGGCTTTCGCGTGCCGTGTGATTTCTGCGCATTCTTGGGGGAAATGCTCCATAAGGCTATGCTCGTCATACCCAAGCCGTTGGGCGGCCTGAGATGTTCCCATCGGTCCTTCTTTTCCCTCAAGAATGGCCTGCAACAGTGTTTGACAGCGTTGCCGATCCACGATGCGACGTACCGGACGCTGTGGCCGAAAAGAATCATTTTCTGTTTCTTGTTCAGTAATCTGCTGAAAGTGATCCAGCTCATTTCTCATGACTTGTAAAGGAGTAATGTTGCAGGCGTAACAGAACTGGAGGAGTGTCTGAAACGTAGGAACATAGGGATCATCGCTCTTGACCCAATGATGGAGTGCTTGGCGTGTGATACCAGCCACTCGTGCCAATTTTGAGTAAGCCCGGTGCTCTTTGAGATAGGCTGCCAGATGGCTAAAAAACGGCTCCCACTGGAGTTGACCGGAAGCTTGGCTTGTTGGAAGCAACTCTTCCAGCACGGATATGACCCATGCTTGCCAGACCATTTGCTGTTCATGCCCTGATCTTCTCGAGAAGCTTTTTGAATCTTCTCCAAGAAACCCACCACATGAGGTACATTCTCCAGATTCCCACGATATGCGCAACGAGATAAAACAAAGCAAGCAAACACCAAAGAAGCTGAGGAAGACCTATCAAGCGTCAAAAAGGAAAAAGGGAGCGAAAAAGACGAACTCCATAGAAGAAAATGGATGGAAGAACGAGGAGCAAGCTGAGTGTACCCAGAAAGAGCAAACAAGCAATGATTTACGCAGCCGTCACGAGAGCAAAGCCAAAGAACTGGGCAAAGGCGGCGGGAAGGCCATGAAGAGTAATGGTAAGCGGTGGAGTGCTAGAGGAACAAGCGTTACGAACAAGACGCTCATTCCAGTTCAAACGCCAATGCGCACGTTGTGCTCTGGTTGATATACCTGGCGGTTTGCTGTCTTCTTTCTTCTCCAGTTGAACCGTAGCAGAAGGAAGAAGAACCGTTTGTGAACGAAGCAACTGAAACCACCGACGCCGGAGGGAACAGCGTGGCCAATCACCCCAGATGACGGGGCGAGTGGCGGGGAGAAGTGCCGGCTTCTCTGGTATCTCGCTTGATAGCGATGAGCGGGAAGAGGCTGGCCAAACAATGGCACTGACTTGCCGTGGCTTGATGGTCGTTGCGGATTCCTGACACTGCGCTCGAAGAGGACAGGGACGGCAATGGCACGCACGAGCGCCATACACAATGCGCAGAGAGCCATTGCGCTCCGGTCTGCGCTCTTGCACCGTTAAGGGATGACCGGCTGGGCAGCGTAATGTGCCATCGGGTTGCAGCACAAAATCGGAGCCAGCAAATCCTTTGGTAAAGGATCGACGCGCCCATTGAGGGGGTCCATACGATATCGGCTCGACCAGTGGAGCAGGTTCAACCAGTGGAGCAGGTTCAACCAGTGGAGCAGGTTCAACCAGTGGAGCAGGTTCAACCAGTGGAGCAGGTTCAGCCAGTGGAGCAGGTTCAGCCAGTGGAGCAGGTTCAGCCAGTGGAGCAGGTTCAGCAGATTGAGCTGGGGAAAATTCCGTCACACGCATGGCTGTAGGAGAGAGCTGTTGCCCAAGTTCTAAACGGAGATTCCAGATCCACTGAGAGATGATCTGCCAGCAGTCCTGACCGCAGGGCGTACGAGAGACCCAACGATCTGGGTCTTGCTCCTGATCTTCGTCCGACAGAACGGTCTCAAACGATCCGCGATGCAAATACACATGCAGCACATCTGAGGCGATAAATGCGTGGGGTGGCAACGTCGTGTAGAACAGTTCGTAGACCGTCTCTTTGCGTACCACTCCAATAGCAGGTTTGTGATCACCTGCGGGATGAGTGGCGACCAGGAGGCGGACAACAGGCCCTGTCGGGGTGAGTGGCACCGCAAGACAATCGTAGAGATCGCGCACGGTTCCGCTTTCAGGATGGGTGACCTGGACATCAGGGGCTGATTGGAGTCGTGTTTGGACTTCGGGCAGATCAAGCCAGGTATACTCTTTGCTTCGCCCAATCACTCCGCACTGGCTCGAAAGGATCTCCTTTAAAGGAGCCGTATTTCCATACAATCCATCGATGCGCACGATGACGTGAGAGAGGGGAAGCAAAAACGCCGCCGCATAGACCGTGATGGCTTGGAGGGCGTGTCGCAATTCTGCTCGGTAATCGCCGTTTCCTGGACCAGAAAAGGTGCCAAGCCATTGATGCGTATAGGGTTGTAACACCGTGGTCCTGGTTCGTCCCACTTGTCCTCGTTTGCGTCCGAAATAGCCCTTGGCGCAGACTCGATCAAAACGGCGGTGCGGGGCAGGAAGGTCTGGTGTCTGAGGAAGTGCCCGCTGTCGTGCTGCCTGCGCGGGTCCCATCGATATCGACCAGCAACCAATGAGTTCCCAATCGGTCCCACAGCCCACCTGGTGGAGAACCGAACGTGGGTCGTGCCACCAAGTCCTCTTGAAAGAGAAGCCGGAGGGCTTCGACACTCGGCTGATCAAGAGCCGCCAGAAAACGGCTCAGGGTGGAATGACAGGGAAGGGCGTTGCGGCCAAAGAGGGCCATGAAGGCGGGAGCAAAGGGACAAAGACGCTCATAAAACGCTTTCAAGGTCGGTTCCCCACTCACCGCATATCCGATGAGGACGACGACAAAGTCAATCGTGTCATAGAGGCCAAATCGGGCACGGGCAAACCGCACCCGTTGCTGGATGGCATCCAGCACGCCAAATTGAGTAAGCACATGGGCAACAACGGCCACCTCACCAAACCATGAGGGCGTACTGGGAACAGACTCGGGAGCAATCTGGACGTTCACAGAAGCATGCGTCATACTGGTTGTGTGTCCTCCTTATCAGGCAATATCTGTTTTTCACCCTTTTAAGGAGACACATTTTTGTCTTTTTTACCAGTAGTTTATCTCTTCGGCCTCTCTCTGCTCTCTGTCGCTTGCTTGCTGTTATCTCGTTGCGCATATCGTGGGAGATTGGGTGTTGTTGGAAGCAAGGATCAATTGGTGTTTCTGACAAAATGGGCATCGATCCAACAGTGGGCTTTGGTGGCGAGGGCAAATGGTGACGATCTGAAACATCCACAGAAGAGGTTGATAGAAAGGCCGACCCGAGTTCTTCCATTCAGCCAAGCACAAAGGGCACCAGGCTGGTGTTGCTCGCAGTTGTCCACGACGGGGAAGATTACCTACCCACCAGGGCAAGGTTAAGAGATGCAAGTCTGTTCGGCCTGTGAGATTGTTCAGCAGTGCAACTCCTGCACTGGCCAGCGAACCCGCGCCGTTAAGGCTCATGGCTTCGTGAGTACCAAACATTGCAGCCGTAGGTAAAGGCGACTTCAAGTCGTTTTTGAGGAATGGAGTGATCATTTCCGCTGCCAGAGCACGGGGAGATACATGGTGGGTCCATCCCAAACGGTTGATGTAGCCAGTCAAACTTTCGCGCCAAATCGTCTCGATTTCGTAGGGAGCAAGGCAGTAGAGCCGACTCCGCGCAGGCACATTTCTTTTTTGAAAGGTGTCCTGCTCCCCTCTCTGGGAGAAAAAAAGATGCACGACAGAGCCAGGGATATCCCCCATATTCATCCTGCTTTCTCCTCGCCCGAAAGCGGCTCTGACGGATCTTTGTCCAATTCTTGCCCGGTTGCATCTCGACCTGGTGATCGTTTCCCTGGTCGATCTGGTTTCTTTGGTTTGGGAGATGGCTCTTCAGTCCTGGCTTCTGCTTGTTGTGCAGTGCGAGCCCCTCGTAGTCCCAACAAGGTCAGAAGTCGCTCGTCAGCGCCATCAGACTCGGTTAGTTCTGCCTCGCTTTCCAGGGCATTGCGCAAGACCAGTTCGATACGTGCCTCTGATGGGGCTGTTTTTCGCAAATGCGTCAATGTCACTGTTCGGGCTTGCTCTGCCAAGGCCAGATTCAGTGCCCGACTCAGATGCATTTTGAGCAGCCCGATACACCCGATGCTTCGAGCATACAGGAACTCCCACTGTTCAACCAGGGCAGGCTCTTCGAGAACAGGCAATTGTCGCTGCAAAGCCCACAGAACGCTCCGGAAGATCTGCGCATCAGCTTCGTGCGCTGCGTCATAGCGAGGAAAATGAACATCGATGCTTCGGCACGCTAATTGTGCATTCGCCTTCCGAAAGGGGCGCATTTCGTAGGTTCCTACCAGAATGTGGCTGACGCCACTGGCATTCTCGAAATGCTTGAGGTGATTAAGTTGGCTCTGGAGGCGACTCCCACGGGCAGCTTCTGCCAGGTGGTGGGCTTCATCAGCAATGATGGCCAAGGGGTTGCGCTGGATCAATGCTGTTTCCATGGCTTCTCGCAATTCTCTGACTCGTATCCGCGCCGTCTTCCCATCGACAAATGGATCATGCAACGCTCGCAGGACTGCCCGGTAATACTCAGCCCAGTCGAAACGGTTCGTGCCAGGCCCTGTGACAAGAATACTGGCAAAGGGGATGAAACTGGGATCGGATGACAGTAACTCTTTGCACCTGACCAGCAAACGTTCTTCTAACAGGCGGATCAGGGTCGTCTTCCCAACTCGACTAGGACCGATAACCAGCACCATTGTGCCTGGCCGTCTGGTGCTTGCCCCTTCACCTGGTGGACAGATAGCTTGGATGATGGTTTCTAAGGCTTCTTGCAGACGAGGATGTGAGATGAGACAGCGCTGCTCAAAATATTCCAGACGCGCTTCCACAGGTTGCGTGAGCAGCCCAGGTGGAAAAGATGCTGGCGCTGGTGCCTGGCCTTCTGGCTGGGTCGTTTCATCGTTCATAGCTCGATCCGCCTGAGCACGAGCAGGTTTTTGTAGGGATCGACCTTCTTCTCAGCGGCTTCGTGTTCTCCCTTTTCCTGCTCTCCATCCTTTTGTACAGACTCTGGAGGCGGCAGTACTCTTGATTTCTTTCCGCCCTCCAGAACGACCAGTGCAGCTCTCGTTTCCCGATCATGGCGCTGTTGGCGTAAAATGGTCTCGATATCGGTATTCTCTCGCCGAAAAGCCGCCAGTTGCTTTTGTGTCACCTCGATGTGCTCTTTCCCATATTGGAGGCGGTTCCTCTGGCGAAGTTCTGCGGTGAGCAGTTGCAGTTCACGCTCAGAACATCCGGCGAATTCGGTGTAGGGACAATCGCATTTGCGCCAACGTCCATCGATGTAGGCATAACCCACACTGACATCAAATGGGTCGAATCTCACCCGAACCTGGGTTCCTTCGATGGTTGGGTCACGCATGGCTTCGCACCAGTAGTCCAGGTAATTCATCCTTACTCCCACACCTGGCTCAACTTTTGCGGCCCCTTTGCGGGTAGTGGGGAAGGTTGCTTTCAAAAAGGCGTCATCGTAAGGAATATCTTTGTGCGTTCTGGCTCCATTTTGTTTGATGGAAAGATCGTAGGCGTCACGCGGTGTCATCCCCAAAGCCGGATGAACGATGGTGTCATATTCCTCGTCTGCCCATTGCTGCACCCGCTCCGCCAGGGCAGGAAGCGTCCACACCGCCAGGCGCTTGGGATCGGTCGCCCGCGTATTTAACCGAGGTTCTCGTGTAGCCTGAGTATTTCCCAGTAAGTGGTAAAGCACCTCCGTTTCCAGAGTCCCGAAGAGCCTTTCTTGGGGCGATCCGAAGCGCGGTTCAGCAGCTGGGCGCTGGTGTTTGCGTACCCGGTACAAGGCAAGCAGTTGCTCAAAGTACACGCTGGCAAACTCTGGCCCACCATCCACCGTAATAGCCGTTGGCAGGCGCCCATACCGTTTGACACACAAACGAAGGACAGCCAGGCAAGAACGATAACTGGGTGGATCAAAGGTCAAATGGTAAGCCGCAATGCGCCTGGGATGGGAGAGAATGAGCAGCGTCAGCCAACATTTTCCCAGAGGCTGACCCGTCCTGGAATCGCATAAAACCAGATTTAATTCGGTGTGGTCCAGGTGCGCCATAGCCCAGGCGTAGCTCCCATGACGACTCACTGTTCTTTCCGTTTCGCGTGCGTAGTCCTTGAATGGGTAAGCTGCGCGGGTACCTTCGCGTGCTAACGTTTGATCATACTTCGGTTGGTGTCGTCGGACTTCATCGTAAAACATCCGCTGGCTCATGCAGGGCAGGTGGTGCTCTGAAGATCGCCGAAGATATTCTCCGTAGGCCCCACGTTTCGGTTTGCGAGTGACCGTATCGTAATGCGTTTCTAACACCTGCTGAACCAGATCACTTACCTCGGAAGTCACGGTGCGTTTTCTTCCACTCCTCGCTACTTGAGGAAGCAAACCAATCAAGCCACTTCCGTAGAGATGCTCCGCTTCTCGATAGCGCATCTGCCAAAATCGTTTCGTTCGCGCTGAAATGGTTTCTGCGCGAGTGTTGACTTGCGCTTGCTCATCATCATGGTAATGGTCGGGATTGATGACACGGTTCCGAAAGATGGCAACCATCATATCCACTTCCCGCGCCCGGTCAAGCACCTCCTGTCCTTCTGGAGTAAGACTGGAAGGGTTTTCATCTGCATTTGAACGTGTGACTGTCACCTCCTTTGCCTGTGGCTTTACAGAAGCCCGCGCCTGGCGCTGAGAGCGAAAAACGGGTGTGCGCCATGGCTCTGAAAGTCGGTAGGTCGCCAAATCCACGTACAGATCATGCCTGGCAATAGCTATGTTGATGAGATCAGCAGGAATCTCGGAAAGCGCCTGTAGTTCAGAGAGGAACATGCCAGGGTGCTTCTCAACCAGCCGGGAGAGGATCGCTAATGTCTGATCTTCCAAGATAAGGCGGTCAAGATCCTGGTAGTAGTCCTCTAAAAAAAGGGCGTTCTCTTGCACCGCCCAGTTAATCTCGTCGGACGACCAGACCTGATAGGTGAGTCCGTATTTGGCTGCAAACGCTTCGCCGGGAGGACAACGCCAAACCCCTTGCTCGTCGAGTTTGTAGCGATGAGGGTGCTTTTCAATGAGTCGGCTGAGTTCTTGCGCGGGTTTGCATTCAATCCATCCGCAGGCTTGATACCGGAAAACAAAGTAGTCGGCGGTGTGCATTGGCTGCTGGAGGCGACCTCGTTTGTCGAGGTATTCCAGGGGAATGGATGGAGGCTGATCCCACACCTCTAGCACATCATCGTCATGTTCAGCTTGGAGTAAAAAGGGAAACTCAACTTTAGTACTTTCCGCCTTGATGATGCATTGCATCTTTTTGGAGGGATACCAGACTGGCATATTGCCTCGACGAGCGCCCGGA
>Ga0307374_10015033_pt1 | contig 10471 bp, 20 predicted proteins | sample OX3MG_FD_202532 | JGI IMG/M metagenome (GOLD analysis project Ga0307374, IMG submission 202532) | Soil microbial communities from Risofladan, Vaasa, Finland - OX-3 | ecosystem: Environmental > Terrestrial > Soil > Coastal area > Acid sulfate soil | place: Finland: Risofladan, Vaasa | collected...
CACAACATAGTGTGGTACGACGATTTTCGCACGTCGGTTGCGCGCGGCGGTTTCATCACCTCTTATTCTCCGACGGTCGAGACGCGCACGCTCGTCTCGTGAAGTTTCTCGCCATCGTTAAGTCCTGGTGGGCCGCGCATCTGACGTTGATCGTCGGCGTCGTCGCGTTTCTCTTTCCTTCCGTACAGCAATACGCCGCCCGCCATCCTGGGCAAGCCTTCGCCGGCATTCTGACGCTGGTTGTCGGCGCGATCCTCTCGCCGGCCAGGCCGACGCAAGTCGCGGAAATAAAACAGCAAGCGATCGTCGAGAGTGTCGCCGCGCTACCGCTTCCGGTCGCTATCGCCGTCGGACAGGCGATCTCGGCGCTACCGAAGGCGGCCGCGCTTTCGCAATCGCAGACTAAAAACGCCGATGCTAATCGAAATCCAGCTTCCCGTTAACGGCGCCAAGCTCGAAGAGCAGGCGCACGACGTCGATCGAGCTCTGGCCGAGGCGAATCAAGCGCTCGCGGTCGAAGCGAAAAAACATTTCGGCGCCGGCAAAATCACCGTCGGCCGGCTCGCCGACGGCCGTTTTTATTTTCAGCACATCGCGCTCGGGACAATGGTTCGAATCCCTGATTCCCTTGCGGCCGCCGCGGTCGACGCTCTGATCCATTCCGTAATACCGGCGCTCCGTCTCATTCCGGCGCCTGGCGCCCTGGCAGTCGACGGCGTGCATGGAATTTGGGCGCGTCGTACCTGGGTCGACAACTTTGTCGCAATGATGCGCGGCGCCGAAATCGAAACAACCGAGGCCGCACATGTCTGATCCCGAAATCATTCCGCCCGCGCCGCCCGCGCCAGTTCCCGCGAAGTGTCCCGAATGCGCCGCGGAATTCGAAGGCGTTTCCGTTTTGCACGCGAGCGAAACGCTCGCCGCAATGCGCGAGCAAGTTTCGACGCTAACGCGCGAGCTCGCCGCAGAGAAAGCGAAACATCCTGAACCGGCGCCCGCGCCGGCGCCGCCCGATCCCGCGCCCGCGCCCGCGCCCGATCCGCCGGCACAGAAAAAACACAAGGGCGGAATGCTTTTCGGCAAAAAACGAAAACATCGTGCTGCATAGCAAGCGAAAACTCGAGAAGTCGATCGTCGCGCCTTCCGCCGGCGCGGCGCCATCGACGGCCGCGCCGGCGATCCCTCAGTCGCCAGGCGCTACACCCGCGGCGCCGCCTGTCGCGCCATCGGCGACACCGGCGGCCGCCGCAGTCCTAGTCGCCAAGCCAGGGCCAGGACGGCCGCCGACGCGCCCGCATTGCCTTTCGTGCGGGAAGCGGATCGAACGTTGCAAGTGTAAGGACGGCGCGACGCTTCCGATCGAAGTAACGAAGGCCGTCGAGGAAAACAAGAAAAAAGAAGTCGTGCCGCTCGGCGCGGATGAGGCCGAGCAGATTCTACGCTTTCTCGTTTGGGGTTTGGGAATCGTCGAGTCATCGGCCGCGGCGCTAATGACTAAATTGACCTGGGATGAGGCCGAGGACGTCTACAGTTTCAGCGAAAAGGACATTGAGGCGCTACTCCCGCCGGCGCATCGCGTCCTGGCGAAGCATATTGCAAAACTGCCGTCGTGGATCAGGGACTACCGCGACGAATTCCAGCTCGCCATCGTTTTTTACGGAATCCAGAAACAGAAATATCAAGCGGCCGCCGAAATCCTGGCAAAGAAGGCGCCGCAGATCCCGCCGGCGCCGGCAAGTCGCCCGACGATCGTCGAAACTCACGAGAAAGCGCGCGAGGCTTCCGCATGATGAGCGCGCGCGTGCGGCTAATCGTCGGAAAACAACGCAAGGGGAAATCGACGCTCGCCTATCACCTGGCGCGCCTCGAGGGCCGCAACGTCGTGGTTTTCGATCCGCGCAGTCAATTCGATTTTTCCGCCTCGGGCGGCGCCGTGGTTTATAGCCAGGGCGCATTCGAGGACGCGATCGAGCGCGCCGCCTTTCCGGCAGTTTTCCGGCCAGGCGCGGACGTGCGCGAATCCTTTTCCGATTTCGTCGAAATCCTGCTCGACAAGCGCGAGCTCGCGGTCATCGTCGACGAAGTACGGTATCTGATGACCGCGCAAGCGATCAGTGAGGATTTGAGCGTCCTATTGCGCGCCTACGGTCAACAGGATCACTCGATCTATTTGACGGCGCATCGCATGGCGCACATCCACGGCGACGTCGCCGAGCCCGCCGATTCGATCGTTTATTTCGGGACGCATCACAAGAAGTCGCTCGAAAGAATTTCCGATTTTACTTCCGAGATCGTCGCCGATTCCGTCCGCGAGCTCGAGGGCCGCGATTATCTCGAGTGGTTCGACGATTCGGAAAGTTTCGTGATTAATCGCGACGCGCGATCGTGGCGCGAAAAGATTTCGCCGCAACTACCGGCCGAAACTAAGGCACGGGCGGCCTAAGGGGAACCACAATGTCGACCGCATCGAGCAGTCTCATGGGCTATCTGCCGGCCGTGAACGCGCCGAAAACAACGTTCGGAATGATCTACGGCGTCGGCGTGCCGCTTGTCATCGGATACGCGCTTTACGAACAGGGGATGCCAGAAGGCGTCGCGGAGTGGGCCGTCACGGCCGTGCTCGCCCTGGTCGCGATCGGCTTCGCGCTCAATTTGATGAACGTGCAATTCAATTCGGCCGTCGCCGCGGGCGCGTCGTCGTAAGCAAAACGCGCCAGGACGTGATGTGACGTCACGTGATGTGACGTCACGTGTTTTTGGGGAAGCGAAGAGGGGCCAAACGTGAGTAATTTTTTCGATCCGTCGACGCCGGCGGGATTCGCGACGATCGCAGCTATCACCGTTTTGGTGGTGCTGATCGTTTTACCGGCGATCGATAAAGTACTCGGCGAAACAGCATCGACGCCGATCGGATGACCGATGAATAACTTTAAGGAATTCGCCTGGGCCGCGCTGCTTTACGCCGCGGCGATCACCGTCGGAATCGTGGCGGCGAAACTGGCGCACGGGCTTTATACCGGCACGGCGGCGACGCCGCCGGCCAATTCATAGGGAGAGTGCAATCATGGCTTCACAATACAATCGTTTGATCGCTTCGCTCGGCGGCGGCCGATCGTCGCGCTTCCGTCCGATCGTTTGGTTCGAGGATGACAACATTCCCGTCGCGGCCGGCGCGCTCACGCCGCAGACGCTCACGCCGAACAAGAAAATCAGTTTCACCGGCGCGCTTTGGGGAATTCAAATAGAAGTGCGCTACCACGTCCGCGTCGCGCTCGGCGGCGTGCTTCCCGCAAACGCCGTGCTTTTGCATTCGGAATTTCCGCTCGGCTTTATCGATCGCTTTCGGCTTCACGGCGCGAATTCAAAATTCCAGACTTCCGATGACATGCACAACGTCAACGGAAATTCGCTTTTCCGGCTTCTCAATATGTGGAAGGCCGCAGTCCCGTCGATCTGCAAAGTGTCGATCAACGGCGGCGCCTTCCAGCAGGTCATCGATCAGGGCGGCACGCAAGTCGCGGCGCCGACGAACACGATCAACACGAACACGGATTACGACGTGATTTGCACGTACAACCTTCCCGTCGTTCCGACGGGTATCAAGGAGTGGTTGCAATTCGCGTACAACCCGCAAGACTGGAATGATCTTTCGCTCTACTGCTACATCGCCGATCAAACCGGCCTGTTCGACAACGCGATCCAGGCCAACGTCACAACGACGTTTGGCGCGATCCAGGGAAACTCCGACGTCGGCGGCACGGCCGCGGCGGGGGGCTCGCCGCTGATTCGCTTCTCACTGATCGAGCTATCGGTCGCCGACAACGCGAACGCGAAGGCGGCGCACGCGCGCGCCGGCATCGGAACGAAACTGCTCTATCGGTCGTTCCAAAACCTCTCGACGCCATTACAGAGCGTGAATCAAAACGCTTTGCTCGCGCGCTTGACTACGGCCGATCTGCCGTACATCCGATACGTGCTGAAAACCGGAAATTCGCCGGCGGCGATCCCGTCGAACGGCGTCGCCTCGGTCATCGACAATCTAAACAATTCGGAAATCCTGTTCGCGAATCCGCGGCGGAAAAACAACGCCGTCCGCACCTATGAGGACATGGATTCCGTCCGAGACTTCTTCCAGATGGCGCACGGCGGGCCAGTCCCGACGGGCTATTTCATGGAAGATTTCTGCGTAAGTGGAAGCCTTCGGGATGCCTTCGACGTCACCGGCTTGACGAACGACGATCTCGTAATCATGGCGAGCGTCGCGAAAGGCACGGGCGCGGTCGCGACGCAGATCGGCGAGCTCATCGAGGAAAGAGTCAGGACGCTCTAAAACCGCGCGTCACCCTCGGCCGGCGGCCGCGATTTTCGCCGCCGGCCGAGATTCACTCTCGCACGCGAGGAGTTTTTAGGAAATGAGCACGTTACTTGCAGACAGTTTAATCGGGGCGCTTCCCGATTCGCCGCCAGGAATCACGGGCTCGAATCCGCCGGCCAGTGGCGCGAACGATCTTTCGAGTCTAGTGACCGATCTCGCCGGCGCCGCACAGCTCGGCCTGGGAATCTATAACGAAACTCAGGGCGGGCCGCAGATCAATCCATTAACCGGAAAAGCGATCGCGCCGCCCACTACGATTGCGGGCTTTTCGATAACGGCGATCATTGTCGGCGCCGTTTTGATTGTCGGCGCGATCCTCGCCGTGCATTTTTTGACGAAATAAAATCGAGGAAAAGATGTCGACGGCTTCGCTCCCGCTATACGCCAAAGTCGAGGGGTTTTTCTGGAATGCTGCAACCGGCACGCTTACGCAAGCGCAGAAAGATGCGCTAGTCGCGCAGCAAGTCGCGAGCGTAACGCAAGCGGGCGGCGGCTCGGGCGATCCCGCGCAGATCGCGGCGCAAGCGCAGTCAGACGTTACAACTGTTTTGACTCAGGACAACGCCGATCCTTCGCAAGCGTCGCTTTTTAGTCCAGGGCTCGACGCGATCTTGCAAAAAGCGGGATGGGTAATTGCGATCGTCGCCGTCGCGGCGTTGCTCTATTTCGCGATCCAGGCTTACTACGCGCTGCGATGAGTCGCGGCTTTTGGATCGCAATCGCGTTGCTCGCGGCCGCGGCGCTTGTCGCGCTCGAGAAAATTTATGGGGGGGGAATTTTGACGGGATCGAACGCTCCGCAGCAAGGCGCGACGTCGGGGATCGACGCTCTAATGCTCGCGATCGCCCAGGCCGAAGGCTCGCCGCCGGCCTGGAATAACCCTGGCGATCTTACGGCGAGTTTCGGCTTCGCGAATTCAGGGCCGCAAAACGCCGACGGCGTGCTCGCCTTCTCGACGATCGAGGGCGGATGGGGCGCCCTACGCGCGCAACTGAACCTAGCGGCCGCGGGATTGTCCCGCGTTTACAACGCGAGCATGTCGATCCTCGAAATGGGAATGAAATACGCCGGCGTTTCGCAAGGGTCGACCTGGGCCGCGAACGTCGCCGCGGCGCTTGGCGTCGATCCGTCGACGCCGATTGGGAGTTTTCTAAATGGCTAAACAGAATGAAGGAATTTTGTATCTCGTTTTGACGATCGCCGTCGCCGGCTTGCTCTATTGGCTGTGGTCGAAGCATTCCGTCACGCTCGCAAGTGTGCAAGCGGCCGCGGCCGCGGGCTCGGCGACAGTCGCTTTAACGCCTTCCGGCGTCTTTTCCTCGACGTTGGTCGATATGAACGCGCCGTTATGATCCCGATCCTTGTCATCGGCGGAATTGTGGCGGCCGTCACGCTTTTGGCGAAAGGCTCGAGCGCGCCCGCGGCGCCGGCGGCGGGGCTTGCGCCCGTCGGATCGATAACGAGCCCGCAACCCTCGACGCCGACGCCGACGATCTTCGACACGCCGGCGGCCGAAGCGCTTTACAACTCGGCCGTCGCCGCTCGAGCGGCCGCGGGGATTCCGATCCAGCTCGCGCCGCCGGCCGGCTATTCCTACGCGCGGCCGGCGCCGCCGGCGCCGAAAGTGAATCCGATCGCGATCGTGCGGCCGCCCTTGCCAGTGGTTGCGCGAATCTACACGCCGTCCGAACTTTCTAGCGGCGCGAGTACAGGATGGGCGCGCCCGAAAATTTCGCTTTTGTAGAAAAGCGCGAATGCGTTTCCCGCTCACGCTCGAGCATTTATGGGACGTCCTGATCGCGCTTCTAGGGGCGATCGCGAGTTTTTTCGGATACCTGAACAGGCGAAAACTGAACGTGCTCCACGTAATGATAAACAGCCGCTTGACGGCTCTACTGAAAGCGACGCGAACGGGCGCCTTCGCCGAGGGCCAGCAAGACGAAAAACAGCGAAGCGCATCGAGCGTCGAACGTCGAGCGTCGCGTCAGAAAAAAAAGTGAGGCAGTAATGCAATACGCTTCTTTCGTCCCAGGCAAAGCGGTAAAGATCGGATCGTTCGCGCAGTACGTCGAAGTGTATCTGCAAGTCTACGGCGCGGCCGCTTTTTTCGTCGCCGGCGATCGACAGACGCTCGAAACGCTCGCGGCGATTCCCCAGGGTTTGCAATTCACTCAAGCGTCGACGAGCCCGCCTTACAAACTGACGTGGATCGGCGATTTGTGGGTCATGGCGAATGCGGCCGGAAGCGCGATCGAGATCGCGGTCACCCTACTCCCGAGCGGCGGCGGCGCTATCGCATAAAAGTGCATGAAAGTGAATACCATGAAAAAACTCGCACAGTTTCTAGAGCGCGCTTTCCTGGCGCTGATCCTCGCCGCCGGCGCGGCGCCGATCGCGCCGGCGGCGCAACCCGACGTTCACATTTCCGGCGCGAGCTACTACGTCACGCTCGCAAGCGGCGTGCCCTGGGCGCAGCTCGGCGCGAACTATATTTTCACGCCGGAATCGCCGCAAGTAGGGGTCTGCCTTTTCATCGAGAATCAGAATCCTACAAGCGGTCACGCGATCACGATCACGGCTTACCAGTCAGGAAATCCGTCGCTCACAAGCTACGCGGCGAATCCGAATCTGTGGGCCGCCTCGACGCTTGTCGGCAAGTTTAATTCCGTCGCGGCGTCGAGCGTCGCGAGCATGTATATCAACGCGAGCGGCGCGGCGAACGTGGCGATCGTTATCTCCGGCACGACGGCGCTTTCCGGCACACCCGACACCGCAAACGTTTTTATGGTTCAAGTCCCGTCGCAGCAATGCGGCTCGGCCGGCGGCGCTCCCATGATCCAGGGCGCGGCGACACAAAACGGGCCGATCACCGGAATTAATCCTGTCCTGATCTGTGGGACGAATAGCGGGCAATGCGACGTCCCGATCGTGGCGCAAGGCGGATGGGATTTATCGATGGGCGGCATGGTCGGCGAGGGTAGCGTTAACAGTCAAGAATACCTCGAGGCGAATTCGAACGGCGCGATCCCGACGTCGACGCAGATTTTCAGTCAGAAAACAAGCCTATATGACACCGTGCGCGACGTCGATCGCTACTTTGGCGCCTCGGCGACGGCCGCGGGGAATACGGCGATCGAAACGCTCGCGGGAATGTACTTCCGCCTTCTATGCGTTTCGGTCGACGTCACCGGCGACGCCGCGCAAGCCAGCGCCGGCGATCTTACGATTCAGCTCGAGGACGGGACAACCGCGATGGCGGGCTTCACCTGGAATGTTTTCGTTCCGGCCGCATCGCTCGCGGGGCGGAATCTTTACTCGAGCGGGACGGTATGCTTTCCGAACGGCTATAAGTCGATCGGCGTCGGCAATACGCTAAACGTGAACCTGTCGAGCGCGCTCACTAGCGGCAAGGTCACCGTCCGCGCCTGGGGAAGCGCGAACTAAAATGGCGGCCGGCGAGCTCCGAGAGATCGGCGCGTGCGCCTGGCCTGTATCCTGGTCGCGTAACGCGGCAAGGGTTTGCGGAAAATTCGGCGTCGAGCAGATTCGCGACCGCGTTTCGCCGGCGAGCGCTTACGGTTTTTGCGCTGTCCACGCCGAAATGGTTCGCGAGAATCGAGCGAACCTGGCGCTACAAAATGAGGAAAGGCACGAAACCGATCGACGAGCGGGCCGCGCGGCCGGATAAAAGCGCGCCGCCGAAGCCTTCGGGTCTTTCGCGGCCGCACCGGCCGCCGTCCCACTGGTCGATCGACGCGTTGCTCGCGCTCGACGCTCGCGGGCGCGAGTTTCGCGAAATGATCGGCAGGCGAACGTAAGGGAGGAAAAAAAAATGAGGAAAAGATTTTTAATTGTATCGATCGGCGCCTGGTTAATCTTGCTCGCGGGCGCCGCGATGGTCATCTCGCGCCAGGCGCACGCCGAAGTCGCCACGACGTCGATCTCTGTCGGATTCAATGCGACGCTTCACGCCGACGCCGGCCAGTATCTGGCGATCCCGACATGCTCGATCGCCGCGAAATGCCTCGCACAGCTCGAGCTCTGCAATACCCTCGCGAACGGGACGGCGGATTCGACGCATTGCGTTTTTATTTCCGCGAACGGTCAAAGTCCGTACTCGACTAATCTGTGGATGGGGGTTTCGCAAAAAACAACTACCGGCACGTCGATCTCGACCGAGCCCTACGGCTTCGGATCGATCAACGTCTCAGTACCGAATTACGAAATCAACATCGTCCCCTAGATCATGGGCGCGTTGACAATTATCGGGCTGATCGCCGGCGGGATTTTTCTCGCGTCGAAAAGCGGCGCGATTCCCGCGCTTTCGAACGCGATCGGAACGCTCACGGGCGGGCCGAAACTGTACGCGCTCACCGATGCGGACGCGACGGCGATCCAGCAAAACTACCAGAACGGCCGCACGTCGGGCGGAAATGGCAATTTCCAGGTCGACGGGCAAAGTTTCGCAACCTGGATGCACGGCGCGATTCTCTCGCTACGGATCACCGTCTACACGAAAGACACGTTTTGCTCTGGCGTCGCGCGGCCGTCGGGCGCTTCGGTTTTACAAACCGGCCTGGGCGGCGCCGGCTTCGCGGTCAACGTCGGCGAGCAAGTAGGAAATTCCGCGTCGACGTCGGCGACGGGGCTTGTCGGGCTACTCGGATCGGCGTCGAACGCGCTTCCGATCGTCGGCGCGATCATCGGAATTTTTACCGGCGTTATGAGTTTCATGAGCGCGCATCATTCCCAGGCCGTGAAACTCGAAAACTCGATTCTGTGCCCACTGATTCCGGCGCTGAATCAAGCGCTCGCGAACGCCGAGGCCGCCATGCGATCGGGATCGGCGTCAGGAACGCAAACGAAGGCGACGCTCGATATGATCGTGAACGAAACCGAGCAAGTGATTTCGAAAGATGCCTCGAGCGGCGCCTTACAGGCCGTCGGCGAACAAGTCCACGCCGTTCGCGACGCCTTCTATACGATCGTCGAAAACTCTGGTATATGAAACTCCTAGCGATCGTCGTCGGCGTCCTGTTAGTGGTTTGGATCGGCTTTCATTTCGCCACGGCGAAACTCGGATGAGTGTTTGGGATAAACTCGAAAAACTCTGCGATCGGCATCTCGACGATCGTTTGATCGAGCGCGTAATCGCAGAGCAAGAAAAAACGAACGACCTACTCGGGCAACTAGTCGCCGCGATCCCGCCGGCGCCGGCGCCCGCGCCGATCGCGATCGGGAGTCTCATTTTAGGGAAGCCAGTTCCGCAGTAGAAAAAACAAAAAACACGGAGGAAAAATGGGAAATTTTCAGCTCCAAGATTCGCAGAAAGTGCCGTACGCAGTTTTCGAATCCGACGCCGCCGGCGTTCCTGGGAAGGACGCCGGCGATTCGGTCGCAGTTTCGAGCTCGGATGCGGCTTCGATGACCGTCGCGCCCGATGCGGCAGTCGATCCGACGAAAGTCCCGAATAACGCGGACGGCACGCCAGGCGATCCCTCGAAATGCTTGCAGACGGGGTTTCTGATCGGCGGCAAGAAGGCGCAAGTGGGAGTCACCGCGACGGCGACGTTCACACACACCGACGGCACGCCGGCGCCGCCGCCGGTAATCGATCTGATCGATATTGTCGTGGGGCCGCTTTCAACTGGCGCGCTGTCGCTCGGAACGCCGGTCGCTCAGTAATCGAGCGCACGATCTAACAAAAGGCAGGGCCGGCCGCGCGCGAAACCGCGCGGCCGGTTTCGACAAGGAAAAAAATGAGCACGCTTTCGACGATCGGATCGATGCTTCTCGGAACGTCAAGCGACGCGATTTCCGCCGACGTCGCTTCCGCCGAGCGCACGGCGACGATCGCCTACGTTGTCATCGCGCTCGAGCTCGCGATTTTAATCATCATCGGAATTTCGATCGCGAGAAAAGTCTAAGGGGCAAAAAACATGATTATCTGGCTTTCGCTTTTGATCGCAATCCTGGGCGGTCTGATTTACTACTTCACGGGGCCGGCGCCGGCGCCGCCGGCGGGGCCAGCGCCCGCCTCGCGCTGGCAGGAACGGAAAGAGCTCGGGCGGATCGCCTTCGCAATGGGCTTGCTCG
>Ga0307374_10015035_pt1 | contig 10470 bp, 9 predicted proteins | sample OX3MG_FD_202532 | JGI IMG/M metagenome (GOLD analysis project Ga0307374, IMG submission 202532) | Soil microbial communities from Risofladan, Vaasa, Finland - OX-3 | ecosystem: Environmental > Terrestrial > Soil > Coastal area > Acid sulfate soil | place: Finland: Risofladan, Vaasa | collected...
CCTTCATCGGTCCAGTACTCCACGGCACCCAGATAGTGCTGCAGAACGGTTCAGGTGCAAGTGTAGCGCTACATGTCTTAGTGCTCCGTTCCTCAAAGACGGTACATAAAACAGCGGCGGAGGTGGCGATGGCGGCGAGGGGGACGGCCCCAGACCCAGGGTTTCGCGCGCCGGTTGAGCCGGCTGGTTGCCCAGGTTGTCGCCTGCGCGATCTCCGCCGCGTCGGCGAAGGTCTGCCCGGCCAGGGCCTCCTTGCGGAACAGCCGCCACCAGCCCTCCTGCAGATTCAGCCAGCACGCCCCTTTGGGAATCGGCACTTGGGTGAACCGAGGATGGGTCGCCAGCCATTGCTGGATCGGGCCGCTGGTGTGGCTGGAGAGATTGTCCATGACCACATGCACCGCGCCGTCCGGATTCGCCTGATCCATGGCCTGGAGCAGCCGCAGGTAGCCGACAGTGTTCCGGGAGGGAGCGGTCAGGGTGACCTCCTGCCCGTCGCGCACGCGCAGGGCGCCATAGACCCACACCTTCTCCATCCCTCGGCTGTACTCCAGTGGGGCCTTGAGGCGATGGCTGTCGGGCGACCAGCCGGCAGCCGGCGGGAAGGTCCGCGGGGTCACCGGCCCGAGTTCGTCCACGCAGAGGGTCGTCGTGCCGGGCGGGGGGGTGGTGTAGAGCGCGACGACCCGCCCCCTTTTGGGACAAACTCGGGGTCAGTGCTGCTGGCCCAGCTGCGCGGGTGGCGCCAGCGGACCCCCTCCTTGCTCAGAATACGGCGGATCTGGCTCCGTTCGACGCGGATGCCGCGCTCGTGGGCGGCGCGCACCAGGGCGTCCAGGCTCCACTGCGCGTCCTTGGTCGGGTCCTCCGCGACCAACTCCCCCGTTCGCTCCCGCACCGGCTGGCCCGGCGGGGTTGTGCGGGCCAGGGCGATCAGCACGCCCAGCTCCCCCTCGCTCAGGCGGGGCTTGCGACCGCCGCCGGGCCGGTCCCCCAGTCCGTCGATCCCTTCGGCATTAAAGCGGGCCAAGCGTTCCCGCACCGTCTGCGGATGGCACCCCAGGGTGGCAGCGATAGCAGTGGTGCGTTCGCCCGCCCAACTCCGCGCGATCATGCGGGCGCGCACGATCCAGTCTCCGGGCGCGTGGCGGCTTCCCGCCAACTTATGCACTTGCCGCTCTTCGGTGCTCGCGAGCGGTGGGCGAGCAAACAACAACTTCGGCATGGTGGCGCCCTCCTCTCACCCCAGCCTATCACCTTTCTGTACTCCTGTTAAGGAACGGAGCACTAGACGGGATCAGTCGTTACAGCTCCCAATACGATCGCTGGAGTTCGACCACCCGAAGCACCGCCTGTTCCACCTCGATCGTAACCCGATGCACGGTAGGAATCAGGTTGATCGAGGGGAGAAACGGATCCGCGACCCGCGACCGCACGCCGCTGAGTTCCTCGACCATCGTCAGGACGCAAAACGGCACATACACCGGGCTATAACCTCCCTCCATGCAGATTGCCAGCCTCCCCTGGCTTGTCTCGTCCGCGACCGCCTTCACCAGCCGCGTCATGGTGCGAAAGCCCTCCGACGACACCATCATACGCCCCATCTGATCGTAGATACTGGCATCCAGGCCGGCCGACACCAGAATGAGCTCCGGCGCGAACTGCCGCAGAACCGGAATCACTACCCGTTCAAACGCATGGAGATAGCCGGCTTCACTGGTGCCGGCGGGCAGCGGGATGTTGACGTTGTAGCCGCGCGCGGCGCCGCCGCCAACCTCCGTCTCCGGCCCGGAACCTTCCGGATAGAGCCCGTCCTGATGTAGCGAGATGAAGAGTACGGATGGATCGTCGTAGAAGGCGGCCTGGGTGCCGTTGCCGTGATGCACATCCCAGTCCACGATGGCCACGCGAGCGAGGCCACGGCGCCGAGCACGGCAAGCGGCGATCGCGACGTTGCCAAAGATACAGCCGCCCATGCCAAAGTCCGCCAGCGCATGATGTCCCGGCGGCCGGAGCAAGGCGAAGGCGTTGGCCGCCTCTCCCCGCAGCACCGCATCGACAGCGGTGATCGCGCCGCCGGCGGCACGGGCGGCAATCTCATAGGTTCCTGTGTTAATGGGAGTGATCGACCCAGCATCACCGCCCGCGCCGTCAGAGCAGGCGCGGATGTGCGCGATATACTCGGGTGTATGCACGTATGCCAATTCATCGGCGCCGGCAAGACGAGGGGTGATCTCGGTAAGCTGGGCGGCCAGTCCCGAGGCCACGAGCAGGTGTCTGCTGCGCCGGACAACGCTGGGACCGCCAAGGCGCTCCCCGGATTCCTGCTCCGGGATTCCCGGCATATAGAGCAGTCCCTGGCCGACATCGTGCCGCAGGAACCGGTCATCATAGATCAGTGCCGTTGCCACCGTCTCATTATCCTTTCCGATCCTGGTGTTGCTCTTTCACCGAGCCGTGCCCCGTGGTCCCTCCCCCCGCGACCGTTACACGCGCGTCATTGATCTCCTCGGCGCGATGGCAGGCGCACAGATGGGTCGGATGCAGGATCCGCAGCGGTGGCTCGGTGGTCCGGCAGACTTCCTGTGCCCACATGCACCGCGGATTAAATCGGCAGCCGGGCGGCGGATTGAACGGCGACGGCAACTCCCCCTGCAGCGGCCGCCACCCAGCCATGCTCCAGCCAGGTCGCGGCGCGGCGTCCATGAGTACCTGTGTGTATGGATGCTGGGGCGCGGCGAACAGCGCCGCCGTCGATGCCTGCTCCACGATCTTGCCAAGATACATCACGGCTACCTCATCACAGATGTATCGGATGACGTTCAGATCATGGGAGATTACCAGATAGGTCAGCGAGAGTTCTCTCTGGATGCCGATGAGCAGATTCAGGATCTGGGCTTGTAGCGAGACGTCCAGGGCGGAGACGGGTTCGTCGGCGACGATGAACCGGGGACGCACCGAGAGGGCCCGGGCGATGCTGACGCGCTGGCGTTGTCCACCGCTCAGTTCGTACGGATAGCGGTCGAGCACCGCCGAGGGGAGTCCAACCATGTCCAGCAACTCAAGATAGGCCGAACGCGGCGCGTGACGGCCCCCCGCGGTTTGCCGAAGCCCTTCCCAGAGCACGGTCCGCACCGTGAACGACGGGTTCAGCGATGAGTATGGATCCTGAAAGACGACCTGCACCTGACGACGCAGGGCCGCTCTCTCCGCACCGCGCGGCCCGCGTATGGAGCGGCCCTCAAAGCGAATGTCGCCGCGCGTGGGAGCCACCACGCCCACCAGCATACGGGCCAGCGTCGATTTTCCGCAGCCACTCTCGCCGACCAATCCAAACGTATGCCCGACGTCGATGCTGAACGACACGTCGTCGACGGCGCGAACCGTACGCGGAGCATGGCGGCCAAACAGCCGCTGAGCGGTATAGTGCTTGACGAGGTGCTCGATCTCAATGAACGCCATCGTCCGCCTCGCGTTCCCCACGGCGAATGCAACGCACGGCGTGCTCCGCGCCGAGCGGCAGCAATGCCGGATGTTCCTGCCAGCAGCGGTCGATAACCTCCGCGCACCGCGGAGCAAAGGGACAATGGGTGAGCGTCCGTCCGTAGATTGGCGGATGGCCCTTGATTGGATGGACCATGCGCTCACGCCATGAGGTCTCCGGCAACGACGCGACCAGGCCACGGGTGTACGGATGCGAGGGGTTGCCGAGGATCTGGCGGGCTGCGGCGATCTCGACGATCTCACCCGCGTAGATCACCGCGATATGGTCACAGATGCTGGCCGCGACGTTCAGGTCATGCGTGATATAGATCATGCTCATCCCCAGGCGGTTCTTCAGGTCGGTCAGCAGCCACAAGATCTGCGCTTGAATGGTCACGTCGAGCGCCGTGGTCGGTTCATCGGCGATCACGAGATCGGGTTCGAGGGCGATTGCCATGGCGATGATCGCGCGCTGGCGCTGCCCACCGCTCAGCTCGTGGGGATAGGCACGCAGCCGCTCGGGTCCGTCAGGAATACCCACCATGGTCATCAATTCAGTCGCGCGTGCCCAAGCTTCCGCGCCGCCGATCCGACGATGGGCGCGGATTGCCTCGACGATCTGCGCGCCTATGGTGTAGGTCGGATTGAGTGAGGTCATGGGATTCTGGAAGATCAGGCTGATCCGGTTCCCGCGCACCTGCTCCATGTCGCGATCCGACTGCAGCAGGAGATCGGCGCCGCGGAATCCAATCTGGCCCTGGACAACCCTGGCTGGGGGACGCAGCAAGCGCAGCAACGTCAGCGCCGTGGTGGTCTTGCCGCATCCCGACTCACCAACCAGTCCGAGCACCGCCCCGTGCTGGAGCGTGAAGCTTACGGCGCGCACGGCCACCACGGCCTGATCGTCCGCCCCGTAGGCCACCGTCAGGTCACGTACGTCCAGCAGTGGCGCCTCGGGCCGTCCTGACTCGGCCGCTGACCAGTGTGCGGATCCATACTCTTGACGGGACGTTCGCTTGGCCATTGTTTGCTGCTGAACCTTCCTGTAACGATGAGTTACGATCGGCGGCGCTGGCGAGGATCCATCAGGTCGCGCACTCCGTCACCGACGAGGTTGAACGCGAACACGAGCAGGCAGATTGCCAGGCCGGGGAACAGCGCAAAGTAGGGGGCGGAGACGATGTATCTTCGCGCCACGCTCAACATCGCGCCCCATTCCGGGACCGGCGGCTGAGCGCCAAGACCGAGAAAAGTCAGGGCTGCCTCGTTGAGAACGATATTCGCGAAGCCTAGCGAGATCAACACCAGCAGGGGACCGAGCGCATTGGGCAGGATGGCGCGGAAGATGATGAAGGCCCACGAGGATCCCAATGTCCGTGATACTTCCACGTACGTCCCCTCGCGTTCGACCAGCATCGCTCCGCGGGCTACTCGACTGAATTCAGGAATGGCAATCAGGGCCAGCGCGATCACGGCACTCCGCGCGGAGGGGCCGAGCATCGCCGCGATGGCGATGGCCATCAAGACGGCCGGGAACGCGAATAAGGCGTCGCTCACGCGCCCGACCACCGCGTCAAAGACTCCTCCCACGTAGCCGGCGAACAGGCCGAGAGGAATGCCGATCAGCGTCGCCAGGCCAACTGCCGTGCCGCTGATGCCCAGCGAGTAGCGAGCACCATAGATGACCCGGGTCAGCATGTCGCGTCCGAGGTCATCCGTGCCGAAGAGGTGCTGCCAGCTCGGCCCCTGCAAGACCTGGGCAAAGTTGGGGACGTTTGGATCGTATGGGCTGATCAATGGCGCGCCGGCGGCCGCGAGCACGATGAGCACGACGACCGCCAGACCCATGGTAAACGAAGGCCAGCGCCGGAGCGTGGTAAGGGCGCGGGCAAGGCCCGACCTGGTCGGCCGGATCGGAAGGCTGTCGTCGGTGAATAGTGGCCCTTCGGCCAACGCCATGGCGGGTGCTGCCTCGGGCCCATTTGTGTCTTCGCCGCGCAGGGTCATGGTTGGGCGGACCCTTGCAGCCGGATACGAGGATCGAGGGCCATGTACAGGACGTCAATCGCCACGTTAATCGCCACGAATCCCGTGGCCACCAGCAGGATCACACCCTGAATCACCGGGTAGTCACGATTTTGGAACGCGATGAGGGCCAGTTGCCCGATGCCCGGCAAAGAGAAGACTTGCTCAATCACCACCGCTCCGCCGATCAGATAGGCGAGTTGCAGGCCAAGCTGCGTCACAAACGGGATCAGCGAGTTACGCACGACATGTCGCAGGATCACCTGGCGGGCGGTGATTCCCTTGGAGCGAGCCATCAGGATGTAATCCTCGGAGAGCGTGCGGATCACGCTGGCTCGCAGGTAACGCGTGAGGGGGGCCGCGAGGTACACGCCCAAGGTGAAAGCGGGCAGGACCATGCAGCGCAGGTTCTGCCCGATGTCCTCGCTCGGAGGCGTGAAGCCGTAGGTGGGAAAGATCGGCCACCGCACTCCGAATATCCATATCAGCATCAGCCCCAGCCAGAACCCCGGAATCGATTGCCCGCCAAAGGCGACCCCACGCGCCAGGAAATCGACCCAGGAGTTCTGACGCACTCCGGCAGCCACACCCGCCGGCAGCGCGATGAGCAGCGCAATGAGGATGGCAAAGAACGCGAGTTCCAGCGTCACCGGGAGCGCATCCAGAACCTCTCCCACGACGCTCTTGCCGAGCAGCACGGAGGTGCCCAGATCGAGATGCAGCGCGTGCCACAGCCAGAGTCCGTACCGTACAAATAAGGGCTGATCGAGCCCGAACTCATGGCGCAGCGTGGCTGCTTCCGCGGGTGTGCCCTGGGCGCCAAGCATCACCGTCACCGGATCGCCGGGTATGAAATAGACGACCAGGAAGACGATCAGGGAGATGAGGAAGATAGTGGCGATCCCCTGGCCGCAGCGTCTCAGCAGGAATCTTGCCATGCTGCCTTCCCCCTCTACCGGCGCTAGGCGAGCGACGTGTACCGGAAGTTGCGGTAGTTTTCGCAGTTCTCCACGAAGCCGTGGACGCGCCGCGTGCTGGCCGAGAGCAAATCGCGCTGACCCAGGATCATACCGTACAGGTTCTGATTCCAGATCGTCTGATACTGATAGTAGTACGGACGGCGCTCGGCGATGGTGAACTTGCTGGCGCCCTCGGCCAGGATCTTGCTGACGGTCGGGTTACGCCAGCGGCCGATGATACTATTTGGGCCGAACATGAACTGATCGGACAGCGTCGCCGCGGGATCGGCTTCGGCACGTGAGCTGGTGTCCGACGAGAGGTTGTAGTTGAAATTCTTCTCTATCGTGTCGATCCACACGGGCACTTCCTGGGTCAGGATATCCATCGAACCGCCGACCTGGGCCACGGCGGCCTGGAGCATCTGCGCGCCTTCGAGCAGTTCGGGGAAACCCACGACCAGCGCGAACACCAGGTGGAAGCCCTTGCCGTTGGGATAGCCCGCCTTGGAGAGCAGGTCTTTGGCCCGCGACAGGTCGTAGGGCCAGCGCGACACATCGCCCTCCTTTGGATCATACGCCCAATTCTGCGGGATGAATGGGCTGCAGCCCGCCGCGCCAAACCCATTGAGGATCACCTTGTAGTAGGTCTTCCGGTCGATCATGTGGGAGAGCGCCTGGCGGGCCAACGGATTGTCGAGCGGCTTTTGGAACAGATTGAGGTAGAAGACGTCCGTGGCGCTCCGCACCAGCCCGCGGAGGACCGCGATACGCGGATCCTTCATGAGCATCGGCGCGTCGGCCTGGCTGAGACCGAGCAGCATGTCCGTCTGCCCGCTCTGCAGCGCTGCCAGGCGACTGGCGTCCTCAATGATCACGGGCAGCATGATCTCATCCAGGTAAGGCACTCCGGGCTCCCAGTACCCCTCGAAGCGGGTCAGTTTGGTATACGCCGCCGGACGGAATTCGGCAAACCGGAACGGTCCAGTGCCGATGGGCTGCTGCGTGAAGGTAAGCTGGGTGGCGTTCTTCGAGTAGATACACACGTGCGCGAGGCCGGCGGGGAGGCCGGCGAACGGGCGCTGCATCTTGATCTGGACATGAGTAGGATCGACCACGATGACCTTGCTCACCGGCCCCAAAGAGACGCCAATGAACGAGTTGAGCGTAAGGAGGCGATCGAGGCTGAACTTCACATCCTCGGCATCGAAAGAGGATCCGTCATGGAACTTAACCCCTGTGCGGAGCGTAAGCTCGAAGGTCGTGGGATCCTTGTAGCCCCACGCGGTTGCCAGACGCGGCTTCAGGCTGAGCGGGAGGTGCTCAAGATCATCATAAATCAGCGTGTCGAAGACATTTTCTCGTATCGTCCGCCAGAGATTAATCTCGGACGTGTAGGCATCAAGGATCTTGATCTCCTCGTTCACGGAGGCGGTGAGACGACCTCCACGTTTGGGCGCGGGGGAGGTTTCGGCCAGGGCCGTGGTACCACCCAGTAGCGCGGGCGCTCCAACGAGCGACGCAGCCCCAACGGCGCCGCTGGTGACTTTGAGAAAGCTGGACCGCGAGAGATGCCTGTTGTCTTCTCGTGTGGCCATCAGTGTTCTTCCCTTCTGGCTTCGGCTACCGATTGCGGGGTTGATTCGATCCCTAGCGCGGTCATCGGACGCTGTCCGCGCAATGCACGCTGCTCCGACCCAACGTCCGACCAACAAGGTGGTATGCTCGACGGGCAGTAATTTTGCCTTCTGGATGATCGAGTAGGCGCGCTTGGTCGCGAGAAGATTACGTCATCGCCAGCCTCCTTTTCACTATCGGCAGCGCTCCATCCAGAGCAGCCAACGTCGCCTCGACGTGTTTTTCCGTGTGCGCGGTGGAGATAAACAGGTTTTCAAACTGATTGGGATGGAACAGCACGTCCCGCAATACCATCTCCTCCCAGAAGACGCGGAACGAGCCGGTGCGCGCGAAGGCATCGGCGTCACGCCACGATCCGATTGGCCGATCGGCAAACCATACCTGGAAGACTGGCCCGACGCCCTGTACTTGTACGGGAATGCCGGCCGCGGCAAACCGCTCCCGCAGTCCGGCCATCAGTCGCTCCCCTACCGCGTGCAATCGGTCATAGGTTCCCGGCACGCGCAGCAGATCGAGGGTGGCATTGACGGCGGCCATCGCAATCACGTTGGCGTTGTAGGTTCCCGAATGGGAGTACCGTCCATCGGCGATCAACTCCATCACTGGCCACGTCCCCGCCAACGCGGCGACCGGGAAGCCGCCGCCAAGGGCCTTGGCAAATGTCGAGAGATCAGGCTGTACGCCGTAGTAGCCCTGCGCGCCTCCCAAGGCCAGCCGGAAACCAGTAATCACTTCGTCAAAGATCAAGAGCGCTCCGTGACGGCGCGTGATCTCGCGGAGGAATTGCAGGTATCCCGGAGCGGGCAAGATGCACCCCGTGTTGCACATGACCGGCTCAGTCAACAAGGCGGCGATGTCGTCACCCTCGCGCGCGAAAGCGCGCTCAACCGCATCGGGGTCGTTCCACGGGCAGATGATCAGCGTATCGGCCAGTTCTCGCGGCACACCCGGCCCCGCCGCGACGGCACGCGGTGCGTCGGGAGGGCCGCCTAACTCGGGTCGGGGTTTATTCGACCAGTAGACCGTGTCTTGCCAGCCATGATAGTGACCCTCGAAACGCAACAGCTTCCTGCGCCCTGTCGCCGCGCGGGCAAGGCGGACGGCGGACCCCACTGCCTCGGAGCCGGTGTTGGTGAAGCGCACGGCCTCGGCCGTGGGCACCGCGTCCAGGAACTTGCGGGCAACCTGCTGCTCGAGCTCATACGGCAGGGCATGCACCGTGCCCAATTTCCGCACCGTCTCGATCACCGCTTCGATCACCGCTGCCGGCCGATGCCCGAGCATCAGCGGGCCGAGGCCAAGCAGATAGTCCAGGTAGGTATTACCGTCGACGTCGAACAGATACGGTCCCTCGCCGCCCGCGGCGAACAGCGGATATGGTTCCCACCCCACATGGCGCGTCCGCGCGGTCGAGTTGACGCCCCCCGGCAAGACGACTTCCGCCTGTTTGAAAAGATCCCGTGATCGCGGGGTGCGCCCGGCAAACGTGCGGTCAAACGTCGCGGTCTGTTCGGGAAGTGCCATGATATCTCCGTTCGCCTTCAATGGATTCGCCGTAGCGCCACACCTGACGTTGATCTGCCCGCGCCGAGAAGGTGTGCCGTCCCATTCAACCGCGGGTTCTGTTGTGTGCGTCGCTCGTCAGTGCTCCTGGACAGTCTGCCCACCGCCGGCATCGTGCCGCGCAAAAAACCGGCTACTACGCAACTCCACACCACCGGACGATCGCCAGGGCCATGGCCCTGGTGGCATCGCGCAGTTGGTCGACACTGACGTATTCGTCGGCGCCATGGGCGCCACCGCCGCTTGGACCAAAGATCACCGTGGGAGAGTTGCCGTACACATGGCGGATGTAGGCATCGCATCCCCCGTTCAATCCGTTGAGCGTTGCCGCCTCCCCGGTGACATCGCTGGCGATCTGTTGCATCATCGCGACGAACGGGTCGGTCAGACTTTCCTCGTACGCCTCATACCGTTCCGTGATATCCAGGCGCGGAGGATGCGTGCTAAGCCAGGGATCAGACGCGGCGACCTGCCGCAGGTACGCCCGCAGCGCGTCTTCCCAGTAGGCGGTGCTTTGGCCGGGCAGCGTCTCAAGATAGCCCTCGATCACGCACTCCGGCGGCACCATGCCCCGCCACACGCCGGCCTGAAACATGTCAGGCGCCACGGGGATGCTGATGGGATAGCCCGCGTACAGCGGGTGTGTATGAATCGCCGACATAGCGTCTTCAAAGTGACGGAGAGCCTGCCAGACGATGATGCCCTTTTCAATGGCATCGGCTCCCTTCCACTTTTCGGTACCATGGGCCGCGGATCCCGGCACGGTAATCTTCCAGCGCAGCGCGCCCCGCATGGCTGGCTGTAC
>Ga0307374_10015037_pt1 | contig 10469 bp, 13 predicted proteins | sample OX3MG_FD_202532 | JGI IMG/M metagenome (GOLD analysis project Ga0307374, IMG submission 202532) | Soil microbial communities from Risofladan, Vaasa, Finland - OX-3 | ecosystem: Environmental > Terrestrial > Soil > Coastal area > Acid sulfate soil | place: Finland: Risofladan, Vaasa | collected...
CTCAAACGCTTCGGCAAAGTTGATATCCCAGCTGAGGCTTTCACCGTCATGCTCCGGCGTGACTAATTCCGCCCTTGTCTCAACCCCTGTAATTTTGATATAACTTATAAATGGATACAGCCTTAGCTCATCAACTGTCTGTCTACCGTCCGTCGTCGTCCACCATTGAACTAGTCAAGGAGACACCCATTCTGCTGCTTGTCGGCCCGACCGGCGCCGGCAAAGACGCCCTTAAAGAACGCCTGCTAGGCACCGGCGGCTACCACCACATCGTTTCGCACACTACTCGTCCGCCGCGCGTCAATCAGGGCGTTCTCGAACAAGATGGACGGGAGTACCATTTCATCGATGAGACCACAGCCGAAAAAATGCTCGAGGAGCAGGCCTTCATCGAAGCCAAAGTTTACAGCGGTAATCTCTACGGCACCAGCGTAGCCGAAATTAAGGCAGCTCACGACGAGGGCAAAATCGCCATGACCGACATAGAAGTGCAGGGCGTCGCCGAGTACAAAACTCTTGACCCGGACGTGATGGCGATATTCCTGCTGCCGCCGGACTTTGATACTTGGCAGGCCCGGTTGAGGCGTCGTTATGGTGACGTGGTTGACGCTGCCGACACGCGTCGCCGCATGCAAACGGCCCTGGAGGAAATCGAACAGCTGCTAAACACCAATTATTACATCGCGCTTATCAATGACGACCTGAACGTAACTTTTGAAAAAGTCCAGTCGATCACGCGTGCCGAGCCTCGATCAACCGTCGATGACGCGCCCGCCCGCGAAATCGCCAAACAACTGGCCCACGACATTCAAGACCACCTGGCACGGACCGATTAACGCGCGAGTTACCCCGCCGCGGCGGTAAGCCGGACTTGCATTTGAGTAAAATCGCGGGATAATAAGGGGATTATGGGAGTATCCCCCGAGACCCTTGAGGCTATTAACCCGCCGGGACTACAAATTCCTTATAGCGGCAGCTTTAGAGAAAATTTAATGCTAGGCCACATCAGCCGGACGGCCTTGCGTCTGCCTCAACAATTCGACCAAAGAAACATGTTTGCAGGGGCGCATGTTTGGGGCACAACCGAAGGCCCCCAGACCAGTATTAAAATCGAAGAAGAGGTTCCTGAAGAAGGCGAAGGCGCCATCCGGCTTACTGATGTAGGGTTGTTGCGCAGCACGATAAATCCGAAACTGCTGCTATCTCTCGGCGCCCGGCGATATGTCACCGATGACATAGGCGACATAATGGGGCTTGAACCGGCCGGCCAAACATTTAACCTTGGCGCGGAGGAGAATACGCTGTCAATGTTCCGGGTCATGTGCGCCGTCAGCCTAGCTGCCAGCATGGTACAGTATGCCTTCAACGCCGAATATTACTCGAGACCGGAAGTGCGCCTCACCCAATTAGGTACGTTTTAACAGATTTTATTTCTGGCCGGGCTGGCTGGCACTCTTGACTGAGGAGTGCTAAAAATATATAATTCGGGGTAATAATCAGGTTTGAGAAGAGCGCATGACAGATCGCCAGCAAAAGATTTTGAACGCCATTGTCGAGCAATATGCCGAAGTGGCCAGTCCGGTCGGCAGCATGCTGCTGGCCAAACTGTTTGACGTCAGCTCGGCGACAATCCGGGCCGAAATGGCCGAACTCGAGCACTTTGGCTATATTATGCAACCGCACACCAGCGCCGGCCGGGTGCCTACCGACAAGGGTTACCGTTACTATGTTAATAACCTGAATGAAAATAGCCAGCCGCGGATTCAGAGCGGCCGGGCCGAGAAGGCCTTGGCGGCCCGCGTCCAACACGCCGGCGCGCCGGAACGCATGATTCGCAACGCCGTCGACACGTTGGTTGAGCTGACCCATAACCTAGGCCTGGCAACCATCGGCAACCAGCTCTATATCAGCGGTCTTAGCAACCTGTTCGGCCAGCCGGAATTCGTGAGCGGTATGCACGTCCAGCAGGTCGCCCATCTGCTCGACAACCTAGAGCCCTGGTTGCGCGAAGCCGCGCCCAACAAACCGCTCAGCGTTTACATAGGTTCCGAAAACCCCATTGGTCGCGCCGCCGGCTGCTCGCTGATCATCAGCCGCTTCCGCAGCCCCTTCAGCGACCGCAGCTACATCGGTACTCTCGGTCCCACCCGCCAGAGCTACCGCGCCGTCATGAATCTGGTCTCTCGCGCCGGCCAGGAGCTGGAGGAGGTCTTGTATGTCTAGTCCTCTCGAGCAATGCAGAGAATTATGGAAGAGTATCTGTAGCTTGGAGCTTTGGCATGAGTAAGGCAAATAATAAAACCCAAAAATTACATCCAACACCGGGTGATTTACAATTTCGACTTAATGAACTAACACAGGCTCTCCAGCGCGAACGGGCTGACGCGGTCAATTTGCGGCGGCGTCACGAGGAAGAAATGGCCGGTTTACGCGTTAGGGTTAAGGCTCATGTGATGCGCGACCTGCTTCCGATAATCGACAACTTTGAGCGTGCTCTCAAGCATGTGCCTAAAGATTTGCAAGGCAATGATTTCGTCAAAGGCGTCCAGGCTATTATTAAACAATTCGAAAAAACCCTGGCCGACATCGGCGTCGAGCGCATCAAGACCGTCGGCGAACATTTCGATCCTCACCTGCACGAAGCCGTTAGCCTGGAAGAGGGTGACGGCAAACATGAAATTATTAGTGAAGAGCTCCAAGCTGGCTACCGCCTCGGTGACGACATCATCCGACACGCCATAGTCAAGGTTAGCAAGAAGTAGTATTCCGCTTTTGGTTAAGCGCACAGATTTTGTTATTCTTTCATTTGCATGCCACAAGAAATATACAGCGAAACCGATCTACGAGAGCCGTTTACAGTCCAAGCAGGACTAGATGAATACATGGTCGAGCAGGGCCTTCGTGGCTCTGATCCAGTTCAGGCGATCGGCACTATCAGCGTCGGGGGCTATGTATTCGGAGAACATAGGAAAACCACAGGTGACAGCTGGTTAGCGACACTCGACCCCGACACAAATCTGCATGAGGTTCTCTTTCTGATGGGAATATCGGAAGCAGAAGCTGATCGGGCCAAGCGTGTTTTTGCGTTGCTGGATGAGGCGACCGACAGGGCAATTGACTGTGGTGACGGTACGATCGGTGATTTGCTGGCCAGTGGCACACCAAACCTTTACGAGCAGCTCTTCCACGAAGAAATCTCTGACTAAAGCAGTAAGAAAGACAACATCTAGCACTCTTGACACAGGAGTGCTAATTTAATACACTAGCACCAGCAACCCAAGACCGCTAATTCTAATAAGAAAGGACTTGAACAAACTATGAGCAAGATTATCGGAATCGACCTTGGTACCACCAACTCGGCCATGGCCGTTATGCAAGCCGGCAAGCCGGAAATTATCGCTAATTCCGAAGGTAACCGTACCACTCCCTCGGTTGTGGCCATCAACAAGAACGGCGAACGCCTGGTCGGACAGGTGGCTCGGCGCCAGCAGGTGACCAACTCCAAGAACACGATCTATGAAGTTAAGCGCTTGATCGGCCGCAAGTTCAGCGACCAAGAAGTCCAGCGCGACCTCAAACTGATGGGTTATGAGATCGTTAAGAGCAACGGCGGCGTCAAGGCCAAAATGGGCGACAAAGAGTACAGCCCCGAAGAGATCAGCGCTATGATCCTGGGCAAGCTCAAGAGCGACGCCGAGGCGTTCCTGGGCGACAAGGTGACCGAGGCCGTTATTACCGTACCGGCTTACTTCGACGATTCCCAGCGTCACGCGACCAAGGACGCCGGCAAAATCGCTGGCCTCGAAGTCAAGCGCATTATTAACGAACCAACAGCCGCGGCCTTGGCTTACGGTCTCGATAAGGCGGACAAAAAAGACGAAAAAATCGCTGTCTACGACCTCGGTGGCGGTACGTTCGACATATCCATTCTGGAACTTGGCGACGGCGTGTTTGAAGTTAAGTCAACCAATGGTGATACTCACCTCGGCGGCGCTGACTTCGACCGAGTCATAATTAATTACTTTGCTGACGAGTTCAAAAAAGAGCATGGCCTTGATATCAGTGACGACAAGGCCGCCATGCAACGTCTGCGCGACGAAGCTGAGAAGGCCAAAATCGAGCTGTCAACGGCCCAGGAAGTCAATGTCAATCTGCCGTTCCTAACAGCTGACGCCGAAGGCCCCAAGCACTTCGAGCACAAGCTGACCCGCGCCAAGCTGGAAAGCCTGGTCGCCGACCTGATCGATAAGACGGCCGCTCCATGTGAGAAGGCTCTCAAAGACGCTAAGATCAAAGCCGCCGATATCGACGCCGTCGTCTTAGTCGGTGGCATGACCCGCATGCCGGCCGTGCAGGAAAAGGTCAAGCAGATCTTCGGCAAAGACCCGATGAAGGGCGTGAATCCTGACGAAGTCGTGGCCATTGGCGCCGCTATCCAGGGCGGCGTGCTGCAAGGCGACGTCAAAGACGTTCTGCTACTGGACGTGACCCCGTTGAGCCTCGGCATCGAGACCATGGGCGGCGTCATGACCAAGCTGATCGAGCGTAATACCACTATTCCGACCAGCAAATCCGAGGTGTTCAGCACCGCCGCCGACAACCAACCGCAGGTCGAAATTCATGTGGCCCAGGGCGAGCGCGAGATGATCGCCGACAACAAATCGCTTGGCCGCTTTATTCTCGATGGCATCCCGCCGGCCCCGCGCGGCATTCCGCAAATCGAGGTGACTTTTAACATCGACGCCAACGGAATTCTCAATGTCACCGCCAAAGACAAGGGCAGCGGCAAGGAGCAGAGCATTACCATCAGCGGTTCCGGCAACCTAGACAAGACCGAAGTCGAAAAAATGGCCAAAGAAGCCGAAGCCCACGCCGAAGAAGACAAGGCCAAGAAAGAAACTGTTGAGGCCCGCAACCTGCTGGACAGCACCGTTTACCAGGCCGAAAAGCTCAAGAAGGACAGTGGCGACAAGATTGCCGACGAAGACATGAAGACTCTCAACGAAGCCGTCGATGCCGCTAAAAAGGTCGTTGGTGACGAAAAGTCTTCCAAAGAAGCGTTGGAGAACGCCGCCAAGGAGCTCAACGATAAGATGATGCCCATCGGCGCCAAGATGTATGAACAGTCCAACGCCTCCGATGAGACTCCGGCCGAAGACTCCGAAAAAGCCGATTCCAAAGGCGACAAAAAATCAGACAAGAAGCCTGACGAACCAATCGAAGGCGAAGTCGTCGACGGCAAGAAAGACTAACTACCATGGCTGACGCTGACTTCGTCGAACTGGTTCTGAAGTGCGGCAGTTGGCAGGAAGCCCAGCGGATCGCCGACGCACTGCTCCAGAAGCGCCTGGTGGCCTGCGTGGAATTCCTGGAAATCAAGAGCAAATCTCGCTGGCAAGGCAAGCTCGACGAGGCCGATGAGGTCAAACTCATCATGGAAACGGTCGCCGTCAACTTCGACAAGGTCGAAGCCGAAGTTACCAAGCTGCACAGCTATGACACTTTCACGTTGCAGCAAATCCCGCTGACCAATTTGTCCGGACGCGCCCGTGATTGGCTGGCCGGAGAAACCAAGCAATAACTGATAGAATATAGCGATGAGCGGAGAAGCACAAAACGTTATAAGCATGGATGCTATCTGGGATATGATCAGTCTGGAAGCGCGGGAGGACTGGGCCATTCGTCAAGCGGCGTGTGACCCCAAAATTCTAGCTACTATTGAGCTGTTGATGACACATGATTTTGATAGTGCGACAATAGACCTCATCAAGGATCATTTAGAGGCCTCGGTTGTTACTACGTACGGCGTGCCGTCGGAACGTAGTGATGAGGTTTTCGGGAAAGCCGAAACACTAATTTGGCAGGAGATGGAAGCTAATGGCTAAGCGTGATTATTACGAAGTCCTAGGCGTTGGCAAAGACGCCTCGCCGGACGAGATTAAAAAAGCCTTCCGGCGGGCGGCTATCGAGCACCATCCCGACCGTGGTGGCGACGAGGCCAAGTTCAAAGAGATCAATGAGGCTTATGAAGTCCTGAAAGACACCGACAAGCGCAAGCGTTACGACCAGTTCGGCCATGCCGGCGTGGGCGGCAACGGCGGCAACCCGTTCGCCGGCTTCGGCGGCGCGGGCGGCCAGAACGTCAACTTTGACTTCGGCGACCTTGGCCTGGGCGACATTTTTAGCAGCTTTTTCGGCGGTGGTTTTGGCGGTGGCGGGCAAGGCCAGCGCCGGCAGGCCCGCGGCCGCGACGTCGAAGCCGGCGTGGAGATCAGTTTCGAACAAGCCGTCTTCGGCACCGAAGTCGACCTCAGCCTGAACCTTGAAGACACTTGCGAACATTGCAAAGGTACCACTGTCGAACCGGGCTATGAGCTCAAGACCTGCGACCAATGCAAAGGATCCGGCCAGGTCGTTAGCGTTACCCGCACCATCTTTGGCAACATTCAACAGGCCAGCGTTTGTCCGAAGTGTCACGGCCGCGGCAAAATTCCCGAAAAATCCTGCACCGTCTGCCGCGGCAAAGGCACTCAGGCCAAGCGCCAAACCATTCAGCTCAAGATTCCGGCCGGCATTGACGATGGCGCCACCATCAGGCTAAGAGAGCATGGCGAAGCCATCGCCAACGGCCCCAAAGGCGACCTCTACGTCAATATCCGCGTCAAACCGCACAAGCAATTCACTCGCGAGGGCGACCTGATCCTCAGCGAAGAACATGTCGGCATGGTCGAAGCGGCCCTAGGCACCGAAATCGACGTTGAAACCGTCGACGGCCCGATCCGCATGAAAGTTCCGGCGGGGACGCAGTCCGGTTCCGACTTCAAACTGAGCAATCACGGCGTGCCGCATCTGCGCGGCAGCACCCGCGGCGCCCACATCGTCACTCTCATCGTCGATACGCCGACCAAGCTCAGCAGACAACAAAGAGAACTGCTGGAGGAATTTGGCTACAAGTAGGCCTAAGCATTAAGCTTTGGAGCTAAGCCTCCTGGGTCATCGAGGGGTCGTACAGTGCGACAAGATTACGCCCCATGGCTTTGGCTTGGTATAGGGCTAGATCGGCCAAATGAAGGTTATCTTCCAGCGTTGCCGCTAAGTCTATCGGCGCCACACCGACGCTAACAGTGACTTTATGCTGTCTATTTTTGCCGCTGGCCTCGACCAGCGCGCCGATATCCTCGCCAGCCCTAAAGGCTTCATCAGGTGAAGTGTAGGGAAAAAGGATGGCGAATTCGTCGCCGCCTAGACGGGCCGCTATATCGTTCTCGCGAGAGCGGCTGTTCATAATGCCCGCGACTCTCTTCAGTATCTCATCACCCTTATCGTGGCCGCTGGTATCGTTAATGGTTTTGAACTTGTCGACGTCGAGCACCAATAAGCTGTGCAGGCTCGGTACTTGATACATTGTTGGTTGGCGGCGTCCTCCTGATTGCAGACCTACATAAGACCTTGCTAAAGCCCGGCGGTTGCGCAGACCGGTGAGATGGTCAAGCATGGCAACTTTCTCCATATGCTCAAGGTCTTGCTTGGCCTTTTGTGCCTGTTTTTCTTTTTCCGCGCCCAATTCCAATGCCCGCACCACAGCTCCCATTAGCAAGTTGGTCATATCGAAAGCGGGCGAGGAGATCTGTTCGCGAGGTGTTTCAAAGGAAGGCTTTGACATATTACTTTTATATCATAAAACTGATTTCAAATCAAGCATAAAAGCATAAACTTTATTGCCAAATTCCGTCGTTAGCTTAATAATTAAGCTTTAATGAAACCCGCACGTCTTAATGAAAACGGCCTGGTACCTTTATTGGTGACCATTCTCTTGGTAGTAATAGCCATTATCTATCTGGTTTACGCGCGTGTGCTGCACGCCCAAAAGTAGACAAAAAACTATTGTTTAAGTTAAGGATATATTGTATAATTCTACACCCGCGTTATGAAATTTACCTGGACGTCATTCAAAAAAGCCCAAACCGTTAGAACGGTTGGCTCAAGCCTGCGGATCGACCTGCCGCTACTTGGCATTGAGGGGCTGAAAGCTAAGGTTGATACCGGAGCTTTCAATGGCTCGTTGCATGTCAACCGGATCCGCGAGGTGAAGGACAAACAGGGCGTAACGCACCTTAGGTTTTGTCCTCTTGGCAGCCCCGGCCACACCATCGAAATCGACAGCTACCACAAGCGACGCGTCAAAAGTTCAAACGGCCTGACCGACAGCCGCTACGCCATCGATACCGAGGTTGGCATCCGTGGTCAGGTTTATCCTATAACCCTTACGCTAACCAACCGCAGCGCCATGAGATACCCGATGCTGATCGGCCGCAACTTTCTAAGGCTCCATGGATTTTTGGTTGACGTAAACCATGCCAACAAGTAAGGTGCGACTATGAATATCCTGATACTTTCCCGCGGTTCCGGCAACTACTCCACCCAACGTCTTAAGAAAGAAGCTCTGGCGCGTGGCCACAAGGTCCAAGTGATTGATTATTCCAAGTGCTATCTCACCGCTGAGCGGGGTAATCCGGTAGTCAGGTACAGGGGTGGAGAACTGCGCGACATTGACGCCATTATCCCTCGTGTATCGGCTCGCCTGACCAAGTACGGTTCGTCAATTGTGCGCCAGTTCGAAATGCAGAACGTTTTCACGACCACGACCTCGATATCCCTGGTGCGCGCCCGCGACAAATTGCGCAGCCTACAGCTGTTGGCCAAGGCTGGCGTCGGTATTCCTAAGACGGTCTTTGTCCGCGAAACGGCCGATTTCGATGACGTTTTGGAGCAGGTCGGCGGCGCGCCGGTCATCATCAAGGTGGCCCGCGGCACCCACGGCAACGGCGTGGTGCTGGCCGAAACCCGCAAGGCGGCCTTGGCCGTGATGCAGGCTTTCTACGTCGAGGGAGTGAGCTTCCTGGTGCAGGAATTTATAGCCGAGAGCGCCGGCGTCGACATCAGGGCCTTTGTCGTGAACGGCAAGGTCGTGGCGAGCATGTTACGCCAAAGCCTGGATGACGACTTCCGGTCTAACATACACCAGGGCGGTGAAGGTATCACAGTCAAATTGACCGCCGAGGAGCGCCGCACGGCCCTAAAAGCGGCCAAGGCCATGGGCTTGTCAATTGCTGGTGTCGACATGATGCGCAGCGAACGCGGCCCGATGGTGCTGGAAGTCAACGCCAGCCCCGGCTTTAGTATTGAAAAAGTCACCGGCCGGAACGTCGCCGTCAAGATCATCGATTACGTCGAGCAAACCGCTAAGAAGCCGCGCCGCCGCAAGGATAAAGTCGGGGCCTAAACGGCAAACTGCTCATGGTATAGTAGGTGTTATGACACCACCTGTCATAGCGCTAATCGCTATTGTTCTCGGACCGCTCGTCTTGCTGATGTTTCTGCGGGTCAACGCGGCGCTGGTTTTTCTAAGCCTTTGCCTGGGTGATGTGCTAGTCCAATTCGTGGCCAGTGACGCCGGGAATTTCCTGACGCTGCATGCCGACCAGGTGCCGCAGCAGGCCGCCAACGCCGGCAATGACACCATCAAACTGGTCTTACTCCTGCTGCCGGTCGTGCTGACGACGATTTTTATGATCCGCACTATCCGCGGCAACTTCCGCCTTATCCTGAACTTCCTGCCGGCCGCTGGCGTCGGCTTGCTTGGAGCCCTATTGGTCGTACCTTTATTGCCAAGCGGCCTGAGCCACAATATTGTTGATTCGTCACTTTGGTCGCAGGCCCAGCGTGCCCAGGACCTAATCGTTGGCGGCAGCGCCCTAGTCTGTATGTTCGTCCTCTGGCTGCAGCGCCCCAAATCCGGTACCGGCCATAAACACGGCAAACACTAGGACTCAATTGACTTTTTAGCCTAAATCCAGATAATATAAGGTGTTATTCCGCCGTCCGCGGCAAACGCGGGCCCGTAGCTCAGCCGGTTAGAGCACCTGCCTTTTAAGCAGGGTGTCGAGGGTTCGAGTCCCTCCGGGCCCTCCAATTCAAGGAGCCCCTTTGGGGCTTTTTGAATTGGTTGTCACGAGAACCCGTACGGCGAAGCCGAGGGTTCGGTGGAGCGAGGACACGCGCAGGTGCTGGCACCGAGCATGCCGCAGCGGAAAAGGACTTTAGTCCGCTGTCCCTCCGGGCCCTCCAGGTGGATTGTGGAGCTATTTAAAATCCTTGGTAGAAATTTGTTTTGCTGTTATATTTAGCGTAAGCAAAATGTGGAGCTATGCGTGAAACAGAAATTAAAGAGCTTAAAAGAATCGCTGTACGCATGCCGGCCTATTAAAAATGCCAGTTACTTTGCAGCAACACTCATTTTTACATCGCTAATTAGTTCGTCGGCTGCCTATGCAGCTTCTGGCAGCGTATCGAGTTCGACAACTACTCCCTACTACACTGGACAATGGGGGAGCCACGGCTCTGGCGATGGGCAGCTTACAAGTCCGATCGGCATCGCCGTTGGCAACAATGGCAATGTTTACGTGCTC
>Ga0307374_10015039_pt1 | contig 10466 bp, 10 predicted proteins | sample OX3MG_FD_202532 | JGI IMG/M metagenome (GOLD analysis project Ga0307374, IMG submission 202532) | Soil microbial communities from Risofladan, Vaasa, Finland - OX-3 | ecosystem: Environmental > Terrestrial > Soil > Coastal area > Acid sulfate soil | place: Finland: Risofladan, Vaasa | collected...
GACGCGCATGTAGCAAGACACTACTCACGACAAAGGCCCGGACGAATCGTCCGGGCCTTTGTCGCAACGTACGTTGACGGCGAAAACTACTTCTTGGGGTAGTTGTTCGGGTTCACCGAAATCTTGCCGGACTTAATGCCCGCGGAGATCTTCGCAATCTTTGACTTGAGCGAACGGGAAATTTTGATGCCACCGTACTCAAGGGCGGTTCCCTGGTTCTTCAAGGTACCGAGATAGGTGCCGCCCTTGAACTTGCCACTCGCGGCCGCGAGGACCGCGTCGCGAACGGAAGGCTCGACACCCTTGGCGACGGTGCCGATGAGCCAACCGCAGTCGGGCTTGTCGGTGACGCAACCGTTGCTGTCGACCCAGAGAACGGAGTGACCCTTGCCGGCCTGCTTGGCGGCAGCAATTGAGCCAACGCCCACGCCACCCGCGACCGGGAAGACCACGTCGGCCTTAGCCGCGAAGTCCGTCGCCGTAAGCGTTTTGCCGGCCGTCGCGTCGGTGAAGCTGTTCACGAAGGTGCCCTTGCCATTGCACTTTGCGAGTGTGCAGGTGCCCGCCGCGGGCACCCAGCCGAGTACTTTCACGTGCTTGTGGTTTACCTTGTTGAAGTAACGAACGCCCGCAACGAAACCGTTCATGTAGATCGTTACCGGGGTGATGTTCAAGCCACCGTAGGTCGCTACGACACCGGACTTCGAGGTGGCTGCCGCGAGGTAGCCACCGAGGAAGGCACCCTGGTTCGTCATGTAGTTCAGCGACAGAACGTTAGAACCCGTTACGTTCGAGTCAACGATCGCAAAGAGCTGGTTCGGATTCGCGGTGGCGGCAGTCTGGGTGTCTTGTTGCATCAAGAAACCAACCGTCACGATGATGCCGCAGCCTTGGCTGACGAACGATTGAATGTTCGGCGCGTAGTCGGTAGACGACGTCGAGGACAGATACGACGGGACGATATTGGGGTTCAGCCGTGCCGCGTCGAGCAGACCGTTATAGGCCGACTCGTTGAACGACTTGTCGTTGATGCCGCCCGTGTCGGTCACGACGCAGGCTTTGAACGAGCTCCCCGCCGCTGACGCGGAGCTCGCGGCCGCGGTGAGACCCGTCGTCATCATGCCGAGCACGAGCGAGGCGGTTCCAATCCAGGCACCGAGACGACGAACCGCGCCCCTTTTTTCTCCCATTTGCATATCCAACCCTCCAAAGTTTTATGGCCCCGGTCGCACCACCGACACGGTTTTCGCGAGAACCCATCATTTATATACGAGGGACACTACTCTGCGCTGCAGCCCTTTACCCGTCGGAGGCGACGGGTGACATTGGCTTGTCGGGCGTCGCGTGTCGCGTACGTTTTGGCGCGGCACGACTGACGAAGAGGGCCACGAGGGTGATCGCCGCCGAGATTTGAAACGCGCGTTGGTAGCCGCTCACGAGCGCCAGGCGGCTGTGAGTATTGACGAACGTGGCGGTGCGGTCCGCGGCGACGGTACCGAGAATCGCGAGCGCGAGCGAGCCTCCGACTTGGCGCGCGGTATTCAAGACTCCTGAGGCCAGCCCGGCGTCGGCCCGGTCCACGTCGGCCGTGGCGGCCGTGGCCAGCGCCGGAAAGAGGATTCCCATCGCGAATGCACACGTCATCGAGGGAACCAAGATGTTGCGCCAATACGAACTGTGCGGTTCGATCAGGGAAATCCAAACAAACCCCAGCGTCGCGAGTACGGCACCGACGCCGACGAGGGGTCGCACACCGACCCTCGCGAGTAGACGCGAACTTATCTGGGCGCCCGCGATAATCGAAAGAGCCATGGGCAAGAAGGCGAAGCCGGTGCGAACGGCGCCGTAGCCAAGGATGTTTTGAAAATAAAAGGTGAGGAAGTACCACATGGCAAAAAAGGCGCCGCCCACCAGAAACATCGTGAGATTCGCAGTGGAGAGCGATCGCGAACGAAATACTCGAAAGGGCATCAAGGGATGCGACGCCACGCGTCCCTCCCACCAGAGGAAAAGACCCAAGCCCGCCGCGCCACCGAATATCCACCAAAGCGTCTCTGGCGATGTCCAGCCTAAAGACGTCGTGTGCACGACGCCGTAGATCATGGCGGCGAGGGAGCCCGTGACAAGGACGGCGCCCGTGACGTCAAGCTTTTGCGTCGCTTCTTGATTGCGAAGTTCTCGCAAGTAGAGCAAAGCGCCCACGGCGGCTACCAATCCCAAGGGAACGTTGATGAAAAATATCCAGCGCCATGAGACCAGACCCGTGAGAATTCCTCCGAGAAGACCACCGACGGCGCCACCAGCACCCGCGACAGCGCTCCAGGCGCCAATTGCCTTGGGCAAGCGAGGACCGTGGAAGGTGGTGACGATGATGGTGAGTGTCGCCGGCGACAAGATGGCGCCCCCCAGACCCTGCAGGGCTCGCACCGCCACGATCTGTGAGCTCGACGCCGCAAAGCCCGCGCCGACGCTTGCGAGGACGAAGATGAACATGCCCGCGAGGTAGACACGCCGACGACCGAAGAGGTCGGCCGCGCGCCCTCCGAGCAGCAAAAAGCCCGCGAACGTCAAGACGTAGGCGTTGACCACCCATTCGGCGCTCGATCCAGTGAAATGCAAGTCTCGCTGCATCGATGGCAACGCCACGTTGACGATTGAAACGTCAAGCACCACCATGAATTGAGCGAGACAGGCAATCGCGAGGATAATTGAATCGGAGGCGTGGCGATGTTTCGTAGGCGTAATCGCCGGCGTCTCTGGCATGGAGCGAGTGTAATGGGGGCGCTGTGGAAGTGACCTCGCGCGATCACGCTTAAATCGGTCACACTGGTGAATATGGCTGCTCAATTTATTTTCACCATGCGTGACCTTCGACGCTTCTATCCGCCCGACCGCGAAGTGCTTCGCGGTATCAATCTCTCCTTCTATCCGGGGGCGAAAATCGGCGTCATTGGTTCGAACGGATCGGGCAAGTCGTCGCTGCTGCGCATCATGGCGGGCGAAGATGACGGCTTTACGGGGGAGGCCCGACTCACCCCGGGCTTCAGCGTTGGCTATTTGCCCCAGGAGCCTCACCTCGACCCGAGCAAGAACGTGGTGGAAAACGTGGCCGACGGCATCGCCGAACAACGAGATCTCCTTCTTCGATTCAATGAAGTCTGCGCCGCCTTTGGCGATCCTGACGTGGACTTCGACGCGCTGCTCGCCGAGCAGGCGGATTTGCAGGCTCGTATTGACGCGGCCAACGCTTGGGACCTCGAGCGAACGCTGGAAATCGCGATGGACGCGTTGCGCTTGCCACCCGCCGACGCCGACGTGAGCAAGCTCTCGGGTGGCGAGCGCCGTCGCGTGGCGCTTTGTCGATTGCTGCTCTCGAAGCCGGACCTGCTGCTACTCGACGAGCCAACGAACCACCTCGACGCCGAATCAGTCGCTTGGCTCGAGCGTTTTCTCCAGGAGTACGCGGGCACGGTGGTGGCGATCACCCACGATCGCTACTTCCTTGACAACGCCGCCGATTGGATCTTGGAGTTGGATCGAGGACACGGCATCCCTTGGGAAGGGAACTACTCCTCGTGGCTCGAGCAAAAACAGGCAAGGCTGGCGGCCGAGGAGAGGGCCGATCGGACTCGCGAAGCTGCCCTGGCGCGCGAACTCGAATGGATTCGCATGTCCCCGCGCGCCCGTCAGAGCAAAGGCAAGGCTCGCCTGAGCCAGTTCAATCAATTAGTTGCCGAGGCCGAGTCGTCGGAGCGCCGTGATGATCGCCTCGAAATCGCGATTCCTCCCGGCCCGCGACTCGGTGACGTTGTGGTCAACGCGAATCACCTCGCGAAGGGTTTCGAGGATCGTCTCTTGATTGAGGATCTCACGTTTCTATTGCCGCCGGGCGGCATCGTCGGGGTCATTGGACCCAACGGGGCGGGCAAGACGACGCTTTTTCGCATGATGATCGGGGACGAAGCGCCCGACGAGGGCACGGTCGAGGTGGGGAGCACCGTGGCCTTTGCTTACGTCGATCAATCTCGAGACACTCTCGAGGGCGAGGCCAGTGTTTACGACGAGATAAGCGCGGGACTTGAATACATCAAAGTGGGAAATCGCGAGATTCATGCCCGCGCCTACGTCGCCAGTTTCGGCTTCAAGGGAAGCGACCAGCAAAAAAAAGTGGGAGAACTTTCCGGCGGGGAGCGTAACCGCGTGCAACTGGCGAAGGTACTTACTAAGGGTGGCAACGTCTTGCTCCTCGACGAACCGACGAACGACCTCGACGTCGACACGCTGCGTGCTCTTGAAGACGGGTTGTTGAACTTTCCCGGATGCGTCGTCGTGATCAGTCACGATCGCTGGTTTCTCGACCGAATCTCGACGCACGTTCTGGCCTTCGAGGGAGAGGCTCAGGTTCGTTGGTTCGAGGGAAACTTTTCGGACTACGAAGCCGAGCGTCACAAGCGCCTCGGTTCCGACGCCGATCAGCCGCACCGCCTGCGCTATAAGCCAATTACCCGTTCCTAAAACGCCTTCGCCATTTGGCGGCCGCGAGCAACGATCGAAGAGCGCGTTGCGCGCGCCGCTCCATCGGGTCTTCGCGGGGTGCTCTGAGCGATGGTCTTGCGGTGTGCGCTCGACACCCCCGCTGGTCGCTGCGAGCGCAATGCTCGCGGAGACGGGCGTCGTCGTGCGCTAAGAATTAAATGTGCGAAGCGAGGCCCGTCCCGTGATTTCTCGTGAGGAGTGCCTCGCACTCGACGCACGCGACGAATTGGCGCCGCTTCGAGGTGAATTCATTCTCGATGACGCGGAGATCTACCTCGACGGCAATTCGCTAGGTCCGGTGACTCGCCGGGCGCGTGAACGCGTGCTCGACGTGGTCGATCACCAGTGGGGCGAGCGACTCGTTCGGAGTTGGGGAGAAGGGTGGATGAACCAGCCACTTCGCCTCGGCGATCGCATCGCGCCCCTCATTGGAGCGAATCCCGGAGAAGTGCTGGTAGCTGACACGTTGACCATCCTGCTCGCCAAACTCATTGGCGGCGCACTTGATCTGCGCCGCGAACGCCACGTGATCTTGACCGACGTCGCTAATTTCCACTCGGATCTCTATATCGTCGAGGCGATGGCACGCCGTGCGGGGCGGCCCATGGTCGTTAGGGCCATTGATCGAAACACGTTGGCGAGCGAACTCAACAGCGACGTCGCGCTGGTCATGCTGACGCACGTTGACTTTCGATCTGGCGAAGCGCTCGATCTGGCGAGGGTCACCGAAGCGGTTCACGAAGTGGGCGCCCTCATGCTGTGGGACTTCGCGCACTCCGCGGGGGCGGTGCCACTCGACGTCACTGGTGCGAACGTGGACTTTGCGGCGGGCTGTGGGTATAAGTATCTCAACGGGGGCCCGGGGGCCCCCGCTTTCGTCTACGTGCGCCAAAGCTTTCAGGGCGTGCTCGAAAATCCACTGCCGGGTTGGCTGGGCCACGCGCGGCCCTTCGACTTCGAACTGGGCTACGAGCCAGCCAAGGGGATGCAAGCGTGGGTCACCTCGTCGCCGTCCGTCATCGCGCTGGCGGCGCTCGACGGAGCGCTCGACGTCTTTGAACGTACTGACATGACCCGTATCCGCGCGAAGAGCCTGGCCCTGACCGATCTCTTCATCGAACTCGTCACCGCGCGATTGCCTGGCGTCTTTGAAGTGGTCACGCCGCTGGAACACGCACACCGTGGCAGCCAGGTCGCTCTTCGCCACCCCGAGGCCTACGGGGTGATTCAGGCGATGATCGAGCAAAGGGTCATCGGCGACTTTCGAGCGCCCGACATCTGTCGATTCGGTTTCGCCCCTTTGTATTTGCGCTTCATTGACGTCTTTGACGCGGTGGCGAGACTGGTCGAGGTGATGGACACCAATGCCTATCGCGACCAAAAATTCACGGTGCGAAACGCCGTCACCTGAACTACTGCGCGAAGATGACCGTACGCTTGCCCACGATCGCGACGCGGTCTTCGGCCAGGAGGGTCACGGCGCGCGCCAGGACGGTGCGTTCGATGTCACGGCCGAGCGCGACGAGGTCTTGGGGACGGCGCGCGTGGGTGACCCGCACGACGTCTTGGTCGATAATTGGACCTTCGTCGAGTTCGCCGGTCACGAAGTGCGCGGTCGCCCCGATGAGTTTGACGCCTCTTTCGTACGCCTGGTGATAAGGACGGGCGCCCTTGAAGCCCGGAAGGAAAGAATGGTGAATATTGACGATCTGGCCGGCGAATTCCTGGCAGAACTCGGGCGTGAGAATCTGCATGTAACGCGCGAGCACGATCAGGTCCGCGTCGTGGGCCCGCACGAGGTCGCGAAGCATCGCCTCGGCGTCGGCCTTGGATTCTGGAGTGACGGGAACCTCAAAGAACGGAACGTCGTGGCGCTCGCTGAGCGCGCGACACTTGGCGTGGTTGCTTACGACCGCCGCGACGTCCAGGGCTAATTCGCCCTGCTCGCGGCGATACAACAGATCGGCCAGGCAGTGATCCGCTTCGGAGACCATCACGAGTGCGCGTCGACGCTGGGACTCCAGCCGTAGTCCGACGACGGGGTTGAACCGTGAGACGCCACCTTCGAGGCGCGTTCGGACCTCCGCGACGTCATCTGACGAGGTCTCGAAGCGGGTACGCATGCAGAACTGTCCGGTGACCGGATCGGTGAACTGGTCGTTCTCCAGGATGTTGCCGCCGACGGTGACGATCGCCTCACTCGTGGCGTGCACAATTCCCGGCGCGTCGGCACAGCGAAGCGTCATGATGTAGTCGAACACGGGCGTCTCCACTCACTCAGGCTAGAACAGCGCCCGCGGCGAGTCGCTACACGAGCAGCGAATAGGTGTTTTGCAACTCGTCTTGCAGAACGGTCGCGACCCTCGTGGTCGTGTCGACCACGAGTTCGTCGTCGAGGATTCTGGTTTCGTAGCTCCATCCCTTAGGAAGATCGAGGCGCTCGCCCAACGTCGTGAGGCCCACTTGATTAAGGCTCGCGTCGACCCCCACGCAGTAGGCCTGCATGACGTAGGACGCTCCCGTCTCCGAATGAAGGAGGTGAACCGGCCGGCCCGCGTCAAAGAGGAACAGGGCGCCTCGGTTGACGGTGCGTTCCTGGTAGTAGTTCGAAACGAGAAGTCCCTCCAGCTCAATCGTGGCAACGCGTCGCATCGCGATTCCTCCGAAGTCGCGCACGACGGGTTCAACATTGGCGACCTTCGCGACGCCGTCCATCATCCAATAGCGAGGACCATTGAGAACCGCGATCGTCGCGCCGTACTGTCGAGCAATCATCACCGGGTCCAGGCGTTGCCAGAGTTCATCAGGGCACTCGTTGAGTAGAAATGAGTTGAAGACTTCGACGTGCGCTACGTCACCTTCGTAGTCAAGAATGACCTCGCCGTAGCGTTGACCTCGAAGGTTCTCAAGCAGACGCTGGGTGGTCACTGAAGGGCCCCTCTCATGCTCGTGGCGCTACGGGTTCAGTCTTACCAGGCGTCAGGCCACTAGTCTCCATCGCCGAACTTTGACTGACCTCTAAGCGCGATAGCCGTAGAATCCCTGTCCACTCTTTCGACCAAGCAGACCCGCTTGAGTCATTCGTGACAACAACGGCGGAGGCGCAAGGTGCGGCTCTTTGAACTCCTCGTAGAGAGATTCCGCCACGGCGAGGGTGGTGTCAAGTCCGATGAGGTCCGTCAGCGCCAGCGGCCCAAGCGGGTGGGCGCAGCCCACGATCATGCCGGTGTCGATATCCTCAGCACTCGCGAAACCTGATTCGAGCATGCGAATTGCCGAGAGTAGATACGGAATGAGCAGCGCGTTCACGACGAAACCGGCACGGTCGGGCGACGTGATTACTTTTTTGTTCAAGGTGTCAGTGGCGTAGGCGCGTGCCCGAGCGGTGGTTTCGGCACTGGTGAGCAGCGAAGAAATCACTTCGACCAACTTCAAGACGGGCACGGGATTGAAGAAGTGCAGTCCAATGACTTGTTCAGGACGCTTGGTCGCCATCGCGAGTTTGATGATGGGAATCGACGACGTGTTGGTCGCGAGGATGGCGTCTTCGCGCATTAAGACGTCGTCCAAACGGCGAAAGACTTCGACTTTGGTCGTTTCGTCTTCGGCTACGGCCTCGACCACGATTTCGCATTCGGACAACATTCGAAAGTCTTGATCGAACATCAAGTTCGCGCGCGCGAGGTCGGCCTCACTCTCGGGAACTTTCCCGGCGTTGACCGCGCGACTAAGCGACTTTTCAATGCGGCCACGGCCTATTTCGAGGGCCTCGGCGTCGCGCTCGATAACGACCACGGTCGCTCCCGCACGTGCCGCCACCTCCGCGATGCCTGATCCCATGAGTCCACAGCCCACGATGCCCACGCGCTCCACACGAACCTCCTCGTCTTGGTCCCTACGTGAAGCCTAGGTCGCTACGTTGCGTCGACCTTCAAATGGGGAGCCCCGGGTCCTTCTCGATACGATGATGTCTAGAGAGGGTGCTAACACGCGCCGATACGAAAGCGAGTGGCCATGGCCGACGTCAACGTCATCATCGAGATTCCCCGAGGAAGCCAGAACAAATACGAGTACGACCACGAGAGCCACGCCATCAAACTCGACCGGCACTTGGTGGTCTCGATGGTCTACCCCGCGGAGTACGGCTTCATTCCTGACACCCTCGGCGGCGATGGCGACCCGCTCGACGCGCTCGTTCTCACGGAGTACCCGACGTTTCCTGGGGTCCTCATCGAATCGAAAATTCTTGGCATGTGCGTCATGACCGACGAAAAGGGCGAGGACGCGAAGTTGATATGCGTGCCGTCCTACGACCCGAAGTGGAAGTCGGCTACCGACATCACCGATGTCCCTCAGGACGTGTTGGATCGCATCAGTCAATTCTTCAAGGTCTACAAGGACCTGGACGAAGGCAAGTGGGTCAAGGTCGAGCAGTACGCCAACCGCGCCGCGGCGCTGGCCGAGTTGGAGGCGTCAAAGGCACGCTTTAAGGGATAGCTCGTGTGAGGGGTTCAAGTGCGCGCTGAGGAGATTCAAACGCGAACGCACGAGGTATCCGCCCGTCGAGTGGTGGCGCGAACCCAGACGCTGTTTTTCGTCATCCTCTTTGGCTGTGTGCTCGTGAGCCACTCGCGAGTCGCGCAGCGAGAGGGCATCTCTTTCTACGCCATCAACGCGCGCACCGTGGCCCTGGCTTTTGCGGGCTATCTGGTGGCGGCGGCGGGACTGTGGCGCTACTCGCAGATAGTGCGCGCCGCGCATGAGGAGCGACTCGTCTGGTGGGGGCTGCGCGTCGTGGCGATCGTGCTCGTGGTCTTGCTCGCGACACCCTTCAACAAGGGAACATTCCTTAACTGGGCGCACATGACGGCGGGCGTCATCGGCGCGCTGGCTCAGTTAGCGCTCGGATGGCGGCTGAGTCTGCGCTCTCGTGAGGTGAAGGCGTGGGGGGCGATGGCCGTGATGCTGAGTGGAGGAGTATTGGCGGCGTTTTCTCTTCCGGACTGGCAGTTCAGCGCTCTCCTCGAGGGCGAAATCATTCTCGAGATTGGATTCGCCTGGTGCATGTGGGAGTGGACGAGGCAGCTCGCCGAAGACCCAGCTCCTAGAACGCTGAGGCGTCTGCGCGATCGCGAATCGCCGCTTCGGCGAGGACCGTCAACGCGGTAAACCACTCATCGACGCCCACGGCGAGTGCGTGCTCACCCTCGAGTTCAATCTGGCCGAAGAACAGTGCGTACCAAATTCGTGCGAAAGCGACCGCGCTCATACCGTTGGCGAGCAGTTCCTTATCCTCGAGAGGCTGAACCACGCCCAAAATCAGCGACGAGGCTTCGCGCTTCGCCTCGGCGATGCCAAGCGAGGCAGAGGGGTTGTGACGGGCAAACGACATCGACTCAATGCGCGCCAAGCGCGCCTCCGTACGCGCGGGCGTCTGAGCTTCAGCGATGACCTCGCGCATGGCCTTGCGCAGGTCGTCGCAGGTTTCGACGTTGCGCATGGGTCGCGTGAACGTCTCGGCGAGGCCAAGGAGAATCTCGCGAAAACGGTGCACGATCGTGGCGGCGATGAGGTCTTCACGATCGTCGAAGTAGCTGTAGAGCAGCGCGACTGAAATCCCGGCGTCGTACGCGACGCGCTTCACGCGAAATTGGGTCATCCCGTTCTTCTCGATCTCGCGGGAGGCGGCCTCAAGAATCTTGTCGCGCGTCATGGAGAAAATGGTACTGCTACGACGAGAAGGACTTATTCGAGGACAGACCAATCGTCACGATTTAGTTCCTGATCAAGGCGAGCGAGGAATTGGGCGGCGTACGCTCCATCGATGGCGCGGTGATCGAACGTCAAGGTGAGGTATCCCATCGAATGAATGGCGATCGATTCCTCGCCGTTCGGGGAAGTGACGACCACGGGTCGACGCTTGATACCGT
>Ga0307374_10015040_pt1 | contig 10465 bp, 10 predicted proteins | sample OX3MG_FD_202532 | JGI IMG/M metagenome (GOLD analysis project Ga0307374, IMG submission 202532) | Soil microbial communities from Risofladan, Vaasa, Finland - OX-3 | ecosystem: Environmental > Terrestrial > Soil > Coastal area > Acid sulfate soil | place: Finland: Risofladan, Vaasa | collected...
GGTCCATTACGATGGCGACCGCCCGCTGCCGGAAGTGGCAGCGCACCTGCGTGAACGATTGATTGCGCGCATGGTGGAAGCCGGCGAAAAAGCACCGCAGATTGACCCCGCCCGCTTCTATCCCTGATTGGATTGATGCGATTTTGGAGAGTGGCAGCCCCGAAGCTGTCGTGGTCCATCGATCAGGATGGGTCCCCGGTTTTCTGAGCCACTGCGTAAGGTGAGTCTGAGGCGAAATGCAGCGATCCCTGGCAAAGCCGGGGGCATTCTGTTAGCCGCGCCTCCGATGGGCTTGCTGCGCTGGCGTCCGCCACAGCCGCCCGCGGATTGGCAAAGGGTATCCCTTATCCGCCCGTCGAACCGCGACAAGGAAGATCGCAGAACAATGGGTGGAAATTCCCCCAGGAACGGTTAAAAGCGCGCCCTATTGGACTCTGAATGCTTCGCGATGCTCGTCATCAGAGTAAGGGCTTATAAGCGAATCGGCCAGTGTGATCTCAGCGATGACCTTAGTCGAAGGCTGCAATCTTTTCCTCAAGGTACCCTAGAGCAGCTACAAGCGAGCTTCGGTAATGCGGATGCGTTGCCGTGGCAAGCTCCTGCTCGACGCGGGAACGGGAAAGCTCAAAACTCTCTCGTTCGCGTTGCCGCTGCTGTTGTTCAAGGGTTATCTGAGGGATATCTGACTCTGCTTCTTTTAATTCCGCGACTTCGATCTGTTCTTCAACTGCTTTACTTTCCCAACCTCTTGCCATCCACTTAGTATGCCATAAAAACGGAGTTGGGGGGAGTGATTGTAGGGTGTGCGAGCCGGGTTGGGCGGCTTCAGAAAGCTCCGGGGGAAGGAAGGGTCATCAGGCAGGGCGTCCGACCAGCTGGCTGTCGTAGACGCGTCCTATTTCGACATCGAGCAGGGTGTTCGGGGAAACCTCGGTTCCGGGAAGAGAAACTTGCAGGTAGTTGGTGGAGAGGGCCATACGAACTCCACCCCGGGATTTGTGCAGCACCACGGCACTCAACCTTTGCCCGATCTGAGCGAGCAGGAAACGGCTGCGCTTGGCTGCGATCAGCGACTTCATTTCCCGGACGCGCTCATGAATGCGCCTCCCGTCCACCTGCTCCGGACGCGCTGCCGCCGGGGTTCCCGGGCGGGCCGAGTAAGGGAAGATGTGGAGATAGGTAAAGGGCAGAGATTCGATGAATCGGAGACTCTCGGCGTGGTCCGATTCCGTCTCTCCCGGGAATCCCACCATGACGTCCGCTCCAATGCCGCAATGGGGCATGCGCTCACGGGCCGCCACCACGCGCTCGGCGTACTGTGTGGTCCAATAGCGCCGGTTCATCAGCCGCAGGATTCTGTTGCTGCCGCTTTGCAGCGGGACATGGAAGTGCTGCGCCATCCGCGGCTCCGTCGCCACCAGGCCGATCAGCTTAGGGCTGACGTCCATGGGTTCAATGGAGCTGATCCGCAATCGCGGTATCCTGGTTTCCGACAGAATCCGTTCCAGAAGACACAGGAAGCTGAAACTCCGATCTCTGTCCCGGCCGTAGCTGCCCAGGTTGATTCCTGACAGCACGACTTCCTGATAGCCGCTCTGTTCCAGCTCGCGGACCTGTTCGATAACTTTCCCGGGTTCCAGGCTGCGGCTCTCACCCCGAACGTGCGGAATCACGCAAAAAGAGCAGCGCGCATTGCAGCCATCCTGAATTTTCAGTGTTGGCCGTGTGCGATCATCGGCGAAGACCGGAGCAAAGTGGAATGTATCCCCGATCTCACCCACCAGGACCCGAGGCGGCGCTGCCTGAGGCTCAAAGTCAGCGAGGGCTGTTCCCTTGCCGGTATGCGGGTTTCCCGGGAAAGGGGAATCCACTGCAGCGGTCCCACTGCGGGTATCGCCAGACAAAATCTCCACCAAAGCATGCTTGTGGGAGTTCCCAACCACCCAGGTCACGCCGGGCAGGTTGGCGATTTCGCCGGGAGCGCGCTGAGCATAGCAGCCGGTTACCAGAATCTTACAGCCTGGGTTGGACCGATGTATCCGGCGAATGACCTGGCGCACTTCAGCGTCGGCAGCGGCGGTGACGGTACAGGTATTCAGAACAGCGACCTCGCTTGCTTCCGGGCCCGCCTCCTTGAATCCCTTCACCATCAACTGCTTCTTGATTGCAGCCCCGTCCGCATGGCTCGCCCTGCACCCGAAATTGATAAGGTGGAACGTGCTCATGACAATCTCATGTTATGCGAACTCAAGCGCGCTGCGCCAGGGTGGAATTTCTTTTTTAAGAGGGGAATAAGAGCGGGGCTGTATCAAGTGCAGCGCGGCACCGTCGCTGCTCTGAATCCAGAGGCAGGAACGGGCACATCCCAAGGGTACAAAGGAGGGCAGGTCTTCCGATCGACCGGAGATACCCTAATACCCTCTGCGTTAAGCGCCTGTCCCCAGCGCGCCACACATCCGGAACCTAGTCCTTTTCGGGAAAGGAAAAGGTGGAACTATGCAGCCAGATCAAGCTGGTGAGCCCGCTGCTCGCCGCTGCTCGAAGCATTCCCTGCAATAGACGGGACGCCCTTGAGTCGGCTTGAAGGGTACAGTGGTCTCCTTGCCGCATTGCGAGCAGACCGTGCTGGTTTCCACACGCCGACGGCCTTGCCCATCGAGCATCTGGCTTCTCTTGGACTTGCAAGGCTTACAGCGCTTCGGTTCGTTCTTGAACCCCTTGTCTGCGAAGAAGAGTTGTTCGCCTGCCGTGAAAACAAATTCCGCCCCACAGTCGACGCATTTGAGGACCCGATCCCGGTATTCCATGATTAGCCCCCCCTGCCTGACCAATCCTTCCCCCGATAGCGGATGACCTCTCATCCACCATCAGAGTTAGTCGTGGTCATGCCTGGCCTTTTTGCGGGCTCGTTTCCGCGCCAAGGCCGCTTTGACTCGCTTTTTCTCTCCCGGCTTGAGATAAAAGGAATGCCTTTTGATTTCCTTAATGATGTCCTCTTGCTGTACTTTGCGCTTGAAGCGGCGGAGAGCGTTTTCTAAAGGCTCCCCTTCCTGAAGTCGAACTTCGGCCAAACGATCAACACCTCCATTTCATAGTGAATTAAAGGAATTAAAATTTTCCTCTGTTTACCAGAATTCTCACCCATGTGCTACAGCGAAGTCAAGTGCAATTTTGACGACCTTCGTCCTGCGGGCATTTTGAGGTCCATCGCCCGAAACATCGTTGCCTCTGCCTGTCTTGACCCTTCCAGTCCCATATGTTAGGGTCAAGTTCATTCTTGGAGGCAGCTTCGGGCAGTGCTTGATGGCAGAGATCCTTAAGACAGACAAGCCGAATCTGGAATACGCCTTGGAGTACTCGGCCCGGTTGATCCTATCCGGCAAGGTCGTGGCCTTCCCCACGGATACGTTTTATGGCCTGGGTGCTGATCCGTTTAATCTGGCTGCCATCACCGAAATCTTTCGCATTAAGCGGAGGTCGGCCGACAGGCCCATCCCCTTGCTCGTGGCCTCGCTCGATCAGGCTGCAGATCTGGTTGACAATCCGTCGCAGCTTTTTTTTACCCTGGCAAAAAAGTTCTGGCCGGGTCCCCTGACGCTGGTGGTTCCTGCTTCGCGCCAAATGCCTTTGAAAGTCACTGCGAACACGGGCCGGGTAGGAATCCGTTGGCCGAACTTTCCGCTGGCAGAAGCTTTGATTACCGTGATCGACCGGCCCCTGACGGGAACCAGCGCCAACCTGTCGGAACACCCGGCCTGCACGACGGCGGACCAGGTGGAGGAACAGATCGGCGATTCGCTGCCCCTGATTCTGGACGGAGGCAAGACAGCGGGCTACAACCCCTCGACGGTGGTTCAGCTTGAGGGGGACCGGGCTCGCATTCTGCGTTTCGGCGGTGTCGCCGAATCTGAACTGAAAGAATTTCTTTCCTGAGACTCCCGTGCGCCTGCGCCATTGGATACTGATCACACTCCTTGCGCTTCTTGCCGGCGTGGTCTTATGGGAGGTATCCCTCTATAAGTCCATTCGACGTCAGGCCAAGGACGACGAAACAAAACCGGCTGGCGCGATCGTCGTTTTTGGTGCAGCGGAATATAACGGCCGCCCTTCACCCGTTTATAAGGCTCGCCTGGATCATTCCTTCGGCCTGGAAGAGCGAGGCGTCGCTCCGCTGGTTATTACGACAGGCGGGAGCGGCGGGGATCCACACTTTACGGAAGGCGGTGTCGGGCGGGATTACCTGATCCAGCAAGGAGTTGCCGCCCGCAAGATTCTGGCTGAGACCCATAGCGAAACAACCTTTGAGACCGTCAGGGCCGTGACCCGGATGCTGAAAGACCGGGGAAAATCAACCTGCGTGGCGGTCAGCGATGGCTTTCACCTCTACCGCATCAAACTGCTCTTTTCTTCTTTTGGGATCACCGCCTACGCTTCACCGGCGCCCGCAAGTCCCATTGAGTCTGAACCCTTTGCGCGCGCCCTCTACTCCCTGAGGGAACTGCTGATTATCAACCTGTGGCACCTGGGCTTCCACGTTTAGGAGGTTGCTGAAAAAGTAGCGGGACGCGCTTTGTAGCGCCGGCATCTTACCGGCATGGTTTGAACTCAAAGAAGTTGCCGGCTGGAAGCCGGCGCTACGAAAGCCATCCAAAGGCTTTTTCAGCATCCATTCAGCGGCGGGCAATGCTTCACGGCCGGGAAACACTTCCGAGCACTAAAGCTCTGCGCGCGCCGGTCACTGCGGGAAGATTTCCGGGTAAACCCTTCAGGGTTCGATCGGCGAGGATGGCAAAGGCAATGGCTTCCTTGGCGTCCACCGGAAGCCCGAATGCGTCTGAAGACATCAGCTGCATTTCAGGAAGCAGTTCCCCGATCCGGCTGAGCAGCAGCTGGTTATGAGCGCCGCCGCCCGAAGCGATCAATCGTTGGACGCTGACGCGCGGATCAACGAATCGCCGCAACGCCTCGGCAATGGTTCTGGCCGTCAGTTCATTGGCTGTCCGCAGCAGGTCTTCAGCGCGCGCACTGGGAAGCCGGCTCAGAAAAAAACGCCGGGTGAATTCCTCTCCGAATTGTTCCCGGCCCGCGCTTTTGGGCGGCGGCTGGCGGAAAAACGAAAACCGAAGGACCCGGTCCAGAATGTCGTCAAGGATTTTGCCGCGAGCGGCCAGGCGGCCTCCGGTATCGTAATGGCGCCGGCCCCGGGTGAAAGCGCGCACCAGGCCGTCCATAATCATATTGCCCGGCCCGGTATCGAAGCCGTAAACGTCCTCCGCCGAGGCTCCTGCGGGGATCACCGTGATGTTGGCGATTCCGCCGATGTTGAGTGCCACGGCGCCCTGCTTCCTGTCCCTGAACAGGAGATAATCCACCAAAGGAACCAGCGGCGCTCCCTGTCCGCCCGCCGCCAGGTCAGCGGTCCGGAAGTTGGCGACCACCGGCGCGCCGGTCCTTTCGGCAATCACAGCCGGCTCGGCGATCTGCAAAGTTGAGCTGACTTTGTGGCCAGCATCGAGCGTGGGCAATCCCTGGTGGAAAATGGTCTGGCCGTGTGAGCCGATTCCCGCAAGCCGCTCCGGCGCAATCCCGGCCTCGCGGCAAACCTCGATCGCGGCATCCGCAAAGAGTGCGCCCAGCAGGAAATTGAGCTGGCTGATCTCGCCCGCCGGAACCGGCTGGCCGGCCGCAACCTGCAGAACCCGACGCCGAACGCCGGACGGGTAGGGCACAGAGGTGAAACCGAGCAGTCGAACTTGAGGTTGTGTGGCCGGTCCCTTCAGGCGCACCAAGGCCGCATCCACGCCGTCGAGAGAGGTTCCGGCCATCAGGCCCACCAACAGCCGCGCGCCGGCGGGGCGCAAGGCTTCACGATTGGATTTGCTTTTTAAGTTCGGCAAGGAGATTCAAGGCTTCGAGAGGTTTCAGGTTGTCGAGATCCACCTTTTCAATCGCCTGAACCACCTCGGCATTCAATGGAGTAAAAATCATGAGCTGAACGTCTTTGGGCTCCGGCTTCTTTTCGGCGAGCCTTCCGCTGACGGCATGCTCGCTCTGTTCGTGGCGCTTTAAAACCTCACGCGCTCGCTCGACAACATTTGCAGGAAGCCCGGCCAGCCGCGCCACTTCAATCCCGTAACTCTTGTCGGCGCTGCCCGGCTCAACCTTTCGAAGGAAGATGATATTGGAACCGGATTCCTTGACGGAGACGTGATAGTTGCGAACGCCGGGCAGCAGATCCTCAAGCTCCGTCAGTTCGTGATAATGCGTCGCAAAAAGGGTCCTGGCCCGGGTGTGCGTCAGCAGATGCTCGACCACGGCCCAGGCAATGGCCAGCCCGTCGAAGGTTGCGGTCCCGCGGCCAATCTCGTCGAGCAACACCAGGCTGCGCGGCGTTGCCGTGTTCAAGATCGTGGCTGTTTCCGTCATCTCCACCATAAAAGTCGAGCGGCCGCGCGCCAGGTTGTCGGACGCTCCAATGCGCGTAAAAATCCGGTCGAAAAGGGGCAGCTTGGCGCGTTCGGCGGGCACAAAGCTGCCCATCTGGGTCATCAGGGCAATCAGCGCGGTCTGGCGCAGGTAAGTTGATTTCCCTCCCATGTTAGGGCCGGTCACTAGAATCAGGATGTCCGAAGTCGGATTCAAATAGAGGTCGTTGGGGATGAAATGGCCGGCTTCCTCTCGGGTCACGATGTGCTCAATGACGGGATGGCGCCCCTGGAAGATGACCATCTCCCCGTTTTCTGAAAACTCCGGGCGATGGTAGTTGCGTTCCGCCGCCAGGTGCGCAAAGCAGGTGAGCACATCAAGTTCCGCCAGTGCCTGGGCCGTCTGGCGAATGCGGCGGCCTTCTGCCCCAACGGTCCTTCGAATCTCCACAAACAGTTGCCTTTCCAGGCTCTGGCTCCTTTCCTCCGCATCGAGAATTTTGGCCTCAAGCTCCTTCAGTTCCGGCGTCGAAAAGCGCTCCGCGTTCACCAGCGTCTGCTTGCGCTGGTAATCAGAAGGGACGAGGTGAAGATTGGCTTTGGTGACCTCGATGTAATAACCAAAAACGCTGTTGAAGCGGACCTTGAGGGAATTGATGCCGGTCCGCTGGCGCTCGCGCGTTTCGATTTCGGCGATCAGTTGCTTGCTGTCCCGGCTGATTTCCCGCAGGGAATCGAGCTCGGCATGGTAGCCCGGTTGAATCAGATTGCCTTCCGTCAGCAGCACGGGAGGCTCCGGGTGAATGGAGCGTTCAAGCAGTTCGTAGACATCTTTCAATTCGTCCAGGCGCTCATGGAGTTCCTGATATCTTTTCGCGCTGAAGCTTGCCAGATAAGTTCGGACGAGCGGCAATTGTTCGACCGAGGCTTTGAGCGCCAGCAGGTCGCGCGCGTTGGCCGATTCAAGCGACACCCGGCCGAGGATGCGTTCCAGGTCCTGGATTCCATTCAGGACCCGGCGCACTTCTTCCCGGGCAATCGTATGGCTGGAAAGTTCTTCAACAGCGTCCAGGCGGGCTTCGATTTCCCTGCGATCGGTGGAAGGCCGCAAGAGCCAGGTCTTCAATTTGCGGGCGCCCAGCGAGGTGACGCATTGGTCCAGAACGGCCAGCAGCGTTGCGTGGCGGGGGCCTCCCGTCAGCGGCTCCATCAACTCCAGGTTTCGCAGCGTGGCGGAGTCGAGGATCAGCGAGTCGTTTTCCTGGTAAAAACGAATCGTGTCAAAATGAAGCAGTGATCCTCTTTGGGTCTCGCGAACGTAGTGGAAAATCGCTCCGGCGGCCCCGGCCGCCAGCGCATGCCCTTCCAGGCCGTAACCCGTCAGCGAGACCACGCCGAAATGGTCCTTGAGGAGCCTTTCGCCGTATTCACCGCCGAAAACCCACTCCTCCAGATGCGTCTCGGTGATCGGAGGCTCGGGTTCCGGCGAGAAGTGGATGGAGTCGTTAGTCGGCAGCAACAACTCTCGGGGGCGCATGCGGCCCAATTCTTCCAGCATCCGCTCGCGCCGGCCTTCCCCGGTGATTTCCGTTGCGCGAAAATCTCCGGTCGAAAGGTCGGCAAAGGCCAGACCGATGGCGCCGTCGGATTCGGCCACTGCGGCAAGATAGTTGTGGTCCCGCGGCTCCAGAATCTGGGATCCCGTGGCCGTGCCCGGCGTCACCACGTGCGTGACTTCACGTTTCACCAGTTTTTTTGCCTTGCTGGGATCTTCGACCTGGTCGCAGATGGCCACCCGGTAGCCGCGCCGGATCAGCTTGGAGATATAACCCTCGGCGGCGTGATAGGGAACGCCGCACATCGGCACCGCAACGCCCTTTTCTTTGTTGCGGGAAGTGAGCGTGATCTGCAGCTCTTTGGAGGCGACAATGGCGTCTTCAAAGAAAAGCTCGTAGAAATCCCCGAGGCGGAACAGCAGGAGCGCATTCGGATAGCGCTCCTTAATGCCGTTGTACTGGCGCATCAGAGGAGTAGAAAATTCGCTCATGAGAATGATTGGCGGGGCTATTATACCGTGCCGGGGGCTCCGTGGTGCAAGGCAGTTTTTCTCCCCTTGTAAACCAGGCGGTTACGGGGAACCGGCCGGGCGCAATACGTGAATGTCAGGGAGTTGCCGGTACTTTTGATTAAAGTCCAGTCCGTAACCGACAACAAAGACGTCCGCAATTTCAAATCCCACATAGTCCGCATGCACAGGAATGATGCGGCGCGACCTTTTGTCCAGAAGCGTGACGACGCGCAGGGTGTGGGGTTTATGGACGGTGAGAACTTCCTGCAGGAACCGGAGCGTGCGCCCGGTGTCCAGAATGTCCTCGACGATCAGGACTTCACGGCCTTCAATGCTGACATCCAGGTCCTTGGTGATTCTGACCTCGCCCGAGGAATGCTGGCCGGAGCCATAGCTGGTGATCCCCAGGAAATCGACGGTCACGTCGATATCGATGTGGCGGATAAGGTCGGCCATAAAGACCCAGGCGCCCTTGAGGATGCCGACCAGATGCGGAGTGCGGCCGTGGTAATCCCTTGTGATTTCAGCGGCAAGCTCACCCACGCGCTGCTCGATTTCGAACCTTGAGAGCAGGATTTCCGGAGCCTGATCCGCCGTGCCATGGTCCATTCTGACTATCCTCGCCGTTGACGGGCTCTGAAGCCTTTGCTAAAGTATTATGTCATTGTTTTTGCAAAGGAGAGCCTGTGGCCAATCATAAGTCCGCTTTGAAGCGTCTTGAACAGACGCACAAACAAACTGAACGGAACCGAGCACATCGCACGAGGATGCGGCATCAGCTCCGAGAGCTTCGCCAGGCGCTCGACGCCAAGGATAAGGCGCGCGCCGAAGGCCTGCTCATACCGACTCTTTCCATGCTGGACCGGATGATCCAAAAGGGCATTCTCCATCGCAACACGGCGGCCCGCTATAAGTCACGGCTGAGCCTGCGGTTTAATTCCCTTTCCTAACACGCTGCTCATAAGAAATCGGGAACGTGTCATTCCGAGCGCCGCGAGGAATCTGCTTTTCGGCTCGCGGCAAACCCGGTCTCAGGGGTTGCCCGCCCTGGTTTTCCAGGCGCAACCGTAATCTGCCAAACCAGAAACTCAAGCAGGATCGAGGAATCTTTCCACGAAGATTTGATTCCAAGGTCCGCCTGGTGAACCAGCGTCAGAGCCTTGAGCAATTCCTCACGCGTGTATTGCCGCAGGGCAAGCGGAGCAATCTCCCACGTTGCGAACGGGTTTGACCGCTGTCCCCACGTGCCGCCTCCGTAAGACTTCTGCCCGGTAGATTTCAGCGCCTGTCGAAACAGATCACCGATGCACCACAGCAGCAGGGTTTCCGCCACCTTGCTGGCCACGAGCCGACGCAGAAACTGGAGAGCCTCCGCGCACTGGCGCTCGGCGATCGCACGCAGCATCTTGCCGATCTCATGTTCCTCCTGGAAGGAAGCAATGAGCTGCAGGTCGGCGGCTTCCAGGCGCGTCTTTGCTTCCGCCGCGGTGATCAATTTCTCAAGTTCGGTGCGCATCCAAAGCAGATTGACGCCCTGCGGATTGGAATCGCGCGACGAATTGCCCGGCTGAAATTTGGCCGCGAGATCTTCCGCCACAGCGGCGTCTATTTCAATTCCCGAACGATGCAGAAATTCCCTGGCCCATGCCGCTGCCTGGCGGACGGAAAGCGGCCGCATTTCCACCACCTCCGTCTTCTTTTCCAGAAGCTGAATGAACTTGCGGCGCCGGTCGGGCTCGGCGGCGGAAAAAATCAGCGTTGCAAAAGGGGAAGGCCTGGCGAGATAATCCGCGAGCGCCTTGGTGTCCTCTTCGGCGGCATGCTTAAAATCATCCGAGTCCGATATCAGGAAAAAGCTGTGCCCGCCCAGCATGGGGATTTGCAGCGCAGCCTGCAGCTCGCGTTCAAGCCGGCCGGGCTCGAATTCAATCTCCGCCAGACACCACGCCCGGGATTCCTCCGGCACCGCGGC
>Ga0307374_10015041_pt1 | contig 10465 bp, 11 predicted proteins | sample OX3MG_FD_202532 | JGI IMG/M metagenome (GOLD analysis project Ga0307374, IMG submission 202532) | Soil microbial communities from Risofladan, Vaasa, Finland - OX-3 | ecosystem: Environmental > Terrestrial > Soil > Coastal area > Acid sulfate soil | place: Finland: Risofladan, Vaasa | collected...
GGGCGCAGCCCGCAGGCGAGCGCGAGGCCGAGGCCGAGGCCGATATAGAAGAAGGTGCCGTTCATGCAAATTGCCGGTTGCCGGTGCGCTACCGTGCCAGGATGCGAGGCCCGGACGATAGACGACGCACCCGGCCGGCTGCGCACGAGCTCGCGCGCTACGAAGCGCTGTTCGCCGCGCGCACGCGGGGGATGAAAAGCTCGGCGATGCGCGAGATGATGGCGCTCACCGAGCGCTCCGACGTGATCTCGCTGGCAGGCGGGCTGCCCGACACCACCACGTTCGCGCCCGAGCTGTACGCGAAGCTGATGGCCCAAGTCGCGGCGGAGTCCACCGCGCGGGCGCTCCAGTACGGCCCGACCGAGGGAATGACGGCCACGATCGACTGCATCGTCGAGGTGATGGCCGCTGAGGGCACCGAGATCGAGGCGGATGAGGTGATCGTCACGACCGGCGGCCAGCAGGTGATCGACCTGGTCTGCAAGACCCTGATCGACCCCGGCGACGTGATCGTCGCCGAGGCGCCCACCTACCCGGGTGCCGTGCCGACCTTCAGCGCATATGAGGCCGAGGTCGTCCAGATCGAGATGGACTCAGACGGGATGCCGATCGACGAGCTGGAGAGCACGCTCGACCGCTTGCAGAGCGAAGGCCGCCGCCCGAAGTTCATCTACACGATCCCCAACTTCCAGAACCCCGGCGGCGTGACGATGTCGCTGCCTCGCAGGAAGCGGCTCGTCGAGGTGGCGCGCGAGCGCGAGCTGCTCGTGCTCGAGGACAACCCATACGGCCTGCTGCGCTATGAGGGTGACCCCCTGCCGACCCTCTACTCGCTGGACGCCGGACACAGCCAAGGCGGCAGCAGCGACCTCGTGATCTACCTCGGGACCTTCTCCAAGATCCTCTCGCCGGGCCTGCGGCTTGGGTGGGCCGTCGCGCCACGCCCGGTGCTGGAGAAGCTCAACCTCGGCAAACAGGGAGCCGACCTGTGCAGCTCGCCGATGACCCAGCTGTTCGTCGCCGCCTACTTCGCCGAGCGCGATGCCGCAGGACGGCCGGCTTGGATCGATTACGTGGAGCGCTTGAAGAACCTCTACCGGGCACGCCGGGACGCGATGTTCGAGGCGCTGGAGGCCAACTTCGGCGACGGTGCCAGCTGGACCCGGCCGCAGGGCGGCCTGTTCATCTGGGCCACGCTGGACGAGCGCATTGACACAACCGACCTGCTCGCCCTGGCCACCAGCGAGCGCGTCGCGTTCGTGCCCGGGCGCGCCGCATATGTGGACGGCCGCCGCGGCTCCTCCTCGATGCGACTGAACTTCGCCGGCATCCCCGAGCACAATATCCACGAGGGCATCAGGCGAATCGGCAAGGCGATCCGCGAGCAGCTCGGCCTGCTCGGCTCGCTGACGGGCATTCCAGGGCCGGTCACGCCCCCCGCAGAGCCGAGGCCCCACAGCGGCAGTCCACTGGCCGATGTGGTCGAGCTGCCGCGCCGGGATGAGACCGACGCGGCTCGCCGGCACGGCGATCAATGAAGGTCGCAGTCCTGAAGGGGGGCCGCTCGCTGGAGCGCGCCGTGTCGCTGCGATCGGCGGCCCAGGTCGAGGATGGCCTGCAGCGACTGGGCCACGAGGTGCTCCCGATCGACGTGGGCGCCTCGTTCGCCTCGGACCTGCTGGAGACGAGGGCGGATGTCGCGTTCGTTGCGCTGCACGGGCGCGACGGCGAGGACGGCACGGTGCAGGAGGTCTTGGAGGCGCTTGGGATGCCTTACACGGGCTCGCCCCCGGCGGCGTGTGTGCGCTGCACGGACAAGGCGCTCGCCAAGCACCTAATGCTCGAGGCCGGCATTCCGACGCCGGCATTCCGCTCGCTGCGCGAGACGGCCGTCAAAGATCTTGGCGCGGGAGCGGCATTGCCGGCGATCGAGACGGAGATCGAGTTTCCGATGGTCATCAAGCCAGCCCGGGGAGGCTCCGCGCTCGGCGTCAAGTTCGCGAGCGATAGCGCCGGGCTGCCCGGGGCAATGGTCGGCGCCTTCTCCTATGACGGAGCGGTCCTCCTGGAACGGCACGTGAAGGGAAAGGATCTGGCCGTCTCCATTCTCGACGGCGAGGCCCTGCCGATCGTGGAGGCGGTGCCGCGCGAGGAAGGCTTCTACGACTACGAGTCGCGCTACAAAATCGGCATGACGACGTTCGTCTGCCCGGCTGATCTGCCCGAGGAAACGACCGCGCGAGCCCAGGAGCTGGCCCTCAGAGTGTACGAAGTGCTCGGCTGCCACGGCTTTGCACGGGTCGATCTGATGCTCGACGAGGACAGCGGCGAGTTGTGGGTGCTGGAGGTCAACGTCGTCCCCGGCCTGACCGAGACGAGCCTCCTCCCCCAGGCCGCAGACGCCGCCCGGATCGGCTTCGACGACCTGGTGGCGCGGATCCTGCACAGCGCGTTTACTCGATAAGAAGAGCGCCCCGTGGTGGGGCACGGAGGCCCCACCCCACTCGCGTTGTGGGTGACACGTACCTGCGCGGATGCGACCCAAAAAGACCAGACAATTCCCCCTGCAACTCTGGTTCCCTGTCACGAGGCCTGTACCCAGGGGGAGGGGGTACTGGTGCCCGCCCTCCAGGGCTTGCCTTCCCCCAGCCTAGGAATCGCCCGCGGCAAAGTCCTCCGGGGAAACATGATCGAGGAACTCCTTGAACTTCTCGACGACGTCCTCTGACTCCTCGACGTTGTGCTCGAACTCGATGGCGGACTCGGAGATGACCTCCTCCGCGGCGTAGATCGGAGCACCGGAGCGCACCGCCAAAGCGATCGCGTCGCTCGGCCGGGAGTCGATCTCGAGCTCACGACCGCCCACGCTGAGGGTGATCGAGGCGAAAAAGGTGTTCTCGCGCAGCTCGGTGACCGCCACCTGGGTGCACTTGACGTCCAGCTCGCCGAGGATGTCGCACAGCAGGTCGTGGGTCATCGGCCGCGGGGTGCCGGCGCCCTGGAGCTTCATCAAGATCGAGGCAGCCTCGGGATGTCCGATCCAGATCGGCAGGAACTTGTTGCCCTCGGCCGTCTTTAAGAGCACGATCGGCTGCTTGCCAACCATGTCGAAGCTGACGCCGTAGATGACCATCTCCTGCACGCAAGTCCTCCGTAAGGGGGAAAGGCCAGAGTATAGGTACCCGCTGAGCGCCCTCCGACGGCCCAGGCGGCCCCGATCAGCGCCTGGCGACGGCCCTGGTAGGTGGGATCTCCTCCTCGGCCCGGAAGCTCCAGAGCTTGTTGCCGAGGAAGTTCAGCGGCATCGACGCCGCCACAGCAAGCGCCTGAGCCGGGACCTTGGCCAGGCCAGCGCCCTCTACGAACAGCATGAGCAGCAGCAAGCTGCAACCCTCGGCCACGAGGCTCACCGCGAGGAAGCGCAGCGCCTGGAAGTGCGCCCTCCCGGCGCGCGCGTCGAACGTCCAGTGGCGGTTGAGCACGAAGTTATTGATCACCGCGACCAGCCACGCGGCAACCGACGCGACCCGGTAGTCGACCCCCACAGGGTGCACGAACAACGAGTAGACCGCTAGGTTCACGGCGAAGCCGACGCCACCGACGAGCCCGAAACGGACGAGCTGCAACCAGTTGGCCGGCCGGCGCATGCCGTGCAAGAGGCGAATGTGCGGCCGGATCTCCACGGCGGTCGCCTCGTCGCGCATCCACCCAGGGTAGCGACACGTCATGGCGGATGCTCCCGCTAGCCTTCGATGGATGCGCTCGTGGCGAAAGGTGATCAGCGGGTGGGGCTGCGTGCTCCTCGTGGCAGCGCTCGGCGGCTGCGGTCAGGCCGGCAGCGCAGGGGGTTCCGCTCCACACTCCTCCAAGGCGAACGCCAAAGCGGGATCCCCGGTCGAGGTGGCGGCCGTGGCGAGTCCATCCGCCGGGCCGGCCACCACAACGGGCGCGGGAGGCACTGCCAGAGAGGTACGCGATCCAGAAGAAGCCAAGAGCTTTCCCCTGCCGGCGTCGGTGCATCACCGGTCCGCCAGCGCACCGCGGGTGGCCGGCGAAGCCGCAGTGGCGGCGGGTGCGCCGTCCGACGCCGAAGTGCGCCGCGAGCTCAACCAGATGCACGCGGTGGAACAGACCGCGCAACGGGCCCAGCGCCAGATCCTGACCCCCGTCGCCGGTGGCGAGTCGGTCGGGGGCAACGGCACGATCACCCCGCCCCCCGGCGTCCCCGCGGTCGTCGCCAAGGTGATCGCCGGCGGCAACGCGATCGCCGACTTTCCGTACATCTGGGGCGGCGGGCACGCTTCGTTCGTCGCCAACGGGTATGACTGCTCGGGCTCTGTGAGCTATGCCTTGGCGGCGGGCGGCCTGCTCGGCGCTCCGCTGGTCTCAGGCGATCTCGCCAGCTGGGGCGAACCTGGCCCTGGCCGCTGGATCACGATCTACGCAAACGCCGGCCACACGTTCATGGACGTCGCTGGCATGTGGTTTGACACCGCAGGCCGTTCCGGCCCCTACGCATCCCGCTGGCTCGTCGCCACGCCCCCACTCGCCGGCTACGCAGTCCGCCACCCGCAGGGGCTGTAGGGGAGGAAGACATGATCGCCGGCATCACCGCGATCCTCATCCCGCTTGCCCTAGACGGCGAATCGGTCAATAGCAACAACACCGCGATCGCCGCCGTCTCACTGGCCTCGATCGCCTGCGGCTTTCTGCTACTGGGCGCGCTGTGGTATTTCGTCTTCCGCCCCAAGGCGTGGGACAAAGACAAAGACGACCCGCCGCCGCGGGGCTGAGACACCTGCGCTCCGCGGAGCGCGCGGCGCGAGCCTCAGCGGGAGAGGTTGACGGTGCTGAGCACCGTCGTTGAGAGCGGGCTGTGGGAGGCGTTGCGAACAACGAGCCTGACCATCAACGTCACCCTATGCAATTTACGAAGTTTTGCTGCGGTCTTCTTGCCAAACAGGATCTTCACAGTATTCCTGCCGCCCTTTGTCGTAATCAGAATCGCTTTCGCAATCACGATCTGTGCAGGCGTGCCCGCGGCGAGGCCAGTCGCGGGTGCACCATGAAGGCCGATCCGCTTGGCAGTGCTGGCCGCGAGCAAGACCTGGAACTGGCCAGCGACCTGCTCATTGACCGAATAGCTGACCACCAGACCATTGCGCAAAACCTTCCGCAGCGATTTTGAGGTTACTGCGGCACTGGCCACCGGGCCGGGGATCGGGGGTTTGATGGTGGAGCCGGTTGTGGAAGATCCGGGTGTGGAAGAGGTTGCACCACCTGGGGCGGCCGCGCCAGGGCCTGCGGAGCCCGGTGACCCCCCGACGACCGTAATCGGCTTGGTGAAGCTGTTGCTGTTCCCCGAGCTATCCGTCACGGTCAGGGTCACGTTGTACGTGCCACCCTGCGCGTATGAATGAAACTCGCTGGCGGTATTCGTGCCTTCCGCGGTTGTGCCATCGCCGAAGTTCCACTTGTAGACCGGGGCGACATATGGCTCGTTCGCGGGAAGTCCTTCGGTGTGAGCATTTAGGGTGATGTCCGACTCGGTTGCGTCGAAGCCAACGACGTCGCCGACGTTCACCGGATTCGGCGCGGTGTAGTGGGCTTCGAGGGCGACACCCGACCAGCACGTGCGGCCCTTACCGGCCGTTACCCCAACGCTGTCAAAGCCCCATTGCAGATAGTAACTGTGACCGCCGATCGACTCGTTACTGAGGATCTGCGCGTGCGCGGGAAACTGTTCTTCGGGGATAGTGGGAAGTTTTACGGGTGGCGGCCCGAAGGCCCATTGGCACATGTCGCTCTGCTCGGCTTTCGAGGTTTCCTGATACCAGCCATTGAGAAGGGGGTCTGTTACCACATTGCTCTGCTCGACGCTGAGATCGTTGATGATCAAGTCGGCCAAGCCCTCAGTCCATTCGCCGGAGAGGTTGTGCGTAGCAAGCTGGTTTGGCTCGTCCAATTCCCTGTTGTCCTGGCAGGCGAGATCTGCAGCGGTCGGCGTTCGTGTCACCGTCGGTTTTTCCTGGCTGATGACCGATCCGGCTTCGCCCGCGACCCATGGCTGAACGGCGTAGACGGCCTGGCCCGCAACTCCAGGATTGATCACGGAGTGATACCCGCAGATACTATTTGTGGCGGCGGAGTTCGAGCAGTGCCCGGCGCCCGCCCCGTCACAGACAGTGACGCCCGGCGGAGTGAGGATGTAGTAGACGGCTGTGCCCGTTGTTCCGGGGAGTTCGTGGGAGTTGATCAGACTCTGCAGCTCGGCGCGGATCTGCTGATCTGTGAGGCACGAGAGCACCGCTGGTTCAGTGCAGTTTTCGATAGTGGCCGGATAGGCATGTTCGTCGGTATAGGCGCCGTGGTAGATCGATTCGTTGGCAGCCCGGCCGGACGCATCTCTGTACTGGCCGTTCAGTGCGAACACATTGCCGAGCGTCCCCTTTTCAGCCCCGACGCCCTGCATGTATTCATCGATCAGCCGCTTCCATTCGTTGTTGTAACTTCCGGTCGGGTCCCAGTAGATCGTGTACGAAACGGAGGAATGAAGCACCGGGCCAAGGTGGTATTGCAATGGAGCCGTTGCAACGACGGTGGCTTTCGCACGCGGCTGCTCACCAAAGCTCCCGGTTACGACGGCTCCCGCTGGCGCCGCACCAAACAGGAGCGCGAACGACAGGGTCGCAATGAAGCCAAGGACAACCGCCAACCGGCGCGTAGCGGCAGGCCTGAGACCGGCAAGCTGGAAGAGCAAGCGAGTAGAGGTGGGCACGAGCCCATCATCGGCAGTAGATGCCCGATGCCTTAGTCCCGTTGGACGAGGCACGCCGTTTGGCCTTGAGGGTAACCAGTGAACGTAAACCCAGAGTTCCAATATATGGAATCTAGTCTCACCGTGCTAGGGAAATGGGCGATCCAGGACTCGAACCTGGGACCTCCTCCTTATCAGAGAGGCGCTCTAACCAACTGAGCTAATCGCCCGCGGGCGCCGGATTCTAGCGGCGTCCATGCGTCTATACCGCCGTCCGCACCCCCAGCCGCCGCGCCAGTTCGAGTGCCTCCTCTAGCGTGGTGAACTCCAGCTCCGCGCGATAGTTCCCGTCGCGGGTCATCTTCACCTGCACCTCGGCGGCGAGCGCCTCACTGAGCGCCTCTGCGATTAGCATCGCCGCCTGCACCTGATCGGGATGCGCCGCGCCTATTGGTTCTCCCTGGCGGCCGCCTTTGCCTCCAGGCGCACTCGCTGCCTCGTTGCTTTCCCGGGCGCGTGCTTCCGCGGTTCTCACCGACCATCCCTGCTCAGCGGCGGTGCGTGCGAGGCTCCTGCGCGCGCCGTGATCCTCAGCCAGCAGCAACGCCCTCCCGTGGCCCTCGCTCAGCGCCCCCTCCTCCAGCAATTCGATCGTCTCATCGGGCAGGTCCAGCAGCCGTATCAGGTTGCTCACCGCCACGCGGCTGCGCCCCACGCGGCGCCCCACCTCCTTGCGCGTCAGCCCCAGCTCCTCCACGAGCGCCGCGCACGCGCGAGCCTCCTCGATCGGGCTCAGGTCCTCCCGCGCCATGTTCTCGATCAGCGCCAGTTCCAGGGTCTCGGCGTCCCCGCTCGGGCGCACCAGTGCCGGAATCTTCTCCAGGCCGGCCATCTGTGCCGCACGCCAGCGCCGCTCGCCAGCGACGAGCTCATATGTCCCGCCTGGCTTGGCCCGCACGAGCACCGGCTGTAGCACGCCTCGCTCCCCCAGCGAGCCCGCCAGGGCCTGCAGCGTGTCCTCGTCAAACCGCCGGCGCGGCTGCTTTGGGTTCGCCACGATCGACTCGACTGGCAGCTCGCGCAACTCGCCCGCGCGGGCCTTTGCCCCTTCGCCTGACACCGACAGAATCGCCTCGAGCCCCCTTCCCATGCCGGGCTTTGGCTTAGCCACGTGCCGCCACCTCCTTTGCCAACTCGAAGTACGCCGCCGCCCCCGCACTGTGCGGATCGTGGTGAGTCACCGGTAATCCGTAGCTCGGCGCCTCGCCCACCCGCACATTACGCGGAATCACGGTGTTAAACACAAGCTCCGGGAAGTGCTCGCGTACCTCGCGTTCCACGTCGCGCCCCATGCGAGTGCGCGAGTCGTGCATCGTCAACAGCATCCCGGCCACCGTCAACTGTGGGTTCAGCTCACGCTGGACGAGCTCCAGTGTCTGAAGCAGCCCAGCCAAGCCCTCCAGTGCGAAGTACTCCGTCTGCACCGGCACGATCACCCTGTCAGCCGCCACCAGCGCGCTCACGGTCAGTGGGCCAAGCGACGGCGGGCAGTCCATCAGGATGAACTCGAACATATCCCTAACCGGCTCCAGGCGCTCGCGCAGGCGCTGCTCGAAGCCCTCGATCCGGGGCAACTCCACATTTGCTCCGGCCAGGCCCGGCCCGGCCGGCAGCACCCGCAAGCCCCCGATCACCGTGTCCGCCAGTGCCTGCACGGCCGTTGCGCTGCCTGTCAACACCTCGTAGAGCCCAGGCACCTGCAAGCGGGAAAATCCCAATCCGACGGTGGCGTTGGCCTGCGGGTCCACGTCCACCAGCAGCGTCTCGCGTCCAGCCTCAGCGATGCACGCGGCGACGTTCACCGCTGTCGTCGTCTTGCCCACCCCCCCCTTCTGGTTGGCGACCGCATACACCGTGCCCATTCCCCGGCAAGCTAGCGCCGATCACTACTGCCGTGCGTCGCGGTACCCCAACGGGCGCTTGCGCGCCATCCCCGGCCGCCTCGGAAAGCCTCCTGGCGTCTCCCGCACCTTCACAAAGAGGTGCAGGTGGAGATCTCTCGCTCCCGCCCACGGCTGCACCCTGCGGACATCCACCCTTTCCAGGCCAAGCTCCGCTGCCGCAATCTCGGCCATGCCCTCCTGCAGGCGCTCGCGCCGCCCGCGCCAATCAACCAGCGTGCCCCCCAACCGCAGCACCGGCGCCGCGTACTCCAGCACCACCGCCTGAGCCGCCACAGCACGTGCCACCACGAGATCGTTGCAACCGGCCCCATCGTGCCACTCCTCTACGCGGGTACACACCGCACGTGCGTTATCCACGCCTGTCTGGGCAAGCAGATGCGCCAAGAACTTGCACTTCCGGCCCTGGCTCTCAATCAAGGCCACCCGGGCGCCGGGCGCCGACACTGCCAGCGGCACCCCCGGAAAGCCCGCCCCCGCGCCCAGATCGGCGATCGCCTGTGCCTTCCTCACCACCTCGAGCTCCAGCGCAACCAATGAGTCGGCTATATGCACATCCACCGCCTGCTGCGGGCTGCGCACAGCCGTCGGCGCCAGCTCCTCTCGCTCCAACACCTCCAGCAAGGCCGCGAGCTGCGCGTACTGGCGCTCGTCCAAGCCATACCGCTCGGCCAGCTCGCGCAAGCGTAAAGGCTCACTGGCACCAGTCATACCGGGCAAAACAACGCTGGCCAGCGGTTCACGTGAAACGCTTTGCGGACGTTCAGCCGGGCAGCGGGGAGACCACGAGGTGGCGCTCCGGTTCATCGCCCTCGCTGTGCGTCTCCACCCCGCCGCGCTCACGCAAGTACTCGTGGACGATCCTCCGCTCCGCGGCCGGCATCGGAGCGAGCTCCACCGGCTTACCCGAGCCGAGCGCGTCGTCTGCCGCGTCGTCGGCTTCACCCCGCAGCGTCTCGGCACGGCGCTCGCGATAGCCGTTTGCATCGATTACCACGCGAACTGGCGAGGGCCCCTCGGGGAATACGATCCGCTGCGCCAGGTGCTGGACGGCGTCGATGGTCTGCCCGTGGCGCCCGATGAACAGACCGGCGTCGCTGGCCTCGACGCGACCGGTCAAGACGCCATCGCGCTCGTCGATCTCGATGCTGGCATCCAAGCCCAGGCCGTCGGTGACCTCCTCCAGCAGATCTTCGAGTGCCTCGGCCGGGCTGAGTTCCTCGTCTCCCGCATCCCCGGCATGCTGCTCCTGATCGTTCATCGCCGCCTGCCAGAGCGTTTCTTCTTCTTCCGCGGGGGGCGTGGAGGCGCAGGGGCGGAGCCCCCGTTGGGGCCCCCATCGGTGGCCGGTGTGGGGGCGCCCGCGGCGCCAGAAAGAGCGGCCTTCAATGCACTCAGTGGTTTCCCGTTCGCAGCACCCGGAGCGGACTGGGGCCTGGGCGGCGGCGGCATACGCCGCTTAATCACATACTGCTGGCCAATAGTCCACATATTCGTCGTAATCCAATATACGAGCAGGCCCGCTGGATATCTGTAGAGGATCACGACGAACACAACGGGGAGCAGGAGCATCAGGCGCCGCTGGTTCGGATCGGCACTCGCCGTGGCTATCAGCGTCGAGGCGAGCTGGGATCCCACGTAGAGCACGATCAGCACGATCAGCGCCGCGCCCGTCGCCTTTTCGGTTATGTCTGGCAGGAATAGGAACTTGGCCGAGTGGTGGGCAACGACGTCGCAGCCAATTTCC
>Ga0307374_10015042_pt1 | contig 10464 bp, 3 predicted proteins | sample OX3MG_FD_202532 | JGI IMG/M metagenome (GOLD analysis project Ga0307374, IMG submission 202532) | Soil microbial communities from Risofladan, Vaasa, Finland - OX-3 | ecosystem: Environmental > Terrestrial > Soil > Coastal area > Acid sulfate soil | place: Finland: Risofladan, Vaasa | collected...
TTCCTGCAGCAGCCGCAGACGAAGCCGTTCTTGCTCTTCATTTCGCAGCTCGAACCGCACCAGCAGAACGATGAGAACCGCATGGTCGGGCCCAACGGCGGGGCGGCGCGGTTCCGCAACCCGCACGTAGCACCGGATCTGTTGCACCTGCCCGGCGATTGGCAGCAGCAGTTGCCCGATTACCTGGCCAGCATCGAAGGCATCGATGCCTCGGTAGGGCGCATTTTGCAGACGCTCGAAGCGCAGGGGCAGCTCGATAATACGATCTTTATGTTCACCAGCGATCACGGCTGCCATTTCCGGACCCGGAACAGCGAGTACAAGCGCAGCCCGCACGACAGTTCCATCCGAGTACCGTGGCTGATGCAGGGACCGGGCTTGAATGAATCGCTGCGGCTGGCCGAGGTGGTGGGTAACATCGACCTGACGCCGACGCTTTTGGATGCGGCCGGAGCGACTGTTCCGGCGTCGATGAAAGGGCGGAGTTTGATGCCGCTGGTGCGGGATCCAAAAGCCCGGAGCGCCTGGGATAACACGCAGTTCATCCAGATTAGCCAATCGATGGTGGGGCGAGCGCTGCGCACGCGGGAATGGACCTATTGCGTGGCGGATCCGAGCTTGAATGGCAATACGGACGAGTCCAGCCAGCACTACAGCGAGTACTGCTTGTACAACAACTACGCCGATCCGGCACAGTTGGTGAACTTGGCGGGCCATGTTCCGGATAAGGCGGCCGCCGCCACACTGCGGAAGGAACTTTTGGCCCGGATGATTCAAGCGGGGGAAGCGGCGCCGACGATCAGCGCGGCACGGCTATATAGTTAAGGCAGGAGGTTCCTGCCCATGAAACGAGCGATGGCCGTGACATCCCGCGCCGAGCTGCAGCGGCGGCAACAAGCGCCGCTCAACACCCCCACTGGCCTAAGTCCCGAGGCCACGCGGGATATCGCGGGAGCGATGAACGCGATTCTGGCAGATGTGTTCGCGCTTTACGTGAAAACCAAGAATTTTCACTGGCACATGAACGGGCCACATTTCCGCGATTACCATCTGCTGCTGGACGAGCAGGCGGACCAGATCTTTGCCATGACCGATCCGATCGCCGAGCGGGTGCGCAAGATCGGAGCCACGACGCTGCACTCGATTGGCCATATCGCCCACCTGCAGCGCGCCCCCGACAATGATGCGGACTTCGTGACGCCAGAGGACATGCTGGCCGAGCTGCATGAGGACAATCAGGCGCTGGCCGGGCGGCTGCGTGCCGCCCACGGGGTGTGCGAGGAGCGTGCCGACGTGGCCACGGCCAGCTTGATCGAAGTCTGGATCGATGAGACCGAGCGGCGGGCGTGGTTTTTGTTCGAGACCAGGCGCCGAGGCTAACTTACCCGACGGGCGGCGCACGAGCGGCACTGCCGCTCGTTGCCCCGCTCTGCTCGTGGCAGCTCCAAGCTACCCCCATCGGGATCAGCGAGTTAGTGCGTGAGCTGGCCGATCGCGATTCCAGCGGCTGGTTTGGCGGGCTGGATGAGGATGGGGATGCGCGGGAAGGCAAACTTCCCGGCGGCGGCGTCAACCGCATTGACCTGGGCGAGATAGTAACCAGGCTTGAGCTGGTTCAACGGGATGTCGATCTGAATGACCGCGGCCTGACGGCTGGGATCGGTGACTTTTTCCGTGGCCAGGAGCTGGCTCTCGTAGACCTTCACCTTGCCGTGGAAGAAGGCCACGTTGGTCAGCAAGTTGATGGCATCGCCGGAGGCCTTGCCCACGATTTTGGGATCGTAAACCTCGTAGTAGAGGTACATGTGCTGGCCAGCGCTGAAGACGTGGTTGACATCCATGACCAAAGTGCTGCCGGACTGGGTCATGGGGTTTTCGCTGTTGGGCCGGGTGGCGATCAACTGACTGCCCACCAACACCGGGCTCATCTCCAGGTTGTGTGAGGGTTGGACTCCCTTAGGTGTCGGAGCGTCGAAGTTGGGGATGGTGAGCACGGTTTCAAAGGCACCCATCTGGCCGGTCTGGTTCTCCCGCGCGGCGAAGCGGATCTGATACTTCTGTCCGGGCGCGAGGAGGAAGCCGGAGTTGAACTGAAGATTCTTGTTCTCGAGCTGCTCTCCCGGTCCGGCGATGGCGGGGGTGAGCTTGATGGTTTGAGTGATGTGGTCCAACTTGCGGCCGGTCTGGTCGATGACCTCGCCGGCGATATCAACTTCGGGCGTGGCCTTGGGGTTGACACCGTGGAGTGGGATTTCCGAACCGGGAATCACGATGGAGACGGGCACGTAGTAGCGGAACGGATTCAGGCGGAGATAGCCGTCCGCAAGGTACAGATCGAGGGAGTGATCGCTGACGTCGGCGTTGAGCTCGTCCTGCAGCTGCTGCTGGCGATCGGCAGTGTTGAGGTGATTGATGTCGCGGGGAGCGTAGTAGCCGGGACGAGCGGTCACGCTCACGCCAGGACGGGAGATCTTGACCTGGATTTTGCGGTACTTGCCATCCTGGGCATGGTCGGTGCTGGTATAGCCGATGAGGTAGTAGGAGCGCGTATCCTGCTGGACCTTGGCATAAACCTCGCCGAAGTCATTGCTATCGAGGAACGGCTTGCCGCCGGTGTCGGTGGAAAGGGTGGAGATCGTCTCCTGCTGCGCGAATTGGGAGTTGAAAGCGCTGGACTGGGCACCGCCGTTGAACGCGGAGGCGCCACGGACGCTGCCGCCGGTGGCGCCGCCGCCGGGAGGCATGGCCTGCAGTCCCTGGGCGTCGACGCTATAGATGGCGGTGTTGGCTTTCACGCAGGAGTTGACGGCGGAGCGGAGGGTGATCTCGTTGTCGACGCCCGAGCGCTGGATGCCGCTGGAGAAGTAGATCATCGACTTCTTCTGCTGGATGGGCGCCAGCATGTCGCACACCGACTGCATGGATTCGAGGCTGCGGTCGGCGTTGGCAATATTGAACTCGGTATCGTCGGCAGAGAAGGTCGAGCCATCGTCGGCGGTGCCGTCGGTGGTACCGTCGCCGCCATCGGCAAAGCCGCTGCTGGTGGCCGGATTCAGGGAGCGGAGCACGCGCATTAAGGAAGCCTTGTCGGCGGTAAAGTCCTGGTTGACCTGCAGGCTATCGCCCAAGGTGGTAATAGCGGCCAGATCGGCGGGCTGCATTTTGGTCTGGACAAACTTCTCCGCCTGCTGCATCACGTTTTGCACGTCCTCGGGCTGCATGGTGGTGAGATCGAAGTACAACACGATCAAGCGGTGATCGCGGTACTGGGCGGCAGCAGCGGCGGCGGAGTTGGGCGGGACGGTAGCGGCCGCAGCAGCTGGAGCGGCCGGCTTTTTTGCCGCGGGGGAGCCGGCCTCGAGCGTTCCCGCGGGACCGGCGGCGGCGCTCGCGGAGGCAGAAACGGGGACAGCGTCGACGTTCTCGAAATCGAAGCTGGAGATATGCTGGAGCTTGCCGTCCTCGTAGATCGACACCTCAGAGGGTTTGAGATTGGTAACCAGATTGCCGTTCTTATCGCGAACGGTCAGGTTGACCAGCACCAGTTCGGTGGTCGCCTTGAAGGTGACAATGTTGTTTTGGGCAGCGGGCTTGGCCGAGCCAGTGGTCTGGGCCACGGCCCACGTGATCAGCCCAACCGTGCACAGCGCGATGGCAGAGAGGAAAAGTGACCGGCGGCGCATGGGTATCTCCTAGTAGCGGAAACGAGCCGAGAACGTAATCTGGCGCGGCGAGCCAAAGCCAGCGACGCTGCCAAAGGTGGACGAGTTCAGATTGGTTTCGAGCCCCTGCCAGTTGGGGTGATTGAGGGCGTTGGTGCTGTCGAAACGAATTTCCATGGAGCGGAACTCGCCCATGCGGAAGGTCTTGCTTAACGACATGTTCAATGCAATCTGGCCGGGGCCGATGATGGTGTCGCGGCCAGCGTTACCGTAGCTACCGGCGGCGGGGGCCACAAAGGCGGCCGTATTGAAGTAATTGGTCAGGGTCGGGTTGGCGAGCGCCGCCGTCTGGCCAGCGACCACATTGGCGCGCAACGGAACGTTGACGCCCAATGCCTGCAAGCCCTGCGCGTTGGAGTAGATGTTGCTGACCGTGGGCGTGAAGGGCGAGCCGCTGCGCGCGGTGAAGCTGCCGCTGACCTGCCAATCGCCCAGGGCGGAGCTCAAGGCGCTGGAACTATCACCCCAGTGATGATTAAGCCCATAGGGGAGCTGCCATTCATAGCTGGCATTGAAGTTGTTGGTGACGTTGCCGCTGGAGAGCGCCCACTCGGCGTTTAAGTTCTGATCGTTTTGAGCGATACTGCCGTTGGCGCCGCCACCACCGCCGATCTGGCTGGCGTCATCCATCATCTTGGAGTAGGTGTAACTGGCGCGGAAGGACACGCTCTGGCTCATGCGCCGGCTGACGGTCAGCGAGCCGCCGTTATACATGGAGTTGCCGCCGGTGGTGTCGTACAAAAATACCGGAACATTGGGATACAACAGGCCGGTGGTGGTGCGGTTGGGGGCACGGAGCTGATCGAGATGCTCACCGCGGGAACCGCTATAGTCGATTTGGATGACGTAGGCACGGCCCACTTGGCGCTGGACGTCCAGGTTCCAGAGGTACGAGTAGCCGACGGTGTAGTCCGGGTTCACACCGTAGGTATTGGTGACACCGCTGGAGCCGGCAAAACCATTGGTGAGGCTGAGCGGCGTGGTCGCGGTACCGAGGTTGGTCTGGGTCACGATGAACGGCGACTGGTAGGCGAGCGCGGTGGCCATGTTGGCGTAGGCGCCGGTGTTGTAGGCCATGCCGAAGCCGCCACGGACGATCATGTTGGCCCATGATTTCCAGGCGAAGCCAAGATCCGGACGGACATGTCCGTATTCAGGCTTGATCACCGAATCCGAGACGCCGCCCTGGCCAGCCAGCACCGGGGTCACCGAACTGAAGTCGGGCGCCACCAGCAGATTGGTGAGGCGGTTGTATTTCTCCGTGTAAGGAGAGATGTACTCCCAGCGCAAGCCGTAGGTGAGCGTAAACGAGCCGCTGGCCTGCCAGTTGTCATTGAAGAACAGGTCAGGCTCGATCTGGCGGAAATAGAACACGCCCCCGCCATAGCGCTCCGAGGTCTGCTGGGGCATGCCGAGCAGGAAGTCGGCGAAATCGTAGCCGCTGTACTGGCCATCGAAGGAGAAGGCGCCGTTGGGCGACTGATCGGTCTCGGGGTTGTTCTGCAGCCAGCGGAAATCGCCGCCCAAGCGGAAATTGTGCTTGCCCATGCGGCGGATCATGGTGTCACTCACCGACCAGGTCGAGGAACGGACGTAGTTGGGATGGGTATCGGAGAGGCCAGTGAGCCCCGAAGTGCTAAAGGTCAAGCTGGGCAGCCCCCAATCGGTCGGGTTGGTGGACACCCCGGTAATACCCAGCGCACCAGCAACGTTAGTGGAGTTGGCGTAGAGGTTGGTGAGGTCGGTGCGGTTGCGGTTGTAGTTAATCCGCAACATGTTGATCCAGCCCTTCATGGGCTGGGTATAGCCGAGGCCGGCGTTGATGCCGCGGGTTTTGGTGAATCCTTCTTCGTAGGGGAAGAAGGTGCCAGGGCGTTCGGCGTTGCCGCCGGAGTAGTTCAGGTTGAAGTTGAGGCTCTTGCCACGGCCAAAGCCGCCACGGCCACCGCCGCGGCCGCCCGCGCTGGAGGAACCAAAGCTATGGTTCACGCGCAGCGAAAGATTATGGTTGGTGTTGAGGGCATCCAGGGTGTTGCTGTAATTAAAGCGCCCGGAGGAACCCGGGGTGGGGAGAGGGATATAGGCTAGCAGGCCGGTGGCGGCGGCGGTGGGGGTAATGGAGTTGCCCGGAACGGGGTTGCCGGAGCTGTCCTTGATCACAACCGGATGGCCCTGGGCATCGGTGACGCCCTGGAAGTTGCCGCTGCGCTCGTTCAGCGTGGGCACCAAGGCGGTGACGTTGCTCAGGCTGGCGTCATGGGTGCCGGAGAACGATAGTGTGATATTGGTTTTGCCCTTGTCGTCGTAGATGTGGGGAATTTTGAAGGGGGTGGTGACAGTCGCCGAGTAGCGCTGATTGGCGGCATTGGGAGGCGCGGTCGCCGTGGTCCCGGTCAGGGAGTGGGGAAGGGCGTTGAGGGCCGAGTCGCTCAAGGTATAAGAGAGGTTGCCGTGGGGCTGATTGAAGCGGTTGCTGAACTGGCGGAAATTGAAGCCGCCGCGGCCGCCGAAACCACCGCCCCCGGCGAAACCACCCCGGCCGCCACCGCCAAATCCGCCGCGGCCACCGCCGCCGGGGCCGCCGCCGCCGGGAGCAGCGGCTCCGCCGGGACCGTCCGGGCCACCGGGTCCACCGGGACCACCGCCCAAACCAGAATCGCGCAGGAAGCCGGCGATGGCGTTGGCGTCCATGGGGCGATCATCCTGGCTGGCTTGGCCGGTGATGACGGTGGAATCGGTGGCGGTAGTGTCGGTCATGCCCGCCACGCCGGAGTTGGCGGCGAGACTGGCGTCGTTGCCGGTGTCGGTAACCGCGCCGGTTTGGCTGATATCCAGGGCTTGAAAGCTATTATCGGCGCTGGCATTCTGGCCGCCGCGGCCGCCACGGCCGCCAGCGGCGCCACGGCCAGCCGTGCGCACGGCCATCCGCGGATTGGGATTGGGCTGGGAGGCGGCGGCGCCGGGGGCGCCACCGGCGCGGGCTGGAGCGGCGCCCCGCGAGGCCGTCGCCGTGGGGGCGCTGGGTGCCGGAGAGGCGGGAGCGGTACTGGACAAGACCATCGCGATGGCAACCGGCGGGACCGGAGTACCGGCGACGGCGGGCACAACCACCTTGGCGTGGGCGACGGCGAAGGCCGCCATTTCGGCGCTAATGTCGAACTCGCCGGGATGGCCGACGGTGGCGACGAAACCGCCACGCTCGTCAGTGGAGGTTACATACTTTTGCCCGCTGGCGGGGTCGGTGAGGGTGACCGTGACGCCGGGCACGGCCAAGCCGTCCACCGCCACGGTCCCACTGACGCGTGCGGAGAAGGACGGCGCGGCGGCCTCAGCCGCGGCCGGGACTTGGCCACGCGCGGGAACGACGGCGAGGCTTCCAGCAAGGAAGCCCACGACCAAAAGAGCGGCCACGGCTAACGGGCGGTCGAGATTGTTATGTTCCATCGGGTCAGTCCTACGGGCCACCGTGGTGGAGCTACAGCGCGCCGAGCTTGGAGGGTAATACGTCCACCGGGGCCGCAGGTTACGGAACCTGCCTGTTTTCAACCATGAAATGCGGTTCATGGCGGAGCCCCCCCTTGCGGCATGAATGGCGCAACCCGGCGCGGGGCAGGCCCGTATAATGAGAGAAGTCTTGGGTGCCCGACCGGAACCTTCTTAATGCAACCCAATCTCCGTATGGCAGTAGCGCTGGCGGCCGTAGCATGTTTTGGCGCCTTCAGTTTCGGGGCCGCGTTCACCACCGCGCAAACGGCGGCGCCGGCCGCCAACGCGGCGGTGGCCCCGCCGCCGGCGCCTTTGGCCACCCCGGCGCAGCGGCTGGCGCAGGCGGTGCAGGCGTTCACCGCCGCCGGGAGCGAGCCGCAAATAAATCTGCGCCAAGTGCAACAGTTGGTGGCGCTGTACCGGGTGGCGGAGGCAACGGAGCTGGTCCCGCCCGCGGCGGCGCTGCAGGCGCTGGATCAGCTCAGCACTGCGGTGCGCGGAGGCAACCCCGCCGAGCCGCAGGCCGAGCCGTTAATTGCCGCCGAAATCGATAACCAGCGCGCAGAGGACGAACTGCGGGCGGGCGATGGTGAGGCGGCGGCACGCATTTGGCGGCAGTTGGGCGAGGTCGAGAGCTGGCAGGCAGTGGGACCGTTCGACAATTCCAGCCCGGCCGCCATCGAAAAGGAAGAAGGTCCGGAGCATGGTGTCAACCTGCAAGCGCACTACGCTGGCAAGCAGCGTCAGGTAGGATGGCGGCGCATTCCGTTTTCAGCGCCGCAAGGGGTGCTGAATCTGGGCGCGTACCTCAACCCCTCGGAGAGCGCCTCGGCCTATGTGGTGAGTTGGGTGCGCAGTCCCGCGGCGCAGGAGGTTGCGGTACGGCTGCGCGACAACGGGGCGACGCGGGTGTGGGTGAACGGCGGGTTGGTATTTGATGAACAGGCGGCGCATCCGAGCAGCGGGTTCGATCAGCATGCGGCCGGAGCGCGGCTGGAGGCGGGGTGGAACGAGATCCTGGCCAAAGCTGGGGGGACGGAATCGACGGATTGGCGCTTCAGCCTGCGCCTGACCACCCCTGCCGGCGCGCCCCTGGTTTTGGACGCCACGGCGGCGCCGCCAGCAGATATTGTGGCCCGAGTTTCGGCAGCGACAGCGGGGGCGCCGGCGGCGCCGGTTGCAGTGAGCGATTTGACGGTGCTCGCCAAGGCGGCCGCCGCCACCAGCCCGAGCTACGAGTTGGATTACGCCTGGGTGCTCAACCAGAAGCACAATTTCAACACCGGCGGCCAGGATGACGCCAACGCTTTCATGGCGGCCATCGCCGGCCTTCCCAACGACGCGCAAGCGGTGTTGGATTTCGCCGCCCACGACAGCGACCAGAGCCGCCGCTACCGGTACCTGGTCCAGCTGCTGACACGCGACCCTGGCAACGCCCAGGCGCACCGGATGTTGGGTGCGATCGAGCTGACGCGCAACGAGTTCTGGCCCGCACGGGAACAGTTCCGTGCCGCAATGGGACTCACCACCACTCCGGACGCCAACGGGCTGACGATGCCGCCGACCACCGATATCGCGCGCGCGCCCTTGGCCGCAGTGGGCATTCTCGGCACTTACCTCGGCACCGGCATTAGTCCGGAGGTGCTGGTGTGGGCGGCGGCGCTACGCCAAGCGCAGGTCACAAGCGCCTTGGTGGCGGGGCCGGTGGGCGCCGCATTGCGCCGCGTGGGCGCCATCCACCCGGCGCTGGAGTGGTTTGAGACAGCGCACACCGATGACGCCGCCAACCTCGCGGTCAGCCTCCAGTTGGCCGACCTGCAGCGCCAAAGCGGTGATCTGACGGCGGCCTCGGCCACGATTCGCCAAGCCACCGCACTGGCGGGCTCGCCCCCAGCATTGGTGGAGACCGAAGCCCGGGCCTACCGTGGATTGGGCCGCGGACCCGAAGCGCTGGCCACCATCCAGCAGGCGGTGGCCGCCGCGCCCGACTCGCCCAATCTGCGCATCGCCGAAGGCGAGATCGAGAGCCACTTCGGCCATCCCACCCAGGCCATCGCCGCTTGGCAGGCCGCGCTCAACCTCAACCCCCAGGACGCCGATCTGCGCGACCGGCTCCGCATTGAACGCGGCGGCGAGGCCGCGCAAGAGGCCAGCTTCGAGCGGCCCTACACCCAGGATTTGACCCAAGCCATCGCCGCCTTCAAAAAGGCCGCCAACCTCGGCCTCGAGAGCGGCCCGGTGACCGTGCTCGCCAACACCAACGTCACCAATATTTTTCCTTCCGGCAACACCGGCCGCTATGTGCAAGAGATCTTCCGCATCAACAACAGCAACGGCGCCGATTCACTCGCCTACTATCCGGTCACCTACGATCCGGCAACCGAGGACGTTCAATTTCTTACCGCTCGCGTCATTCATCCGGATGGCACCAGCGCCGATGCCCCCGAGGCGGGCGACCAGCCGGTCAGCCAATCGGTGGGCTATGAGACGTTCTACGACGTCCGCGACAAATACGTCCAGATGCCGTCCATGCGCGCCGGCGACTTCGTCGAAATCGCCTACCGCGTGCTGCCCACCACGCTGGAGTCGCTCTATGGCGATTACTATGGCGACCTGGACCAGTTTGGCGGCCCGGCGCCGACGTTGTTCCAGCAGTACGTTGTGATCACGCCATCAAATAAGCCGCTGTACTTCAAAGCCATCCGCTTCAACGGCAGCAGCGAGCAGCACACCGCCAGCGGCCAGACGGTGTACCGCTGGAGCGCGCGCAACCTGCCCGCCCAGGTGCCCGAGCCCTCGGCCCCACCCGTGATCGAGCGCTCGCCCTACATCGAGGTCAGCAGTTTTCAGACCTGGAATCAGTTCGGGGCTTGGTACCGGCAACTCATTCGCGACACCTTCGCGATGGACAGCGAGATGGTGCAAACCGTCAACAGCCTGGTCCAGGGCAAGACCAGCGAGCAGGACAAGGTCGATGCCATCTATCGCTGGGTGATCCAGAACACGCACTACGTGGCGCTGGAGTTCGGCATCCATGGCTACCGCCCCTATCCGGTGACGCAGGTGTTCCACCGCCGTTTCGGCGACTGCAAGGATAAAGCTTCGCTGCTGATCGCCATGCTGCATCAAGCCGGCATCCCGGCAGATTTCGTGCTGGTGCGCATCCGCGATCTGGGGGTGATCGATCCCACGATCCCGTCGGTGGCGGATTTCGACCACGCCATCGTCTACGTGCCCAGCCTGCACCGGTATTTGG
>Ga0307374_10015043_pt1 | contig 10464 bp, 6 predicted proteins | sample OX3MG_FD_202532 | JGI IMG/M metagenome (GOLD analysis project Ga0307374, IMG submission 202532) | Soil microbial communities from Risofladan, Vaasa, Finland - OX-3 | ecosystem: Environmental > Terrestrial > Soil > Coastal area > Acid sulfate soil | place: Finland: Risofladan, Vaasa | collected...
GACGGTGATAACGGCGACGATGGGAGTAAAGGACTCTTCCAAGGCGGTCAGCAAGCCACGGAGGGGGCCGAGGCCGTCCACCGGGTCGATGGCCTCGCGATCAAAGAGATCGGCAGCGGGAGGATGCGCAACGGCAGGCGCGGTGACAAGTAAAGTGGGTCCGGGCCACCGCATACGTCTCAGGAGCCATTCGAGAATGGGTTGTTGCTGGAACCGCAAATGGGATTTGGGCAACCCCATGCGTTCACCCCGGCCGCCTGCAATCACCGCCAGCGTGGTTTGCGAAAGATCGCCGATTTGGGGGTGGGATTGCTGCGCCGCCGGCATAACCGTTCTCGTCGTTCTTCGGGATGCCCCCTATAGTAGGTGCCGGCTGGTACGAACGGCAACTTAACAAAACAATCTAATCATTAGATTTAAGCAGGCGGCAGATGACTGCGAAGATCGATTGTGCAGCCGCAAACGAGGTCCTCCATCGAAACGGAAGGCTTATCGGACACTTTCAGTAAATTGACTTGAATTGGTTCTATAATGCCGCAGAAAGGCGACCGCGATTTATCGGGGCGACAAGGTAGAGACCCGGATGGCTGGCAATCGATCAAGTGTCGCGCTGACGCCGGTGACGGAGTGGTTGAACGGAGAGTTGCGCCGCGTCGACGATTATCTGGCGTCCGAGGAACCGCTCGAAATTCGTCTGGGGCGCAGGACGCTCGGGGCGACGTTGCGCACGCCCGGAAACGACCGGGAACTCGTGGCCGGGCTTCTCTTCACCGAAGGGCTGATCGCAGATATCGGAGACGTGCGGAGCATCCGTTGCGCCGATTCCTCCGAAGAAAACGCGCCCAACATTGCGCAAGTCGCCTTGCGACGCGGATGGAAAACAGGAACGCACGTGGGCCGGCGCGGATTTTCCGCCGGATCGGCGTGCGGCGCCTGCGGAAAGGCAATGATCGATCAGTTACGGAGCCGGGAAGTCCGGCGGCCGAATGCGATGGCGCGGTTCGATGCAAAGGTCCTGTGCGAGCTACCGGACAAGTTGCGCTCGGCGCAAGCCGTCTTCGGACGCACGGGCGGGTTGCACGCCGCGGGGCTGTTTGACGCGCAAGGCGAACTCGTTGTTTTGCGCGAGGATATTGGGCGTCACAACGCCGTGGACAAAGTCATTGGGTGGGGTCTGCTAGAGAAGCGTGTCCCGCTGGACGGCTGCATCCTGCTTGTCAGCGGACGAGGGGGATTCGAGATCGTCCAGAAAGCGCTGGTGGCGGGCGTTCCGTTGCTGGCTTCCGTTTCCGCCCCTTCCAGCTTGGCGGTACAGATGGCGCGTGAGATGGGACTCACGTTGGTGGGGTTTCTGCGCGGGAGGCGGTTCGTGATTTACGCGCATGAGGAGCGGTTTGGATTTTCCGCGCCCCCATTCCATCGGCCCGCGCCCAAAGCAGCAGGCGCCGGAGATAAGAATCGGCCACATGCCACAAACGTGGGACGGAGAAGCCGGACGACATCGTAATCCTGCACAAGCCCAACTCATCTGCCGCGTCGCGACAGTTCCCGATCCAAACAGGCAGGCTTTCTTTTAGAAAAGAGCAGCTTGGGCTGTCCCCGAGGGCCGCTTAGAGACGACGGCCCGGAGAATCCAATCTCCCGACCTCACCCAACCTCGCCGCTGCAGCTCACGGCGTTCAACCCGGCGGCGACGCATCCGGTCTCTATCAGCCCCGGCTGCCAGGAAGCGGCCTGCCCTCAGGCAGCGCCCGCTTCCCCGTTTTCGGCGCCGTTTACGGCTCAGCCAGGAACCACGACATCTTCCCCGTGCGGGATCGCGTTGAGCGTGGCGGTGTCGATATTCAGGTGGGCCTGGACCAAAGCGGGCGGCAGGTGCGTCAGCCAGTTATTCAGCGAAACATCCTCATACTGGCTGGTCCTGAACATCTCGAGAAAGACAAGATCCTCGGTCCCCGTATTCTCGATGTAGTGCGGGAGCGTCTGCTCTACGTAGCCAATGTCTCCCTTGCGGAAATCCATGGTGCGGGCGGTGCCGCCGGCGGCGAAGACCGTCATCCGTCCTTTGCCGGTAACGTAGTATTGCCATTCGTCCGCGTTGGGGTGCCAGTGCAGCTCGCGCATTCCTCCCGGATGAACGATGACATGCGCCGCCGCAACCGCATTTGAGACCGGGAAGACGCTCGAATCAACGATGCGCACCTCGCCCGATTTTGTTTTATGGGTAGGCGCCATCTCCATCATGCGGAACGAGAATTTATGGGATGACAAACCGCGGGTCCCGGCCGCCGCCAGCCGATCCTGTTCGAGCGACGTCTTCGGCAGTTCGGATTGAAAGATGTAAAGCTCGCCCTTCGGAAGCTTCGCGAGGTTCCGTGCCGGCACGTTGAAATTTTTCGCCAGAACATCGAGGGGAGTGTGCGCCATCCAGTCGGCCAGCAGCACCGTATCGTATTCGGAAAATGCCCCGTCATCGAATACGAGCAGGAACTCGCATCCGTCGGGCGCCAAACCTTGAATCGAATGAGGACGGCCGGTCGGAAAAAACCACAGGTCTCCCTGTTTCACATCGTCGACAAACGGCTTATTCTGCTCGTCGAAACACGTAATTCTCGCGCTGCCGTAAAGCATGAGCGCCCACTCGCCGGCCTTGTGCCAGTGCAGTTCGCGTATCCCGCCCGCCGTGAGGCGCATATTCACGCCGGAGATCGTCGCCGCGACCGGCAAATCCTGGATGGTGACCTGGCGCGCGTAACCGCCCTCCTGCGTGCGCTTGTGCGAAAACGCAAAGGGATACTTGAACGGCTCGACATTCCCGTGATCCGTCGGCGGAGGAGTGACCGAGTCAGGATTCTCGATGTGGAGGGCCTGGTCGTCGGGGCCAATCGGATTCGTCCCGCTGCGGTCGTGTTCGGCTTTCTGGATGTCTTGGGGAAGCTGCAGCACTGCCGGGGCGATTGCCGTGGTCCCAACAACGGCCGACCCTAACTGCAAAAATTTTCGACGTGAAACCGATTCCGTGTCCTTTGTTCCACTCACTTTCCTTTCCTCCTTGTGACCGTCACTGCAAGCGCCCCAAATCTAGTGCAAACAGGTTGCCGGAGCAAGAAAAAAGGGATCAACGAAACACGTCAAACCCTCCGGAATATTACGCACAGATAGGAGTAAAGCCGGCAGGGAAATGGCGGGTATCCGGGAAATCGCACAAGAGAGGGATCAAGGCGCCGGTGGACCGTGTCCCGGAGGCGCGAACTTGTCTGCCGGATCCGGGCGCCGGGCTCTGGAGCGCAAAATTGCGGTTGCAAACGAACTGGTGGCGGGCGTAGCATCCGTGCCCGGGTCGCCCGGATGCACATCGCGCTGAAAGGATGCCCGATTTCCTGGCATTCGATCTCAGCGTCGACCTGCGAGCTGTCCATGAGGAGATCCATCCAACCTTTACGTTGCGGAACGCATCGATCCCCCGTCAAAAAACGGCTCTTCGGTCCGGTGGATGCGGATTTATAGTGATTACGCGAGAGGGAGAAACCACATTGGGAACACACGCAATCACGTTCGTAGCTTCCCGTTACGTACCGGTGGCGATCGGCTTCTTTGGCCTCGGCACCGGCTACTTCATTTGGGGCGGACAGGCATTATCTGGTTTCCCCAAGACAAGTCCGGACGTAAATAAAACCATGGGCATGTGGGGTTTCTGGATGCCGGGATTCATGCAATTCATCACAGGCGTCTACCTGCTCGTCGGCCTGACGTGGTTCAACGTTTTTGGCAATGCGGCGCCTTTGTACATGGCCGGCCTCGCCTTCACGGCGTACGGCATCCATTGGTTCGCGATGGCCCATCGCCGGTACATCGATTCCAGCCCGCAACCGGATGGCTGGATGGCGATCGCGTTTCTGTTTATCAGCCTTCTGGGGGCCGACGTTTTCCGGCGCGCGGCGGACATTCCGGTGATGATAGTGTTCGTCGGTCTGTCGTTGATTTATGCCGCCGAGATTCCGACTCGCCTGTTCTCCTGGCGTCCCGGCGCGCGCCTGGTCGGCCTGCTCCAGCTGGCGACTGGAATTTGGCTCATGTACTGCACCTACGCCATAACGGTAGATCTGGCGCTTGGCGCCAAAGTGTGGATCTAAGGACGGCCAGGCAAAAGCCAAGCCGGCATGGAGGAGCGTGGAGCCGTGGTACGCGTAACGGTTGACGGAGTTTCTCACGAAGCCAGAGAGGAAGAACGTCTGGTGGATCTGCTCCTTCGGGTGGGCAGCGAGATCCCCCATGTCTGCTATCACCCGCAACTGGGGCCGATTCAAACCTGCGACACATGCATGGTAGAGGTGAAGGGGGAGCTCGTCCGGGCCTGCGCGACCCCTGTCGCCGATGGAATGGAGGTCCACGCGCGAAGCGCCAAGGCGAAAGCGGCGCAAACGGAAGCATTTGACCGCATTCTCGGCAACCACCTCCTCTACTGCACCGTCTGCGACAACAACAACGGGAATTGCGTCGTCCATAACACGACGAAACAGCTGGCCATCGAGCACCAGCACATCCCGTTCCGCGCAAAGCCGTACGAGGTGGACGGCACAAATCCCTTCTATCGCTATGATCCGGATCAATGTATTCTGTGCGGCCGCTGCGTCGAAGCCTGCCAAAACGTCCAGGTAAACGAAACACTTTCCATCAACTGGGAAGACCCGAACCCGCGCGTGCTGTGGGACGGCGGCTCGGCGATCAATGAATCCAGCTGCGTCTCCTGCGGCCACTGCGTCACGGTCTGTCCCTGCAACGCGCTGATGGAGAAGTCCATGCTGGGGCACGCGGGATTTTTCACGTCCCTGCGGAAATCCACCCTCAGCGGCATGATCGACATTGTGAAGGGCATCGAACCGGAGACCGGGTATGGAGCCATTCTGGGGCTCTCCGAAGCGGAGCAGGCCATGCGGGAGCATCGCACGCGGCGAACGAAGACGGTTTGTACCTATTGCGGGGTCGGATGCAGCTTCGATGTCTGGACCAAAGACCGCCATATTCTCAAGGTCGAGCCCGAACACGGCCCCGCCAACGGGATCTCCACCTGCATTAAGGGGAAATTTGGCTGGGAGTATGTGAACAGCCAGGACCGGCTGACGACGCCGCTCATCCGCGAAGGCGACGCGTTTCGCCAGGCCAGCTGGGAGGAAGCCCTGGATGTAGTCGCCCGGCGGCTATCGGAAATCAAAGCGGAAAGCGGGCCGGACTCTACCGCCTTCATCTCGTCTTCCAAGTGCACGAACGAGGAAAGCTTTCTCATGCAGAAGCTGGCCCGGGCCGTCGTCGGCACGAACAATGTCGATAATTGTTCCCGCTACTGCCAGGCCCCGGCCACCACGGGGCTCTTCCGCACCGTCGGCTACGGCGGCGATTCCGGTTCCATCCAGGACCTCGAGAAGGCCGACCTGATCATCATCCTCGGCAGCAATACGGCGGAGAACCATCCGGTCATTGCGACCCGGATCAAGAGCGCACACAAGCGGCATGGTCAGAAGCTGATTGTGAGCGACCTGCGGGAGCATGAAATGGCCCGCCGCGCCGATCTCTTCCTGCGCCCGAGCCCGGGCACCGATCTTGTCTGGTTGAGCGCCATCAACCGCTACCTGCTGGACAACGGCCTGGCGCATACCGGGTTCCTGGACCGGCACGTGAACGGGCTGGAGGAGTATCGAAAGAGCCTCGAATTTTTCACGATGGACGCCGCCTCCCGCATCTGCGGCCTGCCTCGCGAGACTCTGGTGGCCGTGGCGCACATGATCGCCGAGGCGAAAGCCGTGTGCATCCTCTGGGCCATGGGAATCACGCAGCACAGGCAAGGCTCCGACACTTCCACGGCTATTTCCAACCTGCTGCTCATGACCGGCAACTACATGAGGCCGGGAACCGGCGCCTACCCGATGCGCGGTCATAACAATGTGCAGGGGGCGAGCGACCTCGGTTCCATGCCGAACTTTCTGGCCGGATACCAGTCCGTGAGCGATCCGGACGTCCGGGCGCGCCATGAAGCGGCCTGGAAGGTGAAGCTGCCCTCGACCAAGGGCCTCGACAACCATGAAATGGTCGAAGCGATTCAGCAGGGCAAGCTCAAGGCGTTGTACGTGATCGGCGAGGAAATGAGCATCGTCGACTCGAATGCAAACTACGTGGCGGACGCATTCGCCAAGCTCGATTTCTTCGTCGTGCAGGACATCTTCTTCAGCGCCACGTGCCGTTTCGCCGACGTGGTGCTCCCGGGCGCGCCCAGCCTGGAAAAGGAAGGCACCTTCACCAACACGGAACGGCGCATCCAGAGGCTCTACCAGGTGTTTGAGCCGCTGCCGGGCTGCCGGCCGGATTGGAAGATTATCCAGGACCTCGCGAATCGCCTGGGCGCCGATTGGAATTATCAGCATCCTTCCGAGGTCATGGATGAAATCGCCTCCCTGACGCCGCTGCTCGCCGGGGTGAATTACGAGAGGCTCGCCGGATACAAATCCCTGCAATGGCCCGTTGCGCCCGACGGAACCGGTCAGCCCCTGCTCTATACCGAACGCTTTGCCTTCCCCGACGGAAAGGCGCGGCTGTTTCCGGTCTCCTGGGCGGATCCATCCGAGCAGCCCGACGCCGAATTCGACCTGCATTTGAACAACGGCCGGCTGCTCGAACATTTCCACGAGGGCAACATGACCTATCGAACCGGGGGAATTCGCGAGAAGACGCCCGATGTTTTTGTGGAAGTTTCGCCGGAACTGGCCGAAGAGCGCGGAATCCAGAGCGGCACCTGGGTGCAGCTGATCTCACGCTACGGCCAGGTCCGCGTTCGCGCCCTGGTCACCGATCGCGTGCGCGGGCGGGAACTGTATATGCCGATGAACTCTATCGAAAGCCCTGTGAACCGGCTGACGAGCAGCCACACGGATATTGCGACGCACACCCCTGCCTACAAGGAACTGAGCGTTCAATTGAAGGTATTGGCCGAAGTCGGTGAGAGCCCGCTGCCTCGCGTGAATCCCCGGTTTGGCCATCCCACGCCCCAGCAGGGGGTTGAGGTCGAACGGAAGTGGAAGCGGCCGGATTATCAGCCTCCCGGCAATCAGCTCGTGCAGCTTCGCACCAAATAAAGAGGGAGGAGGAGACCCTTGGCTAAACCGATCGATCTCGAGGCGCCGCCGCGCAATCCGCGCGCGGAGTTGCAATCCAGATTGGAGCGCGCGCCGGAAGAACATGCCGAAGCGATTCTGGCCGCCTACGAAGTGCTTCAGGAATTGCATGACCGGGGGGCGCTCGAGCTGGCGCGCGGCGCCTTGGCCGCGAGCGATGAACTTCTGGACGAGCTGGTCGGTAATGCCAGAACCCCGGAAGCGGTTCGCGCTATCCGAAACCTGCTTTTTTGGCGTCACATTCTCGGCAGTATCGAACCGGAATGGTTCAAGGGCATTTTCCAGGCGATTCCCGACGGTTTGGCGCAGGCCACCGCCCGGCGCGACGAACCGGTCGGGTTCTGGCGTCTGCTCCGAAAAATGTTCAGCAAAGACAGTCTACGCGGCATGGCTGCCGCTATCGACTTCCTGCAGAGTTTTGGACGCCACCTGCATTCGCTCGAGGGCCCGACGCCAAAAAGCGAAACGACCTTGCGCCGCCCGGCATAGCCCCCGGCTCGACCCGCATCGACGGCCAGTCCCCCGGGAAAATCGCGCTGAAGCCGCCTCAGGAAGCCATCTGGCGGCAAGACAGCATCGACCCGGCGATTCCCCACCCCCTCCTGACCAGGCATGGGCAGCGCCTCCTCGCCGTCGTTTGTGAGCGGGACGGTCCCGCGGCCGGCGTTCACGAAGGAAAAACGGAAAATCCACGCTCATGTAAGAATATTGGCTGGCACGGGACACGGCGAGGCGCTCGCGGGGCTGCGACCGTTGCAGCCGGGCTGTCCGCCGGCGGCTTCCGGCGAATCGGCTCCGGCAGGCGCTTCGGTTCGAAGCGATCCGCCAGCCAGGCGGTTGCGAGGGTAAGGATGGAGCTTTTTCCTTCGAGGTTTTATAGCATTCTGTCCGGTCAGGCAGGCGCCGTTTTGCTTGAGACCTCGCGCCCCGATTCGGAAAACCAACGGAGCCTTCTTTTCGTGAACCCTGTCCGCGTCCTGGAGGCGAACGCGCTCGACCAGCTCCCCGGACTTTTCGAAAGCATCGAGGGCTGCCTCGGGCAGGGACTATTTGTGGCTGGTTTTATGAGTTACGAATGCGGTTATCATTTCGAGCCGAGCGCCGCGGCGCTCCCGCCGGAACGCTGGAAACTTCCGCTGGCCTGGTTTGGCGTCTACCGGCAGCCCTTTGTTTTCCAACATGCCACCGGGACGTTTTCGCCGGAACTGCCTGCGGAATTACGGAACCTCGCGGCTTCGGCGGTTCCGGCCGGGAATTTCCGCCTGTCCGGCCACCGGCTCGCCATCAGCCGGGACGAATATTGCGCCAAAGTCGAGGCCATTCGGGATTTCATTGCCGTCGGCGACACCTATCAGGTCAATTTCACAACCAAGGCATTGTTCAACTACTCCGGGTCGCCCGCGGCGCTTCTCTCCGCGTTAAAGGGCCAACAAAAGGTGGGCTTTGCGGCCTACATCCATTGGAGAAACTGCGAAATCCTTTCCCTTTCCCCGGAGCTCTTTTTCCGCATCGAAGACGGCCGGATCACCACGCGGCCGATGAAGGGCACCGCCCCTCGGGGAAGGGACCCCGAAGAGGACGCGCGTATCAGGGCCTGGCTGCGTGATGATCCGAAGAATCGCAGCGAAAACATCATGATCGTCGACCTGCTGCGAAACGACATCGGCAAGATTGCCCAAATCGGATCGGTGAAGGCGGACGACATTTTCGCCGTGGAGAGCTACGAAACACTATTCCAGATGACCTCCACGGTCTCGGGAATGCTACGCCCCGGGACGCGTCTTTACGACATCTTTCAGGCCATCTTCCCCAGCGGTTCGGTCACGGGAGCGCCGAAGTGCCGGACCATGCAGATCATTCAGGAGATCGAGGAAGGGCCGCGCGGCGTCTACACCGGGGCGATCGGGTATATCGCTCCCAACCATGATGCCGTATTCAGCGTGCCGATCCGGACCCTGGTTCTCGAGGGCGGCGCCGGCGAAATGGGAGTGGGAAGCGGGATCGTCCATGAATCGGTTCCGCTCGAGGAATACGAGGAGTGCCTGCTCAAGATGCAATTCCTCACACGCGCCCAGCCCCGTTTTCAGTTGATCGAAAGCCTGCGCTGGGAAGGCCGGTACCATTTTCTGCCGCAGCACGTGGAACGGCTGCGATCCTCCGCCCTCTATTTTGGCTTCCCCTTCAGCGAAGCCAGGGCGGCATCGATCCTAAGGGAAAATGAGAGCCGCCTCGGCATCGCCGTAGCATACAAGGTTCGGCTGCTGCTGGATTCCACCGGCGAATTCACAATCGAGAATGTGCGTCTCGATCCGGAGCCAACCGCGGGGACCGTCGTTGTTTCGCCGGAGCGGGTATCTTCCGAGGACAGGTTTGTCTACCACAAGACGACCTGCCGCGACATGTACGAGCGGCACTATGCCGAAGCCAGACGCCTGGGGCACGCGGAAGTCCTCTTCCTGAACGAACGGGGGGAGTTGACCGAAGCGGCCAACAACAATGTCTTTGTGGAGATCGGCGGCGCGCTCCTCACCCCGCCGGTCGAGTGCGGACTGCTGGCGGGAATCTATCGCCGGCATATGCTCGAAACCGACCCCCGCGCTTCCGAGCGGATTCTCACGATGGAAGATCTACGGAACGCAAGCGCGATCTATCTATGCAACTCGGTCAGAGGCCTTCGGCGCGTGCGGCTCGCGTAATATGTCACGGCCTTGCAGGAAATCTTACCTGTAATGGTCGGGGCGAGAGGATTTGTTGAGCCGAATTGCGGGCGTCCGAGCCCGCAGGCGAAATCCGCCGAAGCGGCAGATTCGCGTAGGCGGAAACCGCGCCGCTAGGTTCGCCGAACTCGGTAAAAGGAGAAAGGGAGAAATGGTCGGGGCGAGAGGATTTGAACCACCGGCCTCCTGATCCCGAACTAGAAGGGCCAAAACACTAAATGCTTTCTTTGGTGTCGCTTACGGCCAGACGAGGCCTTCCAAACCTTCCTCATTTGTCCGTAATTGTCCGTAAAACTGTGGCCCGCTGTGCCGCAGGCAATCATCTCGTCGAGGTGGAAATACGACTTTGGAGCACACTCTTTGCAGTCGAGGCGTCACGCTCCTACGAATTCCTTTACGCGCAAGCGATAGCCGAATATCCTTCCGTCTGTGACTGAGCATTTTGTTGCCAAAACTCTTGACGACGTAATGCGCGATGTGCTGTTGGAGATCGATGCCCGGGGCGATCGCATCAAACCACGCAAGGGCAAAGCCGATGAAATCACTGGTGTTTTGATCGAGATTTCCAACCCCCGTGCCCGTCT
>Ga0307374_10015044_pt1 | contig 10463 bp, 6 predicted proteins | sample OX3MG_FD_202532 | JGI IMG/M metagenome (GOLD analysis project Ga0307374, IMG submission 202532) | Soil microbial communities from Risofladan, Vaasa, Finland - OX-3 | ecosystem: Environmental > Terrestrial > Soil > Coastal area > Acid sulfate soil | place: Finland: Risofladan, Vaasa | collected...
GAATCTCCTCCCCATGAATGCCCCGCAGGGTCTTGCCGTCAATGGCGAGCGCCTCATCGGGCGCCAGCCCCTGTGGGGCAAACCACTGGCCCAAGACGCGCTCAAAGGCGGCGTGATCCAGGCGGCGTGATCCAGGCGGCGCAAGGCGCGATGCAGCGTCGCCACGCGGGGTCCCCGCTCCCCGCGCAGCCCCAACGCGCGCCGGATCTCCGGACCGCAGTCCTGTCCCCACTGGCCGATCGCGTCCAGACTGCGGCGCCCACACAGCAGGGCGCAGATGGCCAGGGCCAACATCCCGTCGAACATCCCGTCGAACATCCCGTCGAGCGAATGGACACGCCCTTGCCCGCGTCGCACATCCGGCAACGTCGCCAGCGCCGCCCGTAACGACCCTTCTGGCGCCGCAGCGCTCACGTCCGTTTTCTTCATGCCGCCCAGTCTACCAGCACTGGGGTAGCATGCAAAGACCCTGGGTTTCTGACACCTTATGCGGCGACCCGTAAAGAGGATATTGAACGCCTGCCAACCTATGACGGTTGGCGCAGATGATCCCAATTGTCCCTGAGTGATAACGATCTGTTGCGAACCTACCCCAGCCCCACGCGCTCGGCGAGTTGGGCATAGGCTTGCTGGGCGCGGGCAGCGGCGTGGGTGGCGGCGTTGGTTGCGCTGGTCGCTTCGAGCAGGGCGTCGTCGTCGTGGGCGGCGGCGTGGTCTTGCCAGTGGTCGGGGTCCACTGCCTGCACGCGCCAACGCAGCGTCTGGATGCGCGCCAGCAGGTCTTCGCTCAGCGCCTGCCGCCACGCGCCGTAGCCCAGTTCGCCATCGGCAGGCGCCGTGACGAGCCGCTGGATGGCGGTGAGCAGGGCGTCGCGCAGGTGGTCGCCGCGCGTGGCCAGTTCGCCCAGCGTGGCGGAGTCGGCCAGCAGCGCCAGTGAGCCATCGCGGGCAGGCCGTTCGCCAAAGGTCGCCTGCCACTCGCCGATCAGCGTCTCCCACGCCAGCAGCGCCTGCGACGCCAGCCGCTGCGCCTCACGCGCCTCGGTCGCCGCGCGCTTCACGGCGGCGCGCCCGCTCACCGCCTTCGCCGCCAGCGCGCCGGAGCCGACGAACGCCACCTCCACGGCAGCCAGCGCCGTCAGCAGACGTTCGCGCGCCGACACCGCGCTTGCCGCCCGCGCCTGGGTCTCGCGTTGCGCCTGGGCCTGTTCGCGCTGATAGGCGGTGGCCAGCCCACGCAGCCGTTCGCCCAGCGCCGCGCGGTCCAGCAGCCGCACGCCCAGTCGCCGCGCCTCCAGCAGCGCGCCGACGGTCGCCGACGCCGTCGTGATCAGGATCGCCTGCGCCCCAGTCTCGCTCAGCGCCGTGGAGGCCGCGCGTCGCACGGCCTCGTCTTCCAGTGGCCAGCCGACGGGCAGGCGCGCTGCGCTGGTGATGACGACCGCCGAGGACGCGCCAGCGGGATCGTTCGCACCGTTGCTTGTTCCGCCGATCATGCTACCAGCGCCCCGCCGTTCGCCGCGCCAGACGGGCGCCGCCGCAGCGGAGGTCAAACGTTCGACGGCATAACCTTCGCGTTCCAGCAGCCATTGGGCAAACGCACGCCACGTCTCATCGGTCATCGCATCCAGCCGCGTCAGCGTCAGGCCACCCTCCTCCGGATCGGCTTCATCTTGCGTGGCGCCCGCGCCGTCAGCCGATGGGCCGACGCCGCGCGCAACCTCCGCAAGCTGCGCCACGGTCAGGCGACGCGCCGCCGCCTGCGCATCGAAGCCATGCAGTGAGGCCACCAGCAGCGCGCGTTTGGCGGGCGAGAGCGGCGCGCCAAGCGTCGCGGCGTAGGCGGCGAGGGCGTCGTCCGCAGGCGTCGCTGTAACGGGAGTCGCGTGGGCAAGCGCCGACGCCGGACGACCTGTAGTAGCAATCGCTAGTGTGGCGGGTGTTTGTGTGGAATGTGTCGGCGGAGTGGATGCGACGGATGCGACGGAAGACGCCAGCGCGGCGTCGGCGTAAAGCGCGGCCAGCCGGGCGCGCAACGTCGGCGTGGGCGCGTCGGCGTTCTGGCGCCCACGGCTTGTTGGCCGCATGGCGGCTGTGACCGCGCTGCCCATCGCATCGGCCTGCGCTGTTGTCACACCGTTTGCTTTCGCGCCGACCGCTTTCGCGCTGCTCGATTTCGCAGACGCAGCCTTCGCGCCTGCCCTGGCTTTCGCAGCGGTTGACGGCGTGGATGATTCGGCGGGCGCAGCAACAGCGTCGGACGGCGTGGCGGCGCTTGTCGCGCGCTCGTGTTCTTTTCGCATCAGCCCAACCATCCTTTGCGCTCAGTGTGGACGACGGCCCCGTCGGGGGCGACGACGTAGACGATCTGCCGTCCGACGCCGCGATTGACGAAGACGCTGACCTGCGCGTTTCGCCCCACCAGCCAATGTTGGCGCAGGTTAATTGCCTTCTCGCCCTTCGTCGGCTGCTCGTCGCGCGCCTTCTGCGCCTCGCGCTCCCAGGTCGAGGCGCGCTCCAACAGGGCTAGGTCGTCGGGCGACATGGACGCCAGCGCACGGCAGGCGGGACAAGTGGGCGCATCGCCCTTCGCTGCGCCTGCGTTTGGCGTCCCAGCGGCCAGACAGCGCACGCAGTATTCGACCTGGCACAACCCACAGGCGGCAGGCGCGGCGCACTGGCACAGCCGCCGCCCACAACCCAGGCAGGCAAACGTATCCCGCGCGCACATCACCGCGCCGCATTCCTCGCATGCGTCCGTGTGGTCGGCGCAGAGCGGTCGCTGGCACGTCACACACACGCTGGCGTGCGCGTCGCAGAGCGTCCGCTCACATTCGCCGCAGGCCAGCGCATGCTCCCCACACAGCGCTTCGCCGCAGACGCTACAGGCGCGGGCATGCGTCGCACACAGCACGCCAGCGCAGCGGGCGCACAGCGTCGCGCATCCCAGACACAGCCGCCCCGCATCCGCCGCACACTCCTTGCACGCCCACAAATGATCCGGACACTGCTGCGACCCACACTGCGCGCACCCCCGCAAGCAGTTCCCACACATCAACTCCCCACACGTCTCGCATGATGCCAACATCGTCAACGCCGCCCGCTCAGACGGCGCGCCACCCCCCACTCCTCTCCCCTCACGATCCCCCCTCTCCCCCTGGGGGAGGGGCTGGGGGTGGGGGCAGGCCACCGCGCCGCACTGCCCGCACGCCGCCCCGCAGCCCACGCACGCGAACTCCCCATGCGCGCAGACGTAGCCGCTCAGCGACGCCACGCCACAGACGGCGCAGGTTGGCGGCGCCACCGTTCCACACCCCAGGTCGGCGCTCAATATGAACGCCGCGCCGTCGGGCAGATCGAACGTAACCTCGGCGTAGGGCGTGGTGACGAACGCGACGTTCTCCAGCGTGGCCTCCACCTCGACGGCGTAGACCTCGGCCAGCCCGGCCAGCTCGCGCGCCTGCGCCGCCGCCAGCTCGTTTGCCTGCTCCGGCGCCTCACGCCGCAACCGTTCGTAATGCGCGGTGAGATCGGCGACGCGCCGCTGATATTCGTCGGCGGCGCTTTGTTGCAGGAAGGCGCTGGCGGCTTCGAGCGCGGGAGTCAGCTGGCGCTGCGCCCGCGCGCTGGCCGCGCGCAACGTGGCGTGCGCATCGGCGGGCAGCGCGATGGCGGTGGCCTGGGCGATCTGCTCCGGCGTCAGCGGCGCGCCCCCACCTCCGGCCCCTCCCCCGCGAGCGGGAGAGGGGGGAGCAGAGGGAGAGCGGAGGGGAGCTGGGGGAGCAGTTGGATACGCTTGCTCCGTCTGCTCCGGCGCATCAATTGTCAGGCGCAGCCACTCGTCGCGGCGACCGCGCCGGTCGCGTCCGCCAATGCGATACGTCAGTTCGACGCCGGTCGCCTCATAGCGGCGCGTGACGCGCGTGGCCACCGGCGCCGCCGCCCAGCGCAACGCCAACCGCCCCTCGCGCAACGGGCACGCAGCGCACGTCGGCGTCCCCCGCGTCCACCCTTCGCCACCCACCCCCACACAGCGCCCACACAACTCCCCCGCCCCGGAACGCCGTCTCTTCTCCCCTTCCCACAGGTGTGGGAAGGGGCCGGGGGTTAGGTCTGCGATCAGCGCCAGCGGTTCCGCAGCCTCCGCCAGCCGTAGCGCCACCACGCGTGCCCGTTGCGCCGCCTCGTCGTAGAGCGTCGCCAGCGCGGCGCTGCCCTCCACCAGCAGCGTGGCGTCGGCCTCGGTGCGGGCGCGGGCCAGCGTCGTGGTATAGCGCGCCTGGGCGCCGTCGGCCAGCGTCGCCGTCACCAGGTCGTCGTCCTCCACGCGCACCTGCGCGCCCCGCGCCCGCAGCGCGTCGCGGGCGAAGCGCAACAGCGCGTCGCGCGGCTCGTAGGTTGGCGCGGCGTGCGCTCCCAGCCGCCCGGAGCCGACGCCGCGCTCCACCACCAGCGTCGGCGATGGCGGGGGCGCCAGCGTCGCCGCGTGCGCCTGTTGCGCATTGCGCGCGTTGGCGTCCCGTTTGCCTTTTTTGCCCGCCGCCCGCTCGTCGGACTTGCGCCACGGCCACAACCACCGCATCATGCGTGCGCCTCCAATACTCTGCTGGTCAGCGACTCCGCAGCCTGCTGACGTTCGAGCGCGTGGACAATCTCGTCGCCCAGCGTGTTGAGTTGGCGGCGTGTCTCATCGCCGGTCGCGCTCTGCATCAGGATGTCGAGGATGCGCTCTTCGAGGTCGAGGTCTTCCTCTTGCGTCTCGGCCAGCACCGTCTCCAGCGCGCCGATGGTCATGGTGAAGAGGTTGATTTTCTGGTAGAGCAGCCGCAACACATAGTCGTCAATCGTGTCGCGCAGGGTGAAGTTGAAGACCGTCACATTCTGCGCCTGCCCCAGCCGATGCACGCGCCCAATGCGCTGCTCGATGCGCATCGGATTCCAGTGCAGGTCATAGTTGAAGACGATATGGCAGCGTTGTTGCAGGTTTAGCCCCTCGGCCCCGGCGTCGGTCGCGATCAGCGTATTCAGCCCGCCCCCGTTGAAGTCGGCGACCATCACTTCGCGCTCAGCGCGGCTCAGCGCACCGACGTAGCAGTCCGCCGTGCGCCCCTGCGCGCGGATCACGTCGCGCAGGCGGGCGGCGGTGTCCAGCCGCAGCGTGAAGATCAGCGCCGGTTCGTCGCCGAGTTCTTTCAGCGCGTCCAGCAGCAGCCGCTCTTTGGCGCTAGTGGCTGCTGTTACCTCGCGGCAGCGGTCGGCGAGCGCCAGCAACTCGCCACTCTCCTCCGGGTAGCGCTCGGCGCGACGACGCAACGACTGCTCGATGGCGCTGGGGCTGCTACTCAACGATTGTTGCAGCGCCATGATCTCGCGGATCACCGCGCCGCGATTCATGCGCGAGGTGGGCGGGCGGCGATAGAGCGCGCGGAGGTAGTTGGTGACATCGGCGATCAGCGCGTCCTCCGCCGGGGTGGGTGGGATGGCGCGGGTATCCACCGTGCGCCCGACGAAGGCGATGTCGGTCTCGCTGCGGCGCGTGCGGCACATCACCTCGCGCACGACGCCACGTAACTGCGCGGCGCGCTCCGGGCGCAACAAGCGGTTGGTCCCCGGATCGGCGACGTACTCATCCTCAAAGTCGCGTTGGGAGCCGAGGCGGCCCGGCGCGACGAGATCGATCAGGCTATACAGGTCGGTGAGGCGGTTGGCGACGGGCGTCGCGGTCAGCAGCAGCCGCCAGCGGGCGCGCAACAGGCTGACGCTCTGCCGCCGTTTGCTGGCTGGATTCGCCAGCAGGTGCGCCTCATCCACGATCAGCATGTCCCAGGTGCGCGGGGCGATGCGGTCGAACGATCGCACGAACTGCGGCAGCGAACAGATGATGCGCTCCTCCTGGTCGAAGCCCCGGAAGCGCCGCTCATCGGTCAGCACGAAGTCTTCGTCGAAGCGTTCGCGCAACTCGTCCTGCCACTGGTTGAGCAGCGCCTTGGGGGTGAGGATCAGGGTGGATTGGGCGATGCCGCGTAGGGCCAGCTCTTTGTAGATCAGCCCGGCCTCGATGGTCTTGCCCAGCCCCACCTCGTCCGCCAGGATCGCCGACGGCGCCTTCTCGCGTAGCGCCTGCTCGACCACGCGCAGCTGATAGGGATGCGGGCGCACGCGATCATACAACGCTCTGGGCGCGAGCAGGCGGTCGAACGAGACGGCGACGCGCAACGACTGCGCTCGCAGGCTCAGGCCATACCAGCGCGGCCACGCCGGATCGGGCGCCGCAACAGGAGGGGCAGCCGCGTCGGCGTTCGACGCATACGCCGCGCCAGCCACTGTCACGCTATCGTCACCACCAGTTCGCCGCGCGCCACGTCGCGCTGGTGTGGCGCCATCGGGCGCCACTGCCGGTAACGCGGGGGCAAGCGTTTTGAGTATATCGTGCGGATCGCCAAAGGTGATCCGTGAGGGTATTCCGGCCACTGGATAACGCTCTCGATCATGTATGGTCACGTCGGGTGGGTTGGGCCAGCGGTTGCAACCGCGCTAATGGGCCTGTGGCCACGAAGTCCGCCTGCGCGGAGTGGAGACAGGCGTCACGCCGTGGGTATCGTCACGCCGCCAAGGAAGCGCGCGAACGACCTTTCGGTCGTCTCATCTGGCTTGCTAACGACTATACCATTAGAACGTATGTTCGGGCCAGATCGGTACGGACGCCAGAAAAGTATACCATGCGCCCGTCGCGCGACGAACGCCCCATTCAGCCCAATGCGCTAGGCGAGTTAGCCACATGTTATGTCGTGTAAGCAAAGGGAGTTGTACTGGGCGCTTGCAGTGATTTGCGGGCGGGTTGCAGTGCAAAAGCGTAAATACTGGGGCGCGTCGTGTGTCATAGAGGGTAGGGCGCCTGAACCGGTGGCCATCGCCGAAGCGGTTGGGCTGGGGGAACAGGCGCCTGGGAAGTTGACCAACCACTACCGGGATGAACAGGGGAGCACACAAATGGCAGATGAGACCAGGCCGACGCCACGCAAGCGGGGGCCAGTGGCGGGGACGGAGGAGGCGCGGCGTGGTGGGCAGGCTGTGCGCGCCCGCTACGGGCAGGAGTTCTTCGCGCGCATCGGCAAGAAGGGCGGCGAAACGGTGCGCCGCGAACACGGGTCGGCGTTCTACGCCGAGATTGGCAAGAAGGGCGGCGAAAGCACCAAGCGCCGCCAGGGATCGGCGTTCTACCAGGCCATTGGCAAGAAGGGTGGCCAGGCCAACCGCAAGGCGCCCGACGACGAGTAGCGAGCGGCTGAGTGTACGTCACGCTATGTATGCCACGCACTGAAGGGGGCCAGGACGTTCTGGATACTGAGCGTCCTGGCCCCTTCGCGTATCAGGAGGCTGCGCGCCATTTCCCTTTTCTCCACCTCGGCCTTGCATTATGCGCTGGATTTTTTCTATTGTTGCATTGGTGGCATGTACGCTGTTTGCCGCCAAAGTGAAATAGTGCTCCAGGTCATGCGAAAGGGCCTTTGATGAACATCCACCGAACGCACCACCGGCAAAAAAACCAGGTGTATGCCGGGATCGAGAACCCCTTGCGTCGCTGGACGTTGCGGGTCCTCGATGGGCTGGATTTGGTGATTTACGCGCTGGTGGGTCTGGCGTTCTTTGTCGCCGCGTTGCTGGCGCTGGCGTTTAGCTTCGAGAATTTGCTCAGCGACTTTGCCATCCACTTGCCCCTGCCAGGGGTGGTGCAGGACGTGCTCTCGTTCGTCAGCGATCTGCTGTTGGTCTTGATTATCATGGAAGTGCTGAGTACGGTCCGTTCGTATCTGGAAAAGGGCGATACCTCGGTGAAACCCTTTTTGTTCATCGGCATCATCTCGGCGACGCGGGGCATTCTTTCCATCGGCGCGCGGCTCTCGATCCAGAGTCCGCCGCTGACTGGCGACGAGTTTCGCAATGCCATTATCGAGCTAGGAATAGATGCGCTGGTGATCATTGTGCTTGGGATCACCATCCGCGTGATGGGCAAGGCCGCTGACCAACCGGATGAAGCGCCGCAACTAGTGGAAGCCGATGGGCATGCGGGTGGCGCGCACGATCAAGTGAAAGTGCAGACGACCGTCACGACCCATCAGCATCCCGATCCACTCCCCACTCAAGACTGATCAGGCGCCATCCCGGTTCACGCCCCTGTCGTTTCAGCTATCGGCGTGCGGGATGCGCCGAGTGGCGGCGCCATCCGGCGTATCGCCGCTCGGCGCATCTCCTCCTATGCCTCTCAGCGTCCGCCATCCATTCGCGCCAGCCACTCGTTGACCACCGCGAAGTAGCGCGCCTCCTCTTCGCAGTGGCACATGTGCGCGCTTTGCTCGAAGAGGACCCACTCGGCGCCGGGAATGCCGCGCTGGACAACCTCCATGATGGTTGGCGTCGCTTCGTCGTAGCGCCCGGAGAGCAGCAGCGTCGGCAGGGTAATCTCGCCCAGGCGTGGGGTGATGTCCCAGTCCTTCAGCGTGCCGACGACGTGGAACTCGCTCGGCCCGTTCATGGTGTTGTAGACCTCCTGGCCGATACGCTCGAAGGCGCGCTGCACATAGTCGGGCATCGGTTGCAGGCGACAGACGTGGCGTTCGTAGAATGTCAGCATCGCCGTCTGGTATTCCGCGCTGTCGGTTGTGCCCGCCTGCTCGTGGCGCAGCAGCGTCGCCTGAATGTCAGGCGGCAGTTCCGCGCGCAAGCGGTTGGCCTCGGCGATCCACAATGGCATACTCGACGGCGAACTCTCGATCAGCAGGCTGACCACGCCCTCCGGCTGCGTCAGCGCATACTCCATCGCCAGCATGCCACCCCACGATTGCCCCAGGATGTGCGTGCGCTCCAATCCCAGCGCCTGTCGTACCACGCCCAGCTCCTCGACAAACAGCGGGACGGTCCACAGGTCGGGCTGGTGGGGCTGGCTGGAGTTGCCGCAACCCAGTTGATCGTAGAAGACGATGCGACGGCCCGTGTCGGCCAGCGCCTCCAGGTTTTCCAGGTAGTCGTGCGGCGCGCCGGGGCCACCATGCAGGATGAGCAGTGGCGCGTGTGTCGCGTCGTTCGCGGGGTCGCCGACGCTGCGATACCACGTCTGGTAGCCCTTGAACGGGATGTACCCTTCGTCAACATAGCGGGTGGACGCCTGGGCTGCATTCGTCGTCTCTGACATGGTGGGACCTCCTGCTCACTTGCGCTGGATCATCATCGTTTGCCACGCTCAATCTGGCTCATCAGCGTCATCGGACGCTTCCCCAATAGCGTAACCGTCCGCAGAGGCATAGGACAATCGGGGGACGGCTGACCCCAGAACGTCGCCGCATCGCCTGTCTGATGATACGCTGAACAGGAGAGCAACGCACGGGGATGTGGAGGAGGAGACGGAGATCATGCAGCAGCCAGAACAGTCAGCGTCGGTGGGGATGGCCAGCCCGATGGAGCAGCCAGCCGCCGGTGACAGCGCACAGGAGGGAGCAATGTCCCCTGGCGTCGTGTCGGGAGCGCCTACCGATAAAGGAGTTGTGGCGCATGGCGCCACAAACAACGGCGCCGAGTCAGGCGCTGCGCCAACGATGGCTGAGGTGGCTCCGACGGTTGTGACTCCAGCGAATGCCTCACCAACCGACACCACAACCGCAGGCGCGCCCGCCGACGCGACGTGGGCCTCATGGGACGACGCGCCCTCGCCCAGCGGCGCCGACGACGCCAGCGGCGAGGTCACCGCCATCTCGCCGCGCATCCGCCGCCCGGACCTCTCGCTGGGCCGCGCATTCTCGTTGCGGCGCACGGTCGCGTTTGGCGTGGCGCCCTTTGTCGCGCTGGTGGGCGTGTATCTGCTCGAGACGCTGGCCTTCCGGGGCGACTGGGCGGCGGGCGCGTTGGCGATGGGCATCGCCGCCTTTGCGCTGGCGACGCTGACGCTGCTCCTCTGGCTGGCGCGGTTGCTAATGGGGCGGCGGGCGCGCGTGACGGCGCTGCTGGCGTTGGCGTTGGTGGCGGCGCTGGTGGTCGTCGGCGTCGGCGGGGTGGCATTGATCCAGCCGCTGCACCGGGCGCAGGCCCAGCAGTTCGAGCGCGCCGGGCAGTGGAGCGGCGCCATCCACGAGTATGCGTTGGCAGGCGAGGCGCCACCCAACGCGCCCGACATTGCCCGCGTCTACGTCGAGTGGGGTGAGCAGTCGCTGGGGCGCCAGCAGTACGCCATCGCCAGCCAGACGTTTAGCGCCGTGGTGGCGCGCTACGCCCATAGCGGCGCGGCGGTCGCGCAGGCGCGCAATGGCCTCTACCGGACGTATACCGACTGGGTGCAGACGACGTCCACGTCGGCGCCATATCTCGTCGCCATCACGTATCTGAAGACGTACCAACAGAGCGCCGCCTGCGACGCCGCCTGCCAGAGCGCCGCGCCCGACCTCGACGCCGAGGCGTATTTCCTGTACGGCCAG
>Ga0307374_10015047_pt1 | contig 10461 bp, 6 predicted proteins | sample OX3MG_FD_202532 | JGI IMG/M metagenome (GOLD analysis project Ga0307374, IMG submission 202532) | Soil microbial communities from Risofladan, Vaasa, Finland - OX-3 | ecosystem: Environmental > Terrestrial > Soil > Coastal area > Acid sulfate soil | place: Finland: Risofladan, Vaasa | collected...
GGTGATGGTGGCGTTTTTCTGCTGCCGGCGCGGTTAATTTGATTGTAACCCATACAGCCATTACGATTAACAAGATTGTTGCTACCACAACAATGTATTTCAGCAAAGTATTGTCTCCGTTTTGCGTTTTGTACGCGAGACTGTACAGATCCAAGATCGCCCCAGCGCCGTAGCACGTAGTGATTGTTGCCGAGTTACTAAATGGAGGAGGCATTGCAGTCGGGAGTGTTTGGTTGTACAGGAATCCTACAGGCTTTGTATAAGTGACGCCAGCCAATTGAATATACGCCTTTTGTTCTGCATTTGCTTTGTTGAAAATTGTAGCATCCATAAACGTCAGCGCTCCGAATCCAACTTGCACGTTGAGCAAAGACGGTGAATCGGTGGCTTGCGAAGTGGCCGACGGAGGTGTCAATTCTATGACGGTGGTAAAAGCGCTATCGTTGGGATCCTCGTTAACGTAGGTTTTCCCCGGTTGATATCCGATGTGATCGAGCTGCACGAATACATCGTCGCATACCCATGTCGCAATTCCGGTGAATTTGTTCACAACAATCTCTGCGCAGTGGATTTCCCCGACATTTCGCGACTTTAGTTTGCAAAAGGAGGTGAAGGCCGAATAGGTAATGGACCCGACCCACCCGAATGGGAGTCGCGCATACGATGCATAGACTGCGTCGTTGGTGAAAAGAATATCAAACACAACGAAATCGTCGGTAATTACACGTAATGCTACACAGCCGACTCGGGGGTCTGTTGGGCTAACAACGAAATCGGGAATTATCGCAGGTTGGATTATCTGGGCACCGACTAGACATTTGAAACTCACCACATCGCTAACCTTCAACGGTACGCTCGGTGAGAGCTTCAGAAATTTCACATGATCAAGCATTCCTCCAGACGAGTTCTCGTCGAACTGAAACGGATTGATCGTCACGCGCACTCCCTCCTCGGTGATTTCGTCCTGTCTCCAAATACCAAGATTGTTGCCCTGAAAAGCGCCACTGGAATAGGTAAACGCTGAATTTAACATGGGCGTGTCTTCAAAGTCGCGCCGATAGTCCTGGTAGCCCCCGACTAATGCACTTGTTTCTATCGACGAACGTAACAGAGATTTGACACTCTCGCGAGAATTCATGATGATGGATGGCGAGAAAAAAGCAAACACAGTTATATTCGTAAGCACGGCGAATAAACAAAATTTTTTTGAAACCGACGGGTTTTGTATGAAGTGTTTGAAAAAAGCAGGACAACTCCACAGCCACATAATTTCAAATGACTTCTGAAGTTAAGCTCGACCACGATATTTATTTTGAACCGAAATCAGTCAGAGATATCATTGTCTCCTACTGTGGTACTCGGTTCCACTTGCACAAGTATGTGCTGGCAAAGGAATCGGGTTACTTTCGTTCTTTGTTGGAGACTGAACCAACCACTGAAGATGTCGGAATTGTTATTCCCCCCGATGCCCTGGGCCGGGCGATCAGCATAGAGCAATTGCATATATTGTTCCAGATCCTTTACAGTAAAGAATCGTCGTCATTTATTCCTTCCCCAGAACGCGTTCATGATGTTAAACAGCAGGTCGTGGATGTCTCATGGTCTGCGCTGATACATCTTGCTCGTCATTTTCGAGTCACCGTACTTGAGCAGGATCTGAAGGTTAAGTGGTCGGAATTCTTGCGATCGAATTTTACTGACGGTTTATTGATTACGTTTTTGAACATCCATCTTCAGTATGAATGGGACGTGAAGCATTTGACCACCATCATTGTCGATAACTGGTATCGTATCAAGGATCACAAGAACTTTTCTGTTGCAGAATGGAAATCGATTCCAATCACTGTTCGAGAGGAGATGCTTGAAAAAGTAATCAGTGGTTCAAAACCTCGTCCTCGCCATTATCTACAACCCGGAGTGCTGCAGAAGATCGTTTGCAGTTGTGGATTTACAAGCGAGCATATTACGGATGTGACTCAGCATGTGAAGGATCTTGGCGAAGTGTAATAAACTTTCTTTATAGGCTACTAAGCCTCTGAAAATGCGTTTGTAGTCGTTCGATTTCTTCATCTATTCTCTGCATTTGCTGCGCAATGAGTTGCCTTGCACTCTGCTTTTCCGCGATCTTCTGACACAATTCTCCTAGCATTTGTTTCTTTTTATTTTCTGTGTCGTCCTTTCGTTGCTGTTCTGAGTGGTCCAAATCTCCCGCCTTGCACGCATACTTGAAACGCAATTGTTCGGGATAAATGCACTGCTTCTCTTCATCGTAATTAAATATGAACTCTTCGCCGCCGAGTTCGACTACAGAATCGGAACACTCACCTGGCCCATGGAAATGATAGAACATTTCGCTCGGAAACGTATAAATCACTTCGCCTTCTGACTCGACCCAGGCACTTAAAACAGTCGAGCCTCCCGCTGCGATCTTATGGTCTTTTGGACGCTTCATAGTCGGCTTCCAAGAGATAGTCTCGCCGAAATGCGGTACGGTTCCGCGCATAGCCATTAGCTGCGGTTCATCGCAACGTCTCCTACAAAATGTAATATTGATTCCCCATCGGTACAGGTGATCATTCGCTTTTACGACTGCGACAAATTTTCGCTGCGACATGGTTGAATGTGAAGTGTGTACATGTGTACACAAGACTCTTTTTTTTCGCTTGTGTTTGTGTATACGTTACAAGTAAGCATGTCTGCAGTCGATGAAGCAGAATGTGAATCCTGCGTAGTTCGTCCTGTTGCTACTCCTTTGGAAGTTGCCAACAACGATGACGACTCATCGTTTGATTATTTGCGATTCCTGAACTCAGTCTTTGTCGCATTAATTATCGGCACCGTGCTACACTATTTTGCTCGTTTTGGAACCGGCGTCAATTTTTGGATCTATTATGGCGGCTTTGCTGCATTAGGAATATTGTATGCAACGGTGAACAATCAATAAAACTCAAAACAGAGAGCATTCTAAAGTAATAATTTGATTCTTCCACGCGACTAACTCGGGAGGGAAACAAAACGGGATATTCTCGTCGAATCGTCGATAAACGAGCATTAGATCAGTCTCGGATCCGAGAACATCAACCTTCTCAATATTCTCATACTCCTTTTGCCTAACCTTCTCGCCCAAGCGATATCTGTACAATCTGATAATAAACAGCTGCAAATGAGACCTGATTGTAAGATCTAACTGATACAATTTTGCAATATCATCATCATTTGTGCTGCAAAGTACCGGCTGACTTTTCTCTTCCAACGGCCTAGAACGCTTCAGATATTCTCTAGCAAAACTTTCGGGAGTTAATAACGGCATATCATTACCCCACGGAATGTTCACATAGTGCACCAAAGTATAACCAAAATTCTTGACCATATTCATAACATAATCAACTGCTGCTTGGTTATCGTGAAGCAATGAATTTCGAACCGGTTGCTCGGTGAAATCCGTTAGGTGATACGATCCCTCCCACAGCTTGCATACCGAGTACTCCGCGCCAGAGCACGCTTCACCTGAATTATTTATAAAAGGGGCCAATTTACTTGCATCCCTTTTGAGATATAACCGCCTTCCGAAGCTTAATTCCCCCCTTACAAAACTGCCAGATATAACATATCCAAGCTTCAGCGCTTCGATCATCAACTTCACCGGATCTTTAAGTAGCTGTTCCGCCGGGGATAATACTTCAGAAGGAGGAGGGCGTACTAGATCCTTCGCAGAAGGAGCCTGTCTTACATACTCTTGAGCAAAGCTTTCAGGAGTCAATAAGCTATCGTTCGGCCATCTTAGAGACAGATTATTGACCAAATTGAATCCTAGATTTTTTATCATATGCATAATGTTATCCACCATCGCAGCCCTATTGCTGTGCAGAATTACCAGCTTGGATTTAAGATCTTTCAAGTCATAAGTACCATCAAGAGGAAATGAGCACGAGACTACGTAATCTACGCCTGAAAATGCGTTTTCGCCCTTTAGATAAGGATTGAACTTCGCCAGATCTCGCTTCAGGTAGAGGTTTTTACCTTGATTTAGCCGCTCGCCTATGACACTTTTCGTTTGCGCTATCCTTGCTCCCTATGGCTTCTAATACTATCTTCATTTTGTCTTCTATAGTTAAGAACGAAGACGCATTTCCGAAGATTGGAGTTGACATCTTTATATAAGCGAATTTGGATTATGTGAATGAAGTGCGTCAAATGAAGTGCTTGTCTCAGTGGTGCAATCAAAAAAGCGGACGCCCAGCATACCGAGGCATAATTCCAGCACAGAGTAGGTGTCTGTAAATGAGTGAAAAACTGTAACAGAGCGGCGATTTCCCAACACTGCTTGTCTTCTTGCACACTTTGCAGTAAAAGAATTCATCTAAAATATTGGCTTCGGACACCATGCCGCACTCGTAACAAAAGTGAGTCACGAACGGATCCGTCACCAAGAAATGACGCTCTCTGAGTAAAAAAGAGCAGCCGTGAGTAATTATCGCAGTTCGTTCCATATCGCCCATTCGGTAGGCGCCGCCGAGCTTCGATCCTTCTACACCCTGCCGTGTTAATATATGTCGTAATCCGGTTACGCGTGAATGTAGCTTATCCACAGCCAAATGCGTCAATTTGTACATTTGCATGGGTCCCATAAACACTTTACCTGCACCACGAGCCGCCGAGCCTGTAGCACCAATGCGTTCTCCAGTGCGTCCGTTGTAAAATATTTCTTCACCATATGGCGCCCAGCCTTTCGCGCGCAAAGCACTAGCCATGACTTCAATTCGTGCTTCGTCACTGGGCAACGCGCTGAGATCCGTGTCTCCGCAAGCGCTGCCGGATTTCTGCAAAAAGTCAAAGTCCTGTTGGGCAATCTGCATACAGCTTTTGTACGCTTCCGTAGCGAATGATGTCATATCCATCACCTTACCGTACGCGACGGCAACGTTACCCCCTTGCATTTGCATCAAGTGACCCAAGCTCATTCGACTCGGAATCGAATGCGGATTCAAAAGCCAGTCAATGATAATTCCACTTTCGGTAAAGGGCATATCGCATTCTGCGTATTTTGCACCACAAATCGTTTTCATGGCATGACAAGAGGAGTTTCCGGTCCAATGGGGTGGGCTGAGATAATGCTCCCGATAATAGAATACTCCGCTCGAGGTGGTTGGGCACATGACCGTGCCTGTATACTTGATAAGTTTCTCCTCTTGCCCGTGCTGTTGGTGAATGTGACCGTGATTAATTGTTGGCGTATTTTTGCTCTTAATGATCGCAACGGCCAGAGAATCAGCGTTCGTAAATCCGACCCGATCATCGATGCGATATTCTGTGCCAGCTTCCTGTCGAAAATAAACGGTACCAGAATAGCCGGCGTGGAACGCGAGCGTAGAAACATCGTTTGCCAGATGTTTTGACGACGTGAAATAACGTTCGCAACCGGTACTTTTGTTGACAGTCCCGTCTCCCGAAATTAAACTGGCGAGCAAGATGCGCGATTGGCGCTGATTTAGGGAAAGTGCGTAAGAAGGTAGGCGTTTGTGGATGGCGCCGACGCTTAGAAAACTCAATTCTTCGCGAATGATTGGGCACTGCATATACGTCCTGCTGTTGTATCCAAACTCGCTCGATCTGCCATCTTTGTAGTACGTTGTGTTGACGTCCAAGTCTTTGCACACTTTTACAGCGTGCTCCAATTTGCGCTTTTTAGTGCCGCTTAAAGCAAGATTGCTTTTGTCTACGTACCCGTCCGAAATAAACATTCCAAGCAAATTCAACCAATAATCCATCTTAAATTTCCGTTCTCCAAATCGATTCTTGATTTCAAAGTACTCGACATCAGCCAAATCTCTGACGCCATTCTTTTTAAACTGCACTCTCCGACCTTTGACTTCCTTTGCCTCTACCAAACAGTACGCTTTTGCATCGCGTAATTTAACATAGAGCTTGTGATTGAGAGTGCACACGGTGTGTATTTGCTGAGATCGTAAATAATACAGATCTTCGTCTTCGCATGCATATCGGTTGATTGCACTTGGTTTTTCATACACAATATTTTCTTTGCCTTGCAACGTTGCAATTGCATCTTGCAGGGTCAGGTCTTTAAGGGCAACCCAACCTCTTTCTTGGGTTAAGACTTCCGCGGTCGGAGTTAGACAAAGTTTATCGCCCGTTCCAAAGCGAGTCAGTTTAGCAGTCTGTACTCTGCCCTTGCGCTGGGCCTTGTCATCCGACGTCAATTTTACCAATTTCACAATTCCCATATTCTTCTTCAACGTATTCACACTGCAATCGTACCGTTCGTTTTGGTCCTCCAGTGGACGAGTTCGCCCGACCATGATATGGTTTGGTGTCAGATTTTCATTCGGAAATGGAAACCCATCGGTGTCCAAATGCGAATATTGCTGAGTCCGCATTGCCGTCGTCGTGTTGCGGTTGGGACGTCTGAAACAGGCTGCTTGATTCATGGAATTCAGTTTCATCTCATTGACCGTCGTAGTGGTAGTCTGTACAGATCGTCCGAATCCTCGTTCCGCCGCGGCAGCATTCACAATGATCGAATCCTCGATATTGAATCCTCGTTCGCACATAATTGCACCAAACGAATTGAATCCGGGACTGGCATCGGTAGCACGAATAAAACGCAGACTTTGCGTGAAAGTCAACGATTTTGTGCTATAACTGAGGTTATGCATTAAGCTGTCCATACGGACCGCGGTACTCATCAGCAGTCCCGCCATACCCTGCTTCAGAATATTGGAACCGTACGTATTACGGGTGCCTTGGTTGAATTCGGACCCTGGAATCTGCGAGCTGCACCACCCTAGAATCAGAATCATATGAATCTCGCAGTGTGTAAAAGGTAAATCACTTAAATCCTCGTCCTTGTGAACGTGCACCGAGATCCACATCAAACGAGCAAAATCGCGCAGATCCGTACAGATGAACAGATCATTGTTCTCCTCTGCTTTGTCGATCATCTCGACAAATCCCTCCTTCAGTGTTTGGTCCCAGGAAAGATTCAGAAAGAGTGCGCGCGGGTCGTGTTCACTGGTTGCACTAAAGTATTCTGGTAGTCGTTTCACATTCAATACGGCCGAGACAAACCGCCCTTGGTCCGTCTGCAATTCGAGTGCGCGGGTGTGCAGTGGATTTGACACCGACACGAACGACTCACCCATAAGACGATAACGATGTTGTCGGATAAATTCTGCAGCTTTTTTGATCGTGGCCGCGGTTGCCCAGCCCAAGCATCGCCCATTCAATTGGATGCGAATCAGGCGCGCATCTTCGCGAGCTGACGGCACTTGAAAATCTTGGAATCCACATTGCACCTCTGCCAACAGTTCATCGCGCTCTGTTTCCAGTGCGGTAGTTCGAGAGAAATCATATGCGTCGGGCGCATCACAGATTTGATCGAGCGTGAAAATTTCAAACTGTTTCAGCATTACGTTTGCAAGCAGATCGTCAGTGAGTGGAGTGATCGAGATTCTGGAAAACAACGCTAACGGAAACACGGTTCCGGCGTTGCGATTATCTGGAGTTTCATTAAAGTCCACTACTCGAAAATGATCAAGAATATGACGAGCGCCGCTGTTGGCACCAATAACCCGTGCGTTTCCATTCACTCGAATTTGTCCTGAAATTGTGCTGAATAAATTGGTATAGTTAGCAAGCTGAGTGATCCCGACCTTGTCGGCTGCATTTTTCCCACCACCATTTGAACTGCTCGTGTTCTGCTTTTTGTGTGAATCCGGGGGTTTGAAATCCTTTTTACCGTTTTTGAATTGAGAGGCCACCAAAGCGGGATGATTCCTCGAGCGAATGATTCCCGTGTTCAAGGCGTTGTCGACTATGTTGGTGGGTCGCTTCGAGTCGAGTGAAATTTTCGGCTCAATATCTTCTTCATTGTGCAAAGCACCCAAACATTCGCGATGGAACATCTTGAAATGGTTGCTCAACGTACCGCGAAGAAGGTTGTTCGAAATCCACTCGGAACATAGTTGAATTCGACGATTTTCCATCGAGTCTCTTGTATCCACCGTCATAAAACGCGCAGGAGCCAAGGCTTCGTGCCTTACATGGAAGAGAATCGATTTAGCTACATAATGCGCCAAATGCATCGCTTTCGCTTTCCAGGATTCCGCGGCGCGTTTGAAATTGCAACTGACATGCGGTAAAATCTCCCTTACCATCATCACAAACCCACCATGTTCCCAAATATCCGCTTGGTCGCGTTCATAACGCGCCGGTATAGGCAATCCTGCAAGCGCTGCAGCCTCACGTTTCTTTTGAGATAAAGTTTTTGGTTTTGGAATCGTTGGCTTGGCTCTCTCGGGCTCAAGGAAGTGATCTTCAATCAGTAAAATGTTATGATTTTCATCTAAATGCTTCTCGGACAGCTTTCCCAAGTAGATCAACGCTTCCTTTTGTGTCGTAATCAGTTGTGAATCGCGAGCGTGGAAATCGATCGACCACTGCACCAGATTGGCAATACTATCGAGCGGCAAGTATTTCTCTTTGCGGAAATAGTGTTTGATGTGAAACATTACCAGCCGCGCGATTTTCTTATCGTCCATGATGCCCAACGCTCGAAAGGGCACCACAAGTGGAGGACGAAAATCCTCCACATACGGTATCTTCCATTGTAGATGTTCATGAGCGTAGGTTTGAGAGATCGTCCACTCCAAGTCAAGTGTGGAAGATGAACTGCGCAGTTGATCGTCTGCATGCCCAGAACGAATTTGAAGTTTGCCCTCTTCTGGGTCAAAAATGAACGGTTCATTAAAGCGCAATTTCGGCGTCCGATTGAATGGATGTTCTAGACCGAGTAAAATCAGAGGCCCGCCTGCCGTGTACATATTCTGTGCGCTATTGGCTAGATCGTCATTGACATGGCACAATACCGAGTCAGGCATCACGGGCACACCAACGCAGGTGTGCTTGGACCACGTCATTTTTGACAAGAAATAAGGGTATTTGTTCTTTTCGTAAGCGCTGAGACGACACGACTCAAAGCCCTGATCTCTTTTCGTGATGTACATCGGATTTTGCAGATCAAAATGCCCCTCGAAATCCTCTGCCTTGATTTCAATTTCCTTCTCTTCTTCTCCGTTTGTGATCACCGTCTTGAAATAGTCGTGCTGTCTACGCTCTAGATTTTGGATAGCATTATTCTCGATGTGATCAAATCGAATGCGTTTAGCCTTGGATTGCATGCGTATCTTTTTCTTGAATTTCGCCAACGATTCGCGCCGTTTATCGGGTGTTCTAGGATCAACGCTACTGAAAATCCATACGGACAAGCTGACGTAAAACCACGATCGATAGGTACTCTGTCGAGTCAGGCACTCTTGAATCGTCTGTTTGTGTTTGATTCCATTTTGTTCGATCGCAAACGGCTTAGCTGCGTACACTCTATCGAATACAAACATCGCCAAATCGTCCGCCACGTGACAAGGCCAGATCTTGTTTGCTTCGACTATTTTTTGAATTCCAAACTGGTACACATTGTTGATCGAATCCAGTTGTGCCTGATTCAATTTAGTACGAGACCCGGCTGGGATTTTGTGAATAATCGAAAACCCAACTTCATCGTAATTCGCCGGAAGCGGTTTGTACGGTCGCTCTTGAGCTAGACGATCACGGTATTCCAACAATGTACTCATCTCTCTCAAGATGAAAAGTGTTAGTTTATTTTTTACTTGTAATAGAGTACGAAACGAAACACGACAACATGTCACTAGCTAAGAGAGCCTTGGCAACAATGTAAAATTAATCCAGTTCAAAAAAGCAGAGTACTTGGTTACTTTATCAAGCGGAAGAAACCGACGACGCACACCCTCTGCAGAAATTACATTCGATTTTTGACCGCTCGTTGGGTTCTGATCACTAGCGACCTTGCAAAGCAATTTCTCTCGTGGTGATTCGTAGTCCTGAAACAAACGAGAGATGTTTGAGCCACGTTCAATGACCTGACCTAAGTCTGCGCCATGTACATACTTTGTGGTCTTGTTCGGCACTTGAACAATTCTCATTGTGCGCATCTGAGCAATTTTCCCTGTGCCGTTACCCATTGCTAATTGATTTCCAGAAAGATCATTGAAGGTCACTTTGTCTATCGTAATCGCAGACATGACATCGTTACTATTTGAGGAATAGGATACGGGTGCTTGATACTTGGTCTCTTGCGCTTGTACAGACACGGTGACCGTGGAAAATTGAATAGGCGAACCAAACATGCTTGGGGAGTTTTGAGTCGAGGATAGATAGGGCTCGTGGATAAAATCATGAAATTCCTCTTGAGTCCGGGGGATTGCAATCGCCGCCTCTTCCGCAATTTCCATATCTAGCATTACATCTCTTCCTTTAAGGCTGAAGGTCTGTCGAGGGCTATTCGGCATACTGTAATGAGGGTGTTTTAAACTAGTGACTGGACATAAGCATGTTTTGGTATACAAACATGAATAACTACGGTGATAG
>Ga0307374_10015049_pt1 | contig 10458 bp, 7 predicted proteins | sample OX3MG_FD_202532 | JGI IMG/M metagenome (GOLD analysis project Ga0307374, IMG submission 202532) | Soil microbial communities from Risofladan, Vaasa, Finland - OX-3 | ecosystem: Environmental > Terrestrial > Soil > Coastal area > Acid sulfate soil | place: Finland: Risofladan, Vaasa | collected...
ACCTTGGCCTCGTGGGCCATCACGTTGAAGAACTCGCGGCGCATTTCCACCCGCACGCGGGCGTCGGTGGGAGGCGTCTTGGTCACCTCGATACCGGGCATCTCCAGGCGGAAGTGCTGCACATCGCCGCGCCCGCGCAGCTCGACGGCGACCACGAGCTTCAACGGCTCGAGCGCAGGAACCTCCTCCAGGAACCTGCGCACAGCAAGCTCGATCAGGCTCTTTGCGTCCTCGGCCATCAGATCTTGTGCCGCTCGAGAAGCTTGCGCCCGATCACCATGCGCTGAATCTCCGAGGTGCCCTCGCCGATCAGCAACAACGGAGCGTCGCGGTAGAGGCGCTCGATCTCATACTCCTTTGAGTATCCGTAACCGCCGTGGATGCGGAAGGACTCCTCCACGCAGAAGCGCCCGGCCTCCGAGGCGAACAGCTTGGCCATGCCGGCCTCCAGATCGGAGCGGACGCCCGCGTCCTTCATACGAGCCGCACGCAGCGTGAGCAGCCTGGCGGCATCGACCTGAGTGGCCATGTCAGCGAGCTTGAACTGGATCGCCTGATGCTGGGCGATCGGCTTACCGAAGGTCTTTCGCTCCTGGGAGTAGCGCAGCGCGAGCTCGAGCGCGCGCTGGGCGATCCCGACTCCGCGCGCCGCCACGTTCACGCGGCCGACCTCCAGCGCATCCATCATCTGCGAGAAGCCCTTGTTCAGGCCCTCCTGCTCGCCGCCGAGGATGTTCTCCGCCGGGCACCGGTAGCCGTCGAACACTAGCTCGGTGGACTCCACACCCTTGTAGCCCATCTTTTTGAGCTGCGGTGGCACGTTCAGCCCGGCGAAGTCGCCCGTGTTCTCCCCCACGCCCGGCTCTTTTTCGGCGATGACGCAGGTCATGCCACGATGGGCTTTCTCGGCGTTCGGGTCGGTCTTAACGAGCACGAAGACGAGGTCGGAGCGCAGGCCGTTGGTGACCCACATCTTCTGGCCGTTGATCTCGTAGAACCCGTCCTCGGTCTTCTTCGCGGAGGTTTTGATCGCCTGCACATCCGAGCCGAGCTCGGGCTCAGACAGCGAGAACGCGGCGCGGATCTCGCCGGTAGACATGCGCGGCAGATACTTCTGGCGCTGCTCCTCGGAGCCGAACTTCATCAGCAGGTAGGAGCCGATGAAGTGCGTGTTGATTACACCAGAGATCGAGATCCAGCCGCGTGAGAGCTCCTCGACGATCATCGCGTAGGTCGTCAGGTCCAGGCCCATTCCCCCGTACTCCTCGGGGATCGTCACCCCGAATAGCCCCAACTCCTTCATCTGCTCGACGATCGGCTCGGGAAAGGCGTCCTCGTGGTCGTAGTGCTCAGCGTTCGGCAGGATCTGCTCGTCGGCGAACTGGCGGACCATCTCGGTGATCGCTTTCTGCTCGTCTGAGAACTCGTGGGGGTTTTGGGTGGTCACGGCCAAGTCAGTAGCTCCAGTGTCGGATTAGGCGTTTGAATGAAAATGCAGAGGGGCCCGGCTCGCCGGCCTCCGGCCGCCTGCGCCACCTCTTTGGATTGAATAAGGATGGGCCCGGCTCGCCGGCCTCCGGCCGCCTGCGCCACCCTCCTAAGAGAGAATACCGGCGTGAACTTCACCCGTGACGTACTCGACCGGCTGCCGGCCGATGGCTTGGCGCTCGTTGAGCTGGCGCGCGACGGCACCAGGCGCGAGTGGACGTTTGCCGAGGTCAGCGAACGCAGCGCGTGCCTGGCTGGCACGCTGCGGTCCCGCGGAATCGGGCGCGGCGACGTGGTGCTGACGCTGATCGGCAACCGGCCCGAGTGGGTGTTCACGATGCTGGCCTGCTTTCGGATCGGCGCTGTCGTGCTGCCGTGCACCGAGCAGTTGCGCGCGAAGGACCTGCGCATGCGCATCGAGGCAGTGCGCCCGTCGCTGATCATCGCCGATGAGCGCAACCGGGCCGAGTTGGAGACAGCCCGGCCGGAATGCCCGGTGGCGCTCCTGCCCGAGGAGACGCTGTTCGCGTCCGAGCCGGCGCCTGCCGCAGAGCTCGCAGCGGATGAGCCCTGCCTGATCACCTTCACCAGCGGCACGGCGGGCGAGCCGAAGGCGGTGGTGCATGGCCAGCGCTACCTCACCGGGCAGCGGTTGCAGGCCTCACACTGGCTCGACGCGCGCGCGGGTGAGCTCGTGTGGTGTACGGCCGCAAGTGGCTGGTCGAAGTCCGCCCGCAATATCTTCATCGCGCCGTGGCTGTCGGGCGCCACCGCGCTGCTGCACGACGCACGTTTTGACCCGGATGAGCGGCTGGAGCTGCTCGCGCGCGAGCGCGTGAACGTGCTGTGCATGGCCCCGACCGAGTACCGGGTGATCGCCAAGCGCTCGAACCTGCGAGCGCTTCCGGCACTGCGCACGATGGTGGCCGCGGGCGAGGCGCTCAATCCCGAGATCCTGCGCGCGTGGCGAGCAGTCACGGGACTGGAGATCCGCGACGGCTACGGCCAGACTGAGACAGGCCAGCTGACCGGCGCGCCACCCGGCGAGCAGGCAAGACCCGGCTCGATGGGACCCGCGCTGCCGGGCGTGGGCCTGCTGATCAAATACGGCGAGCTGACGGCGAACCCGGCGACCATTCCGACGTTCTTCCTCGGCTACCTAGGCGAGCACGTGCGCCGTGGCGAGGACGGCACATGGAGCGTGGAGGACCGCCGCTCAGGGCCGCCGTGGCGCACGGGGGACCTGGTGGCGCAGGATGAGGACGGCTGGTATCACTTCGAGGGGCGTAACGACGACCTGATCATCTCCGCCGGCTACCGGATCGGACCGTTCGAGGTCGAGTCCGCGCTCGTCGCCCACCCCGCGGTGGCCGAGGCCGCGGCCGTGGCGGCCCCGGATGAGGAGCGCGGCGAGGTCGTGCGCGCAGTGGTCGTGCTGCGCGACGGTCACGGCCCTTCGCCCGAGCTCGCCCAAGAGCTACAGGAGCACGTCAAGCTTCAGACCGCGCCCTACAAGTACCCGCGCATCATCGACTTCGCCTCCGAGCTCCCGAAGACCGCCAGCGGCAAGGTCAAGCGAGCTGCTCTGCGGTCTGAGCGCTGACGCTCGCGCGGGCGAAGTCGCGCTCGAGCTCCCCGGCCTCCTGCGCCACCGCCGCCGCGGGGGGACGCAGCACTCCGAACGCCGCGAGGATGCCCACACCGACGAACGCCGCCGCCACTATGTAGGCGAGGTGGTACCCGCCGGTCAACGCACTGGCCGGCGGGTGCCCGCTGGCGCTCAGCGTCTTGGTGTGGTCGGTGGCGATCGTCCCGAGCGTGGCGAGGCCGATCGCGCCGAACAGCTGCACCGAGACGTTGATGATTCCGGAGGCGAGGCCCGCGTCGCGCGCGGGCGCGTCGGCCATCCCGATCGTGAGCAGCGGCAAAAATGACGCGCCCGCCCCCAGGCCGAGCGCCAGGAAGGCGAAGAACAGACCGGGAAAGTAGCTCGCGTGAACGCCCTGGGCCGCGAGCAGCACCAGGCCCACGATGATCCCCACCAGCCCGGCTGCAAGCGTCTGCACCGAGCCAAAGCGCTCCACGGCCCGTGCCGAGAGTCCCATCGACATGGTCGCGATCGCGATCGTCAGCGGCATGAACGCAAGTCCCGTGTCGATCGCGTTGTAGCCGAGCACGCGCTCCAGGTACAGGGCGCCGAGGAAGAACGCGGAGAACATGCCCGTCACGAGCAGACCGCGAACGAGGCTCGACCCCATCAGCATGCGCAACCGCAGGATTCGCAGCGGCATGATCGGGTTCTTCAGCCGTGACTCGAGCGCGAGGAATGCCCCGAGCAGCACGAGCGAGGTGCCGCCAATACCGATCGTGCGAGCCGAAAACAAACCGTATTCGGTCGACTTGACGATCGCGAAAGCGCCGAGCATCGTCGCGAGCGTGATCAGGATCGACCCGGCCACGTCGACGCCGTCAGCGAGACCAATGCCCTCGTTCTCGTCGATCAGCACCCACCCGAGCGCGAACGCGAGGGCGCCGATCGGCACATTGACGAAGAAGATCCAGTGCCAGTCCAACGACTGCGTGAGCGCACCCCCGGCGAGCAGTCCAATCGAGCCACCACCGGCGGATACGAATGCATACATGCCCATCGCCTTGGCCTGCTCGGCGCGCTCCGGGAACTCGGTGACGATGATCGCGAGGATCACCGCGGAGGCCACCGCCCCACCGATCCCCTGCACGAAGCGCGCAACGATCAGCATCGTCTGACTCCCGGCGACGCCGCACAGCACGGAAGCGGCAGTGAACAGGACGAGCCCGGTGAGGAAGACCTTCTTGCGGCCGACCAGGTCGCCGAAGCGGCCGGCGAGCAACAGGAAACCGCCGAAGGTGATCAGGTAACCGTCTATCACCCACGTGAGGTTCGCCTGCGTGAAGTGCAGGTCGCGCTGGATCGAGGGCAGCGCGACGTTGACGATCGTCGCGTCGAGCACCATCATCAGCTGGCCGAGGCAGAGAACCGCGAGCGCTATCCAGCGGCGGCGCTCTTGCTTGCTAGCCGATCTTTTGATCGGTATGTCTGAGCTCCCAGTTGTGGTCTGCTCGGCTTGGTCTGCGACGGCAATCTGACTCATGTGTGGCTCCTTCTGGTGGCGAAGTAGCACACCATACCATGGATCATCCTTGCTATAGAGATGATCTATATAAAATTTATGATCGCTGCTAGAGTGACTACAGATGGAGAATGGTGTAAAATCACACGCGATGGGTGCTGAGATGGCATGTGCTCCGGGCTCGATGGTCCTGCTCACCCGGCTGGCCAAGCAGGTCTACCGGCGCAGCAGCGACGAGCTGCTGGGGATGCAGCTGCGTCACCTGGTCGCACTGAGCTATGTGCGTGACCACGATGCCTGCCCTCAGCACGAGCTGGCCGAGGCGTTCTGCATGGACGCCAACAACGTCGTTTTGCTGCTCAACGAGCTCGAGCAGCTGGGCTACGCCACGCGCCTGCGCGACCCCGGCGATCGACGCCGCCACATGGTCGAGCTCACCCCCGTGGGCGCGGAGGCGCTGAGCCTCGCCGAGCACGCCCAGGAAGCGATCGAGGACGACGTCTTGCAGGCGCTCGATCCGAGCGAACGCGCCACCCTCTGGCAGCTGTTGACCCGCGCGCTCTACGGCGCCGAGCCGGCCACGAACGACGCCTACAGCGCGACGACCGCGTCGATCTCGACCTGAGCGCCCTTCGGCAGCGCCGCCACGCCGACCGTCACGCGCGCCGGGGGATCGTCCGCGAAGAAGCTCGCGTATACCTCGTTGACCTCCCCGAAGGCCTCCAGGCCGGTCATGTAGATCGTGATCCGCACCGCGTCCTGCAGCGTCGCTCCCGCCGCCGCGCAGACGGCGTCCAGGTTCTCCAGACAGCGGCGCGCCTGCTCGGCAGGCGTCTCTCCCACCAGCTCGCCGGTGACCGGGTCGAGCGGGATCTGACCGGAGCAGAACAGCAGTCCGCTCGCGCGCACCGCGTGGCTGTAGGGCCCGATCGCCGCAGGCGCACCGGGGGCCTGCAGGATCTCACGCTCACCGCTCATCAGTTGAGGCGAGCCTACCGGGTCACACGGTAACGTCTGCGGGAATGTCGGGAATGTCCAGGCGCGCGCTGACACTCCTGCTCGCGCCCTCGCTGCTGACCGTAGTGCTTCAGAGCGTGAGCGTCGCGCCAGCCGATGGCGCGCTGGCCTTCGCCCCCTGCGCGAGCAACGCCCCAGCTGGTTTTTCCTGCGCGGCCATGCCAGTCCCGCTCGACCGCCGCGGCCAGGTGCCCGGCACGATCTCCTTGAGCGTCGAGCGCAAGCTTGCGGGCCCTATCCAGAGCAAGGCCGCCGTCCTCGCGCTGGCGGGCGGCCCGGGCCAGGCGGCGCTGGGACTCGGCGAATTCATAGCCAAAGCCCTAGCCCCAGCGCTCACCGCGCGGGACCTGCTCATCTTCGACCAGCGCGGCACCGGCGCATCTGGCCCGCTGAGCTGCGCCGCCCTGAACAGCTTCAGCGCCAGCGCGAGCCAGGCCTTCGAACATTGTGCGCTGCAGCTCGGCCCGGCCCGCGGCGCTTACACCACCCAGGAATCGGTGGCAGACATCGAGGCCATCCGCCAGGCCGCGGGGTATGAAAAGCTCGTCCTCTACGGCACTTCCTACGGCACGAAGGTCGCTGAGCAGTACGCCGAACGCTACCCGCAACACGTGGAAGCGCTCGTACTCGACTCGGTCGTGCCACCGGACGGGCCGGAACCGTTCTCGATCCCCACTTTTCAGGCGATCGGAGCGGTGCTCGGCGAGCTGTGCTCGAAGGGCGCCTGCACGGCGATCACACCCAACCCGCTGGCGGACATCGCGAGCCTCGCGGCACGGTTGCGCAAGCATCCCGCGAGCGGCTCGGTATATGACGGCTCGGGCCACCGTCACACCGCCACGCTGGCGGAGCCGGGCCTGCTCGGCATACTCGAGGCAGGTGACCTGAACCCCGCGCTGCGCGCGCTGCTGCCAGCCGCGGTGCGCTCGGCGCTGCGCAACGACCCCGATCCGCTGCTGCGCCTGCAGCTGCTCGCCGAGGGGTTGATCCCGAACAGGCCGGGCGGCCAGCCGTCCGAAGAAAACTCCGATCAGATCGACGAAGCGCTGTTCGTGACGACCACGTGTGAGGAGGCGCCGTTTCCCTGGCAGCGCAGCGGCGCTCCGGCCACGCGGCTCGCGGAAGCCCGCGGCGCCCTGAGCGCCCTGCCGGGCTCGGACTTCTATCCATTCGACGCTCCCACCGCGTTTGAAAGCAGCCTGATCCCGGCCTGTGCCGGCTGGCCGGACGCATCGGCGGCGAGCGTCGTGCCGGGCGCGCTGCCGGACGTGCCGGCGCTGATCCTCTCCGGCGCCCAAGACTTGCGGACCCCAACCTCGGGCGCGCGGCGCGTCGCGGCGCTGATTCCAGATGCACAGCTGCTCGTCGTGCCGTTCACGGGCCATTCGGTGATCGGCAGCGACTTCAGCGGCTGCGCCACACAGGCCGTGACAGCGTTCTTCGCTGGCGGGGTGAGCGGACAGCCAATCCTCCCATGCGCGCCGGGCCCAGACATATTCGCACCCACGCCGCTCACCCCCACGAAGCTCGCCTACGTGCACCCGGCCCCGGGGCTGAGCGGCAGGCCGGCCCTCACGCTCACCGCCGTGCTCGACACGATCATCGACCTCAACCGCCAGGTGATCGGCGCCACCCTGCAGGCCAATGCGCAGCTCCCCAGCGGGTCTAGCTTCGGCGGGCTGCGCGGCGGCGACGCCAAGCTGAGCTCCTCCAGATTGCAGCTGACCCGCTTCACGTTCGTGCCGGGTGTTCAGCTGAGCGGAACGTTCCCGGTCAGCAAAGGCCGGCTGCAGAGCGCGACCCTGCGCATCTCGGGCGCCAGCGCCGCGAGCGGCACGGTACGAGTGGGTTCCGGCAAGCAGGTCACCGGCAGCCTAGGGGGCAAGCACTTCGACGTGAACATCGCCAAGGTCAGACTGTCGCGTGCGAGCTCCAGCCCGGGCGAATGGCCCTCAGCGCCCGTCGCCTTCCCGCTGGCCGCGCTGGCGGGGCTACGCTGATCCAGTGCCCAACGCGCTAGCGCTCCAGACCTCCCCCTACCTGCGCCAGCACGCCTCCAATCCCGTCGATTGGCTGCCCTGGGGACCCGTCGCACTCGAGCGCGCCCGGTCCGAGGACAAGCCGCTGCTCGTGTCGATCGGCTACTCCGCCTGCCACTGGTGCCACGTAATGGAGCACGAGTCCTTCGAGGATGAGCGCACGGCCGCGCTGATGAACGAATCCTTCATCTGCGTGAAGGTCGACCGCGAGGAGCGCCCGGACATCGACGCGCTCTACATGGAGGCCGTCCAGACCATGACCGGCCACGGCGGCTGGCCCCTGAACGTGTTCCTTACCCCCGAGCAGCTCCCCTTCTACGGCGGCACCTACTTCCCGCCCGACTCCCGCCCCGGGCTGCCCGCGTGGACGCAGGTGCTGCAAGCCCTCGCCGAGGCGTGGTCAGAGCGGCGCGAGGAGATCCGCGCGGGCGGCGAGAACCTGCGTAAGCGCCTGTCCGGCGGGGCGCTTCTTTCGCCCTCCCCCGAGCCGCTGCGCGAGGACGCACTCGACGCGGCGGTGGCCAGGCTCAAGGAGTCCTTCGATCCCCTCAACGGGGGATTCGGCGGCGCGCCGAAGTTCCCTCAAGGACCGGTAATCGAGTTCCTGCTGCTGCGTGGCGAGACCGAGATGGCGCTGCACACCCTCCGCGCGATGGCCTCGGGAGGCATCCACGACCAGCTCGGCGGTGGCTTCGCGCGCTACAGCGTCGACGCCACCTGGATGGTCCCCCATTTCGAGAAGATGCTCTACGACAACGCCCTGCTCGCCCGTGCCTATCTGCATGGCTTCGAGGCCTCTCAGGACCCGCTCCTGCTCGAGGTGTGCGTCGACACGCTCGACTGGGCGCTGCGCGAGATGCGCAGCCCCGAGGGCGGCTTCTACTCCGCGCTCGACGCCGACTCAGATGGCGTCGAGGGCCGCTTCTACGTGTGGACCGTCGCCGAGCTGAGAGATGTCCTGGGAGAGGAAGCCGATGCGGCGATCGCCTGGCTGGGAGTCACCGACCAGGGCAACTTCACGGATCCTCACCGGGTGGACGGGACTCCATCGGGCCTCAACGTGCTGACCAACCGCGGCCCCGCCCCTCCGGAGGACGTGCGGCTGCGCATCCGTTCACGCCTGCTGCAGGCGCGCGCGCATCGGATCCGCCCAGGCCTCGATGACAAGCGGCTGACGTCCTGGAACGCACTGATGATCACCGCCCTGGCCGATGCCGGCGCGGCGCTCGATGAGCCGGCATATCTCGACGCGGCAGTTGCCTGCGCCGAGTTCGTCCTGCGAGACCTACGCGACGATCACGGCCGTCTGCTGCGCACCTACAACGACTCCCAGGCCACCATCGGCGCCTATCTCGAGGATCACGCCTTCCTGCTGGAGGCGCTGATCGCCCTGTTCGAAGCCACGTGTGCCGAGCGCTGGTTCCACCAGGCGATCGCCCTCGCAGGCGAGATCATCGCCCGCTTCGCCGACCCCGAGCGGGGAGGCTTCTTCTCGACCGCCTCCGATCACGAACCCCTGATCGCCCGCCGCAAGGACCTCGAGGACTCCCCGATTCCCGCCGGCGCCTCCTCCGCTGCGATGGGCCTATTGCGGCTGGCTCAGCTAACCGGGTCAGAGGAATACGAGCGCCACGCCGTCTCCGTCCTGCGCCTGCTCGCAGACATCGCCCCCCGTCATCCCACCGCCTTCGGGCACCTGCTGCAGGCCCTGCACTGGCACCTCTCCCCCGCCCGCCCGATCGCCTGCCCGGTCCCTCCAACGTAGAGAGGCCAATGCGCCGGTATGCGTTTTATCTGTCTTTGTCCGTTTTAGGCGATAAAAGTCGTTGGCATCTCAAATAATCGACAGGTAGCGGTCCAGCTCCCACTGTGTGACCTGCACGCGGTAGTCGTCCCACTCCTGACGCTTGATCTCCACGTACCGGTTGAACATGTGCTCCCCGAGGGTCCTCAGCACCAGCTCTGACTCCGCCATGATCTCGATCGCCTCCCCCAAGCTCTCCGGCAGCTGCTCCACACCCAACCGCTTGCGTTCCTCGCCCGACAGGTGGTACAGATTCTTCTCCATCGGCTCGGGAAGCTCGTACCCCTTCTCGATCCCCTCCAACCCCGCCTGCAACAGCACCGCGAACGTCAAATACGGGTTGCACGCCGGGTCCGGACAGCGCAGCTCCATGCGCGTGGCCTTCTCCTTCCCCGGGTGATACAGCGGCACCCTTACCAGCGCCGAGCGGTTACGCCGCGACCACGCGACATATACGGGCGCCTCAAAACCGGGCACCAGCCGCTTGTAGGAGTTCACCCACTGCGCGAAGACCGCGCAGATCTCCCGCGCGTGCTTTAGCTGGCCGGCGATGAACGCCTTGCCGACGTCTGATAGGAAGTACTGGTCATCGGGGTCGTAGAACGCGTTCTTGCCGGCAGAGAACAGCGACTGGTGGGTGTGCATCCCCGAGCCGTTCTCGCCGAACAACGGCTTCGGCATGAACGTCGCGTGCCAGCCGTACTTCATCGCGTACTCCTTCACGGTGATCCTGTACGTCATGCAGTCGTCGGCCATCTTCAGCGCATCCGCATATCGCATGTCGATCTCGTGCTGGCTCGGCCCGACCTCGTGGTGGGTGTACTCGACATGGATCCCCAGTTGCTCCAGCGCCAGCACCGTCTCACGACGGACATCCGAGCCAGCATCGAGCGTCGTCAGGTCGAAGTAGCCGCCCTCGTCGAGCACCTCGGTGCTCTTGCTGTCGCGAAACAGGAAGTACTCGAGCTCCGGACCGACGTTGAAGGTGTCGAAGCCCATC
>Ga0307374_10015051_pt1 | contig 10457 bp, 12 predicted proteins | sample OX3MG_FD_202532 | JGI IMG/M metagenome (GOLD analysis project Ga0307374, IMG submission 202532) | Soil microbial communities from Risofladan, Vaasa, Finland - OX-3 | ecosystem: Environmental > Terrestrial > Soil > Coastal area > Acid sulfate soil | place: Finland: Risofladan, Vaasa | collected...
TGTGGACCTGGTAGATGTCGACGTGACCGAACAGCCCGAGCGCGCGCTCGGCCTGCCGGCGGCCCTCCGTCTCATCCGCGGTCCAGACCTTGGTGGCGATCATCAACTTCTCCCGCCGGCCCTCGACCGCGCGGGCGAGAGTGTCCTCCGCCCGCCCGTACATCGGCGACGAGTCGAAAAGATCGATGCCGGCGTCCATCGCTGCTGTGACCAGCGCGCGGCGGTCGTCTGAGGTGTCAAAGGTTCGCCAGGTGCCCATCCCGATCGCGGGCACCTCGATGCCGGTGCGTCCCAGCTTCCGACGCTCCATCCGTCCGACCTTAGCCTGAATCCGCCGATCCCCGCGGGCATCTCTGCGCGGCCGGTGGATCCAAGCGTGGCGAGGGTGGCTATCCGTGGGCTGAGAGGCGCTCCTCCACGAGGGAGAGCTCGGTGCCGATGAGCTCGTCGATCCCCGGGATCACGGGAGTCTCGCGAAGGGCTTGGGCGATCTTGCAGAGGGTCGCGCTGCTGATCGACCGTCCCCGGCGCGCACCCGAAATCGTGGCGGCGCTGCACCCCGAGGCCCTCGCCAGGTCGCTTGCATTCCACCCGCGCCGCGCGAGCTCGCGGTCCAGCTGGTCGGCGTTCATTCGAACCGTCATGTACTTGGTACTGGTACCCGCCGTGGTTACTTATCGCTTGCTGGCGGTATCCTTCCGGCGGTATCACCATGGGTCGGCTCCACCTGACGCAACGCCAATGGAGGGTCTACCTGCTCGTATGGCTGGTGGCGCTCGCGGCGGTCACCGGGACGCTCGCGGGAATCCTGCTGCCTCGGCTGCTCGCCCCCGCCCCCAGTCCCGCCTTGGGCGGAGGCGTGGTGCTGGCTGCCCGCCAGGTCGCGGCCCCCGACTTCACGCTGCACGACCAGACGGGCGCGACGGTGTCGCTGCGGCAGCTGCACGGCACCGTGCTCGCGCTGACGTTCCTGGACACGCAGTGCCAGAACCTTTGCCCGCTGCAGGCGAGTTTTCTCGGCAGCGCGCAGTCCGCCCTGGCCCCCCGCACGCCGCTCGACGTCGTCATCGTCAGCGTGCGCCCCGACGCCGACACCCCTGCCAACATCGCCGCATTCGCCAGCGCACATGGGCTCGGACACCATTACCTGTGGCTGACCGGCACCCCTCAGGACCTCCAGGGTGTTTGGAACAGCTACGGCGTGGCGGTGCAAGTGGCCCAGGGCGACCTGGCGCACAGCTCGGTGATCTACCTGATCGATCGCAGCGGTTACGAGAGGGTCGGTTTCCAGGACGTCCCGGAGACCGCAGCCTTCGAAGCCGACGTCCAGATCCTCAACGCCAGCTGAAGGACGCGCCAAGGGCGTTCGCCTTTCTTCAGCCAAATTTGGGGATTTACAAAAATTATGCGGGCTGTTACTCTCCCACGGAACGTGAGCGATTCAAGCAGTCCGAAATATGGCAATCGAGCCGTAGTCCTGGTCCTAGTCGTCGCGACCCTCGTCGTTTTTCTGGCTGTTTTCTTCGCGCGCTTCGTCGAGACCTTCCCCTACACGCTTACGTCGGAAGTAGCCTCTCAGCCTAGGGTGGTCCTCGCGGGGACGGGCGGAACTGAGACGGTAATCCACCTCGAGACCGTGGGCTCCATATCGAGTGCGATCGATTTTCCGAAGCCGAACGATCCGAACCAGGACTGGGTGAGCTATCTCCCCACCACCACATTCAAGGTGCCGGCCAACTCGGTGGTCACAGTGGTGATCGACCAGGAGGACTCGGCCTCCGGGCTGCGCAACCCGTTCTGGTCCAAGGCGCAGGGGATCATCGGGCCCTTCCACATGAAGTACTTCGACCAGAACGGCAACCCGCAAGAGGGTGACTTCACGCAGCTCGACGACGCGTCGACGCCCGCGCACACGTTTGGCATTCCGGATCTCGGCGTCTTCGTGCCGCTGCTCGGCATCTCTGATGCCGCGCCGGCCGGCAGCATCAACCAGATCACCTTCTCGTTCCGCGTAGGTAAGGCCGGCACGTACCACTGGCAGTGCTTCGTCCCCTGTGGGTCGGGCACCATCTATGGCAACGGCGGCCCCATGCAGACGCTCGGCTACATGGGCGGCTTCCTGGTCGTCCAGTAAAGAATTGAACACCCCAGAGCGCACACACACACTGCGACTCGCGGTCGCCTGGGCAGTCCTGAGCGTGATCGGCGTCGTGGTGGCGATGCAGGTCAACATGCCGCCCGGACATCAGACGCAGCAGGCGGCGGACGAGAGCTCCCTGCTCAGCCTGATGTTGATCCTGTCGACGCCGGTGTGCATCGGCGTGGTGCTCTTCATCCTCTACTCGGTCTTCGCCTTCCGCCGTGTCCCGGGGTCGCTCGACGACGGGCCGTCACGGCGGGGCAACCTACGGATGCAGTGGGCATGGACGATCGTGACGGCCCTGATCGTGTTCACTCTTGCCGGGATCGGCATCAACGGCCTGGCGAACTCTTCTAACGCGTCGACCTTCTCCTCGTCGGGCGGCTCGCTCGGCACCCAGACGGTCGGCACCTCTGCAAGCGACCGCCTGCAGGTGCAGGTCATCGCCCAGCAGTGGTACTTCACCTATCGCTATCCCGGCTACGGGGGCGCTGAGTCGACCCATCTGGTTCTGCCCGTGAACGCCAACATCGAGTTCCACGTGACCTCCACGGACGTCATCCACTCGTTCTGGGCGTACGAGCTCGGCGTGAAAGCCGACGCCAACCCCGGCACCGACAACATCACCTATGCCACGACGACGAGCACGGGCTCGTTCACGGTTCGCTGCGCGGAGCTGTGCGGCATCTGGCACGGGAACATGTTCGACACCCAGGGCAAGGTGGTGAGCCAGGGCGATTTCGCGACCTGGGTGGCCGATCTCCAGTCGTCGGAGACGGGCATCACGCTCCCGCCGTACGCGCCGGAATACTTCCCAAGCCCGCGAGTAAAGGGGACCTAGATGAGTGAAGTGACGAGCGGGGCGACGATGCTCCAGCCGAGCGTTCGCCGCATGAGTTTGCCGACCAACGCCCTCACGGGACTCGTGCTCGGCGTGTTGGGATACTGGGCCGGTGTCCAGATCGGCAACGGTCTGGGATTCAACGACTCGGGAAACACAGGCGTGCTCCTCGGCTATGCGCTGGGCTCGATCATGTTCCTGGTCGGGATCGGTTTCGCCACGTACCCGCTGGGCCGGTTGCTCGGGTGGCAGACGCCTTCCCAGCCGGCTTACGACGAATACAAAGGCGCGTGGCGGTACCTGAACCTCAGCTTTGACCACAAGGTCATCGGGATTCAATACCTGATCGTTATGTTGATGGCGATGCTGTTCGGAGGCATCGGCGCGATGTTCGTGCGCACGAATCTGCTCTCGGCTGACACGCCCATCTTCCCGCCTGACAAATACCTGACCCTGGTCAGCATGCACAGCGTGCTGATGATCTTCGTCGCCAGCGCGGCCATCGTCGGACCGTTCGGCAACTTCTTCGTCCCGCTCATGATCGGGACGAACCGCATGGCCTTCCCGCGATTGGAAGCGCTCTCCCTGTGGCTGGTACCGCCGGCTCTTGTAGTCATGCTGCTCACGCCGGTCTTCGGCGGGTTCCAGACCGGATGGACCGGCTACACGCCACTCTCGGAGCAGGGAGGCCAGGGATTCGACAGCTACATCGTCGGGTTCACCCTGATCGGCACCGCCCTGGTGGTTTCCGGCGTCAACATGCTCACGACCATCATCACCATGCGTGCCCCGGGTATGACCTGGACGCGGATGCCCATCTTCGTTTGGGGCGTGTTCTCGGCCTCCATCCTCGGCACTTTTGCCGCCCCGGTCCTGGCCGCGGCCCTGTGCATGCAGGCGCTCGACCGCAGCATGAACACGAGCTTTTACGTCTCCTCGAACGGAGGCAGCCCCTACCTGTGGCAGAACCTCTTCTGGATCTTCGGCCACCCCGAGGTCTACATCTTCATCCTGCCGGCCTTCGGCATCGTGATGGAGCTGATCCCGCACTTCGCCCGCAAGCCCCTGTGGGGTTACCGGACCGCAGTCGTGGGTTTGCTCGGTGTGACCCTGTTGAGCTGGTTCGTCTGGCAGCATCACCTCTTCGTGAGTGGTATCGCGCCTGCCCTTCGACCCTTCTACATGCTGTCGACCGAGATGATCTCGATCCCGACCGGCATCGTGTTCCTGGTCGCGTTCGGAACACTCTGGCGCGCCCGCATCTCGTTGACGGTGCCGATGCTGTTCAGTCTTGGCTTCCTCTACAACTTCCTCATCGGAGGTATCTCCGGTGTCTTCCTCTCCGACGTGCCGAGCGACATCACGCTGCACGGCAGCTATTTCTCGATGGCCCACTTCCACTTCACCATCGTCGGCGGGGAGATCTTCGCCATCGTCGCGGCGATCTACTACTGGTTCCCGAAGATGACAGGCAGGATGTTGAACGCAACGGCGGGCAAGATCCACTTCTGGTGGATGTTCATCAGCTTCAACCTCGCGTTTACGCCCCTGTTCGCTGTCGGGATCCTGGACATGCCCAGACGCGTGTCGACCTACGCCCCGAACTTGCAGGGGATCAACGACTGGGTCACGATCTGGGCGTACGTGCTCTTCAGCTCGATGGTGTTCTTCGCCGGAATCGTGATCTGGGGCTGGTTCTTCAACCCGAAACTTGCCGTGGCCGACCCTTGGCACGTGCGCTCGATCGAGTGGGAGCTGGCCACGCCGCTTCCGCGCCGCAACTTCGAGCGCATCCCGACCTTCACGCGGCCTCCTTATGACTACGGAGAGGGCGCTCCGCGGCCGGTGATCGAACACGGCGCCGAGCCGGCACCCGCATGAGCGAGCGAGTCATGTCCGAGAACTCAGGGGCAATGGCGGGAGCGAGCACCAGTGCTCCCGAGTGGCAGCCCGCAGTCGATGCGAGGGTCACCCGCATCGGCATGAGGATCTTCGTGGGCGCCGACGCATTCTTCTTCTTCGCCTTCTTCTTCGCCTTCTTCTATCTGCGCTCGATGAACAACGATTACTCGTGGCTACCAGCCGGCACCACGCACCCGACGCGCGCGATCGGGGCTCTGATCGAGGTCTTCGCGATACTGATCGCGCTCTTCTACTTCGGAGCGATGCGCAGTGCGTCCGTGAACCGCACCATGCTGTGGCTGGCGCTGGCCGCTGGGATCCTGTTCGTGGGTGGGCAGGTCTACGAGTTCCAGAACCTGGGGTTCGACCCCCAGCAGGGAGGTGGGTACCCCAGCGTCTTCGTCGGCCTGAAGGGCCTGCTCATGGTCCAGACGGCGGGCGCGCTCCTGTGGCTGGGTACTCTCATCGCCCAGTCGAAGCCTGGCGGTGACATGACGCTGAGGCGGGCCACGGCGGCCAGCTTCTCGATGTTCCTGTGGTTCCTGGCCGGCGTCGGCCTCCTGGCGTACCTCGTCCTGTACTTCGTCTGAGGCCTTTCGTGCCTCTCATGTGGTCTTGGCCGTTCGAGCCGGTCGTCCTGATCGCCGTGGAGCTCGCCGCCGTGCTGTACGTGGTGGGAGGCATCGGCCGGAGGACTGAGGTTTGGCGGGACGTCGCCTTCTGGTCGGCCCTCGTAGCGATCCTGGTGGCGCTTCAGAGCCCGCTCGAAATGCTTGCGCGCCAGCTGTTCTGGATACACATGGTCCAGCACCTGCTCCTGATCGTCGTCGCGGCTCCACTGCTCGCCCTGGCATCGCCGTGGACCAGGCTGTGGCGCGCGCTGCCACGCCGTCTGCGGCGGGGCATCGCTCGTCCGCTTTTCAAGAGCCCGCGCTTGGCGCCTCTCAGGGGTGCCTACCGGGTGCTCTCACGTCCGACGGTGATCTGGTGTCTCGCGGCCGGCAACCTGTGGCTCTGGCACGTCCCCGCGATGTATGACCTGACTCTGCGCTACCACCTCGTGCACCACCTGGAGCACACGCTGTTCCTCGGCCTGGCCATCGCCTTCTGGGCCCAGCTCATCGACCAGTACCCGTTTCGCTCTCCGCTCAGCACGTTGGGTCGGGCGACCTATGTCTTCACGGCCATGATCCAGTCCTGGGTGCTGGCGGCCGTCTTGTCGTTCGCCACCTCGCCGCTGTACACCTACGCGCTGCTGCCCAGCCGCCCGGGCGGGATCTCGGCCCTGACCGACCAGCAGCTCGGCGGCGGCATGATGTGGGTGCCAGGGGCGATCGCGTACGCGCTCGTCTTCGTTTGGCTGCTCTTCCGCTGGCTCGCGGAGGAGGACTCGCGCACGCAGGCCGTGGCGCCGGCTGTCGAGAGGAGCCAGACGATTGGCGGTTGAGTCTCGCGTCCAGCCTGCGACTGACGTCTCGGGTCGGCTGCTTCGCGTCGCCCTGGACTACGCCGCGCTGCTCAAACCGAAGATCATCCTGCTGCTCGTCGTCACCGAACTCGGCGCGATGATCGCGGCCGCCCGTGGGTGGCCTGCCCCGGGGCCGCTGTTGGGCGGGCTGGCCGGCGGTGCGATGGCGGCCGGGGGCGCCGGCGCGATCAACTGCTGGTTCGACCGCGACATCGACGCGGTCATGCCCAGGACGAGAAGGCGGCCGATCCCGGCGGGCAGGATCACCCCCACCCATGGCCTCGGGTTCGGCATCGCCGTCGGGCTGGCCGGCGTCGCGCTGATCGCAGTTTCGAGCCACGTCCTCGCCGCCGCCCTCGCCGCCGGCGGTGGAGTTTTCTACGTGTTCGTGTACACGATGTGGCTGAAGCGCTCGTCGACCCAGAACATCGTCATCGGCGGCGCGGCCGGGGCTTTCCCGCCGCTGGTCGGCTGGGCGGTGGTCACAGGGTCGCTGAGCCCGTTGGCCTGGGCGCTGTTCGCGCTCATCTTCTTCTGGACCCCACCGCACTTCTGGGCGCTCGCGCTGCTGCTGCGACGCCAGTATTCAGCGGTCAACGTACCGATGCTGCCGGTGGTGGCAGGGCAGGCGCGAACCCGCCGCGCCATCCTCGCCTATACCGCCATCATGGTGGTCGTCAGCATGGTCCCGGTCGTGTGGCTGGGCGTTGCTTACGGGTCCGCGAGCCTGGTTCTCGGGAGCGCATTCCTGTACTTGGCCTGGCGCGCGATGCGCGCGGAGGACGGGCCGTCCGCGATGGCGCTGTTCCATTATTCCCTCGCGTACCTGGCCCTGATCTTCGTCGCCGTGGCAGTCTCGGCGGTGGTGCCCGTTTGATTCGGTCCGGCCTGCATCTCTCTGGACCCCCTGGCGCTAAATCCCACCCGGTCCCGATGTGGTCGCTCGCGCTGCCGATCCTGGTGGTCGTGGTGGCGGTGGCGGTGGCCTCCGCGCTCGTGCTTTCGAATTCCGGGACGAAAACCGCATCGGTCGAGCCCGGCGTCGCGCAGGTGGGGAAGAAGGCTCCCGCCTTCAGTTCGTGGGACCTGGGTGGGAGAAAGGTGAGCCTGGACGAGTTCAAGGGTAAACCCGTGCTCCTCACCTTCTGGGCCACCTGGTGCACAGCCTGCCAGGAGGAGCTCCCCGCTCTGCAGCAGATTGACGAGCGGTACAGGTCGAGCGGTTTGACGGTCCTTGCGGTTGATTACCGCGAGACTGACACCGCGCGGATGAGCCAGTTCCTCGCCGGCCTCCACGTCAACATGGAATCGGTCGTCGATCCCCAGGGGGCGATTGCCGGTGCGTTCGGCGTGGACCTGGGCCTGCCCGTCAACGTGTGGCTCGACCGCAGCCACGTCGTCTCGCGGGTGATGGTAGGCGCGCAGCCGGCAAGCACGCTCGACGCCGCGGCAGCGCAGCTTGCCTCGTCGAACTAGCGCGCGCGACCCGGTTCGCTGTCGCACATACCATTACTCGAGATGGTCCTTCGCGCCAAGCTGCTGACCGAGCTGGTGGGCTCGTTCGTGTTCATGACCGTCATCGCGCTGTCAGGCCCCATCGGCTCGCTGGCGCCGGTTGCCATCGGGCTCGCCCTGGCCGCCATGGTCTACATGGGCGGTCATGTTTCCGGTGCGCATTACAACCCGGCGGTGTCGTTCGGGTTGCTGGTGCGCCGCGTGATCGACCTCCGGACGATGCTCCTTTACTGGGCCGCTCAGGCGCTGGGCGCGCTCCTCGCCTTTGCCGTGGCCGACCTGGTCGGAGGTAGGGCAGCGGGCATACAGCCCGGCACGGGCGTGTCGTGGGCGGCCGCGCTGACGGCCGAGGTGGTATTCACGGCCGCGCTGGTGCTGGTGGTCTTGAATGTGGCGGCAACCCGGGCGACGGCGGGCAACTCCTTCTACGGGCTCGCCATCGGCTTCACGGTCGCAGCGGGCGCGTTGGCCGTGGGTCCGATCTCCGGAGGGGCGTTCAACCCCGCCGTCGGGTTGGGCGCCACCGCGGTCGCAGGTATCGCGGGCCATGGCACCTGGTCGACCCTATGGCTCTACATCGTCGGTCCGCTCGCCGGCGCTGCCATCGGCGCTGCTGTCCATGGACTCCAGGGTCCGGCCATCCCGGTGCCGCCGCAACAGACCGAGCAAATGCCGCAGCGCTGATCAAAAAGGCTGCCGCGCGAACGCGGCAGCCCTAGCCCATATCCAGGTCAGTCTCGAGATGAGGTCACGAACTTGTTGCGCAACAGGCCGATCCCTTCGACCTCGGACTCCATCACGTCGCCCGGCCTCAGGTATTCGGGCGGGGTCCTGGCGAAGCCGACGCCGTCGGGGGTGCCGGTCGCGATGAGGGTCCCGGGGAGAAGGGTCATCCCCTTCGAGGCCCATTCGATGGTGGCGTCGACGGGGTAGATCATGTCGCGGGTTTCGCCATCCTGCTTCAGTACGCCGTTGACCTTGAGCGTGAGGCGCAGCGCCTGCGGGTCCGTCAGCTCGTCGCTCGTGACGATCCACGGGCCGGTCGGGCACGAACGGTCGAGGCTCTTGCCCTTGAAGTACTGTCCGCCCCACCCGCTCTGGATGTCACGCATCGTGACGTCGTTGAGCACCGTGTAGCCGAAGACATAAGCACGCGCGTCCGCCTGCTTGATGTTGGCGCCACGCTTGCCTATCACGACCGCGAGCTCGACCTCCCAGTCGATCTTGTCGCTTACTGACGGGTCGATCGCGATGTCGGCAAAGGGTTCGGTCAGCGACGTGATCGCCTTGGTGAATATGGTGGGCGGGCTCGCGGCCTTGCCCTCCATCGCGGCGGTCTCCTCTGCGTGCTTCTGATAGTTGCGGCCCATGGCGATCACGTTGCCGCGGGGGTTTTCGAGCGGCGCGAGCAGCTCCACGTCCGCCAGCCTGTGCGTCTTGCCTTTCCCGCCCGAGACCTCGGCGCGAACCTTCGCGAGACCGGCCTCGCCGGCGTCGATCAGGGCCAGCATGTCGGCGGCACTCGATAGCTCGATCACCTCGTCGTCGTGACCGGGCCGCAACGCGCCCAGCTTCCGGCTCCCACCCGAACGGAACATCAACAACCTCATGAGTCCTCCTCGTTGTCCTCTGGCACGGCCGTCGCGGCCGTCCCTGCACCCAAAAACAGCTCCTCAAAGTCCTGGCGCTTGAGGAGATCGCCCGGGCGACCTTCCAACCGCACGGTGCCTGAGACCAGAACGCTGGTCCAATCGGCGATCTGCAGGGCTGCCCGCGCCCTTTGCTCCACCAGCAAGACCGCTTTGCCGAGGCCGGCGAGCCTTTTAACGTGCTCGCGGAGCAGGCTGTCGGCCAGCTTCGGGGACAGGTTCGCCGTCGGCTCGTCGAGGATGAGGACCCTGGGGTCCAGCATCAGGACGCGCGCGATGGCGAGCATCTTGCGCTCGCCCCCGCTCAGCTTGTCCGCCCTGCGTTTGAGCATCGGCGGCAGAGCGGGGAAGACCTGGCCGACCTCGTCCACCCGCGCTCGCACCCGTTTCGGCTGCAGCAGGTAGCCGCCCATCTCGAGGTTCTCGAGCACCGTGAGCGGTTCGAAGATGTCGTTGACCTGCGGTACGTAGCCGACGCCACGGCGCGCGAGGTCCTCCGGTGGATGGTTGGTCACGTCTTCCGTCCCGAGCAGGATTCTTCCGCCTGTCACTCGCAGGATGCCGACCAGGCTTTTCAGCAAAGTGCTCTTCCCGGCGCCGTTCGGACCGATGATTGCCACGATCTCGCCGGGCCCGACCGAGAGCGACACATCGCGGATCACTGGTACGGCGCCGTAGCCGGCCGTGATCCCCTCGGCCCGAAGGCTGGGAGCGGGTCGATCCTTCATGGCTTCTTGTTTATCCGACGAGGTAAGCGTCAACAATCTCCTGCTGCCGCCTGAGCGTCGCCATGGTCCCGCTGCCGATGACCTTGCCCTGGGCCATGACGACCACCGAGTCGCAGAGCTGCTCGACGAGGTGCAGCTCGTGCTCGACCATGAGGATGGTCAGGCCGTCCGCGCGAAGGGACTGGAGGTAGTACTTGATCTCATCGACGATCCT
>Ga0307374_10015053_pt1 | contig 10457 bp, 9 predicted proteins | sample OX3MG_FD_202532 | JGI IMG/M metagenome (GOLD analysis project Ga0307374, IMG submission 202532) | Soil microbial communities from Risofladan, Vaasa, Finland - OX-3 | ecosystem: Environmental > Terrestrial > Soil > Coastal area > Acid sulfate soil | place: Finland: Risofladan, Vaasa | collected...
AAGAGGCGATTTCGTTGAGCCGGAAACAACTCGCGCATGTCTTCGAGACGCTCGATCAACCGCCGGCGATGAGCGTCGCGGCGGTCCGCAAGCTCCTATCCGAGCGGTCCATCCTGGATGGCTGACCTTTCATACACGCCTATCGGCCCGCTGGACGGTGAAGGACGAGGCCGCCTCGGAATTCTACCAGAGGCACGGGTTTGAGCCGGTGCTTGGCGATCGGCTGAAATTGTTCTTGCCCGTGCCGCTGTCAACGTAACGCGGGTTGGAGCGCGCAACGGTTCGAAATCGACGGCGGCGAGCCGCGGCGGAAGTGCCGCGGGCAACTCTGCTTCGTTTGCTGGGCAGTTGTTAACCCCCTATTTTCTAAAAGCTTCCATCCGCGACGATCCGTTGCGGCGGGCGAGAAGTCGCTACTTATACGTAGCCATCCATGAGACACTTTCAAGCGTGTCCGCGTGGTCGTGGCGCCACTCAACACATCGCGGGCGGGAAGGTGCGGCACGTTCCTTGATTCCGCCGCGCGCCGCCGACGTTTGCCGCGCGCCCCTGGGAAGTCCTCTCCGGCGGCGGCCGTGAAACCGCGCGACCGCCCGCGGCAAAAACTCCTGGTGCTCCATCGACAATCGCTCCACCACCCACAGGGCACCGTCAGCGCCGGGGGAACAAAGGAGTGTGGCGCGGCAACCACCCGCCCCGCCGGGCGCAGCCGGCGCGGTTTCCGATGGATCGTCCATGGCTGCTTCCTCTGGGGGTCGTGGAGACGCAGGAGTTTTTGCCGCGTGCGTAACCCTAGACACGTGCCGCTATCGGGCATGAGCCAATCACTGGCCGCGGTGCGGCGTCCCGAGCCGGCGCTGATTGCGGAACCAAGCCACGAACTCGCGGACGCCGTCGTCGAAAGGCACCTGCGGCTGGTAATCGAGCAAGCGGCGGGCCTTGGTCAGGTCGGCGTACGTGACCGGCATGTCGCCCGGCATTTCGGGTTGCCGGTCGATCTTGGCGGGCTTGCCGATGGCACGGGCGAGCGTGTCGATCACGTCACGCATGGCGATCGGTTCGGCATGGCCCAGGTTGACCGTCTCGCCAAGGACGCCGGGCCGCTGGAGCGCCGCCAGGAGGCCGCCGCAAAGATCGCTGACGTGCGTGAAATCGCGCCGCATCGTGCCGTCACCGAACAGCGGCACCGGCCGGCCCGATTCGATCGCCTCAGCCCAGATCGACAGCGCCAGATCGGGCCGCAGTCGCGGACCGTATACGCTGAACGGCCGCAGGCAGACGACCGGTACGCGGTGCAGTTCATGGTACATTTGACCAAACAGCTCGGCCGCGCGTTTGCTGGCGCCATACGGGCTCAACGGGCAGCCGAGGGGAGCTTCCTCGACAAATGGCACCGCGGCGGCTCGCCCGTAGACCGTCGACGACGAAATGAGCAGGAAGCGTTCGATCGGGTGTGCTCGGGCCGCTTCGAGCAGCGACAACGTGCCGCCGACGTTGGTTTGTTCGTAGATCGTCGGATTCGCCACGCTCGGCCGCACGCCGGCGTAGGCGCCCAAGTGGACCACCCGCGAAACGCTCCGCTCATCGAAAAGCCGCCGCATCGCCGGCGCGTCGCAGAACGATTGCTCGACGACAGTTACGCGCGGATGGTCGGCGAAGGGGACGATATTGGCGCGTTTTACGGCCGGGCTGTAAAAGCCATTGAAGTCGTCAAGGCAAACGATCGATTCGTCGCCTTCGCGGAGCAGCCGTTCGATGAGATGGCTGCCAATGAACCCGGCGCCACCAGTGATCAGGATCGACATGGAATGATTCTCACCGTCCCCTGCCGAAGAGGTTCTTGCGCCCCAAGGCCATGATGACCCAAAGGGCGCTCCAGGCTTCGTGGGCGTTGATTTTCGAGCTGCCGCGGACTCGGTCGACGAAGACGATCGGCGTTTCGGCGAAGCGGCAATCAGAGCACTTCAGGTGCCAGAGGATTTCTTCCTGGAACGAATACCCGTGCGACAAGAACCGGTCGAAATCGACCTGGGCCAGTTTCGTGGTTCGGTAACAGCGGTAGCCGCCGCTGCAATCCTTGGGTTTCAGCCCCAGCAGCGTGCGCGCGTAGAGGTTGACCGACCGGCTCATCAAGTAGCGTTTCAGCGGCCAACCTTCGACACCGCCGCCGGGCACGTACCGCGAACCGATCATGACGTCGACCGCCGGCCCGTCGGCCGGTTCCATTCCACCGATCAGGTCGGGCAGGTACTTGGGCTGGTGGCTGAAATCGGCGTCGATGTTGAGCGTGTACTTGTAGCCGTGCTCAATCGCGTACCGCATGCCGGCCACCATGGCAGTGCCCAGCCCCAGCTTTCCCGCGCGGTGCAGGCAATGCAGGCGCGGGTCGTCATGGGCCTTGCGGTCGCACCATTGTCCCGTGCCGTCGGGCGAGTTGTCGTCGATCGCCAGCACGTCGACATCGGGCGCGTGACGGAAGATCTCGTCGACCAGCGCCGGCAGGTTTTCGATTTCGTTGTAGGTGCAAACGGTGACCAGCGTTTTGTCGGCGTTGGACATGGGCTTCAATGGGGCCGGTGAGATCGGTCACTTTACCGAAATCTAGCCGGACGGCGCCCGTGGGTAAAGGCGGATGGTGGACTTGGGCCGCTTGAGCGGTTAGAATCCGTGCGTGCCACACTACGGAGATACCCCCATGAACGCCGAAGCCCGCCTCAACCAACTTGGTTTGGAACTTCCTCCCCCTCCCAAGCCGGCCGGCGTGTACAAGCCCGTCGTGATCGTCGGCAATATGGCCTACGTCTCCGGCCACGGCCCACTCAAGGCCGATGGCTCGATGATCGTCGGAAAGGTGGGGGCGGAGCTCGACCTGGCCGGCGGGTATGCGGCGGCGAAACAAACCGGCCTGGCGATTCTGGCCTCGCTGCGCGCCAACCTGGGAGACCTCAACCGCGTTAGGCGAGTGGTCAAGACGCTCGGCATGGTCAACTGCACGTCGGACTTCCAACAGCAACCTCAGGTCATCAACGGCTTCAGCGAGCTGTTTGCCGAGGTATTCGGCAAGGACTTGGGGGTGGGGGCCCGCAGCGCCGTCGGCATGGGGTCGCTGCCGGGCAATATTGCCGTCGAAGTCGAGGTCATCCTCGAAATCGAGTGATCTTGTCGCAGCCCGCGCTTTCTGATAGCACTCGCCGTCCAGTGGCTGGTGGCAGAACCTAAGCGATGCCCCGGCTCGTGGGGCAGGTTTCCAAGGGGCCATACACCCGCTATGGCCCCTTGGAAACCTACCCCACGGGCTCTGCCCCAGCCACCGTGAATGTCTCATTCTTGGCAGGTTAGAAACCTACCCCACGGTTTCATGAGCGATTCTCCTCCCCAAAAGCTGGTCGAGCTGTTGGGCCGCCTCGGCCTGGCGTCCGCGGAGCAGGTGCGCGGCATGCGCGGCCGCGTGCGGCGGCTGACGCATGGGTTGCCGGCTTTCGAATCGGTCTGGGTCGATGCCCTGGCGCAAGCCCGGCTGCTGACGGCATTTCAGGCCGTCGAGTTCAATGAGGGTCGGGGAGCGGACCTGGAAGTGGGCCCCTATGTGCTCTACCAGCCTCTGCACTCGCCCGGCTATGCCAAGGTGTTCCGCGCCCGCGAAGTCGCGGCGCGGCGCTGGACCCGGCTGGCACGGTTCGAAGTTCCGGCCGACCGCGTTGACGATGCGCGCCGACAGCTCGAACTGCTGGCGCGTCGGGGCGGGCTGTTAACGCACGAAAACGTCGTGCCGATCGTGGATCATGGAACCAGCGACAACGGCTTTTGGGTCGCCAGCCGCGATCAGCGCGGTCGGACCGCGCTGGAATGGATGGTCGAACATGGCCGTTTCCCACCCGAAGCGGTGCTCGAAATCGCTCGGCAGATGGCCGCGGCGCTGGCCGCCTGCGAGGAAGCCGGAGTCGTCCACGGTGACATGTGCGCCGGACAACTGTTGCTCGACCCGCTCGGCATGGTTTGGTTGGCCGAACCTGGCCTGCGTGGCATCGTCAGGCCGGTCGAGGGTTTCGCCCACGCCGAATTGCCGCCGGACGCTTATGATTACCTGCCACCCGAGCGAGTCGCTTCGGGCGGAATTCCCGATGCGGCCGGCGACCTCTTCGCCTGCGGCTGCCTTTGGTGGCACTTTTTGGCCGGTCGTCCGCCGATTTCCGGCGGCACCGCCTTGATCAAGCTGCGCGCCGGCCAGACGACCCGAATCGGCGATATTCGAGCGCTGGCGCCCGACGTGCATCCGGCGTTGGCCGCCGCGATCGACCGCTGCACCGAGCGTGACCAACAGCGCCGCCCCGGATCGGCCGCTCAATTAGCGGCCGAGTTGGGCCCTTCGACCCCAAAGGGCCGATCGCGGCTCGCGCGGTGTTTCGGCCACCCGGAAACCCGTCGGACCAGCGCCGTGCTCACGGTAGCGGCATGGCGCCGAACCGGATCGAATGCCACCGTTTTGGCGGCGGTCGCGGGCACGGTGTTGGCCCTGATTGTCGCCACCTGGCCCGGGTGGGGCGCGAAGTGGTTTCAAGCGACAAGGCACACGGTGGCGGATGAGCCGAACGTGGCACTGCGCGATTCGCGGCCCACCGAAAAACGGTCACTGGATCTCCTGAGCGGCAAGTCCGCGACCAGCGATCCGGATGTCGTCCCCGCCGCGTACGTCTCCGATTCGCAAGACACCGTCGAACTGCCCGCAGGACCTCCGCTCAAACTCGATTCACTGGACCTGGCTGAAGGGCAAACGGTGCGTGGTCAGGACGACCGACGACCGCTGGTGATCGTCCCGTACCACGGTTTGACGATCTCGGCCGACGACGTCCGCTTTGAGAACATCGACTTCGTATGGGACCACCCGCGCGCTTCCTCGGTGAGCGGCAGGCGGGACGCCAATACCACGACGGCTGGCCAACAGGCCGCGCTCGTCCGTCTCGAATCGCCGCGCGTGACGTTTCGCGGTTGTTCATTTCAAGCCCGCGCGAAGCTTCGGCGACCGCAAGAAACACTTCCCGTCGCGATCCTTTGGCATCCCAGCGACGAGGCGGCGGCCACGGGATCAACGTTACCAACGGGGGAGCTGGAAATGACCAACTGCGTTTTGGCGGGCATATCCGCCGGAATCGAGGTCCAAAACGAAGGCGCCGTCTTGTTCGAGATGTCCAATGTTCTACACCTTGGTCCGGGTCCGCTGGTCGAACTGCCGCGCTCTCGCCGATTGGATGAGCCGCTGGCACTCACGCTGGAGCACGTTACGCTACGTGGGTCGGCGGGACTGCTGGCTTGCCATTACGAAGGCTTGGAAGAGCAGCCGGGCCGGCTGGCGATTCGCGCCGTCGATTGCGCGTTCTTCCCCGCTCCCGACGCCGGTTTGTTCTCGTTTTACGGGACCGAGCGTCCCAGCCGCCTGATGCAAGCATTGGAATGGACTGGCCAAGGCTCGGTTGTCGCCGGCGACGCGGCGCTGGCAAAATGGGACCCGGCCGATGGACAATCGCAATGGGCCGATGAAGCCGCGGTACAGGTCGAAGGGATCGTACGCACCGACGTCGGCTTCGCCGGCGCGGCCGACGAAGGACCGTCGGCTTCGCGAATCGTCCGCTGGCAGGTGCCGTTGCGTTCGACCGAACCCCCCGGCATCGGCGACGCGCCGCTTTTTCTGCCGTGATTCTTTCGACCCGTTCTGACGCCTTTTTATCAATCACCCCCGTCGCGTTCTGTAGGGAACGCCGTGGCGTTCCGGGAACGGGTGCGACGTCGTCTGGCAGGACACGGAACGCCACGGAGGGCGCTCCCTACAGGGGCTTTCCCGTCTTTGGATTCTGGCATTGAAGCGGGTGATTCCGTTTTATGCGAACGCGTTCGACCACGAGGTACGCGGAAGTCTACGGCAGCCGGGTGAACCGCACGCCACACCTCGACCGCCTCGCCGCCGGCGGAATGCGGTTCGCCAACTGCTTCGCGACCAACTCGATCTGCACGCCCAGTCGGGCCGCGATCCTGACGGGCAAGTACAGCCATATTAATGGCGTCCCTGTCTTCAACCGCTTCGACGGCTCGCAGCCCACGCTGGCCAAGCAACTGCAGACGGGCGGCTACCACACGGGCATGATCGGCAAGTGGCACTTGGGGGGCGTGCCGACGGGCTTTGACCAATGGACTATCCTGCCGGGACAAGGAGACTATTTCAATCCCGTGTTCTACGACCACGACGGACCGCGCACGGTCAACGGCTACGTGACCGACGTCATCACCGACCTTGCGATCGATTTCTTGACACGCCGGCCGCGCAACCGGCCGTTCTTCTTGATGTGCCACCACAAGGCGCCGCACCGCTCCTGGGAGCCGGACGAGAAGCACCGCGCGCTGTTTACCCACAAGGAAATCCCCGAGCCCACCACCTTGCGCGACGATTACGCCACGCGTGCCGACGCCTTGCGCGAGAACCAGCAGCGCGTGTTCGACGACCTCACCCGCCGGGACCTGAAGCTCAAGCCTCCGGCCGGGCTTTCGCCGCAGCAAGCGCGCCAGTGGCTGCAAGTCAAGCCCATGGAGGTCGAGATCGAAGTCAACGGCCGTAAGCGGACGCTCTCAGGCCAGGAACTAAAGTGTTGGAAGTACCAGCGTTACATGCAAGACTACCTGGCCTGCGTGCAATCGGTCGACGACAACGTGGGCCGCCTCCTGGACTGGCTCGATGACAACGAGCTGACTGAGAACACGATCGTGATCTATACCAGCGACCAGGGATTCTTTCTGGGCGACCACGGGCTCTACGACAAGCGGTTCATGTACGAACCGTCGTTGCGGATGCCCTTGATCGTGCGCTGGCCGGGCGTGACGCGGCCGGGAAGCGTCGAGGAAGCAATCACGATCAACTGCGATTTCGCGCCCACCATGTTGGTAGCCGCTGGGCTGGACGTGCCGGCCGACGTGCAGGGGCGGAGCCTGGTGGATTTGTTGCGGGGCGAGCGGCCGGCGGACTGGCGGACGAGCATGTACTACCGTTATTACCACGACCCCGGCCACCACAACACGCGCGCCCATTACGGCGTGCGGACCGAGGCGCATAAGCTGATCTGCTATTGGAAGAAGGAGCAGTGGGAGCTATTCGATTTGATCCACGACCCTGACGAACTGGAGAATCTCTACGACAAGCCGGCGCACGCGCAGTTGGTGGCAAGGCTGAAGGAGGAGTTGTTCCGGTTAAAGCGCGAGTTGAAGGACGAGGACCAGTTCGCCTTCGAGCAACCGGCGACGAGTGTGGACGGGCCGCCGGAACGATAGTTGGATGCCAAGTCTGCCGCCTCGATGGCGCCGCCCTCGCCGAGTTCGGCCGTGCGGGGAGTTAGGACACTACCGCCGGCCCCGACCGCCGGTCGGCCGATTCCCTAGCGGCTGCGTTGCTGGCCAGGCCGAAGGTGGCTATGTTCCTGGGCAAGCATGCTACAAGCGCGGGCAGCGTGTACATGGCAGGTGCGGTTGCCGACGACTCGCCGGACCGTTATTGCTCGCAGACCACACGGAAACCGATGCCGCGGTCACGGTCCACCGGGTCGTTGCTGCCCCGGAAGGCACAGCGAAGGCCCGCCGGTGACGAGTCGTTCCATCCGCCGCCGCGGAGCACGCGGAGGGTGCCGGCGGAAGGCCCTTTTGGATCGTCCGTCGGTGAATTCTCGTAGTAATGCTCGTCATACCGGTCGGAGCACCATTCCCAGGCATTGCCGTGCATGTCGTAGAGTCCAAAAGCGTTGGCCCGAAACTTGCCCACCGGCGCGGTGTAACCGTAACCGTCGCGCCCTGGCAGGGCCGGGAAAGGAATGTTCGTCTGCTTCTTATTGTTATTTTCGATTATGGTTATCGACTTTGGCCAGTGACGCCGATTGTCTTCGTCGGCAACATTGCCCACTCGGACCAGCTCTTCGGCGTCATCGCCGCACGAATAGCGAGTCTCGGTTCCCGCGCGACAAGCGTACTCCCATTCGGCCTCGGTCGGCAGGCGGTATTTCTTGCCCTCTTTCTTGCTCAGCCAGTTGCAGAAGGCCACCGCATCGTTCCAACTGACATACACCGCCGGGTGGTCCTGCGCGATCTTCCAGCCGGGCGCCCAAGGCCGGAACGTGGTCGACTTGATGTTGTCCCCGTCGCGGTTGTAGCCCCAGTTCGGCTTGCCGTCGCGCTCCGCGTCGGTCTTGTACTTCGCCGCGTGGTAGAACACCAGGAACTGGCGGAGTGTGACCTCATAGGCGCCCATGTAAAACGGCCTCGTGACCCGCACCCGGTGCCGTGGCAACTCGTGGTCGAGCAAATCGCGCCGCACGTTCGGGGGGAGGGAATCGGCCGGGTCTTCCTCCGCGCCCATCATGAAATCACCGGATGGCACGAGCACGAGCTTCATGCCGATCGAGTCGACGATTTGTTCGGCAGAACTCGCTTGGTGAGCAAACATGCCCACGGCGAATGCGATGAAACACGATAACGCAATGCGCGCCATGTCTGACCTCGTCGGTTGGGAGGAAATGAATCCCAACTCAATCTAAACGCTCGGCGCGGGTTTGCAAGCCATCCTGGTGCGGCGCGGGGCGATCAGTCGCCCGTCTCGCCTCTAGATCGCGTCCTATCATTTGCCAAAGGAGCGAAGGCGGAATTGTAGTCGGGGAGATGGCCGAATCCCTAGAAAAGGTCAGGGCGATATTCTTGAAGCTGGCCAAAGCCGAAGACGAGTCCCGCCAAAGCCAACACAAAGTGGCAGAAAAGAAAGGGCGAGAAACGCAACTCGATGGCCGGCAAAACCAAGTGCAGCCGTAATGGCCTTCGCCACAGCACTTGACCATGAGCCACGACTACGCACAATGAGCCGTGTGGATTACCTCTTCGTCTACGGCACGCTGACGCCCTCTTTGGCCCCTGCCGTTATCAAGCCCATTGTCATGAAATTGCGGCCAATTGGGCCCGGCTCGGTCGCCGGGAGGCTCTATGACCTCGGTCCATATCCGGCGGCGATTTTTGATGCTGCGGCGAGTACACGGATTTTCGGCGAAGTGTTCGTGTTTCCCGAAGCCGATCCGGAAGCGATGCGACGGATCGACGAGTACGAGGGATTTGATCCGGGCGATCTGTCCCGCAGTTTGTACGTCCGCACTCGACAATGCGTCACGGTCGCCGACGGAAGTGACTTGAATTGCTGGGCGTACCAATACAACCGCGACGTTACCCATGCACGGCTCCTGGCGAACGGCAACTACGCGAAGCGCATGTAACAAAATCCGAGGACCAAGATGAAACGCTTTGCCGGCACGGCGCTACTGGTTTTCGCGGCCGCAGTCGCCGCCTACGCTGTTGACGATAACCCGCGACAGCCGCAGGCCCCTGTCCAAAAAGACGCGGTTAAAAAAGACACCGCGGCGAGCCCCAAGCAGGATGACGGCGACATCCCACTGGCGGCGGGAGCGCCGGCGGGAAAGCTGCGGGCGGTCTCGCCGGAAAGCATCGCCTATCTGCAGAAGTTGCGCAAAAATACGCCATTCGGCGCCACGGACTTCAACCTGGAGCGGTTGCGTGAGGGCATGGGAACGCGCCGCGAGCCCTCCATCAAAGACGTCAAGCTCATTCGCTCGACGATCGGGGATATTCCCTGTGAATGGGTCCTGGCGCCCGGCGCGGACCCCGATGTGCGGCTCCTGTATCTGCATGGCGGCGGTTTTGTCTCGGGGTCGGGCGCATACTATCTCACGCTGACGGCCCACATCTCGGCAGCGGCCAGGTGTGCCGTGCTCCTCGTCGACTACCGACTGGCGCCGGAGCACCCCTTTCCCGCCGCGCTCGACGATTGTGTCGCCGCTCATGAATGGATCGTCTCGAACGGGCCGTTTGACTCGGGCCCCGCCAAGGCCACGTTCATCGCGGGCGATTCGGCGGGCGGCAACCTGACTCTGGCGACGCTGCTGGCGTTGCGAGACCGCCGCCTACCGCTCCCGGCCGGAGCGATCCCCTTGTCGTCGACCACGGATTTGACGCTGGAAAGCGAGTCGTTGAAAACCGTGGAAGATCCCATCATCAGTGCGCGAACCATGCCGTTGTTCAAAGATCTTTATCTGGGGAAGACGGATCCCCACAACCCACTCGCCTCACCCGTTTTTGGCGACTACCACGGCATTCCGCCGCTGCTGATTCAGGTCGGCGAGCACGAGATGCTCCGCGACGACAGTATCCGGGTGGCGGAAAAGGCTCGATCGGACGGGATCTCGGTGAAGCTCGAAGTGTGGCCGGGCATGTTCCATGTGTTCCAGTCCCACGAGCCATTACTTCCGGAAGCTCAGGAATCGATCGAGCACATGGCCGAATTCATACGCTCAGGGCTACCCAAACAATAGCCTGCGCAGCATCGGGGTTGTTGCCGGCGCGCCTCAAGGGGGTCTGTCGCCAAGCCGGGC
>Ga0307374_10015054_pt1 | contig 10456 bp, 7 predicted proteins | sample OX3MG_FD_202532 | JGI IMG/M metagenome (GOLD analysis project Ga0307374, IMG submission 202532) | Soil microbial communities from Risofladan, Vaasa, Finland - OX-3 | ecosystem: Environmental > Terrestrial > Soil > Coastal area > Acid sulfate soil | place: Finland: Risofladan, Vaasa | collected...
ATCGCGTCCCGATGTAACGGGTATTTCACCGATTGGACGCGATTGATCGCGTCCCTACAAATGAATGAGAGAAGATCATTCTATGGCAAACCAATCTCAAAAATTCTTAAAAAGGTACCGGTGGAAGGAATTAGGGTTGTTCATCATACCCTTTATCATTTTGCTGCTTATTATGTTCCAGTTGCCGCTGGCGCAATATTATGAAACACAACTCCGGTCCAATAAGTCACAAGTTCCACTCACGCTGAGCATTCTGCCAACGATACACGATCTCATTCCCATCATCGGCCTGATCGTCGCCCTGTTCCTGGTTAATATAACTATCAGTTTCTTTTATCCGAAAGCTGACCAGGTACTTCTGCCGCTTGCCGGGTTGATGAGTGGGATTGGCGTGATGATGGCGACTCGCCTGGGACCCAATGCAGGCGATCCCAATCTCGGCACGCGCCAACTCGCGTGGGTACTGATCGGACTTGTTGCTTGCCTGGCTACCCTGTTCGTCCTGCGCAGGATGGGCTGGCTGAGAAACTACAAATATATCTGGGCCGCATTGGGCATTTTCCTGGTCGCGCTTACACTGATACACGCGCTGAAGGTCAAAAACTTTGACAGCCCCAATCACGACCAGTTGAACTTCGGGCCGTTTAGCCTGCAGCCATCCGAACTGCTGAAAATCATTATTGTGATCTTCTTCGCCGCCTACCTGGATGAAACCACGCGCGATGTTTTCGCCGGTAGTTCACGGCGTATCGGCCCAATACCTGTTCCGCCACTTGACAAGCTGGGGGTGCTTGGCTTAATGCTTGGCATCTCGCTCCTCCTCTTCCTGGGCATTCGCGAGCTTGGTCTTGCGCTGCTGATCTACGGCATCTTCCTGACAATGCTCTACCTGGGCAGTGGCAAGATTTCTTACGTCGTCGTTGGTCTGCTGGTGTTCTTTGTGCTCGGCTATATTGGCTACTTAATATTTGGCTATGTCCGGGCGCGCTTCGCCGCCGTGACCATCGATGCTGTGAACTGGCAAAACTGGACACAGGCTACTGTCGACTACGTGAACAGCCTTGGAGGACCGCGCCAGGTCTTAGAAGGACTGATTGCCCTGGCTAACGGCGGCATTCTCGGTTCAGGTATTGCACTGGGACATCCCGGCTTTGTACCGGTGGTGCAATCCGATATGATCTTCACCGGCCTGGGCGAAGAACTGGGGCTGGCAGGATTGTTTGCCATTATCGGCATCTACATGCTGATTATCTACCGGGGCTATCGCATCGCAATCGAAGCCAGCAACGATTTCAGCCAGCTTCTCGCGGCTGGCCTGACCTCGATTTTCGCAATCCAGTCACTCGTTATTATGGCAGGCAATATGAAATTTCTGCCTCTGACCGGTATCCCGTTGCCATTCCTCAGCTACGGAGGCAGTTCCGTTATCGCCAACTTCATCATCGTGGGCATACTCTTACGCATCTCGCATAATACCGCGATGGAACGAGAAGGGCTGGCCTGAATCTGTATCAGGCTGTATCTGCTTGTCTCTCTACACAACAGGTGTTATAATTCCAGCGTTAACAAAGAAGGCATGGAGTGGATTTGTTGAAAATCAGTAGGAACAGGGATTATGGGTCAATACCAGCAATGGTCGCATTTTCAAGATATTGATCGCCGCCTGCGCGAGACGCTGGATGCGCTCCAGGAAGAACTGACTCAACTCGATACACAACTCGACAGCCCGCAACTGGCAGAGTCGCTTGCCGGCAATCCCGTCATTTCCGCTTTGTTCGCTCACCTCGCCGCCAATTCAAACGGTCATGCATCCCCACCAGAAAATGAAGACAACCATCAAAACGGCTTTTCTCAAGAAGCTGCCGCACAGATTCCATCTGAGTCTATAGAGACTATCTCAGCCGCGCTGCTGCACTGGGGCGAATTACCAGATTTTGGCCCGCAGGAGGTGAATCCCTCGGAACTGCGCGACACATTACCTTTCCTGGCCGGCGACCCGGCTGAAATCGAGCTACTGCCGGAAGACATGTACACCTTCTTTGAAGAATACGCGCAGACTGACCCGCAGCTTGAGCTTCCCTGGTGGCTGCGCAACATCACTATCACAAACGGCGACGCTGATAGTGGCAAGCCCATCGACGAAGAAAGCATTCGCACGAATCGCCTGGTACAGCGCTGGGTAGAACGCTGGGGACGCCAGTCACAGCCGGGTGCTTTCACTCCGGAAAGTGAAAGCGAAGGTAGCTCTGATGAATAATAGCGTGGAATCCAGCTTTTCGCATCAGCTTGATACCCTTTTCACGCAACTACACCCCCAGGCGGTTGAAGAGTTTTACACCGCCTATCAGCAATGGGCCTTGCTGCACCGCGCCGCCGAGCTGCGACAACACATCGCCCTTGTGCGCCAGCAGCAGATCGAAAACGAGCAGCGCGTACAGCAGGCGCAGCCTTCTGCCATAGCCCTCGCTGCCCTGGCGCGCTTGCAATCAAATGGCGTCAGTGATATCGACTTGCTCGACGCCATGCTTGAGCGCGGAGAGCAATGGCTGGATCAAACGATGCAGCGCCTCGACTATTGCGAACAGTTCAGCAATTTCATCAGTGACGACTACACGCTCTGGTGCCAGCGCGCCCTGGAAGGCGCGTTCGAGTGGATCGATCCTCTACTCAATGCTCCTGCACAAGAAGAATCGAGCACGCTTGATACTTCCTCTGAAGTAGTAGCTTACGAAGGCGAAGACGCCGGAGCGGTAGAAGCCCTCCTTTTGCAAAAACTCGCGACCGAAGAAGAAGACGATCTCTCCTGGCAGGAAATCACACTCAAGCAAACGGCCATTCAGCAACCGCAAGAAGAAATGGACAATGCACCTTTCATCGAGTTCTCTCCCACAAATGAGCCTGACGATAACGAGCCTGCCCTTGATTCCGAGAATGAACAACCTGCTCTCGTCGAGTTTCCCGCCCAGACGGAACTTTCCCCGGTAGAGGAGACAATCGACGGGGAACCAGAGCAAACAGCTCCTACCGAAATTAAGCAGCCTGAAGATATCCCCGCTGCCAGAGATGCTGCCCCGCTAGAAGTGAGCGAGCCTGCCGTCAAAGAGAAGAGTGCAACCGCTCAGGCTGCTCCAACGCAGGAACAACCTGTCGCAATCGGCGAAACCAGCGCGCCTGTTCGCAATCGCAGCATACCTCAGAAACGCGGTTGGATGCAACGCCTGATAGGAGCTTTGCTGGGACAATAGTACACCGGCAATGTTCATTTTGGCTTCGCGCTTCGCCATTTCCGGCGAGAAGTCGCGCATCAGATGCAGCATCACCTCATTCCCGCGGTCGGTAAGACGATAAATATGCCGATCAGGCGTGCCTGCCGTTTTTTCTAATAGCGGGAAGAATTGAGAACAAGCTGTAACTTTTGGGTACAAGCTTGACAACACCATACTTCAGGCATACCATAATGACCAATAATAGTTCGTTTGTTCAAGCGCGTTGTGAAAGTAATCCAGTGTTATTCGAAGACTATATAAAAGACAACCCGGTACATAGCCCGGTGCGCACTCAATATTTACAAATAAAACGGCAGAACCCTGATGCCATCCTCTTTTTTCGCATGGGCGACTTCTATGAAATGTTTGACGATGACGCGGAGATTGTGGCGCGTGAACTGGAGATCGCTCTGACGCGACGCGATTTCGGGCGTGGCGAAAAATCGCCCATGGCGGGCATCCCGCATCACGCCGCCGATGGATATATCGCGCGGCTGGTCGGCAAGGGCTACCGCGTGGCAGTGTGCGAGCAAACCAGCGACCCCGCGCTCTCTAAAGGGCTGGTTGACCGGGAAGTCGTGCGCATCGTCACCCCCGGCACGGTGGTCGACCCGACCATGCTCGCTGCCAAACGCAACAACTTCCTGGCCAGCGTCGTCGTGGGACGCGAAGCGGTAGGCATCGCCTACGTGGATATCACCACCGGCGAATTTGCCGTGACGCAGTTCAGCACCCCCGAACCTGAACTCGCGCTGCAACAGGAAATGGCGCGTGTCGCGCCCGCCGAGGTGATCGTCGAGTCGCGCATAACCCACCTGGGCAGTCGCAAACGGCGCTGGCTGGCGGCAGTGATGAACGAGAAAACCGTTACGAAAGTGGGCAGCAACGGCAATCCCAATGCCGACGTGGATGAGGCCGTCGCCAACACGCACGATACGTACAATAACACGATGCAAAACGCGCAGGCGCTGGCAGACAACGACGACGAGGACGAGAGCGCGCCGCTGGTCAAAGCGCTGGCAGGCATCGCCGGACACGTCACGCCATACGATGCACGCTACTTTTCTGAGGACGATGCGCGTCACCGACTGCTCACACATTTTGACGTAGCCTCGCTCGAAGGGTTCGGTTGCGCGCACCTGCCGCTCGCCATTCGCGCCGCCGGCGCGGTGCTGGCCTACGTGCAGGAGACGCAGAAAGGTATCCTTCGCCAGCTCACCGCGCTGGAAACTTACTACACCAACGCGTACATGACGCTCGATCCGCATACACGGCGCAACCTCGAACTGTTTGAAAGCGGGCGCACCCTCTCCGTCAAAGGCTCACTGCTGTGGGTGCTGGACAAGACGCGCAGTCCCATGGGCGGACGCCTCATGCGGCGCTGGATCGGCCAGCCGCTGCTCGACATCCAGGCGCTACAACACCGCCAGCAGATCACCGGAGAGTTGATTACCGACACGCTCACGCAGGCGCGCCTGGCCGAAAGTCTGAAAAAAGCCGGTGATATCGAACGCCTGGCGAATCGCGTGCGCCAGCGTATCGCCTCTCCGCGTGACCTTGTCGCCCTGGCGAACGGATTGCGAGCAGCAGCAGATGCGCGCGCCGCTCTGCCAGCCGACGCGAATGAACACATGCCGGCGCTGGCGCGGCTGGCGCAACAACTCGCCGACAACGCGGATACCATCAGCCTGATAGAAAGCGCCATTGTGGATGAACCCCCGTTGAGTGCATCCGAAGGCGGCATCATACGTGCCGGTTATAGCGAAGAACTCGACAAGGTCAAAGACGCAGCGAAGCACGGGCAACAGTGGATCGCCGAAATGGAGCAGCGCGAGCGCAAGCGCAGCGGCATCAATAACCTCAAGGTTGGCTATACGAAGGTTTTCGGCTACTTCATCGAGATTACCAACGCGAACCTGGGGCGCGTCCCGCCCGAATATATTCGCAAGCAGACGCTGACCGGCGCCGAACGCTTCATTACACCCGACCTCAAGGAATACGAGACGCTGGTACTCAACGCGCAGGAGCGCGTCAACAAACTGGAAAGCGAGCTATTCGCGCAGCTACGCGCAGAGATCGCCGTACACGTGGCGGAACGCATTCTCGATACCGCGCACGCCCTGGCGGAGATCGATGTCTATCTCAGCCTCGCCAGTGTTGCCGCGCAGCGCAACTATTGCCGTCCCACGCTCAACGACGGCGATACTATCCATATTGTAGCCGGTCGCCACCCGGTGATCGAGCAATCGCAGGCCGAAACGCCGTTTATCCCCAACGATGTCGAATTATCGAACCGGCAGGCGCAAATCATGATTATTACCGGGCCAAACATGGCCGGTAAATCTACCTATCTGCGGCAGGTCGCCCTGATCGTGCTGATGGCGCAAATCGGCAGCTATGTTCCCGCAGAAGCGGCCACCATCGGCATCGTTGACCGCATCTTCACACGCATTGGAGCGCAGGACGATCTGGCGACAGGCCAGAGCACCTTTATGGTGGAGATGGTCGAAACCGCCAACATCCTGCATCATGCCACGCCGCGCAGCCTGGTCATTCTCGACGAGATCGGACGCGGCACCAGCACCTATGACGGGTTATCAATCGCGCGCGCCGTGGTCGAGTACCTGCACAACAACAAACGCTGCGGCGCGCGCACCCTCTTCGCCACGCACTATCACGAACTGGTCGAGGTTGCCAAATCGCTGCCACGCGTGCGGTGCATGAACGTTGCCGTCACGGAAGAGGATGGCAAAGTCGTCTTCCTGCACAAAATTATTCCCGGCGGCGCGGATAAAAGCTATGGCGTACACGTGGCGCAACTGGCGGGCATCCCCAGGCCCGTCATTCACCGCGCCGAGGAGATACTGGCGGAATTAGAGCAGAAAGGCGATGCGAAGACACGCCGTAAAGCCATGCGCGAGATGGAAAGCCCCTCTGTCCTGCAAATGACCCTGTTCTCCGCCGAACAACATCCCTTGCTCGCAGAACTCAAGCAACTCGCCATCGACGAACTTACTCCCATCGAAGCGATTGGCAAGTTGTACGAGTTACAGCAGAAGGCACGAAAAGCGCCTTGAGAATGTATAATTAGTGAAGATGCCTCTAATGGGCGTCACTACTGGACTCGAAAGAGCAAAGCTCATTTGTACTTCATAGCCTTCAGGTGCTATGATGATGGCAGAATTAAAGGTTTAGAAACGAATACTGGAGAACTAAACACTATGACTAATCCATTGCAACAACTTGCAACATTCGGACAAAGCGTCTGGTACGATAATATTGACCGCTCGCAGCTTGTCTCTGGCCAGTTTAAACGCATGCTGGACGAAGACGGCGTGGTGGGCGTAACCGCCAACCCCACCATTTTCCAGAAATCCATCAGTCAAGGCCACGCCTATGATGATCAGATGACACAGCTTATCCGTGATGGCAAGAACACCAGTGACATATATGAAGCCCTGATCATTCAGGATATCCGCACGGTGGCCGATCTGCTGCGCCCCATTTATGACAGCACAAACATGAAGGATGGCTACGTCAGCCTGGAAGTCTCGCCCGACCTGGCACATGATAGCGAGGGTACTATCAACGAGGTACGCCGCTTCTGGCGCATGGTTGATCGACCCAATCTCCTCGTCAAAATTCCCGCCACGCCGGAGGGCATTCCCGCCATCCAGACGGCTCTGAGCGAAGGCATTAACATCAACATCACGCTGATCTTCTCTATCAAGGCGTATCGTGATGTCGCGGAAGCGTACATCAGCGCGCTGGAAGAACGCAAGGCCGCGGGCAAAGATATCAGCCATATCGCTTCGGTCGCCAGCTTCTTCGTCAGCCGGGTAGACACGCTGGTTGATAAGCTGCTGGAAGATAAAATCAAAGCAACCAACGACAGCGCGGAGCAGCAGAAGCTGAAAGCGTTGGAAGGCAAAGCAGCCATCGCCAATGCTCGCCTCGTCTATCAAGATTTCAAAGCCATTTTCGGCACATCGCGCTTCCAATCGCTGAGAGAGAGTGGAGCGCACGTGCAGAGGCCACTGTGGGCCAGCACCAGCACCAAAAATCCCGCCTATCGAGATGTCCTCTACGCTGAGGAATTGATTGGACCGGATACCGTCGATACTATGCCGTATGAGACCATCGAGAACTTCAGCGACCATGGTCGCGCCGCTCTCACTATCGAGAAAGATATCCCAAAGGCCTGGGCCGAACTGGACGCGCTTGAAGCTCTGGATATCCACTATGATGCGGTGACGCAACAACTACTGGACGAAGGCGTACAGAAATTCGCGGATTCTTTCCACGAACTCTTCGGAGGCATCGAAGAGAAGAAAAAGGCTATCCAGGGGCAGCAAGTGAGCCATTAAGAACGAGGAGAGAATACTAATATGCCTCAGCGTAGCGCAGTAGAGGCTCCCAACCCTCTACGTGAGGGTATCCGTATCAAAAATAGTCCAGAGCCGTGTGTCATGGTCATCTTCGGAGCAACCGGTGACCTGACACACCGCAAACTGCTTCCGGCTCTGTACAATCTGGCGCTGGAACACCCGCTCCCGGCGGGTTTTTCAGTCATCGGCTTCGCGCGGCGGCCCTACACGGATGACGAATTTCGCCAGCAGGCGCTCGATTCCATCAACCAGTACTCGCGCCAGAAGCCGGTCAACCCGCAGGTATGGGAAAATTTCGCCGCCGGCATTCATTACTTGCAGGCGGATTTTCACGATCCCAAAGGATATGAAAAGCTGAACAACCTGCTTAACTTGCTCGACCAGGAGCGAGGCACAGGCGGTAATCGCATCTATTACCTGTCAACTCCACCCAGTCAGTACCCCGAAATTATCCAGCGCATCGGCGCGGCGGGCCTGAACAGGAGCCGCAAAGGCTGGACGCGCATCATTATCGAAAAACCTTTCGGACACGACCTGCCATCGGCCATTGAACTGAACCGGCAGGTAGCAAAAGTTTTCAAAGAGGACCAGGTGTATCGCATCGACCACTACCTGGGCAAAGAAACTGTACAGAACATCCTCGTCTTCCGCCTGGCAAACGGCATCTTCGAGCCAGTGTGGAACCGCCGTTATGTTGACCACGTGCAGATCACAGTGGCGGAAAACATCGGCCTGGAAGGTCGCAGCGGCTATTACGAAGAATCGGGGGCCATTCGCGACATGGTACAAAACCACGTGCTGCAATTGCTCTCCCTGGTGGCGATGGAGCCGCCCATCACCTTCGATGCCAACGCCGTGCGCGACGAAAAAGTCAAAGTCCTGCACGCTCTACAGCCTCTCACCGGGCAAGATGTCATCACCAACATGGTACGCGCGCAATACGGCCCCGGCTGGGTAAGCGGCCAGCAGGTGGTGGGTTATCGCCAGGAGCCGGGCGTCTCGCCCATTTCCACAACCGAGACCTACCTGGCGTTAAAAGTGTTTATCGATAGCTGGCGTTGGGCTGGCGTGCCATTTTTCTTGCGCACCGGCAAACACCTGCCCAAGCGCGTCACAGAAATCGCCATCCAGTTCAAACAGGCACCCTTGATGCTCTTCAAACGCAGCGAAGCATATGGGCAAGTCGAGCCAAACGTGCTGACCCTGCGCATCCAGCCGGACGAGGGTATATCACTCAAGTTCGGCGCGAAGGTTCCCGGCACCGAGATGCAGATTCGCTCCGTCAACATGGATTTCTTCTATGGTTCATCCTTCTTCCGCGAGCAGCCAGAAGCTTACGAACGCCTCTTGCTCGACTGCATGCTGGGCGACTCGACGCTGTTCACCCGCCGCGATGAAGTCGAGGCCGCGTGGACCTTCATCCAGTGCATTCTGGACGAGTGGAAAAACGAACCGGCGGAAACGATTCAGACCTATGAATCCGGCACCTGGGGGCCACAGGCCTCCGACGAATTCATATGGCGCGATGGTCGAAGATGGCGGCGTCCATAACGTCTGGCAGATATAGCTGAAAAACACGCTACACAGCAACCGATGTTCAGGTTAAGCTTGTAACAGCCGATTTGTAGCAAAGAACAGAGTAGTTCTTCAAGATAGAGAAGGCACATTCGGCGAACACCGTAGTTCCTTAACAGAAATGGGAAACAAGCATGGCGAATGACACCGCTAATGGCCCGGGTATTCGTTTACCCTGGGCCGGAAAATTGGTACGCATCGAGGAAATCGAACAGACGCTGACCTCTTTATGGAACATGTCTCACGACAACCTGCGCACCGGCGCGAACATCAATGTGCGCACCAGTGTATTAAATCTTGTCATTTGTACACCCGATATCGAAACTGCCCAACTCGCCAGCAAAGTTTTACGAGATTTATCAAGTACGCACCTGGCACGGGTCGCCATCGTGGTACTCGATAGCAACGAACCTGCGTCCTCCGTATCAGCGTGGGTCACACTACGCTGTTTCTCCATGATCTCTGACCTGATGCGCCACTGTTTCGAGCAAACCACCTTGCTGGCAAAAGGCAGCGCTACCCGCGCCGCTGGCAACATCTTGCAACCCCTACTCAAACCAGACCTGCCAGTTTATCTCTGGTGGCTCGGCGACCCACCTGACCATGGCGACCCAACTTTTAATAATCTTGTTGATCTCAGCAATCGTATTATTTTTGACTCGACCAGCTTTTACGATCCCGAACAGGATATCCGCACCCTTGCCACGCTTTGCAGGGCCGCGCCCGCCTCCGCCATAAGCGATCTCAACTGGGGCAGGCTGACGCCCTGGCGCGAACTCGTCATCCAGTTCTTTGATGTGCCAGAATATCGCCCTTACCTCTCAGGTATCCAGAGTATCGAAATCGAACATGCTGCCGCGCCGCTCTCCACGCCAGGACGCACCGAAGACGGGGATGTCACTCCCAATCCCACGCGCGCCATGTTGCTCGCCGCCTGGCTCAAAGGCCGCCTCGGATGGACGATCTCGCAGTATTACGCGAACAATCATCACGATACCGCCAGTGGCTCCTATCACTGGGAGATGCAACGCCCAACGAACCAGCGCGTGAGCGGGCAACTTACTTCGTCCAGGAGTAAATCTGGCCGCCTGGGTGGGCAACCGTCCAGTATCACCATTCGCCCCAAGGTTCATACTGTGATGCGCCCCGGCTCAATCGCCCTGGTGCGCCTGGTCAGCATGGTAGACAACAAAGAAGCCGTGTTTACGATCAACCGTGAAGATGACC
>Ga0307374_10015055_pt1 | contig 10456 bp, 17 predicted proteins | sample OX3MG_FD_202532 | JGI IMG/M metagenome (GOLD analysis project Ga0307374, IMG submission 202532) | Soil microbial communities from Risofladan, Vaasa, Finland - OX-3 | ecosystem: Environmental > Terrestrial > Soil > Coastal area > Acid sulfate soil | place: Finland: Risofladan, Vaasa | collected...
CAGAATCCATTGCAGCAGTGGGAAAACGCCCATTCCGAGTCCGGGCACAACGGGCATCAGTGCCGAATAGGTCCAGTGCCGAAGCACCACCGCATGACGCCATTCGCTGTAGGCGGTGTAAACCAAGCCGAACGCACAGGCCGCTATTGCCACACGCCAGTATGAGGCGCTCCGCTCGGGCCACTCCTCATCGCCAAGAACAGTAAGCCCGAGGACCAGAGAAGTGGCAGCAATAAGAACGTCACCCGCGGTGCCGATCGCGACAATAAACGCGAGCCATCTCCAACTACCCTGACGCCAGTCGGCAAACCCGGGCAGTTGAAGAATCTCCCAGACAAAATTGCCGCCCGCGACAAATACCAGGTAGCGGCGCAGCGTCGCCAACCAGAGCGGGCTTCTCCGTCCATTTGGCGGACTGGCTGACGGCGGTCTTCTCGAATCGATGCCCAAACAGCCATCCAGTCTCCGCCTCAACGCTCTTATTACACTGCGCAGTTGTCACCTGGGGGATACCGCGCCCGCCCACAACTGGACGGGCGACTCTCTATTAGCGCGCATCTGTATACCAGCATGCTAAGCGCTCAGGGGTAACTCCGAGCAGATACAACGCTTTTATCATCCACATCAACAATATCGTTCTGACGAAGCCTCCACGGCGCCAACGCCGGGCCGAGGTCGTCACTTGGGACCGCACACAGGCCACTCGCCCGGCACACTTGAGTCGGCGCATGAAGGCCACATCTTCGCAGATCGGGATTTGCGGAAACCCGCCGAGCGACTCGAACACAGCTCGCCTTACGAAGATAGCCTGATCGCCGGTTCCGGATCGCGTGAGCCGTGAGCGTAGACTGATCAACCTACCGATGAGACTAGCCAGTCTTCCACCACCGTCCAGCTTAACATCGAACCGGCCGCCGCACACCCGCGAGTTTTCGAGCGCCGAGCTTATATCCTCCCAGAAGGTGGACGGGACAATCGTGTCGGCGTGAACAAACAGAAGCACGTCACCAAACGACCGTAGTGCGCCGTAATTCTGCTGCCGCGCCCGTCCGCGCGACGCGCTGACCACCTGATCCGCAAACTTACGAGCAATGTATAGGCTACCGTCCGTGCTGCCTCCGTCGACCACAACTATTTCAGCATCCGCCGCCCCGTTATGGATCGCCGCAAGCGTACGCTCAAGCATTTCCTGCTCGTTAAAAACTGGAACGATGACCGAGAGGTGCATGCCAAATCTTAAATTCGAAGCCGGGCAAGGATCGTTGCAGTCGTTGGACATGGGCATTTCCGCCCAAGTGGCATGCAAGCGTTAAGTAGAGTGCCGAGCCTTGCGCGCCTGAACAGGTGAGCCGCCAGCATCATGAGGTCCGCACCCTCATCAACATCATACCACCAAGGGGCCAATGCATAGCGGGTTTCAGCTGCGCGCAGTCTGCGTACCGTTTCTTGAAACACGCTCTCTTCACCCCAGGAAATGCCGCGGAACATCTCGGGGATTGCGCCTCGCGCCCCGACCAGATAGTAGCCGCCGTCCAAGGTAGGACCCAACACGACATCGTATTGTGCCAACAACGCCAGAGCCCGCTTAAAATGAGTAAGCGGCAATGATGGAAGGTCGCTGCCAATCAAAATAGCAGCGCCATTTTCCACATACGGCCGCAAGGCATGTGACATCCGCGCGCCGAGGCCGCCCATAGCTTGATCGATCAGAGCCGTTCCATAAGTCTCCGCCAAATTGCGAAAATATCGGCTTTCTTTCACACCCTGTGGCGTGGCGGCGGCAATTACAACCCGAATCCTCAGCGCCTTGACTTTCGCCAGCGTATCACGCAAGAACGCGTCGGCAAGCACTGCCGCGGTCGCATCACCGACTCGCAACGCCAGCCGGGTTTTCGTTTTCCCGGCTGCGGGCTCGCGAGCTAACACGATTACGGTGCTCGAAGGCACCTGCCGGTATTCCGATGTCGCTCAGAAAAAGCTCTCCCGTTCTTTCCGACGAGAGCCCCGTTTTTGGCAGCGCCAACGTTATCGTCCGTCCGAGCTTGATGAACCTTCCGGGAGACTGGCCGCGCCATCGCATCGACGCCGGACGGAACGTCCAAGGAAACAATCTGAGCACCGCAATCGTCTGCCCACTGAATCAGGTCGGCTACCGTGCCTCGGGGCGCGCCTTTCAAGCCGTACCCGATTAATCCGTCCAGAATGAGATCGGGCGCCGATTTCCTCGCATGCATGGCTTCAACTTCCTGACCGGCAGTTGATCGAAAAGTCCTGCGCTGGAAGGATGACGCCCCGCCATCCGTCAGGCTCAGCGATGCACAGTTCGACCGCTACATCACGGTTCGTGAGGTGACGACCGGCGCAAATTGCGCCGCAACCGCCGAGCACCACCACTCGCGCTCTCCTCCAATGCTCATTCAGGATCTGAGGCGTCAAAGACGCCAGGTTGCAACGGGCGTTCCCCGTCATTTGAACCTCCTTTCGCGCTCGGCTGGCGATACCGGCCGAGATAGACGCCGAGCGCGGTGCTCACGAGCAGGTAGGGCGCGTGAGCGAGTAATCGAGCGGCGAGCGCGGCCGTCATGTCGGGGCGGATTGTCTGCGGTGCGGAAATCATCGCCTCGATGGCGACCACGTCCGGGCGCCAGTCGTCAATTGCTCCGAGCAACACGCCCGAGTCGTCGAGCACCACGGCGAAAGGCGCGCCAGCCGTCGGTGCCTCGCGCGCCAAGCGTTCGCGAGGCTTCAGAGTCTTCGGTGTTCGGTCGATAAAGTCGCCGACCGAGGAGCGGTGGGACCACCGTATCCATCCGCTGCGGATGACGGGAAGGAGATTGTTTACGAAATATGGAAACGCGCGCATCCGCTCCCGAAGCGATGGAGATGGATCGCTCGGAAGTCCGCGCACTATCCAGTCGGCCTTGCCTCGCGGGTAGTGGTAGACCTCGCGAAAATCCATCAGTTCGAGCTGCGCCGCAGCTCGCGCGCTCATGTCTCAAAGCGCATCGCGACAGTAGACGACGATCGGCCGATCCGACGCTAGCCGGTTCGATGCGTCGACAATCACGCGGGCAAGCGGCAGATGGATTGCGCCCGCGATATGCGTCGTGCGGTACTCGAATGCCGGCAGCACCTCGACTATCTGCGCGCCACCTCGCCGCAATGCGATCAACTCTCGATAATCAACGCTCTTCATGACTTCTGTGTCACTTTCAGAATTATTTGGCGTAGAGTGTCAGCGCTATTTGGCGTACTTGAGGCTGACGCTGGCGCGTGTTTGGGATAGCAGACCGCGAGACCGTGGCTGGGTGGACGCTGAACAGCCGGGCGGTGTCCGCGGACGTCTTACTTGAAACGGATTCGGTCCGGTTTGCTCCAGGGCGATGCGGTCTATCTCACGCATCTCAGCCGCAGTCACCGCGGGTACGATAACGCCAGACTCGGTCAGGAATCGCTTCATGGCATTCTTTGAGGACGCGCCCACCACCCGCGACGATTGGTGGTTCTCATCTCCTCCACGCAAGCCATTTGCGGAGAAGCCAGCTGACGCGCGGTGTGAGCCTTGAGCGATTGTACGCATCGGCAACCTTGTGAATCGCTTCGGCCTGGGTGGGATACGGATGGATGGTTCGCGAGATAGTGGAAAGCCCGAGCTTGCCGACCATCGCGAGAGTCAACTCCGAGATCATCTCGCCGGCGTGGCTCGCGACGACGGTCGCGCCGACGATCTCGTCGCTGCCCTCGCGCACATGAACCTTGACAAACCCGTCCGTCTCGCCGTCGAGCACAGCCCGGTCCACGTCGCTAAGCGCCTGCATAAAGGTCTTGACCGGGATTCCGCGAGCCCGCGCCTCGTGTTCGTAAAGGCCAACATGGGCAATCTCTGGATCAGTATACGTGCACCAGGGAAGGGTCAGCGCGCTGACCCGCTCGCGCCCAAGAAAGAGTGCGTTACGAATAACGATTCGCGCCATCGCGTCGGACATGTGCGTGAACTTGTAGACGGTGCAGATATCGCCCGCAGCGAAAATCCGCGGATTGCTGGTGCGGAGATGGTCGTTCACCTTTACGCCGGTCCGACGATCGTGCTCAACGCCAGCCGCTTCAAGATTAAGTCCATCCACGTTGGGCGTGCGGCCGGCTCCGACCAGGATCTCATCACAGGCAATTTCACGACTCGCTCCGCCGCACTCCAGATTGACTATCTTCTCGGCGCCGTTTGCCGCGATGTGCACGATTTTGCAGCCTTCCACGATGTCTATCCTATCGTGCACCAGCGCGCGCCTGACGATTTCCGCTGCCTCCCGGTCTTCGCGTGGCAGTATCCCCGATTCGGCTTCAAGTAACGCGACATCCGCACCGAAGCGTCTGAAGGCTTGCGCAAGCTCGCAGCCGAGCGGTCCGGCACCGATTACGACGAGGCGCTTGGGCAAAGCGGTCAACGAGAAGATCGTTTCGTTGGTAAGGAATCCTGCTTCGCTCAATCCTGGTATGGAAGGAGCGCTCGCGCGGCTTCCCGTCGCGATCACCGCCCGACCAAATCGCAGCGTCTTCCCTCCTACGTCGATCGAGTCGGCACCCGAAAACCGGCCCTCCCCGACAAAAACGTCAACTCCGAGGCCTCGGTAACGGATGGCGGAGTCCTTCGCGCTGAGTTCTGCCCTCAGGCGTCGCATTCGCTCCATTGTCGCGGTGAAGTCGACGCCAGCACCGGTTGGAACGGCGACGCCGTAGTCGCCGGAATCGCGCACATCGCCAAGCGCGCGTGCCGAACGAATCAGGGCCTTGGACGGTACGCACCCGACGTTGAGGCAATCGCCGCCCATCAGCTCACGTTCGATAAGCGCAACCTTTGCACCCAGCCCCGTGGCTGCCGCGGCGCTGACCAGTCCTGCTGTGCCGGCTCCGATTACGACCAGGTTGTAGCGTGCGGCAGGCTCTGGATTCCGCCAGTCGGACGGGTGGACATTGCTAATCAGTTGCCGGTCGTACGAATCCGTAGGAGTGAGTGAGAGAGCAGGTGTCGCCACAGTATCTTTTTCCTCGTCACGGGGTTCTTTGCTGCAGAGCTTTTCGGGCTACGTACGTCACATAGATGACCACGGTCACCGTTGCGATTAGTCCCGCAATCTCGACCGGCCATCCCGGCGCATTCGACGTTGTACTGCCGCTTTCGGCTCTGGCCAAGTCCCCGGCCAGCGTCCCTATGTAAACGTACATGACAATTCCCGGAACCATCCCCGCCCAGGACGCGAGGAAATAATCCTTAAGCGGAATATTGGTGAGACCGAACGCATAGTTCAGGAGGTTGAAGGGGAATATCGGCGAAAGACGCGCGAGCCCAACGATCTTCCAACCCTCACGGGCAACCGCCTGGTCGATCGCCTTGAACTTTGGATTGCCGTCAAACTTCCGAGCTACCCAGTTCCGTGCCACATGTCTGCCGATCAGAAACGCAGCGGTTGCTCCGAGGGTTGCCCCAATCGACACGTAAATTGTTCCGTGGATGAGGCCAAACAAGAATCCGGCACTGATGGTAAGGATCGCGCCTGGAACGAAAAGCACCGCGGCCACGATATAAGCGCCGACAAAGGCGATCGGAGCGAGCGGTCCGACGCGCGCGATCCACGCGAGGGTTTGCTTCACCATCGCCTCGGAGCCGAAATGCTTTACCGTAACCGTAACGGCCACAATCGCGACGATTGCCAACAACAACTTCGGTTGCAAGAAGCGACTCATTTTCTTTGACCAGCTATCAAAGCCGCCACAGAGACACCCGCCGTCGACGCCTGCCATCATCTATCCGCCTGGTTTCCGAGCCTTCGCTCCAGGTTTTTCAATATCGCGCGCACTGCTCCGAGAGTGCGATAAGTGCGTACGCTAACCTCGTAGTCCAACTCGGCGCGTTTCTCGGCATACTCGCTCAGTCGATTGCTGCTGATGAGGACGAAGCCTGTGATGAAGATGGTCTCGATCGACAGGATGATGCCGAGCAGTTCGAATGGGTAGGGGTCGAAGCGCGTGAGGAGAGGCACCGCTCCCAGGTTGATCGCAAGCCATGTCACAAACCAGAAGAGGTGCGCACTCAGAAAGTGAGGCGATCCCACGAACCGGATAACCCGTGCGGCGCCACTTTCGTACCAGCGAGCTTCCCGCAGCAGCTCCTCGTTGACGTATTTGAACTCGCCGATGGCCTTGTGGCATCGTGGGTTCTCGCAGAACACCGCGTCCGACGGATTGTCGTGCCGGCATGCCGGGCAGGTGATCCGTCGTTCAGAGATCCCCGGTTCCGGACTCCCTGAGTTATCGGTTTCCTCTCTCATGCTCATAGCCTGTTCGCGACGCATCGAAGCCCACCCATGCGATGGGGTCTCGAACTTGGCGGACGCCTACCTGCCTTAGAGTCTTAGTTGGGCCGGTCTCGTTACGCCCCTTGCCGCGTCGATGCTTTCGCGTGAAGCGGCAACAACGAGCCGTTACACGCCGGCCGCGAGGCTTGTTTTCTCTCGCAGAGCGCTGCGGCCGGCGACCTGAATTCCGCTGATGTGGAGGTGCCCATTGCCGCCGTTGTTCTAGCGCTCGCCATCGCCTGAGATCTTTTCCCGGACCGCCTGCGATGTCGGTTGCCACACGTTACTTGGAAGCCGGTGCGTGCTTGCCGGGAGTCCATCCCCGCGCGGAAAGCTCCCTCGACGCAAATTGCAGCGCCTCATCCTCCAGCTGAGTGGCCATCGTGTCGTTCCATCGATTGAACCATCCGAACAGTGCGATAACCGCCACAATCTCGACCACCTCGTCCTCGGCAAAGAATTTCCGCAGCTCGCGGAAGTGTTCCAACGTCGCGGCATTAGGAACCACTGACGCGTCACGCGCCAGGCGCAGTGCAGCCTTCTCGGCGCCGGAAAAGTTCGGGTCGGTTTCGAAGTCCCACGCTGCGGTGAGCTTTGCGGAATCCACGCCGGCGTGTACGGCCAGCCCGGCAGTATGAGCCTGACAATAGCGGCATCCGGCGGCAGTGCTCGCCACGAAACCCACCATCTGCTTCAGCTGCGGCGCAAGCGTACCGCCGCCCAGAACCGCGCCGGTCAGCGCGACGACGGCTTTAACGATCTCGGGCCGCCTCGCGAGGGTCAGCAGACTGTTCGGCACAAAACCCAGTGCGGCCTGCATGGCCTGGAGCACGGGCTCGAGCTCGGGCACCTGTTGTCTGCGCAAAGGTTCCAGATTTGGCATCAAATAGTCCTCCCGGTTTTGTGAATGACTTCAGCTATTACGTTCGCGAAACTTCAACGGCTAAATCCCCGACACAGACGAGCGGGGTCGGTCGCGCTCAACGCACCGGATTCTGATCGTTCAAACGCCAGTCGTATTCAAAAAAGCGAACCCGATAAGCGGCCGAGCTCATTAGATCCGCGGCCTCCTCGGGCGGCAGATACAGCGCCACATAGTTTGTCAAAGTCGCCGCCTTATCCGGGAAGCGCTGCCGATACCATCCCGTAAAGTCGCTTTGGTACCACTTGAAAATCGACGGCATCCAGACAGTTCTGGTCTCGTGATCGATTCGCAGATTGCGCGGCTCGGCGACGAATTGTCTTGTCGCGTGATCGAGCTGATGCTCGAGCTGTTCGGCGGTGAACGCGTAACGCGGCAGATGCGGACAGCCGACCGAGGCGCAGTTGAGCGCGAAGTGGACCCGGGGGTCCGCGAATCGCCGTCGGATGACACTGTTCTCGAGCGAATAAAGTGATCTGGTCTTGCCGCCCAAAATGATCTGCTGGAAGAGAAAGAAACCGCTCTTGCGCGGCATGAAGAACAGGGGCGCGGGAGGCCTGACGTCCTCGACACTGGCTATTGGATAGAAGGCGAGCACTGTCTCAATAACTGCGGTGTTGTAAGCGTTTAGCCAGTATGCAAGCCTGCTTTCCTGGGTCGGAAACATTCCGGGATCGCTGTCCGGACTGTACGCCCCGAGCAGCGCGTAGTAGCGATCCAGATCGGTTCTGTTCCGTTTGAGCGCCGCGTAATTGACCAGTCCCTCATCGTTGACGAATTGCTGCAACACGCGGTCGAGATCCTCGTGAGGAAAATTGTTGGGCGGCGCGGCAGGCAGGCCGCTTACCGCTTGTGGCCGAATCACAAACCACACGACGGTGACGAGAAACGCGGACGCCATTGCCCAGAATGTTGCGGCTTCCTGCACCGAACGCCGCCCGTCCATTGTTTCAACCAAAGGCTCTTTCACAACAGCGACTGGTGTTCGTTCGGCGTTAATGGAGCGGTTCGCCCTGGGAAGCGGTAGAGGTTGTTGAAAGCGCAAAACGAAAAAACTCCGTCGGTGTCGGCGATGGCATAGCAGCACTGGCGCACGCGGTGGGCGTCAAGTCCGTCCCGTTCCATGAAGCTCTTGGCGAAGATGAGGATGTGCTTGGTGGAGAGCACGTTGAGCGGGTTGCGGCCGAAGATCGGCATGGCCTTGCCAATCAACTTCCAGACGCTAGTGTCGTGTCTCGTAAGATTCTGTAGCAATGCGAACGGATTCCCCTCCGGGGTTCCCTTAAGGAGCGCGGCGTTTCGCCAGTGTAAGGTCTTCTCGTTCGCTCTAGACATTTGCGAGACACGACACTAGCGAAGAACTTTCTGTGCCCAAAGATATTCATTCGAAGGTCATCGTCCGTAAGCGATTCACGCGCCCTCTTCAGTGGGCCTCCTTGCGCAACTGACGGGCGCGAAGGTCATCCTTTGTCCACTCAAACGGAAGTGCCTCCAGCGTACCCGGCTCAACGCTCCGCTCTGCGGCGTCGAGCATCTCACGCAAAACCGCGATCTGCCGTTCGCTGTCGTTGACGTCGCCCATCACTAGCCCGAATGGGTGCTCCACGAGCAGGGCTCGCGACGGCTTAATCCGCCGCGTGATGCTTGCGATCGTAGTCAGGGAAATCGTGCTCAGCCCCTCCTCATCGAATACCCGCTGAATCAGTCCCACGGACTGATTGCACACGGGTCAAGCAGGAACCAGCAGGACCAGGTCGACCTGGTCCGAGGCCAGACGGCGGGCCACCTCGCGAGCATTGTCCGCTAGCGGATGGACACGCGGACTGTAGCCCATAAAGCTGAAATGGCGCGGCGCGATTTCTCCAACCTTATCGGTCTCCTTCAATTCGCGAAGTCGATCGAGCGGAAAAACGACGTTGGGGTCCTGCAGGGCCCGCTTGGTATCGTAGCCGACGTGAGAAAGTCCCAGCTGATTCAGGGGAATGTCCGCGGAAATTTCTCGAAAGCTCGCATCGCCTTCTTTTCCTAAGGCGAAGGGGGCCTGCTGCCCCTTCACGTAAGCGCCCGCAGTGGTCACCACTGCGACTATCGCTCGGTCGACCGGAATTCGCAGGGGATTAACCCGAGAGGGCTGGTCGAACCACTCAAACTCGAAGTCCGGCAGGATTTTGTCGCGGACGAAGTCTCGTTCCACTTCGGCGAAGGTCTTCATTTTGATTTATGCTCTATGTGCAACGCTGGCAGGCTGTCGAGCGCCCACAGCGTGTCGCGGTCCCGCAGAATGTAAAGCGCGATGAATGCCGTCAGAACCGGTATGGCGGCAACAAACATATGGTGCCCCTGACTAAAGGGACTGGTCAGCTGCCTCCAGCTTGCAAAAGTTGAAATCCCATGCAGCGCCAACCCGATGGCGTATGTGTAGCTCTTCCACGCGCCCGCAATTATCAGGATGCTGATGAGCGCTTCGATGGCCCCGGTACCATACGCCGCCGGTGTGGAGATCGGGATCTTGTAGAAACCTTGAAAGATCTTGGCGGTGGTGCCGGGTTCGGCGAACTTGTCGCAACTCCACAGCAGGAGGAAAAATCCCAAGCCTACCCTGAGCAAAAACAATGCGGCCTGTTCTCTCCGCTGCACCCGAGGCCTCCTTCCGGCTCATGCCTATCCTGAAAGCGAACCTGCTCTCTCCCTCGGTAAAGTCTCGGATTGGTGATGTTTGTTACAGGAGGTAGGCGCGGCAACCGCTGAGCAGTCGACGGTCTCCGAAGCTACGCTTGTTTATCGCGCGCTTCCCGGAATTGGGGCAGGAGCTCTTCAACCAAATTTGGAGGAGCCGGTTCTGTGGGGAGTCGTCTCAGCAGCCCAATGACCTTTCGCATCTGGTCCAGGTATCTCCGGCAGTGCCTGCACATCCAGAGGTGTAATTGGACGCGGAGTCGCTTACTCCACGGCAGATCCTGCTCCAGATAGTCCGTAGCCAGCTCGGTTAGTTCCTTACAGCTCAACATCGGATGCCTACTTCTTGGTGAAGTGCTGCTCCAGCGCTCGCCTTAGACTCGACCGCCCACGATGAAGAAGCACTCGTTGATTGGTCTCACTGATCTCCAGGATGTTACAGATTTCCTCACGCTCCACGCCTTCCACGTCATGCAGAGTCACGACAGCACGCTGATTGGGCGGCAAC
>Ga0307374_10015057_pt1 | contig 10455 bp, 13 predicted proteins | sample OX3MG_FD_202532 | JGI IMG/M metagenome (GOLD analysis project Ga0307374, IMG submission 202532) | Soil microbial communities from Risofladan, Vaasa, Finland - OX-3 | ecosystem: Environmental > Terrestrial > Soil > Coastal area > Acid sulfate soil | place: Finland: Risofladan, Vaasa | collected...
TCCAGCAGGTACCCGAGGCGTCGGATGGTGGCCGGGCGGCGCCCGGTGGCGCCGATGACCAGTGCTTCAGGGTCGAGCTTCAGTTCGCTCAGGATCGTGGCCACGTTGCCGAGTCCGCCGCCTCGCTGGGAGTGTTCCGCTAGGTCGAGGGCGCAGGTTTCCGGCGTTGCCACGACCAGAGGCCCGTTGGGCCCGGTGGCTGTGGTTGTGGCTCTGTCTCCGAAGTGGCTGGTTTGGTAGAAGCGCAACCGGAGCCCTTCGACTTCGCGGGCCGCGATCTTGCGGTCAACCACGGCCTGGAAGACCTGGGGTGCCTGGTGGGACGCGCCGTGGTGGGCGGCGGCGCTGAGGTATCCGACGTAGTAGCTGCGGCCGAGATGGGCGCACAGGTCGGCTATGAACCAGTCGGCGGGCACGACGCCCCAGCTGCGATATTGGGGCGGAACAAGGACGTATAGCCCCCGGACCGGGCTGAAAACGAGGCGCCTCTTGGTGGCGGCAGCAACAGCGTTCCAAGTGCCGCCTTTCGTGGCCCCTGAGCGCTCGACGAGCTCATCGATGCCAACCATGGTTGTGCCTTCGGCGAGGAGTCCGTCCCACAACTCCCGGAACCTAGTCTTTTCCACGAAACTCATTATAACGATGAGTTTCGAGGAATCTCTTATGGATCGGCCGTTCGGCGTCCAGACCGGCCGGCCGGGACCCAGCAACCAACTCTGCCACCAGGGCCAGCAGCCCCCGGCCGGCTCGCAGCGACCCCGAACACCCCGAGCCACCCGGGCCTGAGGCCAGGCCACCGACGTGTGGCCGCTCCACCCCCCGGGCAGGGCCCACAGGCGCCGGTGGGCAAACCAGGGCCGGGGCTGGATAGGGGCCGGGCCAGGGAGGCGCCATCACGGCATATCCCGCGGAGGAATTCGTTAATTGACAGTCATGAGTTTTTCAGACAGTGCTGTCCGTGAGCCAGAACAGCGCCAGGGAACAGGACACCCCCAAGAAGACCCAGCCCGCTGACTACCCAACCCCGCTTCCTCCGGCCCGATGGCAGGACCAACGCCTCCCAGGGAGTGGCAGCTCTGACCCGCATCCGCTCCGTGATTCCAAAGCGGCCGAGCGAAGCCGTCGGATAAGAACGACCGCGTCCAACGTCGTGGTCACCGGCCGAGTGCTGCCCGCTCAGACCGACCAGAGGATGTCTTGTGACGGATGTCACACTCAACTGGGAAATGAGATTACAGAGTCGTCACCCGGGTGGCCGACTCCGCTCGGCATGACTTCAGTTGAGAGCCATGACAACCATGACGGTCGCTTGTTCTTCGGCGTCCCTGAGATCACCCCGCTGTTGCGTCCGCTGTCGCCGGCCACCATCTACCGGCTGGTGCGCAGCGGCGTCCTGCCCAGCGTCACCGTCGGGGGGCGCCGGTTGGTGCTCGCCACCGACCTTGTCCGGTTCCTAGCCGACCTCGGCATCGAGCCCGCCGAGGCTGTCGGGACCTTCATCGCCGCTGAGGTCCCCGGTTCCGAGACCTGCACGACCCAAGGAGCTAAGCGGCATGACTGAAAGGACCCAAGGCCGGAACCGGCCTGTGACAGCCGCGATCGGCGTCGGCGCGCGCACCGTCTGGTGGCTGATACAGATCGGCGAGCTCCTCTCGGCCCGGGTCAACCGCCGCAGGTTCGTCTGGGCCGACGACCTCGACTGCCTCGTCGCCGAGGTAACAGCGTGAGACCGCACGCGGAACCGACCAGGGCTGCAATCCCGACCTCCTCGACTGAGCCGGGCCCAGGGAGGCCGTCGATCAAGCTGCGCCTGTCCCGACCCGAGCGCTTCGCCAAGGTGCACAACCAGTTGGACCCGGTCTTCTGTGACCAGACCGCCGGGGGTACCACAATGCGGGTGTGGGTGGGGATGAGCACCCTGGCCAACACGAACCCCCAGACCGCAACCGCGCAGCGCCCTCTGGGCTGGTGCTTCGCGGCCGAGGAGGACCTCGCCGAGGCCTTGGGACTCAGCACGGGGACAGTGCGGGATCACCTCAATCGCCTGCGGGAGGCCGATCTGCTTCTCCTGTGGCGAGAGCGGGACCGGTCCAAGGGCCGGGCCAGGGAGTTCATCGTCGTCCCGCTGGCCAACCAGGAGGTCGTGCAGGACGCTAGGAGGCGCCAGGCCGAAATCGAAAGGTCAGCCCGGGAGCGCCGAGCGGCCAGGGAGACGGCGGCCAGTGCCCCCAGGAGCGACCCGCGACGGAGCCCCAACGGTCGCTTCAGCCGGGGTGGTGGCGCCCCTGTTGACACCGTCGACGCTACCGAGACCCCGGCCGTGGTAGCTACCACGGTTCCAACCGGCCTAACTACCACGGCCGGGGTCCGGGACAAAGAGACCCTGGGGCTAGACCTACCCGTAGGAGACCTACTAGGCGGTTCCGGAAGTTGGTCAGCTCCGCCCAGGGTTCGGCACCCTTCTCGAAGCCCAAGCCGAGCCGATACTCCTCAGCGACGTTCCCGGCGGTGATCCAGAGCCGCTCCACCGCAAGGCGAAGAACCTCGTCCTCGTCCCAGGCTTCCTTCGGCTCCGGCAGCAGGGCACGGATGCGATCTAGCACCTCGACGAGCCCGGCCAGAAGCTCGTCAGGGGTCACAGAGGCCGGGCACCACCGGCCGCGGGCGCGTCATCGGTGATGACATGCACGTATGCGCCCACGATGCCACTGGCCCGCACCGAGAACCGGTTCACAGCTCGATACCCCGGCTCGTCGCTGTGCACCACGACAGTTCCGTCGCCCTGTACGGACAGGCCACCGAGCCCCGCTTCTCGGGCGGCCAGTCGCAGCCGCTTCGCGTGCGGTCGGATCTCTTCTAGCCGAGCCTTGTGCTCCTCGAGCGATACCTCGGACATCTCGGACATCGTAACGCCGGACGGGACCGGGTAGTCGCAATCTCGCGGGATCAAGAGCGGCCCGGAGAACAGGTCAAATCTGGCGCAGCACGGTCGCGGCGACCACCAGCAGGGTGGCCATCGGGTCCTCTTCCCAGCAGTTCCGTCGGCTGTTGCACGACAGCCGAGCCGGGAGGTGCTCGTCCCTACCCCGCCGAGATAGGCCCCGGGAGTGGACCTTACGCGGGCCCGGGTGGTGGAGGACGCCCCGTCGCTCCGGCATAGCGTAGGGCCCGGGCGTCAGCAGGGTGGTGAGGGCGCCTACCCCCCAGGACCGAGGCAGCGTAGGATCAGGTCGGGGGGGAGTCGGGTTGGATCAGAGCCGCTCCACCATAGGGCGGTCCCCCAGGTGTTACGGGGACTGGCCGGCCGAGCCGGCGTAGCCGGCATCCCCGAACACGTAGACCCGGCCGTTGTTGTCGACCAGCCAGTAGCCCCGGCCGTCGGGGGTGGCCGCCATGGCCCGGATGGGGGCGGAGAGCTCCGAGGTCGGCGCGGAACCGAAGGCCCGGGCGCCGCCAAAGGGATAGACGGTGCCATCCGATCCCACCAGCCAGTAGCCGCCGGCCGGGTCAGCCGCCATACCCACGATCGGGGCGGGAAGGTGCTTGCCGGCCAAGGACCCGGCAAAGGTGGCATCACCCAAAGCGAACACGCCGCCGTCCGAGGCCGCCAGCCAGTAGCCCTTCCCGTCCAGCGTCGGGGCGATCTGGACCACCGGAGCGATCAGATGGAGGCTCTGCCTGGGCCCGAAGAAGCCGGCATCACCGAAGGTATAGACGTGCCCGTCCGAGCTGGCCAACCAGTAGCCCGAGCCGCTCGGAGTCGTGGCGATGGACCAGATTGGCGAGGGAAGGGCAATACCACTGAGGCTGACCGCGGGGGTCCCGAGCCCGTGCTGGGCGGTGGCGTCACCGAAGTTGAGGACGCCTCCGTCGTAGGCGCCGAGCCGGTAGCCATTGCCGTCGGGCATGGCCGAGATGGACACGACCGGCTTGTTCAATTGGGCCAAGCTGGCTCCGCCGTAGTCGTTGGCCGAGCCGCATGCCGACACGGAGCCATAGGCGTCGGTGATCCAATACCCGGCGCCGGTTGGATCGGCCGCAATGCCCTGCACAGCACCGGGACTCAGGGCGACGCTGCACGATGCTGTCCCGGTCAGGCCCGAATTGTCCCCGGCCCAGCTAAGGCTGGTGACGCCGTAGGTGTTGAACGATGCGATGGGCTGGGGAGCGGCCCCGGATCCCGGCTGGACCTCCAGCACCTGGTGACCGTTGGACAGCACCAGCTCCGAGCCGTCCGGGGACCATGCCGGGGAGACGTAACCGGTGTAGGTGGCCAGCGTCTGCGTGGCTCCAACGGCGCTGAAGACCTGGACCACGCCCCTCTTCGGTGCGCTTCCGGTGGAGTAGGCCACTGGGACGCCAGCAGAGGGCTGGGAGACCAGTCCGCCCGGTTGGACCTGGACTACCTTCCCGGGAAGGATGGGGGCCTCGACGGAGCCGTCAGCGTTCAGGGTGTAGGGCACTCCGTCGCACGGCTCACACGCCGAACCTCCCGCCTGGCCCATCAGATCGGCGATGAGGCCGGTAGCACCCCAAGAGACGCCCGGCGCCACGCCTGACCCATCCGCCAGCGCGGAGATGACGACCCGGTCCTCAGTGCCAGTTGACCCGACCAGTTCCAGCGAGCACGGTCCTGCCGTTGCGATGCAGACGGTGAAGGCGATGGTGCTTAGGTCCGGTGACCAGGCGATGGAGCCCACCTGGCCCGGATCGACGGGGATGGAAGCCGTGGTAGCCCCGGACGGAGTCGCCACCACCAGGGTGGCGGCCACCGAGTCGGCATAGGCGATGGCCGACCCATCGGGCGCGGCAGCCACTACCTCTGCGTGCGGATCCGGAACGACCAGAGTCGGCCCCGACCCGTCCGCCCCCATGGAGAAAATCCCTACCCCGGCCTGAGCGGCGTAGATGGTCCCGCCCGGGGCAGCCTCGGCTCGACCATGAGGCCACCAGACCACCGCTCCCAACGCCAGGGTTAGGACGACCAAGAGACGGCCGAGACCGACAACCCGGGTGCCCGAGCGCCATGTACGGATGAGGCGGTCCACCTGGTTCAAGTCGGCCGGGACCGCCGGCTCCTGAGAGGTCTTCATGGCGCAGGTAGGACGACCGGCGTCACCTCCTGTCACGCCGAGAGGGTTGGGGATCACTTCCTCCAGAACCAGAGTCCACTGGTGTTCGGCAGCTACAGATGAGTGAAGACCTCAGCTATGACGAGCTCCGCGGCGGAGTCGAGGTCATATTCCTCTGGCCAAGTCGCCACGAGCAGGTTCAGGTCGTTTCGGAAGTTGGCATCCCGGAGCTTGGCGCGGAGGTTCTTCTCGGCGAGCCGTGCGGTGTACTTTGCCGGGCGGTACGGAGCGAAGCATTCCACGATGTCGACCGGATCCAGCCCAAGTCGGGTAACCGCCAGCCAGAGGTCGAACAGATCGCGCCCTTTGGAGCACTGGTAGAGGGCGCGCAATTTGGTGGCGACAAGTTCGGGGGGAGAGAACGTTTGAACCTCGCCTCGTCCCTGGTACCACGGGGAGGCGACGGCAAAGGGAACCCGGATGAGCTCCCGAGCCGACGAGCGCTCACGGGTACTGACCTCCACCTTGATCCGCATCGTGGCGCTGCCGGACTCGAAGGGTGCCCGTAGGTAGATCTTCGGAAACCCGCTCACGTCGGTCCGCACCTGCATTCTCAGTCGCTCACCGACGGCAGAGACGGCCTGGGTGACCCTGGCGATTCCTCCGGCGCTGCGCCGTACGTAGTCAAGATCTTCGCTGTAGCGCGGCGCTGGGCGCAGGTGGAGCTTGTGCAGGCAGGTGCCGCCTCGGAAGACGAGCTCCTCGCCCAGGTAAGGGTCGGTGGCAATCTCGACGATCAGGCGCGACAAGACGAGATCCTGCTCCACCTGTTCGGGCGTGGGCCAACCAACCTGGCTGGACCACTCGACTATGTACGCTTGGGGGATCAAAGATCCGGCTCAACGGTGGTGTTGACCAGGACGTTCCAGCGCTCGTCGAGCGCTCCGGAGCGCGTCCCGCTCGCCGCCAACGCCGTGGGCTCGGTCCGTTCCGCGGCCCGTAAGGCGAGTGACTCGGTGTCCACAGCGATTCCCAGGAGCCCGGCCAAGTGGTCGACCAACCATCCAGTCCTTTGCACGACCGCTACGGGATAAGTACTGGCCGCGGTTGCCAGTGCCTCGATGTCGAGCCGGCCGTCGCCAAGCAGCTCCGCCGCCACTGTGGCCACATTCGACAGCCCCCCGCCTCGTCTGGGGGATGCGACCAAGTCGAGGACGGTGACCTCCGGGGTCGCCACGACCATGGTCCCGGTCGGGGTGTTGAGGGTTGTCGTCGGTCGATCCGCCGCTCGTGCCGAGGTGACAAAGGCGATCCGGACCCGGCCGAAGGCTCGGTCCTTGAGCCGAGCCGTGGTGACTACCTGGAACACCTGCGGACGCTGGTGGGCTGCTCCATGGATCTCGGCGGCAGATAGCAGGCCCACGTAATAGGGATGGCCGAGGTGGACCATGAGCGGGTCGACGAAGTGGCTGGCAGGGGTGGCCCGCCAGGAGCGGTACTCGGGCGGCACCGGAACATAGGCTCCGCGCGTCGGCGAGAAGAGCTGGCCTTTGTTGCGCAGCCGGGCGACCACCGGCGGCACCTGCTCGGCCGGCAGGCCCAGCAGCTCGGCCACCTCCGAGAGGGTCACCCAGTGCCGGCCGTGAGCGATGAGCCAGTCAGCCAGATCACGAGGCGCATAGGGGCGCCCCTCTCCTCCAGGTGCCAAGGCCAAGGTCGTGATGCCGTCGGTCACGTATCTAATATAGCGTTTATCGCTATCTCCGATGCGTCAGCGACGGCAGAGTAGGCCACCGGCGTGGCCGCTCCACCCCGGCCAGGGCCGACAGGCGCCGGTCGGAATACCAGGGCCGGGGCTGGATGTGGGCCGGAGGCAGGGAACCGTGGATCATAACGGCATCGCCCCGTCGCATCTGGCGCAGAACCGCCGCCGGCACCAGGGCCACGGTGGTGACCGGGGTTTCTCCCCGCCGCTCGACAGGGCCATCATCCCTGGACAAGCGGGCGGGAACGTGCTCCTCACCGACCAGGCGGGAGACGTAATCCAGGCCCGACCCGTCACTCATGCCGGGGAAGAACAGCTTGGTGAGGTGGTTGGTGAGGATGGCCGGGGCCGATGTGCCGTAGGCGGCATCGATCTGGGAGACCGACTGCCAGGCGGTGACCAGCTGCACACCGATGCCGGCCAGGGTCGAGGCCCAGGAGGGAAGCTGATCGGGGCGCAGGGTGGCCGCCTCGTCGATGACCAACAGCAGGGGCGGATCGAGGGGGCGGCCGGTGCGCAGGTAGCGGGCATAGGCGCCGGCCACGACGTAGTTGAGGACCCCGCCCAGCACCGGGCGCAGCCGGTTCTGGTCGGACTGGGGGACACAGACATACAGCGTCGCGCTCTCGTCGAGCAGCTCGCCCGGGTCGATGGGCTTGTCCTTGGCCGAGGCGGCCACGATGGGATCCGCCCAGGGCCAGACCAGGGTGCGGGCAGTGGCGTAGACCGAGGAGATGGTGCGGTGGTCATTGCGCCAGAGGCCCTCCAACACATCGGCGGCGAAGACCCCCGCCGCCCGCCGCAGCGGCTCGGGGTCTTGGGAAGGTCCTGTACACCCGTGCCGCCCGAGGCGCGTGCCGCCCAGTGCGCCGCTGGGTTACTCTCTGTACATGAGCACGGCTGACCTGGAGCACCCCCCGGAGGGAGTGATCGTCCTCGCTGAGCCCGAAGCCGCCGGTGCGCTCCTGAGTCCTCGGAGCTGGGTCGCCTCAGTGCGCCGGCCCACGCCTCAACGACTCAAGCGGCCCGTAGCCGAATATCTCTCCGAGGCCCGAGACCTCGGAGAGGCCTGACCACGTCCAGCATCGTCCTTGACGCCTCGGCGGCAGTCGAGATCGCGCTCTGGTCCGAAGATGGGAACGAGTTGGCCCAGCACGTGCTCGATGCCGAAGAGGTTATCGTCCCCGACCACTTCCACCTCGAAGCGGCGGCGGCGTTGCGGCGAATGGAGCTTCGCTCCGACCTCAGCAGGGAACAAGCACAAGAGGCCTTCGAGCAGGTTCTCGGCCTCAAGGTCCGACGCGTGGACGCCAAGCCTCTCCTCCCCGAGGTGTTGGGGAATGCGTCACAACGTGACCGTCGCCGACGGTCTGTACGTCGTGCTCGCTAGGCGACTTCGTATATCCATGGTCACTGCCGACCGGCGCCTCAGCCGGGCGCCCGGTCTGGGTGTCGAATTGCTCGGACCGACTGGTCCGCCGCGCCCGTGACGGCGCGGCGGACCATTCCATCGACGAGGACGAGGTGTGGCGGGTCTTGCTGCCCGCTGCTAGCCGGGCGACTCAACTCGACCGCCTGCACCAGGTCGAGGCCTGGCCGCGACGCCCAGGGGGAGTTCTGGACGCTTTAGCGGGTAATCTTGATGCTGAGGTAGGGGCCCAACTTGGCCGGCTCTTCGGTCGGCCGGGTCCTTGGTAAGGACAAATGGCAGCTAACAGTCGAATCAAGCCCGGGGACAAAGTAGCTGTGCCGTGGGGCCTCGACGAGATCGTGGGCGTCGTTGTCGAGATCTACGGCCCCTCAGCACGGCGGTCTGTCCTGGTCCGAGTCCCCACTCGCGGCCCTTCGGGGGAAACCCTGGACGAGTCGGACATCTCGTTCCCCGAGCACGCGCTCCGGGTCGTCACGGCCGCGTAAGTCGCCTCCCGATCGCGAAGTGCCTCGGGCGAACGATATGGTCGGTCCGGACTCACACAAGCGCCTCCGCCTCACCGGCTCCTCGTTGCATGTGGGCGCGTGCTTCGTTCATCCACATTCCCGCCTCGGACCGGCCCGACAGCTCCAGGAGCCAGCGCAGCAGGCCGAGTCCGTCGTACCGTCGAAGACCAAGCCGACTGGCCACCGGAGCGAGGGCCTCGGCAACCGCCCCGGGATAGTCCTTGATCTCCGCAAGGGCACCAGCGACAATCGTGGCCACCGCTTCCGGCTCGGCACCGTCCCTCAGGAGGTCGACAGCAGTCCGTGACGGCCGGGTGACCAGCAGGCCCGTCATGTTGACCCACTCGCCGCGATCGAGCTGAGCGCGATGAAGCCGGACATCGGGCCGCCGGGATTGGCGTCGCTTCGGGAGGGTGAACTCGTGCTCGTCTGCCGTCAGGTCTCCGAGCCCGTACACGCTGGCGGCGGATCGGTGCGATACCACCCCCTGCTCGGCAGTCCGCTCCCAAATCGGCGTGGCCGGTGCCAGCTGGACCCACGCGGCACGGAGGTCCAGGTGGTCCGGGGGCGGTGATCCCCGGAGCCGGTAGACACCATGAGCCACCCGCTCGGCGGCCCCATCCGATGCCAGCCGGGCCAGGGTCGTCCAGGCCAGACCGGCACTCTCCGCCTGCTGGCGGGTGACGAGTCCCCACTGATCCTCTGCCAGTGAGGCGAGGGTCCGCATCGTGGTCGGTCGGGCCATACTTCATAGTATAGCGATAGGGGATATTTCGCAGGCTTATCGACACCCACTACCTACTAAATATAGCGAATACGCTACAGTTTGCAGCCCTATCCTCCGAACTGGGCAGATTGGGCCAGCCGACCTGGTGCCTCGCCGCCTGGGTGGTCCGGGGCCTTCGGCCCGGGCGGTGAATTCGGCTCGTACAGTTCTAGTCACCGCCCGAGGCGCCGGGCCGGCGCCTTGGACAACTCGAGCCTGGCCAGCCGCTCGATCATCCGCTGGGCGACCTCGGCCTGGACCACCTGGCCCTGGGCCCGGTACAGGTGGTCCCGCACTCCGAGGGCGCTCAGCGCTCTCACCGGCTTTGCGATGGCCTCGGCAAAGGCCTCCTCGGGATCGAGGAGCCCGGTTCGGTCTACCACCCAGGCCAGGTTGCGATCCCGGCCGCGGGTCATGCCGACGTAGATCCCCGCCCGGGTACTGGAGGGCTCCACGACACATATCCCGTGATCCACGGTGACGCCCTGGCTGCCATAACCGGTCACCGCCCAGCCCAGCTCGACGTGGCGGACCACGTATTGGCCCGACAGCCGGACGGACCCCCGGGTCGGGTCGGTGACGGTGAGCGAGCCGTCGGTGCCCACGGCGCTGACCGTCCAGGTCTGGCGGTTGCGTACCGGACTGCCGTCGGTGGCGGTGAGGGAGGCGCTGTTGGCCCGGGTGGCGATGACGTCGCCGGCGAAGACCCGGCTGCCGTCGGCCAGTCCCACCGAGGGACCGGCCAGGCGGGGGTTATGCCGGCGCTGGATCTCGGTGTTGATGGCTCGGGCCACCCCCGCCGAGGCGGCGGTGATGGCCACCGAAGCACCCCCGGCGCTGAGGCGCTCGTGCTGGGCGGCCACCGTGGTGGCCAAGGTGGCCGGGTGGGTGATGCGCAGCCGACCATGAGCGGC
>Ga0307374_10015058_pt1 | contig 10455 bp, 5 predicted proteins | sample OX3MG_FD_202532 | JGI IMG/M metagenome (GOLD analysis project Ga0307374, IMG submission 202532) | Soil microbial communities from Risofladan, Vaasa, Finland - OX-3 | ecosystem: Environmental > Terrestrial > Soil > Coastal area > Acid sulfate soil | place: Finland: Risofladan, Vaasa | collected...
TGGATCTCGCGCACCAGGTAGTTGGCCAGCGCCTCCACGCCCTGCAGGCGCAGAATGTCGTGCGGGTTGGGCTCGCCGTCGGCGATCACCTCGCCCCGCTCCACCGTCTCGCCCTCGAACACGTTGAGCTGGCGCCACTTCGGAATCAGCTCCTCGTACTTCTCGCCGTCGTCGCTGGTGATCACCAGGCGGCGCTTGCCCTTGGTCTCCTTGCCGAAGCTGACCGTGCCGCTCGTCTCCGCCAGGATCGCCGGGTCCTTGGGCTTGCGCGCCTCGAACAGATCCGCCACCCGCGGCAGGCCGCCGGTGATGTCGCGCGTCTTGGACGACTCTTGCGGAATGCGCGCAATGATGTCGCCGATCGACACCTTGGCCCCATCCTCCAGGTTGATCAGCGCACCGGATGGCAGCGTGTACACCGCCGGGATGTTGGTGTTGGCGAAGGTGATCTCCTTGCCCTTGCCGCTGACCAGCTTGATCGTCGGGCGCAGCTCCTTGCCGCCACGCTGCTTCGAATCCATCACCACGGTGCTGGACAGGCCCGTGACCTCATCCACCTGCGAGGCAACGGTCAGGCCATCGACGAAGTCCTGAAACTTGATGAAGCCGGCAACCTCGGTGACCACCGGGTGGGTGTGCGGATCCCAGGTCGCAACGATCTGACTGCCGGCAACCTCGCTGCCCTCCTTCGCGGTGATGGTCGCGCCGTATGGAATCTTGTAGCGCTCGCGCTCGCGGCCGAACTGGTCGACCACCCCGAGCTCGCCCGACCGTGACACCGCCACCAGGTGCCCCCTCTCGTGCTCCACGGTCTTGATGTGATGGAAGCGCAGCGTGCCCTTGTTGCGGATCTCCACGCTGCTGGCGGCCGCGGCGCGCGAGGCGGCGCCGCCGATGTGGAAGGTACGCATCGTCAGCTGCGTGCCCGGCTCGCCGATCGACTGGGCGGCAATGACGCCGACCGCCTCGCCGATGTTGACCAGCCGCCCGCGCGCCAGATCCCGTCCGTAGCACATGCCGCACACGCCGTAACGCGTGCGACACGAGATCGGCGAGCGCACGCTGATCTGATCGACCCCTTCCTGCTCGAGCAGCCGCACCGACGCCTCGTCCAGGAGCGTAGCGCCCTCGATCAGCACTTCCTCGGTGCCGGGCTTCAACACCTCGGCCGCGGTCACCCGGCCGAGCACGCGCTCGCCCAGGCCTTCGACCACATCGCCACCCTCGACCAGCGGCGCCATCGACAGCCCGGCGGTGGTCCCGCAGTCCTCCTCGGTGACGACCAGGTCCTGGGCGACGTCGACCAGGCGCCGTGTCAGGTAGCCCGAATTGGCGGTCTTCAGTGCGGTGTCGGCCAGACCCTTGCGCGCACCGTGCGTGGAGATGAAGTACTGCAGAACGTTCAGGCCCTCGCGGAAGTTGGCGGTGATCGGCGTCTCGATGATCGAGCCGTCGGGCTTGGCCATCAGACCGCGCATGCCGGCGAGCTGCCGGATCTGCGCCGCCGAGCCGCGGGCACCGGAGTCGGCCATCATGAAAATCGAGTTAAAGGACTTCTGCCGGTGCTTGACGCCGCGGGTGTCGGTGGCCTCCTCGCTGCCGAGCTTCTCCATCATCGCCTTGGCAACCTGGTCATTGGCGCGCGACCAGATGTCCACCACCTTGTTGTAGCGCTCGCCGTTGGTCACAAGGCCCGACGCGTATTGCTCCTGGATCTCCTTGACTTCGCGGTCAGCCGCAGCCACGAGCTTGGTCTTCTGCTCGGGGATGACGATGTCGTCGATGCCGAACGAGACCGCCGCGCGGGTCGCGTAGTGAAAGCCGGTGTACATCAGCTGATCGGCGAACACCACGGTCTCCTTCAGACCGAGCGCGCGATAGCAGGCGTTGATGCCGGCCGAGATGACCTTCTTGGTCATGTCCTGATTGATCAGATCAAACGACAAGCCGTGCGGCAGGATCTCCGACAGCAATGCGCGACCCACCGTGGTGGCGACCAGGCGGCGACGCGGCACCAGCGCGCCGTCGGCGCCGTCCTCGCGCACGTACTCGACCAGGCGGACCTTGATGCGCGCCTGCAGGTCCACCGTGCGGCTCTCGTACGCGCGGTGTACTTCATGTACGTCGGTGAACAGGATGCCCTCGCCGGCGGCGCCGATGCGCTCGCGCGTGAGGTAGTACAGCCCCAACACCACGTCCTGTGATGGCACGATGATCGGATCGCCGTTGGCGGGCGAGAGGATGTTGTTCGACGACATCATCAGCGCGCGCGCTTCCAGCTGCGCCTCCAGCGACAGCGGCACGTGCACCGCCATCTGGTCGCCGTCGAAGTCGGCGTTGAACGCCGTGCACACCAGCGGATGCAGCTGGATCGCCTTGCCCTCTATCAGCACCGGCTCGAACGCCTGGATCCCCAGGCGGTGCAGCGTCGGGGCTCGGTTGAGCAGCACCGGATGCTCGCGGATCACCTCCTCGAGAATGTCCCACACCTCCGGTCCCTCGCGCTCCACCAGGCGCTTGGCGGCCTTGATGGTCGAGGCCTCGCCGCGCAGCTGCAGCTTGTGGAAGATGAATGGCTTGAACAGCTCCAGCGCCATCTTCTTCGGCAGCCCGCACTGGTGCAGCCGCAGCCGCGGCCCCACCACGATGACCGAGCGGCCCGAGTAGTCGACGCGCTTGCCGAGCAGGTTCTGACGGAAGCGCCCCTGCTTGCCCTTGATCATGTCGGCCAGCGACTTCAGCGGCCGCCGGTTGGTGCCGGTGATCGCCCGTCCGCGCCGGCCGTTGTCCAGCAGCGCATCGACCGCCTCCTGCAGCATGCGTTTCTCGTTGCGCACGATGATGTCGGGGGCCGACAGCTCCAGCAGCCGGCGCAGGCGGTTGTTGCGGTTGATGACGCGGCGATACAGGTCGTTCAGATCGGAAGTGGCGAAGCGCCCGCCATCCAGCGGCACCAGCGGCCGCAGGTCCGGCGGCAGCACCGGCAGCACGGTCATGACCATCCACTCGGGCTTGTTGCCCGACTCGATGAACGACTCGGACAGCTTGAGGCGCTTGGACAGGCGCTTGAGCTTGGTCTCCGAGCTGGTATTGGCCATGTCCTCGCGGATCTTGATCAGCTCGGCCTTCAGGTCCATCGAGCGCAGCAACTCGTACACGGCCTCCGCGCCCATGCGCGCGTCGAACTCATCGCCGTGCTCCTCGATCGCCTCCAGGTACATCTCGTCGGTCAACAGCTGACCGCGCTGCAGCGGGGTCATGCCCGGCTCGATCACCACGAAGGCCTCGAAGTACAGCACCCGCTCGATCTCCCGCAGCGTCATGTCGAGCATCAGCCCGATGCGCGACGGCAGGGATTTCAGGAACCAGATGTGCGCCACCGGGCTCGCCAGCTCGATGTGCGCCATGCGCTCGCGCCGCACCTTGGACTGCGTGACCTCCACGCCGCACTTCTCGCATACCACGCCGCGGTGCTTGAGGCGCTTGTACTTGCCGCACAGGCATTCGTAGTCCTTCACCGGCCCGAAGATCTTCGCGCAGAACAGGCCGTCGCGTTCCGGCTTGAAGGTGCGGTAGTTGATCGTCTCGGGCTTGCGCACCTCGCCATAGGACCACGCCCGGATCATCTCCGGGGAGGCCAGGCCGATCTTGATCGAGTCGAAATTCTCGACCGGCGTCTGCTGCTTGAAGAGCTTGAGTAGATCTTTCATGGATTCACCTTCCAGGCGCGAGCGCCTTTAGTCCTGCTCGAGCTCGACATTGATGCCGAGCGAACGGATTTCCTTGACCAGGACGTTGAAGGACTCGGGCATGCCGGCCTTCATCTCATGGTTACCGTCGACGATGCTCTTGTACATTGCGGTGCGGCCCACGGTGTCGTCGGACTTCACCGTGAGCATCTCCTGCAGCGTGTAAGCCGCGCCGTAGGCTTCCAGTGCCCACACCTCCATCTCGCCGAAGCGCTGGCCGCCGAACTGCGCCTTGCCGCCCAGCGGCTGCTGCGTGACCAGGCTGTATGGCCCGGTCGAGCGCGCATGCATCTTGTCGTCGACCAGATGGTTGAGCTTGAGCATGTACATGTAGCCCACCGTCACCTGCCGGTCGAAGCGCTCGCCGGTACGGCCGTCGAACAGCCAGGTCTGGCCCGACAGCGGCAGCTCCGCCAGCTCCAGCAGCCCCTTGATGTCGCGCTCGCCGGCGCCGTCGAACACCGGCGTCGCCATCGGCACGCCGTCCTTCAGGTTGTGCGCGAGCTCGAGAATCTCGGCGTCGGACAGCTCCTCGAGCCGCTCCTTCTGACCGCCGGTGCCGTTGTAGATCTTGTCCAGCAGCTCGCGCAGCTGCGCCACCCGGGCGTGCTCCTCGTGCTGCGCCTCGAGCATGCGACCGATCTTCAGGCCCACGCCCTTGGCCGCCCAGCCCAGGTGCGTCTCGAGCACCTGGCCGACGTTCATGCGCGAGGGCACACCCAGCGGATTGAGCACGATATCGACCGGCGTGCCGTCCTCCAGGTACGGCATGTCCTCCACCGGCACAATGGTGGAAATCACGCCCTTGTTGCCGTGCCGGCCGGCCATCTTGTCGCCCGGCTGGATGCGGCGCTTGACCGCCAGGTACACCTTGACCATCTTCAGCACGCCGGGGGCCAGGTCGTCGCCGGCGGTAATCTTGGCGCGCTTCTCCTCCAGGCGCTTCTCGAACGACTTGTGCTGGGCCTGCAGCCGCTCGGTCGCGGCCTCCAGCTGCGCGTTGGCCGCCTCGTCGTCGACGCGGATCTGGAACCACTCCTCGCGCGGCATCGAGTCGAGATATTCCTCGCTGATGCGGGTGCCGGCCTTGAGCTTGCGGGCACCCCCGCCGGCGGCGGCGTGATTGAGCAGCATGCCGCGCACGCGCTGGTACAGGTCGTCTTCCAGAATGCGGCGCTGGTCGAGCAGGTCCTTGCGCACCCGCTCGATCTCGGCCTTCTCGATCGACTGCGCGCGCGAGTCCTTCTCGATGCCGTCACGCGTGAACACGCGCACGTCGATCACGGTGCCGTCCATGCCGGGCGGCACGCGCAGCGAGGTGTCCTTCACGTCCGAAGCCTTCTCACCGAAGATCGCCCGCAGCAACTTCTCTTCCGGAGTCAGCTGCGTCTCGCCCTTGGGCGTGACCTTGCCGACCAGGATGTCCCCGGCTCGCACCTCCGCGCCGATGAAGGCGATGCCGGCCTCATCGAGCTTGGCCAGCGCCGCGTCACCGACATTGGGAATGTCGGCGGTGATCTCCTCGGGGCCGAGCTTGGTATCCCGCGCGACACAGGTGAGCTCCTCGATGTGCACCGTGGTGAAGCGGTCCTCCTCGACCACGCGCTCACTGATCAGGATCGAGTCCTCGAAGTTGTAGCCGTTCCAGGGCATGAACGCGACCAGCATGTTCTGCCCGAGCGCCAGCTCGCCCAGGTGGGTCGAGGGGCCGTCGGCCAGCACGTCACCGCGCGCGATCGAATCGCCCGCCTTCACCAGCGGACGCTGGTTGATGCACGTGTTCTGGTTCGAGCGCGTGTACTTGGTCAGGTTGTAGATGTCCACGCCCGGCTCGCCGGCCAGAGTCTCGGCATCGTTCACCCGCACCACGATGCGCGAGGCGTCGACCGAGTCGACCGCCCCGCCGCGGCGGCCGATCACGGCCACGCCCGAGTCGATCGCCACCGGCCGCTCCATGCCGGTGCCGACCAGCGGCACCTGCGAGCGCAGCGTCGGCACCGCCTGACGCTGCATGTTCGAGCCCATCAGCGCGCGGTTGGCGTCATCGTGCTCGAGAAACGGAATGAGCGAGGCGGCCACCGATACGATCTGCTTAGGGCTGACGTCCATGTAGTTGATGCGTTCGCGCTCTATCAGCATGAATTCGCTCTGGTAGCGGCACGACACCAGCTCATCGGTCAGCTCGCCGTCCGGCGCGGTGCGCGCATTGGCCTGCGCGATCGCAAACTCGCCCTCCTCGATCGCAGAGAGATAATCCATCTTGTCGGTGACCCGGCCGTTCTCGACCCGCCGGTACGGGGTCTCGAGGAAGCCGTACTGGTTGGTGCGCGCGTATACCGATAGCGAATTGATCAGGCCGATGTTCGGGCCTTCCGGGGTCTCGATCGGACACACGCGTCCGTAGTGGGTCGGGTGCACGTCGCGCACCTCGAAGCCGGCACGCTCGCGCGTGAGGCCGCCCGGCCCGAGCGCCGACACGCGCCGCTTGTGCGTGACTTCCGACAGCGGGTTGTTCTGGTCCATGAACTGCGACAGCTGCGAGGAGCCGAAGAATTCCTTGACCGCGGCCGCGACCGGCTTGGCGTTGATCATCTCCTGCGGCATCAGCGGCTCGGATTCGGCGATCGTCAGGCGCTCCTTGACGGCGCGCTCGACCCGCACCAGCCCCACGCGGAACGCGTTCTCGGCCATCTCCCCGACGCTCCTCACGCGGCGGTTGCCCAGGTGATCGATGTCATCGACGGTACCGTTGCCGTTCCTGATGTCGATCAGCACCTTGAGCACGTCGAGGATGTCGTCCTTCGACAGGATCGGCGAGCCGGTGATCTCGCGGCGGCCGACGCGGCGGTTGAACTTCATGCGGCCCACGGCCGAGAGGTCGTAGCGCTCGTTGTTGAAGAACAGGTTGTTGAACAGGTTTTCGGCCGCGTCCTTGGTCGGCGGCTCCCCCGGACGCATCATGCGATAGATCTCGACCAGCGCCTCCAGGCGCGTCTTGGTCGGATCGATGCGCAGCGTATCGGAGATGTACGGACCGCGGTCCAGGTCATTGACGTAGAGCGTGTGGATCTCGGAGATTTCGGCCTCGACCAGCTTCTGCAGCGTCGGGGCGGTGAGCACCTCGTTGGCCTTGGCGATGATCTCACCGGTGCCGGTATTGACCACGTCGTGTGCCAGGATCTTGCCCTGCAGGTACTCGCGCGGCACCGGCAGCTGCTTCAGTCCCGCCTCCTCCAGCTGGCGTACATGCCGGGCGGTGATGCGCCGGCCTTCCTCGACGATGACCTGATCGCCGATGCGGATCTCGAAGGTCGCAGTCTCCCCGCGCAGGCGCTGGGCCACCAGCTGCATCGCCGCGCTGTCGGCCTTGAGCTCGAAGGTGTTCTTCTCGAAGAAGGTATCGAGGATTTCGGTCTCGCTCATGCCCAGCGCGCGCAGGATGATCGACACCGGGAGCTTGCGCCGCCGGTCGATGCGCGCGAACACGCAGTCCTTCGGGTCGAACTCGAAGTCCAGCCACGAGCCGCGGTAGGGGATGATGCGCGCGGAGAACAGCAGCTTGCCGGATGAGTGCGTCTTGCCGCGGTCGTGATCGAAGAACACGCCCGGGGAGCGATGCAGCTGGCTGACGATCACGCGCTCGGTGCCGTTGACGATGAAGGTGCCGTTGTCGGTCATCAGCGGCAGCTCGCCCAGGTACACCTCCTGCTCGCGTACGTCCTTGACCGGCTTCTTGGCACCGGCGGCTTCCTTGTCGTACACGATCAGGCGTACTTTTACCCGCAGCGGCGCGGCATAGGTCAAGCCGCGCGACTGGCACTCCTTGACGTCGAACACCGGCTCGCCGAGCCGGTAATTGACGTATTCGAGCACCGCATTGCCCGAGTAGCTCGAGATCGGGAACACGCTCTTGAAGGCCGCATGCAGGCCGGCGCTCTGCCGCTTCTCCTCGGCCACGTCCGCCTGCAGGAAGCTGCGGTACGAGTCGAGCTGGATCGCGAGCAGATAAGGCACCTCGAGAATCCCCGGCTGGCGGCCGAAGTTCTTGCGGATGCGCTTCTTCTCGGTGAATGAATACGGCATCGTGTCACCCTCTCAAAGACAGGAATGCGCGCGGGCGCGGCCGAGCCGATCGGGCTCCACCGCTCCCGCGCGCCAGGCGGTGCGGGACTTGCGAATATCGCGCCAGTCCCAATTGGTGCATCGAGGCTATTTGACCTCCACCTTGGCCCCCACGTCTTCGAGCTTCTTCTTGATCACCTCGACGTCGGGCTTGGCGATGGCTTCCTTCACCGTCGAGGGCACCCCTTCGACCAGGTCCTTGGCTTCCTTCAGCCCCAGGCCCGTGATCTCGCGGATCACCTTGATGACCGTCACCTTCTTGTCGGCCGGATATTCCTTCAGCGTGACGGTGAACTCGGTCTGCTCTTCGACCACGGGCGCGTTCGCAGCAGCGCCGGCGGCGACCATGGCGACCGGAGCGGCGGCAGTGACGCCGAACTTCTTCTCCATGTCGGCGATCAGTTCGACCACCTCGATGACGCTCATGTTGCCGATGGCATCGAGGATCTCATCTTTCGAAACAGCCATTGTCATCTCCTCAAAATACGGTTGCAGTTGCGGTTCAGGCCGCTGCGGCCTGCTTCTGATCGCGCACGGCGGCCAGCGTTCGTACCAGCTTGGACGGTGCGGCAGCCAGCGTGCCGACGAGCTTCTGGATGGGCGCTTTCATCACCCCCATCAGCATCGCCAACGCCTGCTCGCGCGTCGGCAGATTCGCGACCCGCTCCAGGTCCTTCGCTGCCAGCAGCGCTCCGCCGAGCGCCACCGCGGTGGGCACCAGCTTGTCGTTGTCCTTCGAGAAGGCGCGGAACACGCGCGCCGCAGCGCCCGGATCGTCCTTCGAGAAAGCCAGCACCAGCGGCCCCTTGAGCACCGGACCCATGCACTCGAACGCGGTACCAACGATGGCACGACGCGCGATCGAGTTCTTCACCACGCGCATGTACACACCGGCGGCCCGCGCCTTGAAGCGCAGATCCGTCAGCTGCGATACGGACAGGCCGCGATACTCGGCCGCCACCGCGGACAAGGCCCGCGACGCCACCGCCGCCACCTCGGCCACCAACGCCTTCTTGTCTTCCAGGTTCAGAGCCACCTGACCTCCTGCGTTGAATCACCCATGGGCAAACACGCGCTCGCGCGCGCTTGCCCGAAACGGAAGGCGCGCCTCGAGGCGACTTCCACCCTTCCACCTAAGACGGTGATCCCTTCCAGGCGTCACCATCATCTGCGCAGGCCACCCGTTGCGATTAAGAGCGGCTTCGGGCGCGAGCCCGAACGCACTCGCCTGCGGTCTTCGATGATGGCCGGTGGGTTCCCACCGGCCTGCACCAAAATCGAATCCCTCCGCGTTGTTGCCGGGGCCTTGCACTACAGCCCGAGGCTCGACTGATCCACCGCGATGCCCGGACCCATGGTCGAGGACACGGTGATGCGCTTTAGGTAAATGCCCTTGGACGTCGCCGGCTTGACCTTCTGCAGGTCCATCAGCAGCGCCTTGAGATTGTCCTTCAGCGCCTCGATCTCGAAGGTCGCGCGCCCGATCGGGCAATGCAGCAGGCCCGCCTTGTCGACGCGATAGCGCACCTGGCCTGCCTTGGCGTTACGCACCGCGCCGGCCACATCGGCGCTCACGGTGCCAACCTTCGGATTGGGCATCAGCCCGCGCGGGCCCAGGATCTGACCCAGCTGGCCGACCACGCGCATCGCGTCGGGGCTGGCGATCACCACGTCAAAATTCATCTCCCCGGCACGCACCTTTTCGGCCAGGTCCTCGAGCCCGACGATATCGGCGCCCGCTGCGCGCGCGGCGTCCTGGTTCTTACCGCTGGTAAACACCGCCACGCGCACCGATTTGCCGATGCCGTGCGGCATCACGGTGGAACCGCGTACCTGCTGATCAGATTTGCTCGCATCGATACCGAGGTTGACCGAGGCATCGATCGACTCGGGAAACTTCGCGGTCGCACATTCCTTGACCAGCGACAGCGCCTCATCGACGGCGTAGTGCTTGCCGGCCACCACCTTGCTCTTCCAGGCCTGGGCCCGCTTGGCCGTATGCGCCATGTTACAGGCCCTCCACGTCGACGCCCATACTGCGGGCGCTGCCGGCGATGGTGCGCATCGCGGCTTCCAGACCCGCTGCCGTGAGGTCCGGCTGCTTGGTCTTGGCAATTTCCTCGATCTGCGCGCGCGTGATACGGCCGACCTTGGCGGTATTGGGGGTGCCACTGCCTTTTTCAATGCCGATCGCCTTGCGGATCAGCACCGAGGCGGGCGGCGTCTTCATGATGAAAGTGAAGCTGCGGTCCGAATACACGGTGATCACCGTGGGGATCGGCAGGCCCTTCTCGAGCTTGCCGGTCTGCGCATTGAACTGCTTGCAGAACTCCATGATGTTGACGCCTTGCTGGCCGAGCGCCGGCCCGATCGGCGGCGACGGATTGGCCGCCCCGGCGGGCACCTGCAGCTTGATGTAACCCTGAACTTTCTTCGCCATGACTCCTACCTGCGGGTGCTAGCGCCGTGAGGCTCCCCGACTGTGTTGCCGCTACCGGCCGTGATCGCCGCTCAAACCTTCCTGCTCAAACCTTCTCGACCTGCGAGAAATCCAGTTCCACCGGGGTCGAGCGGCCGAGAATCT